>Ga0307469_10000452_pt1 | contig 15055 bp, 13 predicted proteins | sample atmos_gasesAM2C__FD_203084 | JGI IMG/M metagenome (GOLD analysis project Ga0307469, IMG submission 203084) | Hardwood forest soil microbial communities from Morgan-Monroe State Forest, Indiana, United States - atmos_gasesAM2C_515 | ecosystem: Environmental > Terrestrial > Soil > Temperate...
AATCGATTATCCGTCCTCGTATTTCCACAAGCCGCATACCGTTTTCAGCTCTCGGCTTGAACACGCCGTGATTCTCAAAATCCACAAGGAAGGCTACACGTCGCAGCAGATCACTTTAACGGACGGACCGCTGCAGTGGATTTCGGTTAACGGCCGCCGCCATGGAAATTATTTTCTGCTGAAAGGCGACCATTTTGACTTTCGGCTCGAGCAAGTCTCTGAGGCGAGCGCGAAAACGCCGATGCCGACGCCCGGCGGAAACAGGGGGAGCAAGCAGCGAACGATCCGGCCCCGCTGATGAAGGCAAGTCTCGATGCGGCGCAAGCCGCTGCGAGCACGGTGACATTTACATCCGATCCCAGCGGCGCGGAAATTTATGTCGACGGGAAATTTGTTGGGCAAACACCGTCAACTGTCAGCATGCAGCCGGGGCCGCATGCCGTGGTGGTCAAGGCTGCGGGACGAAAAAACTGGCAGCGTGATCTTGATGTGTTGAAGGATAGCCAGGTGGCGCTGCACCCCGTGCTCGAAGTGCAGCCCTGATCACGCCCGGAAATTAGTCGGGGCTGGTGATATCGACTTGCGTGCGCACTCTAGCACGACCCGCAAACGAGAGCGCCTTCTGCAGGTAGCTCTCGAGCTCCGGCACTCGCAGAATCTTGAGTGACACTCCCAGCACAACGATTCCGATCGTGCTGGCTATGCTCAGCAGTAAAAGTGCGCCGAGAGGTTCCTGCCAGGGCATGCGCACCTCCAGCCACCCAGCAAGTTTGTAGCAGACGAAACCGGCGACGACGGACGCAGCCGTCACCTTGCAGAAAAACAGCGCAAGACGGGCCTGCGCATGGTTCTTGGTGCGGCGGTTCAGCAGAACAAATAGAACAATCGTGTAAGCGATGATGCCGAGTGAGCTGGCAAACGCTAACCCGAGATGCTGGGAGCGTCGAACGAGCCACCAATAGAGCGGTAGATTCAGCAGGGTCATCACGGTGCCAACGACGGCGGGTGTGATCGTGTCGCGGGTGGCGTAAAAACCTCGCGCCAAATTGTATTGAGCGCCCCAGGCAAACATTCCGATGGAGAAAAACGCCAGCGTCACGGCGGTGGCCTGCATGTCCGGCGCGCGAAGCCGTGTGTGCGAGAAAACTAGATGCACGAGCGGCAAGCTCTGCGCAATCGTCAATGCGGAAATCGGAACGAGCAGGAAGACGATTCCTTTGAAGATTGAATTGAGGATGCGGTTCAGTTCGTCGAACTTTTTCTCCGAATACAGCTGCGCGAGAATCGGGAACGACGCAACGCCGACTCCTTGCCCGACGATGCCGAGCGGCACCCGCATCAAAGTCTTGCCGTAACTCAACCACGTGATCGACGCAGGCTGAAGATAGGAGCCGAACCAGCGGATGATCCAGTCGTCTGTGAAAGAGAGCGATACCGCCAGCATGATCGGCACGGAAAGCTTCAGAAAAAGCCAGAAACCGGGATGACGCACGTTGAAATTGGGAGAGAACTTGGCACCGGCTCGATACGCGCCGTAGATCTGCAGCAGAAAATTACCGGCGATGGCGCCGCCCAGAACGCCAACGGCGAATCCGGTCATGCCGATTCGTGAAGAGAGCAAGACGCCACCTAGGATGATGCCGATGTTGTAGACGAGCGGGGCGAGCGAGGGAATCACGAATTGACCTTTGGCATACTGCACGGCGCTCAAGATGCTGCCCTGATAAAAGCAAAATTGCGCCGGGAGCATGAGTCGCGTGAGAAAAACCACGCGCTCGCGCTCCGCGGGGCTAAATCCGGGAGCGATGACGAGCACGAGTTTGTGCGCAAAAATTTCCCCAAGGAGTACGAGCGCGACGAGCGCAAAGCCCATGACGGTAACGACCGTCGAAAAAACGTGCCAGCCTTCGTCTTCAGACTTTTCAGCGACATATTTGGCAAACACCGGAATGAACGTGACGCTCAGTGAGCCACCCGCGATGAGGTAATTCAGGAAATCCGGCAGGGTGAAAGCGGCGTAGTAGGCATCCGTGACTGCGTTCGAGCCCATCTGATGCGCAACGGTCCATTCGCGGAAAAATCCGAGGATACGGCTGAGCAGGACGCTCGCCATCACGATTCCGGTGGCCGCAAAGATTCGGCGATGGAGGGTGCCGGTCGTCACGACCGACATGGTAGATGGTTTGCTGCTGCGGGACTAGAGGCTTGGCGGCGAGTGTTTCCGTCGAGGTCGCTTAAATGTGCGATTACTCGGCAGCGGTGCTTCGCACCGAAGCTCGGCGCTTAGCCTCGGGCAATTCCATCGGCTCGCGCGCCGGAGTTCCCTGGGGTGCGGCTCGCAGATATTGAGCCGGCCACGAGGCCGGGAAGCCCTCGACATGCGCAGCATGGAGCGGCCAGTACGGTTCGCGCAAGAACTCCCGAGCCATCAGGATCACATCCGCGCGTCCTTCGCGTAAAATCGTATCTGCCTGATTTATTGACGTGATCATTCCGATCGCACCGGTGAGAATTCCGGTCTCGCGCCGAATCTCTTCCGCGAATGGCACTTGGTAATTCGGTGCGACTGGAATCTTGGCATTGGCAGCGGGAGAGATTCCGCCGGAGGAACAATCTATTAGATCGACGCCCAGCGGACCGATTTGATCGGCCAGCGCGATCGATTGCTCGATGTCCCAGCCACCTTCGATCCAGTCGGTCGCAGAAATACGAATGAAAAGAGGCATGCCTTTCGGAATCACGCTACGAATCGCAGTGACGACCTCGCGGACGATACGCGTGCGATTCTCGAGCGAGCCTCCGTAGGAATCGAACCGGAAATTCGAAAGTGGCGAAAGAAATTCGTGCAACAGGTAGCCATGAGCCGAATGAATTTCGATCACGTCGAAACCCGCATCGCAGGCGCGGCGAGCCGCATCGGCAAACGCCTGCACGGTCGCCCGAATTTGCCGCTCATCGAGTGCGATCGGATTCGGATAGTCGTCTGCGAAGCGAACATTGCTCGGCGCCACAGGAATCCACCCGCCCCGTGATTCGGGAATTTCCTTGCCGCCTTCCCACGGCCGGGCGGTGCTGCCCTTTCTACCCGCGTGCGCCAGTTGAATTCCTGCTGGGGAACCCTGGCTGTGGATGAATCGCGTAATGCGCGCGAGCATTTCGATGTGCTCGTCTTTCCAAAGCCCCAGATCCTGGGGACTGATGCGCCCTTCGGGAAGCACAGCCGTTGCTTCCGTGAAGACGAGCGCAGCGCCGCCAACGGCGCGACTGCCTAAATGCACCAGGTGCCAATCCGTGGCGAAACCGTCCGTGCTCGAATACTGGCACATCGGCGAGACGATAATCCGGTTGCGAAGCAGGACGTCGCGAATCGGAAGGCTATCGAAGAGCACTGGGCAGCTCCCTGGAGCGAAAGCTCCTAGTTTTTGGGGCGACGCAAGAATAGCAAGGAGTCCTGCAGACAGAAAGGTCTGGGACGTTGGGACCACCGAGTATACAAGTGAGCGGGCGATCAGTCATCGCGGCGATGAACTTTCACATGCCGATGATCGGCCACCGGTTCGAGCAGCCGCAGAATATGCTCGCCGCCCTTCGCGTCGAAGCGATAAACTAGAACAGCGTCTGCTGCGCGGTCGTCGGCAGCAAGCTCAAGCTCCGGATTATCGATCACGATGTCGCCATTGTTCTTGATTCGAAGCTCGGATCCCACCTGCAGCGAAATCTTAGTTTCGTTGGAATTAGAAGCCATGCGGGAGTCTCCTCGCTAAATCCCCTGACAAAGAATCACCTAGTTCGATGTGAAAGAACCCGGAAAAGTGGCGAAAATTATTTTCACTTTTTTTTGTTCGATGTGGGTTTGTCGTGGCCTCCGGTCCATGCCGGCGGATCGCTCGCAGGAAAGGATTCGCGAGACGCCTCGTCCACTTCCTCGTCGAGGTTCATAGGCTCTGCAGCCGGCGCTGGTTCCGGCGTGCCGAGCTTCTTGGGTTTAGATTTTCGCGGACGACGTGCTGGAGGAACCATAAGTTCCTTCCCGTTGATCGAGCCTAGAACTTGAAGACGACTCCGCCGTAAGCCTTCGGGTTGAATTGATTGTCATGGAAATACTGCGTTGCAATCATGTCGGCTCCGGCGCGGAGTGCTAGCCTGCGGAAAGGAGTGGGAAAATCTGCTCCGCCACCTACCTCATACGCAAACGCTGCCTGGCCCCCAAAAGCGGTCTGCGGAGTCAAGTGGGAATAACCTACCAGCCCATGAGCGAAGACTTCGATTCCCTTCCGTGCCTGCCAACGGAATCGGGGGCCGCCGCCCACAAATATAAACCACGAGCTCTGGTTGTTCGGCGAATCGTGTGTCGCGAACATCTCTCCCTCTACTCCAAACCAGGTTCTGAAGTAGTAGGCGATGTCAAGGTTGAAACCGTTTAGGTTGCGGCTGATGCCGTGTTGGGCCCCGAAGTGAGTGTAGGTGTAGCCCAAATAGGCCTGCCAGTTATAGTTCACGAATACACCTTGAACGTACTGCGGATCAGGCGAAGCATTCGTAGCAGGCGCACTCGAAAAGGGATTGGCAATGGGCTCGCCGGGACTGGTGGCGAGAGATGCCAGCGAAGGTGAATAACTTGTTGAAGACGGTGACGTGGCAGCTGCCGAAACGGCACCAGATGAAGACAACGAAAACGGAGCGGCTAGCAGCAGAGGATTTGTGGAGCTGCTTTGCGCGCTTGAAGCGCCGGTGACAAACAACACGAGTCCCAAGAGAAAGAGAACATGTCGCATCGCCCAGACCCCCAGAATGACCAGTGCATCGTGCTTCCATAATTTGACATGAGAACGGCCCGGCATGTCCACCCAAATTCTCTCTCGTCCGCGAATCACTGCCGCGACGAGGCGCTTATTCACCAGCCAGATACACGAGCTTCACGCCGCGGAATACAGGATAAATTCGAATTGAGTTTTCATTCATAAGAGCCAAGCTGGCACCGTGATTCTCCAGGGATGTGAGCGTGCCCCGAAGGAAGTGAGGCGATGGAAAGAAATCCGCAATTCCAAAAGGTGAAAAAGACTCAGGAGGCGCTGCGATATCAGTTTATCTCGACGGAGCTCGATCTGGCACTCACGTTTGCTGACATCGCTCGCTCGACAAATGATGAATTCCTAAAACAAGTTGTTATCCAGTACTGATAAGGCATAGAATCGCGCCAGTTCGCCCCTCCCAGCTGGCTTTCCGCGAGAAGGTCGAGAGATGGCAGCCAAGCGCCCCAAGTCCAAACCGTCAAACACCAAAAGAAAAAACTCAGGCTCGTCGCCGGCACCACAAAAAGATGAGTTTTTGATTGCAGCCGTTGGCGCTTCGGCCGGGGGCGTGGAAGCATTCACAGAGCTGTTGACGAATCTACCTGCGGACACGGGCATGGCGTTCGTCCTGATTCAACACCTGGACCCGAAGCACCAAAGCCTCCTGAGCGATCTGCTTGCCAAGAAATGCGCGATGCCTGTTGTGGAAGTCACAAAGGGCATGCGCCTCGAGCCGAATCGTGTGTATGTAATACCTCCCAACGCGACGATGACGGTCGCGGACCATTCGCTACAACTCGAGAAGAGAAATGAGGCGGGAGGAACGCACATGCCGGTGGACCTTTTCATGCGTTCCCTGGCCGCGGAGCAAGGAGTCCGCGCGATCGGCGTGATTCTTTCAGGTTTGGGCACGGACGGAACGCTGGGAATGGGGGAGATTCAGGCCCAGGGCGGAGTGACGTTCGCGCAGGACGAAAGTTCGGCGAGATATGACGGAATGCCGCGGAGCGTGATCGACGCTGGATGTGTTGACTACATTCTTCCGCCGAAGAGTATCGCTCACGAACTGGCGCGGATCGCCCGCCATCCGTACGTAACACATGCTTCGAGCTCTGACTCGGCTGAGATTCCAGTTCAACAAGGCAATGGGCTCGCAACGGTGTTTCAACTATTGCGCCGCTCGACCGGACTCGATTTTGCGCACTACCGGCAAACGACGATTTTGCGGAGGATTCAGCGGCGGATGGTGGTCCACAAAATCGACAAGCTCGAGCATTATGTTCGGTTCCTGCAGGCGAATCCCAACGAGATTAAGGCCCTCTATCAGGACATGTTGATTAACGTTACAAGCTTCTTTCGGAATCCCGGGGTGTTTGAGGCCATGCGGACGCAGGTTTTTCCGGAGATCGTGAAGGGGCGTCGTTCCGATCGCACGTTGCGTATCTGGACTCCCGCTTGTTCGTCAGGCGAAGAAACCTATTCTGTTGCAATCAATCTGCTGGAATATCTAGGAGACAAGGCTGCCGGAAATTCGATTCAGTTCTTCGGCACGGACGTGAGCGAAAGCAGCGTGGCACGCGCCCGAAGCGGCGCCTATCCGGATAACATTCAGGGAGACGTATCATCCGAGCGCCTGCGGCGATTTTTCACCAAGATGGAGGGCGGATTCCGGATTAGCAAAGCCATCCGGGATATGTGCATTTTCGCACAGCACAACATTTTGAACGACCCGCCATTCTCCCAGATGGATCTGATCTGCTGCCGGAACCTGTTGATCTACCTCGAGCCGGCCCTGCAGAACAAGTTGATTTCCTTGTTTCACTATGCCACGAGGCTAGGAGGATTCCTCGTACTAGGCAATTCCGAGGGCATCGGCTCAGCCACTAGCCTTTTCGCGACGGTGGATCGCAGCCACAAGATATTTTCAAAGAAAGCGACGGCGGTGCGCCAGACAGTGAGCTTTTCGTTGAACCGTTCGTCTGGACAGATTGACCCTGGTTCGAACCGAATGCCTTTGAAACAGACGGACTCGGTGTGGAACTACGTGGAAGCGCAAAAGGAGTTTGACCGCCGCGTTTTGAGCCAGTATTCGCCCGCCACGGTGTTCGTCAACGACGATTTGGAGATCATCCACACGCGGGGCAGCGTCAACCGTTTCCTGAGGCTCATGCCCGGCCGGGCGAGCCTAAGCATATTAAAAATGGCGCAAGAGGGGCTGTTGCTCGAACTGCGCAATGCCATCAGCCGGGCGAAGAAAGAAAACGTCGTGGTGCGGAAGGAAAATGTTCACATCAAAGACGGAGACGGTGGAGGCGAGAGTTCTTCGGCCCACCGGCAATTCACCCGAACGGCGGGATTTGAAGTAACGCCCATAAACGTGCCCAGTCTGAAAGAACGTTATTACATGATTGTCTTTCACGACAAGTCGGGCGAGAGAGGAACGCCGCGAGGCGCGAGGCAGCGCCAACGGGAAAATGGTTCAAAAGTGCCTACCCCGCAGATCGCGAAACTCCAGCAGGAACTTGAATCTGCGAAGGAATATTTGCAGTCGGTGATCGAAACGCAGGAAGGCACGAACGAAGAATTGCAGTCCGCGAACGAGGAGATTCTTTCGAGCAACGAGGAACTGCAAAGCACGAATGAGGAATTGGAGACAGCGAAGGAAGAACTGCAATCGGCGAACGAGGAATTGACGACAGTCAACGATGAGCTTCGCGGCCGAAATTTAGAGATCACGCAGGTAAACAGCGACCTCACGAATCTATTGGGCAGCATCGAGATTGCCGTGGTGATGATCGGAAGCGATTTGATGATCCGCCGATTTACGCCGGAAGCGCAGAAATTTCTGGGGCTCATATCGACGGACGTGGGGCGTCCGCTGCTAAACATCCAGCCGACGATCGGAATTCCGGATTTTCAGGCGCTGGTGATGGAGGTAATGTCCACCGTCCGGCCCATCGAGAGGGAGCTGACCGACCGTAACAAGAATCATTACCTGCTGCGCATCCTTCCGTACCGTACGATGGAAAACAAGATCGACGGAGCGGTGATTACGATCAGTCCCACTTCGGCTAAAGCCGTGGCGGAGGCCAGCTAGAAACTTCTGTTGACCTGGCGCTCGACGAAGGCCGTGGTAAAAAACTCACTACTTAAATTTCGATGGCGCGCCCGCCCAGATTCGAACTGGGGACCCTCTGCTTAGAAGGCAGATGCTCTATCCAACTGAGCTACGGGCGCGTCGGGTTAGCTTTGCCTTATTTTAGGACATTTGGGGCTTGCGCTGGAAAACTTTGCGATTGGCGGGTTAACTTCGTAGAATCCCTGGGACGCCAGGATACGCAAAGACACAAGGATCAAAACGGAGAGAGGCAATCCTCGTCTAAGAAGTTCGTAGAGGAGGCCGAACCATGAATCTCACCCCAGATTTGCTTATCCGCGATTTAAGAGTGGCGCTGCGATCGCTCGCGCACACCAAGGGCCTTGCCATCGCTGTCGTGCTGACGCTCGAGCTCGGCATCGGAGCCAACGCTGCGATCTTCAGCGTCGTGCGGGGCGCGCTGCTGCGGCCGCTCGTCAATCGCGACGAGAACCGGCTGATCTATATCCGCCAAAGCGCGCCCGGAATCGGCATCGAGAACACCACCTTTTCTGTTCCGGAAATTCAGGATTTGCGCGCCGGCGTGAAGACGCTGAGCGCGTTCGGCGAGTTACGCGTCGCGATTTTCGGTTCGCGCCGAACCTGCTGCGAGAGTGTATCTTCGTTGATTCCGCAGGCGTTGAATCTGTCTCCGTTTAGAGACGCTTCAGAACGGGCCGGAGCCCTGTTCGAAATGCTAAGGCTCACTTAAATTCCTTTTTCACAAAATCTTAGGGCCGGGTGCCAAAATTTGTCGCACTGGGCGCTTATTTGCAGTAGATCGTGATGAGGGACCGGGGAAGAGTCCGCCCACAAGACGAAACGCCGTAACCATCAACAAATGAGCTACATAACACTAACCGTCATTGACCTGGAAACGTCCCGTGACGAAGGGACGCGAAAGACGTAGAATCAGGCTACATTCCGCGAGATTGGGGAAACCCCAACCGCGGCACGTGTAAACCATGGCACCGACACAGACAGTGAGCTCGCTCGACCGACTGGAGAGGCGGCAGTGTGCGCGTCACCAGGTCAGGTCGCTAGCCTACTTGGATATCGGTGCCGACAATGGCGGAATTGTTTTAAACATCAGCGAGCGCGGGCTTGCCGTGCATGCGGTAAGCGTTCTGCCGCCAGAGCCTGTCGTTGACCTTCGCATCCAGCTTCCCAGGTCATCCAGGCGGCTCGAAGCAAAAGCAAAAGTAGCCTGGACAAGCGGAACGAAGAAAGAAGCGGGATTTGAGTTCATTGACTTGCCTGAGGACGTGCGGTTCGAAATCAAAGAATGGCTTGCGTTGGAGAACTTGGAGCCGGTTTATGTCACCCGGGAAAAACTGCGTCTTCAGAGTCCATCGGCAGTCGAGCCGCCGCCAACGCGACGAATAGCGCGCAAGGATAAATGGACAAGCCTGGTCTCGGAGTTGATGTCAATTCCCACGGGGATCGATCCCGTTGTGGAAAGCGCGGGAGCTCCCGCACGCCCGGTAACCGTTACGGAGTCCATGCCTGTCAAGGAAACGGCTGCGCCTGCGCCGCTCGGTCTGGATGCGAAGGTAGCGGGCAAGGAATCCGCGGCAGTTACACCGGCGACAGATTTTGGCCTCGCCGAGTCGCTCCTAACCTACGACAAGCAAGCGAGCTCGCAGTCCAATTCGATCACAGCACCGGATCTGGCTGATCGCTCTGTTTCTCCAAATACGAGTGTGATTGGCGAGCAGCAATACCGCAGAAGTGATGCAGACTTGGGTCTGCCGAGCGACAAGCTGCTCAGATCGCCACTGCATTCGGTCGCGATTGTTCCAGACCAGGGCAACGAGACTGAGAACGCGAAAGGATCTCGAAACTCGCAGCCACACGATTCAAGCGCTGCATATGAAGATGATTTCCTCAAAAGGGCACGCGAGCTGCTTGGCCCCAAAGGCCCTGCAAGAAATGAGCCGGAAGCCGCTAATGTTGATGTTGCCTCGATTTTGAATCCGGCTGAAGGGGCGCCGACGGAACTGCCTTCCGAAAACAATCCAAAAGAGCATGCGCTGCCGGCCCCCACGTCAGATTTGATTCCGACTTCCACGCTGTCGGGCGAAGCGTCCGTTCCAAATTCGCTTAGGCCTATCACAGCGGTTCCGATGAATTCAGATGCACGAGGGGAGGAGTCCAAGCACGAGTCAGGTTTGGATCCGCGCAGTTTTCTGGGCTTGCTGGCGCTATGCGTATTGTTGTCAGTGGTGTGTCTTGTGCTGGGGATTGTAGTGGGCCGAAGAGTAGCGAAGCATTCGCTGGGCACTGCGGACTCGCGCCACAACGGCTCTTCGCAAACCTCACAAATCGCACAAACTTCACAAATGGCTCAGGCGGATGTGCCGGCCAACACGACTTCAAATCAACCCGCGCCCGCCGCATCGATATCGACTAACCAGAAACAAGGATTGCCCACCGAGCAGCGATCGCCGCTCGAAACAGTGCCCCATCGAACCACGGCGTCTCGGTCCAAAGACGATGCTGTGGTTTCGTCCCAAAACGGGATCGATGACCCAGTCGAGAATGCAACGGTCGATCAGTCCACGGTGAAAAGTGACCCCGAGGGATCGTCTGCAGCAAACGCGAGTTCGAATGAAGCATCAACCATACCGCCTCCGGAAGTGTCGGTAAGCGCCTCTTCGCCCGGTATTCACATCACTCTCCCGCCAGAACTGAATGCTGGACCACGAATACAGCCCCCAGATCGTCTGGTGGCTGCTCATTTGATTTATCGCATGGAGCCTTTCTATCCCAAGGAGGCATTGCAGCAGCACGTTGAAGGCACCGTAAAAATTCACGCGACTGTGGGACAGGATGGGAAAGTGAAGAATCTCAGGGTCGTCAGCGGTCCGGCTTCGCTTACTTCGGCGGCGCTTGACGCCGCCCAATACTGGCGGTACGTGCCTGCGCTGCGAAACGGAGAGCCTGTCGAAACCGATGAAGACATGAGCATTGAGTTTCACCTCTCGCACTAAATAACGCCTGGAAGAATTTTCCTCGTATTTCATCTCACCTTTTGAGAATTCAGGTTACGATGATGCCAATGACAGTTAATTGTTCCAGGGAGAGTTATGAACGAGTATCGCGGCCTCGAAACGAAAATTTCCAGATCACTGCGTCTCAAAAAACGGCCGGTCGCGGTGAGGTTTTTGGACGCCCCGCCAAGTGGTGTTCCAAAATTTGAAGGCGCGGAGCCTTCCGGCTGCAGTTTTTGGCGAATTGCGGCGGCCGGAAAGACGTTTTACACCGTGCCCGCGGACCACTATAACTGCGCGGTCGGAAGCCATACGCACAACATTCCTCTGCCGCCGGAACGTGCCAAAGAGCTCGATCAGACGATCTCTTTCATGACGGACATTGGCTACATCAAGATGGAAGAAGTGCCCGGCATCCCGCAGCTCGCCAGGATGCCCGCCGCGGTGGTTTATTCACCGCTCGGAGAAGCGCCAGTGGATCCGGATGTTGTGATCTTCGCGGCGCCCGCAGCGCAGATCATGTTGCTCCAAGAGGCGGCTCAACGTGCGGGGCGCGCAGCGCACTTTCCGATGCTGGGGCGTCCGACTTGCATGGCGATTCCGGCGGCGATGGCGAATGGAGCCATCATTAGTTCCGGGTGCATCGGCAATCGAGTCTATACGGACTTGGCGGAGGGAGAGCTGTACGCGATGGTGCCAGGAAGAGATGTGGAGCGGATCGCGGATGAACTCGAGACGATCGCTTCAGCCAATGCGAAGCTTCATGAGTATCACAGCTCTCGCCGCCAGGAAATTTCGACGCAATAGGGACGGCGATTTGAAGGCGCCGTGGACATGCGGCATTACTGAAAGAGAGGAGTGCAATGGATCGCGAGCATTTTTATTCCATCATGAATGGCGAAGGGACGCTCGATTATGAGATCTACTTGAATACGAAGGCTCTCCTTTCGTGCCAGAAAGACTTCAAGGATTTTTGCAATGCTGATGAATTGCAATTCCAGCTGGTACACCAGGTCGAAGAACTCTGGATGAAGCTAATTGGCTATACGCTTCTCGATATCGATGATTACTTGCAGCAGGAAAATACGAATCGCGTGGTCACGCTTTTTCACCGCGTTCATGTCGCGATGCGCCTCTTGATTGACCAGCTCGCGCTGCTCGAGACAATGTCGCCAAAAGAGTACCAGGAAATCCGGTTGCAGCTTGGGAACGGAAGCGGCCAGGAATCGCCGGGCTTTCGCACGCTGCTGAAAATGCATCCGCATATCTGGCAGTCGTTTAAAGAGCACTATTTGGACAAGCAGAATCAAACGATCGAGCAAATCTACAACTCAAATTACAGTCATTCGGACGCGTACGTAGTAGCCGAGGCGCTGGCGGAATTCGACGAACTGTTCCAGCGATTTCGATTCGTTCACTTGCAATTGATTCAGCGAACCATCGGGATGGGATCAAAGTCCTTGAAGGGCCGTTCCGTCGAGTTGCTAAATGAAGGCTTGCGCGTGCGATTTTTCCCCGAACTTTGGGATATCCGGCATCAGATGACGGACTCGTGGGGCGCGCAGTACGGCAAAGTACGCGATTCAATCGGCGGGCACTGAAGGGTGCGCTAGGAATTGCTGCGAGCGAATCCCCAGGCGGTTCCCGATAGGCCGAGTATCACCAGCGCTGATCCACTCACTGCAATTGCCTGCGGACCCATGCCTCGGTTCCACGTTTCAAGCAACACGCCGAGAGGAAAGATCACCGCGCCGGCAAGGAGCGCGATCGCAAGGTACACACGAATGCGCTCGCCGAATTCGACGCGATCAAACGCGATTCCCAGGATCAGAAGTAGCAGTCCCAAGCCGATCCAGTGTCCGTGCGCGTCGACCTGCCGCACATACACAAAGCTTCGCGATGTTGCGTCGGCCAAAGCCGCTTGCGATTCCGTCAGGCGATTTTCTGCGGCGCGCATGAAACCCGTGGCGAGTGCTGAGCCTAGCCCATCGAGAGTTTGATGTTCGATGAACACGGCATACCAGATGCCGTAACCCATTCCCCAGATCGCGAGCGCAAGTCCGCCAAAAATTAGAAGCTTGCGTGAGGTCCTCACGACGCAGCCGCCGAATCGATTTTCCCCGTGTACCGCCAAATCCCCACGAGCATTGCAAAAAGCGCAACGATCACAAGCAAGCCTCCGACGTCCGCGAAACCGCCGGCCAGCAAGCCCCACTGCAGCTCGAGCAGGACGAATACAGGCAGCGCGAGCGAACCAATAAGCAGTACGACCGCCCAAATGCGGCGCCACTTTTCACGAAGAAAAATGTACGGCTGAAAAAACGCGAGGAGAATCGCCAGAATGCCGAACTCGATCACGTGGGCGTGCGCGGCGACATTGACGGCCTTGGCACCCTGCAATCGGCCGTAGTCGGCAACCGCCTGAAGCGCCGCTGCTGAATCGCCGGCCGCAGCACGGGTCGTCATTGCTGAGAGCAATTCGCTGTCTCTCGCTTCGTAGCGGAAAAGATGCGTGCCTGCGTAATAGCTTCCGTGAAGAAAACCGATCAGAACCAAGATCGTTCCTCCACTAAGCAGTGCGCGAGCCGGCCAACTGCGGTCGCTTAGAAGCTCATCGGAAGTTCTAACCGGCGTCTGCAGGCGAAAGTATTTCGCAAGGCCCGCCAACTCACAAAGACAGACCACCCAAACGAAAAATCCACCGAGATCGGCAAATACGCTGGCCCATCCGATCGCTGCAAACGGGCTTCCTGCTAATCCCACGTAGTGAATGAGAAAGACCCCGACTGGCAGCAATATCGCTCCCGATAAAAATAGCTTCGCAAGAAATTTCTTCGCGGATTCAGAAAACGCCACGTACGGCTGCAGAAGTGCGAACAAAAGCGCGATGTACCCGAAGCCGATCATGTGTGAGTGCGCGTCCACTTTAGTGCCGCGATTTTCGAGCAAGCCGCCGATATTCTGAAAAGCGGCGCCGGCAGCTTGGGGATCATGCGAAGCGACGGCCCGCGTAGCTGCAAGCAGGTTCTCACCGATTCTGTTCGCGTTGGGATGCAGAATAAATGCTGCAAAAATATCGCCGAGGATCATTCCACAGAGGATCAGTGCGATCCCGCCGATGACGAAAATTCGCCGTGCGCTGAACGGCGCAAATCGATCTGCGGATTGCGTTACAGAGGCGCCGGACCTGATTGCTCCCTCGTGAGCGCTCATTACAATCTCGGATTTGCGGAGGAGACTAGCATCGCGGGCTTTTACGCAGACGCGTGAGCGCCGACCGAACTCGATCGAAAAGCCGGAATCACCCGCTCGCCAAAGAGCTGCTGCGTCTTGATCGACTTCCAATGCTCGAGACCGCCAAAGTTCGAGACGATCGCAAGTTCGCCGATGCCGCCCTTGTCCTGTAAGTTTTGAACCTGGCGCGCGACTTTTTCCGGCGTGCCGATAAACCCGATTTCCTGGTCGACGATCTCGTCGTATGTGAGTTTGGTGAGCGATTCGAGCGCGCCGCTCGCGTAAAAACCGTAGCCCTTGGCTCGAAGCTCGGCTTTCTTCGATTCTTCCTGCAAGGAATCAACCGGCGAGGCGTTGAACGCGAGAAAATTGTGCAGAGCGCCTTCAACTTCTTTTCGAACCTGTTTCTCGTCGTCGTCCAGGTAAACGGGCCGGATGTAAACGATGTTCGGCTTGTGGCCGTGTTCCGCGCAGGCCTTTTTATAAATGCCCAGCGGCTTTTCGAGAACACCCCAGGGCAAAAGCGGCGGTACGAAGATTCCCCATCCCCGTTCGCCGGCAAGCTGGTAGGTGATGTCACTCGTTCCACCGGTGTAGAGCGGTGGATAGGGCTTCTGAATCGGTTTCGGAACCACGGTTACGTCCTTCACGTTGTAAAACTTTCCGTTATACGAAAACCGGTCCGTGGTCCACGCGCGCTCGAGAATCTCAATCGCTTCTTCGTACCTTGGACGGCTTTCCTCGAGCGGCATTGCAGAGGGAGCGAAGAGCCACGCATGGCCGCGCCCGAGCCCGCATTCCAGGCGGCCTTTCGTCAGGATATCGGCCTCGGCGATCTGTCCCGCGAGGCGCATGGGATTTTCGAGCGGAAGCGTAAACAGAGCTACGCGGAATCGAAT
>Ga0307469_10000453_pt1 | contig 15055 bp, 10 predicted proteins | sample atmos_gasesAM2C__FD_203084 | JGI IMG/M metagenome (GOLD analysis project Ga0307469, IMG submission 203084) | Hardwood forest soil microbial communities from Morgan-Monroe State Forest, Indiana, United States - atmos_gasesAM2C_515 | ecosystem: Environmental > Terrestrial > Soil > Temperate...
CACAGGCACTGTTAGTCTAAACACCACAGTCGTTACCGGGAATCTTGCCGTGAGTGTCGGCCCCGCCACAGTTACGCTAGCAGGGGGTCAAACAGCGACATCTACCATTACAATCTCGGCCCCGCTGGCTACTCCTTCAGGAACATCCGTGGCGTCCATTGCAGGAATAAGTGGAACAATATTCCACACAGTTCAAGTCTCAGTTGTCGTCAACGGCACACCGGGGCCGGACTTTTCAGTCACAACCAGCCCGACAAGTTTTAGCATTGGACAAGGCTTCTCGTTTGTTTCAACTGCAACCGTTTCGAGCCTCAACGGGTTCAACGGCACGGTAAGCTTGACAGATTCATCCTCGCCCGCAGGGCTCACCATAACCTTGCGCCCAGCAAGCGTCGCTATCTTCCCTGGAGGGACCACAACTTTCACATTCACAGTCGGCACCACGTCGTCTACACCGACCGGGACTTACACGCTGACATTAACAGCAGCGAGCGGCTCAATCTCACACAGCATTACTGTGACGATAGTTGTTACATCCCCGTCATCAGGAGACTTTACGATCGCCGAGAATCCGTCGTTCCAAGCTATCCCCGTCGCCTCCGAGAGACAGACAATCGTCACTGTGACCAGCGTCAACGGGTTTTCGGGCAATGTCAACCTAGTCATCAGCCCGTCTACTACTGCGTTCGCGTGCTGGTTTACGACGCTCACGAATACTGCGACGGTCTTTGTTCCGTCGGGTGGTTCCGGAATAGAGTACCCGACATGCGGGGCAGGGAGGCCGGCAGGTGCCTACACCGCAACTATCTCTGGAACTAGTGGGTCACTCAGCCATTCGATTGTGCTCGGAGTAAACATAACAGACTATAGTATGACTTCGTCCGTCGTAACATTCGTAGCCGGATCTTCAACTTCAGGTACTGTTTCAATAGCAAGCCTCTTCGGCTTCTCCGGTACCGTAACGCTGACGACCTCGGCTCCTTCTGCGCTCTCAGTATCGTGCCCCATGAGTGTAACTCTATTCTCTGGTGGGGGCGCGGCCCTGCCCTGTACATATTTCTCCTCTAGCCCGGGAACGTACAATGCAACGATTACGGGCGACTCTGTCTGCTCAAACTGTTACTTCAACGGCCACGATACTAATTCGCTGACGGTCGTCGTCACAGTCACCCCTTCCACTCAGCCTGATTTCACAATCAGTTCGAATCCCTCATTCATTTCAATCGCCGCGGGCTCCAATGCCACGGTTCTAGTCACGCTCACAAGCCTGAATGGGTTTTCAGGAAGCGTGAATCTCACCGCTACGTTATTGACTTCAGGTGTGAATCCGCCAACACCATATCTCCTACCTCCGATCGTCTTTCTTTCCAGCGGCGGATCACAGACCTCGAGCCTTCTCTTGACAACCTCCTCAGGCACAACAGGCCAGACTTACACCATATCCCTGGTTGGCTCGGCGACCGCAGGTTCGACCTTCGTCTTTCACCGAATCTTGATGCAGTTACAGGTTCTAAGTCCTCCGGACATTCCTCCAGTTGCCAGCTTCTCATTCACACCAGCTAATCCTGTCATTGGACAGATTGTTAATTTCGATGGAAGTGCAAGCTTTGACCCAGACGGCACAGTGGTCATTTGGATCTGGTCCTTCGGCGACTGCTGTCCTTTCAGCAACAGCGGCCCCTTCACGGAGCACGTTTACAATAGCCCCGGCAATTATACGGTTACGCTGACGGTAAGTGACAATGCAGGCCTCTCCGCGTCCAGAAGCTCCACTGTCAATGTAAAATCTCAGCCGGCCCACGACGTGGCTATCGTCCAAGTCGATGCTCGACCGACAATTGCAGTATCAACGCAGACAGTGTTCATCAATGTGCAGCTCGTGAACAACGGATTGAGCAACGAGAATGTCAGCTTAACAGCCTACGCAAATGGACGACCAGTCCAAACGCTGAGGGGAGTATTCCTCCAAGCTTGCGTGCCCAGCCCGTTCAACTTCTGCGGATATCGAGCCTACTTTACGCTCACATGGGAGACCACTGGGGTCATGCCTGGCAACTACTCTATGTCTGCAACCGTATTTCTCGCCCCTGGAGAAGTCGACCCGACTCCATCAGACAATAGTGCAAATGACGGAACAGTTAGAATTCTGCCAGCCCCAGTGATCACCCTATCACCGAATACCGGACCCGACGGGACAAAGGTGCAAGTTCAAGGAACGGGATTTCCAGTCAGCGAACAGTTCGGGTATCCCTCCTCCGTATTTATCGAGGTTACTTTTGACAACATGTCCATCGGATTCACCTACGCTGAGGGCGGGAACTTCACGTTCACCTTTGACGTGCCTCTCTCCCAGGCCGGCCCGCACGGAGTTTTCGCATTTGACCCATACTCGGGAGCCCGCGCCTCCGCCACATTCACCGTCACAGCAACAAACAACAACAATCTGGCTATCAGTATAGACATGGGAACAATCTACTTCCCAGGAGACACTGCCTCTGCTTACATTCTGACAACGCTAAATGGCGCTCCAACTGGGCAGGGAGTCCAGCTGCAGATCACGCTCTTCACACCCGATGGAACAAACACTACTTTGACCGCGGTCAAGATGGGGACAGGCCTCTACAAGGCAACCTACACGATACCCAGCACAGGACTACTCGGAACATACCTTGTCATGGCGAGAGCCCATCAAGCAGGCCCGATAGACGCGTCGGCACTGGTCAGCTTCGAAGTCAAACTCCCCTGGCTCACCTCGAACAACGGCAAGATAACAGTCGGCGCAACCACCTTAGCAGGAGTAGTCGGACTAGTCGGGCTAGCCTGGAAGAAAGGCTACCTCCGACGAAAGGAGGACCAGACTTTCGCCTCGGGCCTCTAGTATTCCGAGCCGTTTTTTTCCTAAGCCTATTCGTATTTGATTCGAGGATCGACGACGCCGTAGATAATGTCGCTGATGAAGTTCGCAGCTATGACTGAGAGGGCGATCATGAAGAACATGGCCTGCATTACGGGAAAATCCTTGAAGCCGATAGAATCGAAGAGCCACTTGCCCAGACCGTTCCAGTTGAAGATCGTCTCGGTAATGATCGCGCCACTCAATATGAAACCGAACGACAAGGCGACGTTGGTGATTAGCGGAAGAGAAGCATTCTTGAAAGCATGCTTGAAGAGCAGCGCTCTCTCCCCTAGTCCCTTAGCTCGTGCAGTCAGGACATAGTCCTCGCTCAACGCCTCCATCATCGTCGCCCTCGTCAGGAGCAGGAAACCACCATAGGAGAACAGGCTCAGAGTAAGAGCAGGAAGGAAGAGATACTGTAGCCGTACGAGAATCTGTTGTCCGAGCGGCGGAAATCCAAGCGAATCCCAGCTGCTCGGATAGGTTCCGCCCGCTGGAAACCAGTTTAGCGAGACAGCGAAGATGAAGATGAGTAGAATGCCCGTGAAGAATGTTGGGAGGGAGAAGGTTGTGAGAGAACTGATTACCGAGAAATTGTCGAGCGCGGAGCCTCGCTTTCTCGATACCAAGATGCCTGAGATAGTACCGATGATTATCGCCATAATCGTTGACGTGCCGAGCAGAAGAAAGGTGTTGGCCAGTCTGCCGGAAGATAGCACCTGATAAGCCACATCCTGGCCGTTGGCGAAGGAGACACCGAAGTTGAACGTGAGCATGGCCTTGACATAGTCATAGAAACGTACCCAGATGGTCTGATTGTAGCCGAACTGTTCCATTAGTTTCTGGCAGACAGCAATAGGAACCCTAGGCTGACCCAGACAGGCATAGAGGGCTCCTACCTCTCCGGGCATCGCCTCGAAGATAATGAAGTTGAAGACGATGACAAACCCAATGAGCACCGCAGTGTATGCGAAGCGTTTGAGAAGAAATGAGCGCAGCGCCAACCTCACAGACCCTTAGGACTATTGTTAGAGGAACGAGTTAATCCCAATCCTTAGTACAAGGCGTCCAGAAAGCAGAACAAGCCGTTCTGACATCCGGTTATCGTGAAAGTGAGTGGTTGCGGATACCGAGTCTTAACAGTCATATCCGCCAGTTCGTGCTCCTGGATTAGTGTCCTGAAACGGTATGCTGCAGGACACGGTATACACCGAGTTTGTGGGTCCTGTCGGATCAGCAACGGTGGCGCCCGCTGGGGCGAGCGTTATCGTGTTCTCGTAGAGTACCGGTGGCAATGCAATAATGCCTACAGGCGGACTGGAGACCCAGTTGAAAGGCGAAACCCAGTTGAGTCCCACGAACCGGTCGACAATAGCGACCTGGGTTAGACTGACTGGGATTGGCCCACCATTGGCGCCAATGCCTTGCTGGAAGTGAGCACAGAATCCCGTCGACGCTACCGGCAAACCGTAACAAGCGTCGATAGCGCTGTAATTCAAGAAGTCATGGGTAATATCGCCTGTCTGTTGTGACCATAGATAAAGCGCTAGATTGCCGTTGCTACGGAAGTAGAGGCCACTGACGCTTGAAGCAGGAGCTAGACCCTTTCCGAAGCGTGAGAGAGTGTAGCTTCCTCCGACGGGGGGATTCATGGTTCCAGTCGAAGAGCAACTGCTGCTGCCTGAGGTCGTTACGGCCCCGCATTGCCACGGACCTGAGCCTACGAGTATTCCTGCTGCTAGTGGATCGAAGGTTGGGGTGATCTTGTTGGGGTCAGCGTTAAGGTTGACAGCCGGGAAGGCGCAGGAAAAAGTTGAGTTGCAGAGAACTGAGGGAGCTCCGGTCGCAGGTGTGGGTCCGAGCGTGTATTGCGCGAGATAGCATGCCGCGCCTTGCACCGTACACGATGAGATTCCGGCGTCCCAGGCAGCGCCTCCCGCATTGGTCCAGTAGTGTCCAGGCAGTATTGTTGGTGATGTGAGAGATTGCAGGGTGAATGGTCCTACACTGTTGACGTTGATGTCGAACTGCGACGGACCCAAAACAGTGATGCCAGTAATGTTCGATAGTGCTGAGCTTTGGTATGCCCCGTTCGCTGTCATCGAAAGATAAGTGAAAGCAACATCGAACGAGCTGACCTTTCTCCCATCTTGAAAGAACACGTCATTGCGCAGCGTAAACCGGAACGTTGACTGAGTACCTGGTGGCGGCGGGTAAGTCAGGGCCGGACTAGACAGTTGAAATGCGCTCAAGATCATCCAGTAGATGACCTGTCCACTGGACATAGGATTCCTTACGGATAGGCTGTCGTAGATGTTCCTGACGATGTAAAGATCATGAGGACTCTCTGCGAGGTAGGGGTTCAGGATCGTGGTGGATTGAGAGAACCCTTGGCGAACAGTTCCAGGAACGGCTGGGTTAGGACTGTACGCGTTCAGCCAGGTGAAATAGTTGGGAATGCCCGCCCCATCACCGTTTATGACTCTCTGCCAGTTGCTAGCATATGCGAACCGGGCACCAGTGAGTGCGAAGACTGGGATACTGTATGCACCCCTTCCGTAAGCGTCCTCAGTTTGAATGCCAGCACTGAAAGCTGACAGCTGTGTTGTACCGGGACACGTGCCGCCAGGAGTATTGTTGGGCTGTCCTATGGCAGGGTCTCCTATTGAGGCGAGGCATGGAGCGAACGCCGTTTGCGAACTGATATTATCGTAGCTCTGGTTGCACAGATACGCGTAGTCAGCTGCTCTCAAACTCGGAACAGAGCCGTTCGAGCATGTCCCACTGGGAGGCTTGATTGACTGGATCCCGGAGACAAATTGGCTGTTGAAAGTCTGGTAGAGACTCTTGTCAAAAGGAAAAGCGTCTACATGCGCACCTACGTACATGCCCCAGCTCAAACTAACGCTTGTTGTGGAAGTGTTGTAGCCGGGAAAGAAAGTGAGGGGGGCTCCAATGTGAGAGCTCAGATATGCACAGGGTGCGGTGTAAGACCCAGTAAATAGATAGCAGATCTGGGCAGCGAACGAGTCGTGAAGATGCAATCGGGCAGGGTTGGAATTCACCTCAATGAATTCTATGAAGCTGGGTACGTGAGCAGCCGCGGTAGAGCTGATGCCTGTCAAGATTGAAGTGTTCGGATTGAATCCCGTCGCGACCCCTGCATTGACGAAGTGCTGAGAGGCCGCGTTCAAGTCGGCACTTCCCGGAGCATAAAGCCACGAAACACCATCAGCGCCTGTAGAATTGGCTAAATGGTATGCTGTCCCGCCTTGAGAACCGACAATACAGTGCGGACCTGATTGTGGATTGTTCGAATCCCAGGCACATGGATTGGCCGTCGCAAGTCCACCATTGTTGGGTGGTACTGGGTTGTCAATGGCAGTTGCAGATCCCATTAGCGAAGGTTCGTTGGCCGCAAAATTGGCCCTGTCAATCATATGAGCGATACCCTGGCGAATCTGGATTCCGCAGGCCGAGTTTCCGTAGTTGAAGTCGCAGCCCCAGAAGTTATTGGCCAGCATAAACTCAACATCGTAATACGCGTGCAGAGATACTTGCGATGTGACGAAAAAGTTTGGACTCTGAATTAGCGGTCCCGGCAGGTCGGGGGTGAGAGGGGAGTCTGTCAAATCGATGGATGGGGTAGTCGATTGTATGTTGGTGAACTCGGCTTGTTCATCCGTGAAGATTATTGCGGATTCTGTGTCCATGGCTGGACCAGATGGAAACCAGTTCTCGACAGGAGCAGGGCTCGCCTTGGCAGGTTGAATTGTTGGAAGATGGAAGTTGCTTGAGATGGGACCCGAAAGTGTCGCAAGTGAGAATGCAATGATAAACACGGACATCAATTTGACTATTTTCAGAGTCTGACTACTCAACAACCAGCCCTCCAGTTGCAACGCATCCCAAATCCAACAATTGGATCGGTGAATCCTTGATCATACAGCGTCACCATCATTTCTAACAGTCATATCCCCCAATAGGATACGGCAACAAACAGCCAGCAACGCTGGCAGGGTTCAAGGTCTGCGACCCTTCGTAGAGGACTGGCGGAAACGGTCCGATTCCGATAGGAGGATTTGCGAGGCTGAAGGGAGATATCCAGTTAACACCGACGAAGCGGGCCACAATGGCGACCTGCGCAAGACCAACTAGGCCTCCTCCAGACACGGCCCCTATTCCTTCCGTCAGAGCGTGACACGTAGGAGAGGGATTGAGGTAGCAGAAAGCGGCATGACTAAAGTTTAGGAAATCATGAGTAAGATCGCCGTTATCTCCGGACCATAACCACAAGGCGAGGTTTCCACTGCTGCGGAAATAGTCACCGGCAACAGAGGTCGCAGGCGAGACGCCTTTGCCGAAACGGGTAAGAGTGTAGCTTCCGCCAAAAGATGGAGTCTGGGTTCCCGATGATGAACACCCAGTTCCCACAACACCTATGCCGCTGAGACACTCCCATGGGCCTGAGCCGATGAGGATCCCTGCACTGAGAGGATCGAAGAACAAAGCAGTCTTCGAAGGATCAGCATTCATATTGGAAGGCGGAAATGTGCATTGAAGGGAGCACAGTACACTGGGTGGTCCTGAAGGGGGGGTTGGACCAAAGGTGTATTGAGCTGGATAGCACGGAGCTTGGGCCCGGACACAAGTAGCTACCGCGGTGTCCCAAGACAAAAGGCCAGCGTTTGCCCAGTAGCGTCCGGGAATGATGCTTAGAGAGGTAAGCGATGGCCTGGTCAAGGCTGTGGTACTGTTCAAATTCAAGTCCAGCTGCGAAGGGTTGAGGACTGTCATCCCGGTCATTGGAGCTATTCCGCTCGCCTGGAATGCGCCGTTTGCCTTGAGTGACAGATAGCTGAAAGCGACGTCAAAAGCAGTGACCTTCCTGCCGTCCTGGAAGAAGAGGTCGGTTCTCAAGGAGAACCGGTAGGTAGCTGTGGTTCCGGTGGGTGGAGTATAGGTAAGCTGTGAGTTTGGTAGAGGTGAGGGAGATGTCGCTACTGTCATCCAGTCGAGAAGTTGAAAACTCGATAGAGGATTCGCTGTGTTGAGGCTGTCGTAAATATTGTCTAGGAGGTAGAAGTCTGACGCTGAGCTGGCTATGTATGGGTTGAGGTTTCCAGAATCGGCAACCCCTAGGCGGATTGTTCCAGCGATCGCTGGGTTGGAACTATGCATATTCAACCAGGTAAAGAAGTTCGGAATCCCAGCGGTTTCATCATTGATCACGCGCTGCCAGTTCGATAGATATGGAAACTGGTTGCCTCCAACTGGACCGGTCAGGTAATATCCAGAGCTTGAGTTGAAGCCGCTTATTGTGTTCGAGGGTGCGGGTGAATCTGGTAGATCAATAAAGGGGGCAAATACCGGACAGCTTGGACAACCACAGACTCCTCCACCGAGTTCGACATATTCACATGCTGAACCCAAAACGCTTGCCTGGAAAACATCCATCGCCGCTCCTGCGGGATACCAAAACTCTGAACAGACTCCAGTTGATCCGTGTGTAGGACACGGTGCAGGAATTGCCCAAGCATGCGGAATGGTCGGGAAATGAAGACTATTCGAGATGGGACCGGGGAGAGTCATCAGCGAGAAAATAGTGGCGACGGCGAGGACTAGTTTGAGAGGAGCACTTACTCTGCCGCTCAGATGAACAAACCTCCAAGACTTCGGATGAAAAGATCATATTGCAGAAGAGACTCTACAAAGTCTCCATCCCCATCATCAAGGTTCGTCTTTTATTGACCCCTGAGGGCTTTTTTCTCATCACGCCCCCCTTCGGCGCTCCGCCGAAAGCCGAGAGCCCAGCGCTACAAGTTCATTCAGTGACCGAGTGTGGCAGGAAAGGCCTCAAACAAGAAAGGCTTTGTAAGCTTATCCCCTGAGGGGTCACTTGTGTGATTTTGCGTTCAAATTGCACGCCGTTTTCTAAGAATTACCGCTTTTCCTAGGAAACCTTCAGACTGCACAATGGGGAGCGGCCTGGGTCCAGCTACCTCATTATGGTGACAATATCCTTGTCGACGGGCGTATGGTCGAGTCCGACTCTCTGTCCCGCATACTTTACGCTGGGTCCCGAGACCAAGGCATACTTTGCTCCCTCACTGAATCTCGGATGAATCTTCTTGCAAACGTCTCTCAATGTTGAGCCTGCAGGGAGAATAAGCGGCTTTTCAAAATCAGGTTCCCCGTCGGGCCTTTTCAAGTAGATTCTGATGAAGTTAAGAGTCTCCCATATTCGCTCGGTGAGAAGGTCGATGTTCAGTCCCTTCTCAGCAGACACAGGGACGAAGTCGCTTCCTACTTGTTTCGTCACTGCATTCAGATACTGCCGGTTCACAAGGTCCACCTTGTTGAGGACTACGAGAGATGGAACATATCTTCGATTGCCGGTCAGCACGTCGATAAGCTGATCATCGTTAATGTCGTCTCGGATCAGAATGCTCCCATTGCTTACCCCATACGCTTCGATTATTCCTTTGATTGTCGCGGGCGACAACTTAGTGAGTTTGGTACTGGTGGTTAGGGCTAACCCTCCCTTGCTAGCACGCGTGATGGTTACGTCCGGAGGCTTCTGGTCAATTCGGATGCCCATTGCGTGAAGTTCCTGTTTCAGAAGCTGTATCTGGCCAGGCTGAAATACGTCCAAGATCAGAAGTACGAGATCCGCGTTCCGTGCTACGGAGAGAACCCTCTTTCCTCTTCCCTTCCCCGAAGATGCGCCGCTGATGATTCCGGGAAGATCGAGGATCTGAATGTCAGCACCATTGTATCGAAGGATGCCTGGCACAACTGTCAGCGTTGTGAAGGCGTACGCGGCTACCTTCGACTTGGCATTCGTCAGCCTGTTCAGTATGGTAGACTTGCCTACGCTAGGAAGGCCAATGAGAACTACTGTTGCGTCGCCTCCCTTTCGAATCTCAAAAGCTTGACCTCCTCCCTTGGAGGTGGACGCCTCTAGTTCCGCCCTCAGCCGTGCAAGCTTTGCTTTGAGGAGACCAATGTGGTGCTCTGTATGTTTATTGATCTGGGTCTTAGTCATCTCCTCCTCGATCTGCTTAATCTTCTCAGGAAGACCCACAACCAGCCGCCTCAGTCACCCAGGCCATGGTTCAAGGGGATGTTGTGAACCTTGCTCCAGGCCGAAATCCCAACTCGATAGGCTCAATTAGAACCATTACCATTTTCCAATAGTCAATGCCAGAGCGGCCCAAGAAGCGAAGACTATGGGATGTTGATCCATCAATCTTCCAGCTGGGACGCCAAGCGTCTTTCCTCGAACGACGAATCCTTCCGGTACTACGACAAATGGCAAAATTCGGCCTTTACACCCTAGCTATTGCTTATCCCCTTTACCTAGTCTACATCGGTCTGATCTTTGGCGGTCTAGTGTTCTGGGGCTTCTTCGTAGGATCTATAGCGGTTATTGGCGCTGCAATAACGAAACTTGGTTATGCCTCAAACTTCAGACATTGGGACATCAGCCTCAAGAGAATTGCCGGTGTTTTCCTCGGCTTTCTTGTCGCGGCGAGCTTCTACGCCGGAATAATCTATCTCAAGACGTGGCTTATTCCGGTAGTGTTCGGACTATTTGGTCTCGGGCTGGTCCTTGTCCTTAGACGAAGAAGGCCTTAGACGCCATGGCCCTTAGCTAGAGGTCTCGGACGCACCGCACTAGTCAACTAACTAACGTTGAACTAGTCTTTCATGAGCCAATCTCTAGCGGCCTCCATCCTTTCAGTCGACAACCTATCATCGTAGACTTCTGGACGATGATGTTTCTCCTGATGCCTTACGGCAAAGAACGCGATGAGGCCTATTACAAAGGCAAAGCCGGTAGCAGACCACCAGGCTTCGAACGCAGCTAGTCCAGTTAAAGATACGAAGGGCACCGCCAAGAGGTAAATCAATTCTCTCAAATGGACAGCTACACCCCGGCCGCTAACGGGAACGATCATCTTACGCGAAATGTGAAGATAAGTCTATCCGATCCGTTCTGCCTGGGCGTAGCTAGGCTGGACAGCTGCAGACTATTTCAAGCGGACCGATGCATAATGTGTCATGGCTGACGAGTGGGCAGAGGAACGGGACAAAGCGGTCCTAAGCACAGTCTATTACTGCGAGTCCTGCAACCTCATCATAGAGCTGGGAGACGCCGACATCTCAATCCACAAGAGGGACCTTCCCCATCACAAGATGAGGCGCGTCATGATCCTCAGGTGCAGCCGTTGCGGAAACGTAGTTACTGACTCCTACGCACAGTACAGTCCTGAGAAGAATCAGTTCTGGTGTAAGAACTGCATCTCCGATGTTGGCGCTGAAGCTTTCCACTCCGCCTAGTACTGCCTTTATACTCGGAAAGGAAAACCGCGACTGTCACGAGGCGCGACCTCCTTGAATATTGATCTTGTCAGAAAGGAAATCCCAGTAACCTCCCGCCGAGCATACTTCGACAACGCCGGGACAGGTCCCCCGTCGATCAATGTCATCAACGCTATCCACGAATATCTCACGGACTGGCGCGACTACGGCGAGAACTGGGAGGAATGGCTGCCTATCATCATCGAATCACGCCGACTGTTTGCGAAAATGATCGGAGCAGGTCTCGATGAGGTCGCTAGTGTCCCGAACGTTAGCTCGGCTCTGACCGCCCTCGCAAGCAGTATCAAGTACAAACCGAACGGGAACATTGTCATTAGCGAGCTGAACTTTCCGACAAACATCTACCTCTGGCATCTCCAGAAAAAGCACGGACGCGCCAACGAGGTCCGCTTACTGAGAAGAGAAGCAGATGGAGTTGTCCCGTTAGATGCTTGGGAGAAGGGGATCGATGACGAGACTTCTATCGTCTCAGTCGATTATGTTTCTTGGACGAACGGCTGCCGGGAAAAGATCCGAGAGATCGCGAAAATCGCCCATGAGCATAACGCGTTTGTCATCGCAGACTCGTTCCACGGACTAGGGGTCTTCCCGATCAATGCCAAGCAAGACGGGGTCGACGCGCTTGCTTGTGGGATGTACAAGTGGATGCAGGGACCCCACGGCGCAGCCTACCTCTACACACTCAGCAGTAGGTTAGGCGAGCTCGATCCCAACTACATTGGATGGCATGGCGTAGAAGACTCTGTCGTAAGAAGAGTGTCAAAACAAGAAGATCTGTTCGGCAAACCCTTCAACATCGAAAGTGCAGAGCCGGCATTGGACGCGACTCGTTTCGAAGGAGGAAGCTGGGGAGTAGTCTCAATCGTTGGCGCTAAAGCTGCTCTTGAGTACGCTCTGAAACATGATCAGCTCGAGAGATACCATCGAATCCTCAAGATAACAGACCGTTTAATCGATGGTTTGAAGAAGAAGGGGCGGAAGATACTGACGCCGCTACAGTCTGATCGTCGCAGCGGAATAGTAGTCTTCGAAGACCAGGATCCTCAAACCACCTTCAACAGGCTGAAGTCACTGAACATCACTGTCGCGAGTAGAGTCAAAGCTATACGCGTATCTCCTCATTACTACAATACCGAGGATGAAATCGACAAGCTCCTCGCAGCCCTGTGACCTTTCAAATTGAAGATTCTGGTAGTCAACAACTACAAGGAACCCGAAAAGGCGAGACAGGCGCTTCAGAACATAGCGCTCTGCACAGGCGAACAGCCCGAAATGGTGGAGTACACGATCCCCCATCTGAAAGACGCCGTTTTGCAGAAAGATCCTAACATTGTGATTCTTACCGGCTCCAATTTTATGCTGTCGAAACCAGACACTAGAATGGTTTTCCGGCCTGAGATGGACTTGGTCAGGGAAACGGACCTGCCTTTTCTCGGAATTTGTTTCGGGCACCAGCTCATGGGAGCCGCATACGGGTCGCAGGTCGTGGACCTCGGCCATAATATTCGAGAGTTCAAAGAAGTGAAACTTCTAGGAAAGGATCCCCTATTCGACGGACTGCCAGGCTCGATCAGAGTATCTGAGTCGCACCGTCAAGCTCTGTCCACTGTCCCCGAAGGATTCCGCCGTCTAGCGGAGTCAGCCACATCGCATGTTGAGGCGATGTGTCATCAGAAGCTTCCCATCTATGGCGTCCAGTTCCATCCAGAGAGATCTGATGAGAAACATCCTCATGGACGCATCATCATTCGGAACTTTTTGAGACTCGCAACGAAATCCTGACTCGCACTGCTAGATAGGAAGATAGTGTGGAAGAAGCTTCACGTCAAGTACCATGGCGAGAAAAACGATAGCCAAGTATGGGCTGGAGAACTTGAAAGCTGTCCACGCCTGCGCCTTGGTCGGATTGGCGACTAGTTTGAGATCGACAAGAATCATGCCGAGGCCCAATACTCCAGCCGTCACCAGATAGATTATGCCAAATCCACCTAGCTGGGGAAGGACAAACGCTAGTGAGAGTGGGACTAGCAGGAAGGTGTTGAGAGCGATATACTGTGCGGTTTTCTTCTCGCCCACTACTACTGGCAGCATGGGGATTCCTGCCTTCGAATAGTCGCCGACGGCTCTCATCGCTAGTGCCCAGAAATGACTAGGGGTCCAGACGAATACAAGTAGAGCCATAAGCCATGGCGCGAGGGCGGTCAGGTCCCCCGTCGCCGCGGCCCATCCCGCAAGAGGAGCGCAGCTCCCGGCGAAACCTCCCAGGACGATGTTCAGCGTGGTTCGCCGTTTCAGATATTTGGTGTAGAATAGGACGTAGATGGCTGCACCTAGGATGATGAAGACGCCAGCCACCAAAGGGAGTAACAGGGCGGAAATGGCTCCGCTTATGCCGATGAGAGAGAGGCCGAAGAGTAGAGCATGCCTGGGGGAGATCTCTCCTTGAGGAATAGGTCTCCAGCTAGTCCGCCCCATTACCCGGTCTAGGTCTCGGTCGACGTAGCTGTTCAGCGCTCCCGCTCCTCCAGACGCTAGCGTCCCCGCAACTATGACTGCAACGAGTCGGAGGAGATTGATACTGGGAACAGCGACAAGAAACGCTATGAGAGCTGTAAAATCCAGCAGATAGACGATCCTAGGCTTCATCAACTCATAGTATGCATGCACGTTGCCCGATCCTCTGATCTGCAATTCGAAGACAGCCGAAACTTGAACGCGTCCGTAAAAGGGTTTTAGGGGCTAAAGTAAGAAGGATCTCGTGTTGAGTGGGCGCGCAGAAGTAGCCTAGTCGAACCTGAGGGTGAGCTAATTACTCAGATTCCCTAGAAATGGCGGAAGGAACGTTCCCCTGTCATGACCATGGCGATTCCATGCTGATCGGAGGCTTTGACCAGCTCTGGGTCTTCGATTGAACCTCCAGGCTGGACAATTCCAGATATGCCCTCTTTTGCGACTGCCTCTACGTTATCGATGTTCGGCAGGAATCCGTCGGATGCCATCACTGAGCCTTTGAGGTCGTGGCCGAACTTGTGGGCCTTCTCGATACAGGACTCAATCGTGCCGATCCTGTCTTGTTGTCCAGTCCCAATGGCCAGAGACGCATCGTTCTTCCAGAACGCGACAGCGTTGGATCGAACCTCACATGCTACCCACCATGAGCGCAGCATAGCTAGATACTCAGTTTCGGACGGTGAGCGTTTCGTGGCTACGGGCAACCTCTTCAGCTGTTCCATCGATCCTAGTCCAGTTCGGTAGGGATCCTCGAGGATCAGCGACCCATCGTCAAGCACCACGATGTCAGGCGAATCTGAATCCTGGTGGGGGACTTGGACCCTTCCAATGCGAATTTCCTTCTTCGCTTGGAACATTGTAATCGCCGTGTCTTCATAATCAGGCGCATAGACAACCTCGACAAACGTCTTCAACAATTCTTCAGCGGTTAACTTGTCGACCGTACGGTTGAGAACAACAACGCTCCCAAAGGCAGCCCTCGGATCTGCGTCTCGGGCTCGCGCATATACAGAGGACAGCGCTTCGGCCTGGTGTCCCATGGAGACTCCTGAGGGGTTGAGGTGCTTCATGACTGCCACCGCGGGCTCGTGAAAATATCTGACGATCCGCAACCCATGGCTTCCATCCTCGATATTCGTGGCTGAGGGTCCATCTTTTCCCCATTTGATCCACTCCACACTTCCAATCCCTCCCTTGGAGTGTTCAGCCCTGTACAGTGCGGCCTTCTGGTGAGGGTTCGTCCCGTATCGTAGCCCGCGA
>Ga0307469_10000454_pt1 | contig 15050 bp, 11 predicted proteins | sample atmos_gasesAM2C__FD_203084 | JGI IMG/M metagenome (GOLD analysis project Ga0307469, IMG submission 203084) | Hardwood forest soil microbial communities from Morgan-Monroe State Forest, Indiana, United States - atmos_gasesAM2C_515 | ecosystem: Environmental > Terrestrial > Soil > Temperate...
CATCGACGCCGTCCGGAATGTTTCGTCCAAGACGGAGTCGCATTCGTCGGTGACGGCGTCGTACTTCGTTGCGGCCCTGCTCATGAGGGACGGCATCGCGAAGCTCGGCAACAACATCACGCGAGAACGATTGCGCGAGGTGCTCAACACATTCACGAACTGGCGCCCAGCCGAGATGCAGCACAGCAACGACTTCCCGTACTGGACGTGGCGTCCGCAATGCCACCTCGCGCTCCGCGGCAACTACATGATCCAGATCCAGAAGAACTCGTCGGGCGACCTCTCGTGGAACCAGGTGACACCGCAGGAACGGACGATCCCCGTGCCGCCCGGTATGAGTCCTCCGTCCGACTTCAGCCAGTGCTCGGGTGCGTTCACGAACGGCACCGTCTTCGGAAGCCTCAAGCACTGATGACGATGGCTCTCGACGCGCCTAAGCCGACGCTCCGCGAGCGCTTCACGCCGCGCGCGCAAGGCCGGACGCAGTACCTGTCCGGACAGGTCTTCGCCGGGCTGATCAACGCCCTCATCTCGGCGTTGTTCGTATCGGCCTACGGCATCACCCGGGTTTCGTCGCACCGGCTCTCACCCGCGACGGCGGCAACGATCCTCATCGCGGGAGCAGCGATCAACGCGTTCATCACGGCGATCGTGTCCTTCTACACGGGACTCAGTGACGCGGCGAGCGGGCTCGTCACGAAGGACGGAACGGAGAAGCCGTCGCCCGATGTCGACGTCTTGTCGGCCGCGAGCCTATGGGGTCGAGCGATCGCCGGCGGCCTCGGCGGCGCGGCATGGGGCACAGGACTCGCGTTCCTCGCACTTGCCGCCCTCAATCGGCGCGAGACGCACTTCCTCGGGCTGTTCGTCGGCGTCCTCGTCACGGCGGGAGTCGCGTCGATCACGTCCGGTCTCGCGGGGAACGCACTCGGCGTTCGTACCGGCCTCGACCTGCCGAAAGCGATTATGCCTCGTCCGGCTCGGCGTCGCGCGTGGCGTGACCTCGCGCTTCCGTTTGCCATCGTCTTCGGCATCTTCGCTGCGGCGTTCGGCTTGCTGCTCTTCCACGACTACCACGTCGGTGCGCAATTCTCGTCGCACGTCCTCACAGAGAAAGAGATCCTCGCCGACCTCCCTTTCCAGGTGCTCCTGATCACCTGGATCGCGAACTTCGTACTGGGCCGCGCCGGGAAAGCTGAAGCAACGCTCGGACTCGTCACATTCGAGGATCCGGAACGTGAGCTCCCGAATACCAAGTCGCCCTACGGCATCCAAGCGATGGTCTGGACGGCGGTCATCGTGCTCTTCGCCGGCGGCTCGCTGGCGCGTTTCATCCTTCCGTCGTATCCGACGCTCGTCGAAGTGCTCATCGCACGCGGCGCGTTCTCACTCGTAACGGCCTTCGTCATCGGCGGTATGGCGTACATGCGCGGTGCGGTGAACACGACATTGGAGCAACGATGAAGCGCACGCTGTCACTTGCCGGAATCTTCATCTTCCTCGTCGCGATCGTCATCCCCTTCGACGCGCGCGCGGCGTCGCAACTCGACATCGACGGTGAGACTGAGGCGTTCGCCGTACGCGTCGAGTACGACATCCCGCTCCCGGCGAGCATCGGAACCGAACCGCACGTCATCGGCGAGATCCGACGGACGTTCGGAGAGAACTCGAAGGGACTCTCTGGCGCCCCGACGAACTTCACCGCCGTCACCGGAGGCGACGTCTACGACCCGTGGGCCGGCGTCAACGGCAACGACGGTCCACTGAAGGTCAGCACCGTGCAGACCGGGATCGGCCCGCCGGTCGATCCGCACAACCCCGGCCTTCCCACTGCCGAATGCTTCTACCCGGGCAACGCCTCGAAGACGGTGTCGTTCCCCCGTGATCTGCGCGCCGAGACGAAACCGATCCCGCCGACGTCGTACGCGAACGCGATCTGCGGTGCGGGACCATCGACGCAGCTCACGGCGTACTCGGCTTCCGACGATGTGCCGGGCTCGCCGACGGCGAGCCTCGGACCGATCCTCCACACCGGCCCTCTCGAGGCCGACTCGATGCTGCAGCCCGTGCACGGCGTCGTCACATCGAACGCACGCGCATCGGCGCACGACGTCAAGGTCCTCGACGGAGTCATCCGCATCGGAAGCGTCGAAGCCGAGGGGGTCTCGACCGCAGAAGGCCCCGGCGGCAAGGACTCGACGACGGGCCACATCGCGCTGACGAACATCACCGCGGCGGGACAGACCTTCTCGGTCGCCGAGGACGAGATCACCGTCGCGAACCAGCGTTTCCCGATCGATTCGTCCGCCGGACAGGCGTTCCTCGAGAACCTGAACAACGGCCTCGCGGGGACCGGGTGCAAGCTCTCGGTGATGGGTCCCGCGAGCCCCTATCCGCAGGGGTTCCTGCTCTCCCGCAAGCCCCCGGCGCTCGGCACCGCCAAGGACGGAACGTTCGCCGCGTCCATGTACGGCGGGATGCTCATCCTCTGCGACCTCCCGCATGCCGCCACAGACCCGACGACCTTCACTCCGCAACGCGTACAGATCCTCGTCGGATTCGTGTACTCGATGGCACGCGCCGTCAAGGACGACGCCGGGTTCGGCACCGGTGACTTCTTCGCCGGGACGAAGACGTTCAACACGCCGTCGCGCACGCTCACGATCGCCGCGCCGCCGGTGAAGCCTTCGACGGTCGTCGCGGCGAAGGTCGACACGGCACCGATCTCACAGCAACCGCAGGCATTCGCACCTTCCGGGCGGACGATCCGCTACAAACCGCTCGCGATGTCCACGAGGATCGCGCTCATCGCGATCGGCATCGTCCTGCTCATCGCAGCAACGAACTTCGCCTCGCGGCGCTTGAAGGAACTGGTCGGATCGTGACCGAGTTTCTCGCCACGCTTCCCGGCGGCCTCGTCACGGGCGCCGTCTATGCGCTCCTCGCCATGGGCCTCGTCTTCATCTACAAAGCGACACGCGTGCCGAACTTCGCGTACGGCGCGCTCGCGGCCCTCGTCGCGTTCTTCCACTACAGCCTCGTGAACGGACGCCACGTCGGCATCCACCTGAATCTGCTGTTCATCCACACGGGCTTCGATGCGACGGTCCGGCTCCCGTTCTGGGGGGCGATGCCCGTGTCGCTCGCCTTCGCGGCGGTCATGGGGTACCTCATCGAACGCTTCGTGATGCGGCCGTTCGCGCGGGCGCCGATGGTCACCAACATCATCGTCACGCTCGCGCTCTCGGCCCTGTTCAGCGCGCTCGCACAGCAGTGGTTCGGCGGGAACGACCTCATCGTCCCGAACGAGCAAGCGATCTTCCCCCGGACGTCGGCACTCTCGATCGGCGGCGTGAAGATGTCGTGGGAGCAGCTCGGCGTCATCGGACTCGTCCTCGCGTTCGCCGCCGGCCTCTATCTGTTCTTCCGCTTCACCGAGACCGGTCTCGCGCTCCGCGCCGTCGCAACCGACCGGGACGTCGCATCGCTGCAGGGAGTCTCCGTGCGGCGCGTCTCTCAGGTGGCGTGGATCGCCGGATCGATGGCCGCCGGCATCGCGGGCATCATGCTCGCGTCGCTGATCGTTTCGTCGAACCCGAGCTTGCTCGTGCTGCTGTCCATCTGGGGCTTCGCAGGGGCGATCGTCGGCGGTATGACTTCGTTCCCGATCTCGGTTGGCTCAGGGTTCACGATCGGCATCGTCGTCGAGGTCGCGCGGCACTACGTATCGCGCGCCGACGCAACGAAGTTCGTCGGGCTCCCGGAGACGGTTGCGCTCGGTGCCGTGATCGCGATCCTTGCGTTCCGGCCGCCCTGGATCTTCAAGGGGATCCGTGAAGAACAGGACTCCGGCGTCGTCTCGCGTGCGTCCGGCGTCGACCTGCGCATCGGACGTTGGATCGATCCGGTCGAGGCGTACCGCCTGATGCGCGGCGCGATGGGCCAGGTCATCCCGGCGCGGGCATGGAGTGTGATCAAGAGGATCCTGCTGTGGCTCCTCGTCGCCGTTGCGCTCACCTTCCCGCTCTTCCCGTTACCGGAGTTCTGGACGTTCCCCTTGAACCTCACCTTGATCTTCCTGCTCGTCGGTTTGTCGTTCGTCGTCGTGATCGGCTGGCTCGGACAGATCTCCGTCGCGACGGGCGCATTCGTCGCGATCGGCGGCGCGGGCGCGTACATCGGCGCAAACTTCCTCCATCTCCCCTTCCCGCTTCCGATCGTCACGGGGATCCTGCTGTCGATCCCGGTGTCGGTCCTCATCGGGCTTCCCGCGCTGCGCCTGCGCGGTCTGCACCTCGTCATCACGACACTCCTCTACGGACTCGTCGTCGAACGCGCGCTCCTGCCCCGCTTCACAGCCGCGTCCGTGTTCCACCGCCCAACCTTCCTGTCGTCGGACCGCGTCCTGTACTACGTGTTCCTCGTGTGCACCGCGCTCGCGTTCGCGTTCGCATGGCGCCTGAACAAGACACGGATGGGACGCGCCTTCCGCGCGATCCGAGACTCGGAGACCGTCGCGAGCGCGTACGGCATCCAACCCGTCCGGACGAAGCTCACGGGGTTCGCCGTGTCCGGTGCGATCGGTGCGCTCGGCGGGACGATGCTCATCTATCAGCTCGGATCGTTCCAGGCTCAGTACGGGACGGTCGGCTTCTCGATCGGATGGATGCTGAACACGGTGGTTGGTGGGATCACGTCGATCTTCGGCCCGGTCATCAGTGCGATCGTGTTCGGCCTCCTTCCAGCCGTAAGCCAGGGAGCGGTCCAAGCCGCGCACATCTCGTTCTGGCCGCAGGTCGTGGCCGCCGTCATCATCATCGTCCTCATGGCGATCAACCCCGAAGGGCTCGCGTCGTTCGGTCGCTTCCTGCGCACTCGCGTGTCCGCACACGATGTCGAGGACGAAGAGGACCTCGAGGCCATCGAGGCCGCCGCGAAGGAGCTCGTGAACGTATGAGCGACACGATCCTGTCGATCAAGGAGGTGAAGCTCGCCTTCGGCGGCGTCCAGGCCCTCGACGGCGTCACGTTCGACGTTCCGCGGGGCGAGATCGTCGGCCTCATCGGCCCGAACGGCGCCGGAAAGACGACGCTCTTCGACTGCATCTCGGGCTACCAGCGTCCGGACTCCGGTTCGATCACCTACTTCGAGAACTCGGGCACGGTCGAGCTCATCGGGCTCCCGCCGCACGAACGCGTCACGCACGGCATCGGACGCCTCTTCCAGCAGGCTCGCATGTTCCCGTCGGTCTCCATCCGCGACGTGCTCCGGACGGTGCAGCACCGACGCATGAAGGTCGGCCTCTTCCGTTCCGTCCTCGGCATCGCCGGCGCGAGCGCGGAAGAACGTGACGTCACGCAGCGGGCGGACGAAGCCCTCGAGCTCGTCGGTCTGTCCGCGCACGCCGACAAACCGGCGATGGAACTCTCAACCGGCATGCTCCGGCTGTGCGAACTCGCGGCGATCGTGGCGGTTCGTCCGCGGCTGCTGTTGCTCGACGAACCGTCGTCCGGCATCGCGCAGAAGGAGACGGAGGCGTTGCTCCCGTTGCTGAAGCGTCTGCGCGATCACCTCGACGCGACCGTGCTCGTGATCGAGCACGACATGCCGCTCGTCATGGGTCTCGCCGACCGCATCGTCGCGATGGCGCAGGGCAAGGTGCTCACTGAAGGGCCGTCGGCGAAGGTGCAGTCGCACCCGGACGTCCTCGCGTCCTACCTCGGAACCCGGGCGGCGAAGTGACGCTCCTGCGCTCGGAAGGGATCGACGTCCACTACGGGCGTGTCCAGGTGCTCTACGACGTCTCGATCGAGGTGAATGAAGGTGAGTTCGTCGCGCTCCTCGGCACGAACGGCGCCGGTAAGTCGACGTGGCTGAAGGCCGTGTCGAACCTCGTCACGCCGTCCGCGGGCAAGGTGTTCTTCGAAGACAAGGACATCACCGCGCTCCCACCGGACGAGATCGTCGCGCGCGGGCTCGGACATGTCCCGTCCGGACGAGGCACGCTCCCCGACCTCACCATCGACGAGAACCTGCGTCTCGGCGGACATCTGCTGCGGAACGACAAGGCCAAGCGCCAAGACTCGATCGACGAGATCTACGGACTGTTCGGCTGGATGGCCGATCGTCGCAAGCAGCTCGCCGGCACGCTCTCCGGCGGCGAGCAACAGATGGTCGGCATCGGACGCGCGCTCGTGAACCGTCCGAAATTGCTCATGATCGACGAGCTCTCGCTCGGCCTCGCTCCGATCATCGTCGAAGAGATCTACGAGCAGATCGCGAAGTTGAACGCGAACGGTCTCACGATCCTCATCGTCGAGCAGAACGCGACGCTCGCGATGGAGGTCGTCGAACGCGTGCTGTTCATGGAGAAGGGCCGCGTCCAGTTCTCGGGACGAGGCCGCGACCTGCTCGCGCGCAAGGACCTGCTCCGCAGCGTCTTCCTGGGGGGCGAGCGGTCGAAGTAGCTCGCGGGCCCTTTCGCTCTGCCGTCTCGCGGCGTAGGCTGTTGCCGGGACAGGCAGGGAGGCCATGCGTAAGGCACTCGCGTTGCTCGGGGCGGCGTTCGTCGCGCTCGCGATCGGTATGTGCTTCGCCACGGTGGCGCACGCGTGCGATCCAGTGACCGGCGAAGGCTGCAACATGGGCGGAGGCGGCGGCGGCAACAACAATCCGCCACCCTCGACCGGAACCACCACCCCATCGAACCCGGGCGGCGGCTTCACCTGCCAATCGTCCGGCAACACGACGGTGTGCAGCTCAGGTGGTGGTACGACGTCGGGGACCACCCCATCGACTCCGACGCAACCGACGACGCCGACCGACTCTGGCCCGTCCGTCCAGCCGGGTGCGTTCACACCGACCGCGTCGCTGAATGGATCTCCCCCCGCCGCCGGGAGCGGCACTGCTTCCGACGCGCAGCCCGTGAGCAATACGGTCCCCGGATCGAACACCGGAACCGATGCTGCCGCGGGCGGTATGGCTCTCGGCGGTGTCGCGCTCGCCGCGACGGCGGCGAAGAGTCCTCCGAAGAAAGATCCGTCCGAGCAAGACACGAACGAATTCCGGTGGCGGATCACCTCGTCGGCGAGCTACGGCATCGCCGGTGTCACGAACTTCGAGATCCAACCGATGCTTCCGGACGGATCATACGGACACTCCACACACCTCCAGTACATCGGTATCGGTCCGTCGCTCGGCGCAGGGGTCTCGAACCTCAGCGACTGGGAACGCATCCAGACGAACAACGCGATGCACTTCGACAACAGCCTCGACGGTCCGAAGTTCCGTGGGATCGGTTGCCAACTGTCGTTGCCGAGCATCGGTCTCGGCGGCCGCGGACCCGGTGCCCTCAATCAGAGTGCCGGGAGCGCCATGGGCATCTACGGCATGGGTGGTCATTACGTGAACCCCGATGGCAAGTCGATCGGCGCCAACCTGATCGGTGTCAATGTCGGATACTGGCACACCATCGGAAGCCCCTAGCCCCAGCAGGCCACCACCGGGCGGACGGTTCCCCCGCGCTCTGCGGGTGATCCTTTCGCTGTTCCTCGTCGCGGGCGGTGCCGCCGTGTTCTTCGTGGGGCGCGCGCACCGTGCCTCAGCGGGTCAGATCGTTCTCAACGCCGCGGACAGTCCGGGTTCGAGCACGTTCACGCCGTCGATCGCGACATCGTCCACCGGTATGTTGGCGAAGAACGCGCTCGCGTCGATCCCGCCGAGCTCAACTGGTCTCATCACTGCGAACGCTTCCGAGCCGGGGCTCTATGGTGGAGTGCGGGGGGAGGCGAGCTGCAACACGCGGGCGCTCGTCGCTTCACTCGAGGCGAACCCCGCGCGATCGAAGCCGTGGGCGGACGTCATCGGGATCGATGTCTCCGCCATCCGCGCGTTCGTTGCGACGCTGACGCCCGTGGTCGTGCGCGTCGACACGCGCGTCACCGACTACGGATTCGCAGACGGGCAAGCGATCGCACGCCAAGCCGTCCTGCAAGCCGGCGACGCGGTGCTGCTCGATCGTACGGACTTCCCGCGCGTGCGGTGTAGCTCGGGCGACCCACTTGCACCACCGAGGACGGTGTCCGCCACGCCGTCGTATTCGGGTCCGCGATGGCCGACGTTCAACCCGGCGACCATCATCGTCATCACGCCTGCGCCGACGACGACGGCCGTCATCGTCATGATCGATGTCGCGAACGGCGCGACGTTCGCTCGCGTCCCCGGCTCGATCACGATCATCGACATCAACCCGCCACCTGCGGGCACCACCGTGCTCGTGGTCGAACCCGGCCAGCGCGTCACGCTCACCGGCGCGAACTGGCCGCCGGGGACGGCCGTGACGGTCACGTTCGACGATCCTGCGGTCACGCTCGGCGCGACGACGGCGGACGGTGCGGGTAACGTCGCGGCCCAAGTGACCATCCCTGCGGACGCGGTGCCGGGCGTGCACCGGGCGACGATCTCCAGTGCGGATACACAGGTTCCCCAGAACGTCTACGTGATCCCTCCGGCCCCCCGTTGACGGGGCACGCGCGACGCTAAGCGGCGTCGACGGACGCCGGCGTCTTGGTCGGTTCGCCCGAGTTCGGCAGGAACACGTGGAAACTCGCGCCCCCGCCGACCCGGTCCTCGACCCAAACCTGGCCCCCGTGCACCTCGGCGAGACGGTAGACGAGCGAGAGCCCGATCCCCGTTCCCGGCACGTGCCCGCGGGTGTCCTTCACGAACGGCTCGAACAACGTGTCCCGGATCTCGGGCAATACGCCCGGGCCGGCGTCTTCGACGACGAGCTCGACACCGTCGTCGCGTCCGCATGTTCGCACCCAGATCGGCGTGCCCGCCGGCGTGTGCTTGACCGCGTTCGCGACGAGATTCTCGACGATGCGCTCCGCCTGCGCGCCGTCGACATTCGCGATCGCTCCGTCCCCTTGGAGGAACAACGGATGATCGCGCAGATCGATCAGCGATGTCGTGTTGGCGACGAGCGCGGCGACGTCGGTCGGACGCCGGCGCGCTTCGATGATCCCGCGGCCGAGGCGATCGAGATCGAGGAGGTCGTCGAGCAGGGAGCCGAGACGCTTCGTGTTGGCGACCAGCCGGACGATCATGTCGGTGTAGCGCTCGTCGCCCGGCTTCAGGAGGTCGGCATCGAGGAGGGACGCGATCCCGGCGATCGTCGTCAGCGGGGTACGCAGCTCGTGAGACACGGCTTGGAGGAACGTCGTCTTCGACTGGTCGAGCTGACGGAGGTTCTCGACGACCTCGCGTTCGTGCTCGTACGCCTCGCGCAGCGCTTCGTCGGCGTTCCGGCGCACGGTGACGTCGCGGAGTGACGCGAGGAGCAGTGGTCCGTCCGGCGAGTCGACCTTCGACACCGTGATATCGACGGACACCTCCGAACCGTCCTTCCGCCGGACGAACAGATCCTGGCCGGACATACGCGTGCGCAGCTCGACGTCGTCCATGAAGGTCGCGAACTTCGTCCCATACTCATTGCGCAGCTCATTCGGGACGACGGTGTTCATGTTCCGACCGACGAGTTCGGACGGTTCGTAGCCGAGGAGTGCGACGGCCTGGTCGTTGATGAGCGAGACGTCACCGAGCGGATCGATGACGACGACGGCGTCCGGAGCCGACTGCACGAGAGCGCGGAACCGTTCCTCGGATGCTGCGACGGCGATCTCCGCCAGCTTCCATTCCGTCACGTCCTGGCATGTGCCCTGCAGTCCTATGAACGCGCCGTCGTCGCCGAGCACGGGTTCACCGTGCGCGTGGATCCAGCGGATCTCTCCGGACGGCAGGACGATGCGATAGTCGTCGTCGTACGGTTCGAGTGTCTCGTAGCTTCGTGAGAGTGATGCGTGCACGCCGTCGAAGTCGTCCGGGTGGATCAGATCGCGGTACCCCTGCGCGGGCGCCAACGGGGCCGGCTCCATCGCGTGCATGCGGAAGAGCTCGTCGCTCCAGATGTTGGTGTGCGTGCGGGCGTCCCAGATGAACGAGCCGATGCGCGCCATGCGCTGCGACTCCTCGAGCAAGGCCGTCCGCTCGCGGAGTTTGGCTTCGAACTCTCTCGTCAGTCGGTGGAGACGTTGCTCGGACGTGATCCTGCGGACGGCCACGACGCAATAGGCGATCCCACAGACCACCGCGATGTTGATGACGCGCAGGACGAATGGCCGTTTGGTGAGTGCCGCCTCGAGCACGAGAGAAGAGGCGAGGATGAAGATCCCCGCCAGCCACACCGGCCGGAGTGCGGCACGATGACGAGCAACGCCCTCGTCTCGCACGTCTTTGAGTCGGACGGACGGCCTGCGGGATTAGGCCGGCCCCCTAGGGCGTCACGACCTCGCGGGACGTCGTCAGCTCGGCCAGCACCTCGGGGATCGGCGCCACGCCGATGCCTGGCCCGGTCGGCACACGAAGGGTTCCGTCCTCGAGGACGAAGGGCGGCGTGACGTCCTGCGCGAAGTACCGCTCCGAGGCGGACGTGTCACCCGGGAACCGGAAGTTCGGCAGCGCCGCGAGGGCCACGTTCGCTGCGCGGCCCACGCCGGACTCGAGCATGCCGCCGCACCAGACCGGGACCCCGCTCGCCTCGCAGACGTCGTGGACCCGTCGGGCCTCGAGGTAGCCGCCGACCCGGCCCGGCTTGATGTTCACGATCGAGCACGCGCCGATCGCGATCGCCTCGGCGGCCGCGTGCGCGGACACGATCGACTCGTCCAGACAGATCGGCGTCCGGACGACCCTCGCCAGCTCCGCGTGATCGCGGACGCGCTCCTCCCCGAGCGGCTGCTCGATGAGGAGCAGGTCGAACGGGTCGAGCTTCGCGAGGTGGCGCGCATCGGCGAGCTCGTAGGCCTGGTTCGCGTCGACCTGCAGGAGGATGTCCGGGTTCGCCTCACGAACCGCTTTCACGGCCTCGACGTCCCAGCCGGGTTCGATCTTGAGCTTGATCCGGACGTATCCCTGCCCGAGGTAGCCGGCGACCTGATCGAGGAGCTCCGGGATGGAGCCGGGGATCCCGATGGACACACCGCAGTCGACGCGGTCGCGGACGGCCCCCAGATGCTCTCCGAGAGACTCACCACGGGCTCGGAGCTCCGCGTCGAGGATCGCCGTTTCGACGGCAGCCTTCGCCATGCGATGCCCGCGCACCGTCGTCCAAAGCTCTGCGACGTTCGCCGACGTCGGGTTCTCGGCGGCGAAGAGAGGCGGTAGCAGGAAGCGCTTGATCACGTCCTGCGACCCGTCGATGTACTCCGAGGAGTAGCCGGGGTCCTCGCCCGAGACGCACTCGCCCCAGCCGTCGGCGTCCGGCGTGACGACGTGGACGAGCAGGATGTCGCGGACCGACTGCGAGCCGAACGAGGTGCGGAACGCGCCCTTGAGCGGCATGCGGATACGGATCAGTTCGACGTTCTCGATCTTCATTCCGGCCTCCTGAGATGTAGATCCAATTCGGCGAGCAGACGCTCTTCCGGGTCGTGCAGGTTGATCCCGCTGATCTCGACGAGGCGGCGCAACCGGTAGCGGAACGTGTTCGCGTGCACGTTCGCCGCCTTCGCCGCTCGCGGGATGTCGCCGAAGGCGTCGAGGAACGCCTTCAACGTGTCGACGTAATCCGTGCCGTGCTCGCCGTCGTGCACCTGAAGTTCGGCAACGGCGCCGGAACGCAGATGCGGACGCTCCGAAACGAAATCACGAAGCTCTGTCAGGACGATGCGTTCGTGCGCGGTCTCGTAATCGCACACCTCGACGGGCGAGGGCTCGCTCGCGAGGGCACGCAGCACCTGATCGGCCTCCGTGCGTGCCCGCGGGACGTCCCGCAGATTGCGCACGACGGAACCGATCCCCGCGCGGAGCCTCACGCCGAGGCTCTCCTTCGCTCGCGCGACGATGTCGCGAGCGAGCGCGACGAGACGGTCCGGGACGGGGCCCGGCAGCAGGACGTAGATCGTGCGTCCGATCTGCGCGATGGCCGTGCGTTGCCGGAACGCTTCGCCGTAGAGCGCGACGAGGTCGAGGACGCGTTCGCGGTGGAGCGCGCCTTCGATCTCGTCGGACGACACGAGTTCGAACGCGAGCACGGCGAAGGATTCGTCCGGACGAACCCCCAAGCCGTAGGCCGCGGCGTCCACAGCGCTCGAGCGCTCGAGGATCGCGCGCAGCAGGTCGCCGCGCGTCGTACGTTCGAGCGAGGTCGACGCGCGGTGGCGGATGAGGTGGAGGGCAGCGATGCGAGCGGCCTCACGGAGGGCTTCGTCCGCGTCGGGCAGCAGCGGCGTGTCGCCTTCGGCGACCCAGATCGATCCGAGGATCGAGTCACCGGCGCGGACGGCGACGGCCACCCGCGGTTGCAGATCCTGGCCTGGCTCTCCTTCGTAGCGGACGACCTCGCCCGCCCACAGCCGGCGGAACACGCCGGAGTCCTCGAGACGCCTGAGCCATTCGGGCGGCACACGGCGTCCGAGGATCGTCTCGCGTCGCGGTTCGTCGATGGTGTGTCCCTCGGCCGTGGAGTATGCGAGCACACGCGACTGCCGGTCTTCGATCGTGACGGCGCCACCGACCATCGCGGCGACGGCGTTCGCGAGCGCGAAGAGATCGCCGAGCGGGATGTTCGATGCGTCCTGCTCGTCGTCGGACGACGGACGCTGCTCGACCGCTGTGCGCACGAGTGAGTGCGCTTGACTCCACGTCATCTCGACCGGAAGCGCGAGCACGGCCAGACCCGTTCGGTGCGCCGCATCGCGGAGCGGCTGCAGATCGGCGCCGTGCAACTTCAACACGAGCGCGGCAGCGTGTGCCGCACCGGCACGGGTGAGCAACTCCTCCGCTTCTGCGCTCGTTTCGTCGACGCCGACCCCGAGGACGATCGCCCCGGTTTCGATGTGCGGTGGCGTGAGGGGATCGTGGATCACGGGCTGCCCGACCTCGACGTCGAGCCCCCGCGGTGCGACGACGACGCCGATGACCGCGAGGCTCGCGAGGACGTCGCCGAGACGGAGGCCCTGACGCTCGGACGCCGTCTTAGCCGACGCGCGCGTCGCCATCTCGGTCCAGCACGTACAGTCCCGAACGCGTGAAGCCGGTGACGACGTACCCGGCGTTCATGTATGCGCCGAGCGTGTTGCGCAATGCGCGCCGCCAACGAAGCGCGCCGGACGGATCACTCTTGCGCAGCGACACGATGTCTACGGGGGTCGCGCAGAAGATCGTCGGACCGTCCACGTCACGGATCTCCGGTTCGCCGTCCGCATCGGCGAGCGCGAGGTTGGAACCGTCGGTGTCCGGCTCGCCGAGGACGCCGTCTGCCGCGCGCGACGCGCGTTCGCCGTCGAGATCCCACACGATCAGCAGGCGATCGCTCTCGTCGCCGGCGTTGATCTCGTCGGACATCGCACCGTAGAAGTTCTCGTAGTAGTGTCCGGCGCTCGCTCCGAGCTTCTGGAAGTTGAAGAACGCGTTCCTGCGGACGAGCGGGTCGAACGTCCACGTCACTTTCGCCAAGCCGGCGGCAAGCGACCAAGCCCGCTGGTGCAGCTTGAGGGCGAAGCCGACCTTGCCGCCCTGCTTCCGCGTCGGAACGCCCAGGATGTGTGAGTGCAGGTACGGTCCCCAATCGTCCCGTCCGAGGAAGCCGACGACGCCGCCGACCAACTCACCCTCGCGACGGGCCGCGGCTCCGTAGTTCCCGGCGTGCAGGAGCGCGCGCAGCACGCCGACAGGCAGGATCGCGCTCTCGGGGTCTGTCCCCCACACCTCGTCGAACAGCGCACTGACCTCGCGGATGTCGGCGGGCTCGGAGACGAAGTCGATCTCGATCCCGGCGCGAGCGGCGGCGGCATCGGCCTGCTCGCGGGCGCGGACCCGCAGGTCGGCTGTGTCGAGCGTGCGCATCATGTGGAGCGTCCCATCGCCGTGAGCCTCAACATACGTAGGATGCACCAAACGGGACGCGCCCGTTTCGTGCTCCACGACCAAGACCAAGCCTACGACCTGCGATAAGACAAAGGACAGATGGGAAGGGCCCTCCGCTACGACGATCTCTTCGCCCTCAGGGAAGCGTCCGACCCTGCCCTGTCCCCCGACGGCTCCCGCGTCGCCTTCGTCATCACGAGAGCGGACGAAGCCGCGGACGCGAACCGTTCGACTATCTGGACGGTGCCCGTCGCGGGCGGTGAGCCGAAACAGCTGACCTACGGCGACAACGACGCAGCACCGCGGTGGTCGCCCGACGGCTCACAGCTCGCGTTCGTCCGCGAGGGCCAGCTGTGGCTGCTGCCGACGGCCGGCGGTGAAGCGCGCAAGCTCACCGACCTCCCGCTCGGCGCGGGCGCTGCGGAATGGTCGCCCGATGGCAAGCGCATCTTGATCAACGCGCCCGTCGATCTTCGCGCGAAGTCGCGGGACGAAACGGCGAAAGATCCGCTCGTCGTCGACACCGGCGCGTACAAGGGTGACGGCGGCGGCATGTTCGGAACGCGTCGCATGCATCTCTATGTCGTCGACGCGGAGACCGGAGAGGCGAAACACATCACGTCGGGTGATCTCAACGCGTCGTTCAAGTCATGGTCGCCGGACGGAACGAAGACCGCGTTCGTCGGTTCGTCCGTGGACATGGATCTCGATCCGCACTCGAAGCTCTACACCGTCGACCTCAAGACGGGCCGGCAGAATGTCGTCGACACGCCGTGGGAGGGAACGTTCTCCTCGGTCGACTGGGTCGAAGGCCACGGCGAAGCCGGAGCCGCCGGCTGGTTCCTGTGCGTCGGTTCGCCGCAGCCGGGGCCGTGCCACTCGCGTCTGTACGCGGTCCCGGAGACGGGCGGCGGTGTCAGCGAGCTCACGAAGGGCTTCGATCGCAACGTGATGCTCGGGGGCCCGGCGTATCCGGGGGCCCGTCCGAGGATCGCCGGCGACAGGATCGTGTTCTGCGCGCGCGACCGCGGCTGTACGCACGCCTACGAGGTGCACGACTTCAACGTCACGAAGATCATCGGGGGTGACGACCGCGTCGTCGCGGGACTCGGCATCGCCGGCGA
>Ga0307469_10000455_pt1 | contig 15041 bp, 14 predicted proteins | sample atmos_gasesAM2C__FD_203084 | JGI IMG/M metagenome (GOLD analysis project Ga0307469, IMG submission 203084) | Hardwood forest soil microbial communities from Morgan-Monroe State Forest, Indiana, United States - atmos_gasesAM2C_515 | ecosystem: Environmental > Terrestrial > Soil > Temperate...
GCGCCGGACTCATGGCGCTCAAGTCCCACGGCTGCAGGGTCACGTCGGTGCACCCGATGTTCGGCCCGGACACCGAGCTCCTGTCGGGCCGCCACGTGATCTTCGTCGACCTGGGGAACGCCGCCGCACTGGCGGCGGCGCGCGAGCTGTTCTCCTCGACCATGGCCGAGCAGGTGGTCATGAGCCTCGACGATCACGACCGCCTGATCGCCTACGTGCTCGGGCTGTCGCACGCGCTCAACATCGCCTTCTTCACCGCGCTCGCCGAGAGCGGTGAGGCGGCGCCGAGGCTGGCCCGCATGTCGAGCACCACCTTCGATGCCCAGCTCGACGTCGCCGCCCGCGTCGCCCAGGACAGCCCCGAGCTGTATTATGAAATACAGAGTCTCAACGACTACGGCGCCGAGTCCCTCGAGGCGCTCTCCCAGGCGGTCGAGCGCCTGCGCACGGCGGTCCTTTCGCAGGATCACGACACCTTCGTTGCTTTGATGCGCCGCGGGCGCGATTATCTCGAGGACCGGCGCACCGTGACGGAACGCCGCGCCTGAGGGAACTCAAGGATCATGAGCCGACCGAGCACCGGGACGCGCCGTGACACGGTGACCCCCGATCCGACCGAGGCGCTCGAGCGCGAGAACGAGGCGCTGCGGGCCCGCCTCGCCGCGCTCACCGAGGAGGTGGGCCGGAACGATGCGCTGCTGCGCAAGTCGCAGGAGCGCGAGCTCGAGCTGCTGCGCGCGGGTTCGCTGGTGCAGCTGTTCGAGCGGCTGCTGAACGGGCTCAAGACCTCCTACCAGCTCGACGGCGTCATGCTGGTGCTCAATGACCCGCAGCACGAGATCCGCCACCTGATCTCGGGCGATGACCTGGCGCATGGCCCGCAGGCGGGTGTCATGTTCGTCGACGCGCTGATGACCGTGGCGCCGCAGCTCGCGGCGCTCGAGCGACCGTGGCTCGGGCCGTACCGGCGCGCCGACCACGAGCTGCTGCTTCCCGGAGCCGATCACCCCTCGAGCCTCGCGCTCATTCCGCTGCGCCGGCACGACGAGCTCGACGGCGTGCTGGTGTTCACCAGCAACGACGCCTACCGCTTCACGAGGGAGCTCGCCAGCGACTTCCTCGCCCACCTGGGGCTGGTGGCGGCCATCTGCGTCGAGAACGCCGTCAACCGTGCGCGCCTGCTGCGCAGCGGGCTCACCGATTTCCTCACCGGCTTTCACAACCGCCGTTACCTGCACGCGCGGCTGCGCGAGGAGCTGGCGCGCGCGCAGCGCGCGCGGCTGCCGCTCGTGTGCCTGATGATCGACGTCGATCATTTCAAGCGCATCAACGACCAATACGGGCACCTCGCCGGCGATGCGGTGCTGCGTGAGGTGGCGCAGCGCATCGATGCCGAGATGCGCATCAGCGACACCGGCGCGCGCTTCGGCGGCGATGAGTTCGCGATGGTGCTGTCGCAGGCCGACATCGCCGACGGCGAGAGGGTCGCCCGGCGGGTGCTCAACGCGGTGCGGGCGCAACCCATCCCGGTCGGCAGCGGCGCCAACGACCCGAGCGAGACCGTGACGCTCTCGATCGGCGTCGCCGCCGCGAATCCCGGCCCGGGCCCGCACGACTACAAGGCGCTCGCCGAGCGGCTGATCGCTGAAGCCGACGCGGCGCTCTATCGCGCGAAGAGCTCCGGGCGCAACCGCGTCGCGACCTCGCCGAACGTCGTCGTCTAGGGACGCGACGAAATGGTGTCACGGCGGGGTGAGCCGTGCGCGCCGCGGCCCGTCAAGCTGCACCCTTGAGACCCCCGGCGTGCGTATTTCCTCACGGAAGTACACCAAGCCGGAGGACCCGCAGTATGCAAGCCCCTCGCAAGCCGGCCCGACTGCTCGCCGTGGCCGGCGTCTGCCTGACGCTGCCCCTGCTCGCTACCGCGGAGCCCCCGCCGCTGCGGCTGCCGTCGTTCCCCGAACTGAAGGAGCACGCGACCGAGTCGGTCGATCTCCAGCTCGGCTGGATGCCGCTGCACCTGGTCGGCTGGCTCCTGAACGACGGGGATCCCGACAGCGCCGAAGTCAGGAAGACGCTGCAGGGACTGAAGTCGGTGCAGATCCGCAGCTTCGAGTTCGGCGCCGACTACGCCTACCCGCAGGCGGAGATCGAGCAGCTGCGCGCGCAGCTCTCGGCGCCCGGCTGGAGCCCGCTGGTGCAGGTGCGCAAGCGCGGCGACCCGCAGGGCAGGAACAGGGAGAATGTCGACATCTACGTGGCACTCGAAGACCAGAAGGTGAAGGGACTCGTCATCATCGCCTGCGAGCCGCGCGAGTTCACCGTGGTCAACATCATCGGCTCCATCGGTCTCGACCAGATCGCGGTGCTTCGCAGGACCTTCGTGCGCCCCGGCAAGGGGATCGTGCAGGTCACGCCGCAAGCGTGACGAGCCGACGCCCTGCAAGTGAAGCCGGCATGTGAGCGGAGACGAGGAGTGTGCCAGGGGCGATTTGCTGACGCAGGCGCTGGCCGGCGAACGGGCGGCGTTCGCCGCGCTGGTGCGGCGCCATCAGCGCTCGGTTTACAGTATGGCGCTGCGCATGCTTTCGGATCGTCACGCGGCGGAGGATCTGGCGCAGGAGGTGTTTCTCCAGCTCTTCCGCAACCTCTCCGCGGTGAGCTCGGAGGCCCATCTCGGCTTCTGGCTGCGCAAGGTGACGATGCACCGGGCGATCGACCGCCTGCGCCGGGCGCCGCGACTCGAGGGCGCCGCGGAGGAGCTCGCCGCGGCGGTGAGCGAGGCCGAGCCGGCGGACCCGCTGCTCGAGCGCCGCTTGCGCGCCCTGCTGCGGGAGCTGCCTGCGGCCGCACGCGCGGTGGTGCTGCTCAGATACCAGGAGGATCTCGATCCGGTGGAGATCGCGCGCACGCTCAGAATGCCGCTCAACACGGTGAAGAGTCACCTCAGGCGCTCACTGGCGCAGCTGCGTGAGCGACTCGACGGGACGGCGGATGCGTTGACATGAGCGAGGGCGTGGAAAACAACCAGGAACTGGAACGGCGCCTGCGCAGCGTGCTTGGGGCCGTGGATCCCGGCGAGGGCTTTGCGCCGCGCGTGATGGCGCGCGTTGCGGCTGGGGCGGCCGATACCGCCCGTCCGGCGCGCGCCGGCGCCGTCGCGAGCTGGCTCGCTTTCGGGCTCGCGGCCTCCGTAGTGCTCGCCTTTCTCCTCGCCCATGAGTGGCAGGCGCGTCGCCTCGAGCAGGGGCGCGAGGCGCGCCGCCAGCTGATCGAGGCGCTGCGCGTCACGGACGAGAAGCTCGACCTCGCGTACCGCGCCGTCAATACCCGCGAGGGCGGCGCTCCCCCGGAACACTCGGGTGTCTAGGTCATGAAGGCGTCTTCCGCGAAATGGCGATGGCTGCTCGTTCCGGTGGGGCTGGTGGCATCCGCGGCGCTTGCCGCACCCGCGGCCCCGCTCAACCTCCCGGACTTCGATGCGCTGGCTGCAAAGGCCACCGAGTCGGTCAACATCTCACTCGACACCTCGCTCCTCGGGCTCGCGGCGGGCTTTCTCGACCCGAGCAACCCCGACGATGCGGCCACCAAGGAGCTGATCGCCGGGCTCAAGGGCATTTACGTCAGGAGCTACACCTTCGACGGGGGCTTCGCCTACCCCTCGGCGCAGGTCGATCAGGTGCGCAAGCAGCTCGCCGCTCCCGGCTGGCAGCGGCTGGTCCAGACCAACAGCACCCGCGACCGCACCCGCGTCGACATCTACGTCTCGGTCGATCGCGGCCTCGCCAACGGGCTCGCCATCATCGCGAGCGAGCCGCGCCAGTTCACGATCGTGAACATCGTCGGCTCGATCGACCTCGCCAAGCTCCACCGCCTCGAAGGGAAGTTCGGCGTACCGAAGCTCGACCTGCCGCCGGAGAGCAGGGACGGCAAGCCCGGCAAGTGAGGCCCGCAGATCGCGCCGGTTGAACGCCGAGTCGTCTCGCCGGTCGAAAATATTTTCGTAGCTGTGTCCGCGCGGCGCAGCCGGCAGGCCGGAGGCTCCGTCCGCCGAAGGAGCCGACCGAGACCTGAGCCGACCGCGAGCTGCGAAGGACGACTCACCTTCCCCGCCCGCGCAGCAGCATGACGAACAGCGGCGCGCCGACCAGCGCCATGATCGCGCCGACCGGCAGCTGGCGTGGGCTCGCGACGGTGCGGGCGAGCAGGTCGGCGAGCGCGAGCAGCATCCCGCCCGCGAGCGCGGCGGCGGGTGCGACGATGCGGTGATCGCTGGTGCGGAACGCCAGCCGCACCGCGTGCGGCGTGACGAGGCCCACGAAGCCGACCGTGCCGGCGCTCACGACCGCGGTGGCGGTGACCACGGCGCAGCCGATGAAGAGCACCGTGCGCCACGCCTCGAGCGCAAGTCCCACGCTGCGGGCGCGCAGCTCCCCGGCCGCGAGCACGTTCAAGGGACGCGCAACCAGCACCGCGGCCACCACGGCGAGCGCTGCGGCGAGTGCGCTCGCCCAGGGTGTCACGGCCCACTCCAGATCCCCGGCGAGCCAGAACACCATGCCGCGCACGCGGGAGGTGTCGGCGAGCGCGAGCAGCACGCTCACCAGCGCCCCACAGGCGCTCGCCACCACCACGCCGGTCAACAGCAGGCGCGGCGTGCCGCCACTGCGAGCGAGCAGGTATACCGTGACCACGGCCATGAGCGCCCCGCCGACGGCGGCCGACTGCACCGCGAGCGCCGCGGCGCCGGCCATCATCGCGAGCAGCGCCCCGACCGCGGCGCCGCCGGATACGCCGAGCACGTAGGGGTCGGCGAGCGGGTTGCGAAACAACGCCTGCAGCAGCACCCCGGCGAGCGCGAGCAGGCTCCCGACGCCGAAGGCCGCGAGCACCCGCGGCAGCCGCACGGCGAGCAGCACGGTGCGCGTCGCCTCGTCCCCGGAGCCGGTGAGCGCCGCGAGCGCGCCGCGCCATCCGAAGCCGGAGCTGCCGACGAGCAGCGAGACGCCGAACACGAGCGCCGCCAACACCGCGAGCAGCGCCAGACTGCGTGCGGACGCCCGCTCGGACGGGCGAGCCTGCGCCAACACCCTCGACTGCTGTGCGTCTGCGGCCATGAGACCGCTAGCCTACATCCTCGGAGGCTCACGGCGGGCGCGCCTTGTGGCAGACTCGCCCTCAATCATGAGCGACGTCATCGATCCGGACGGTTTTCGCGCCAACGTCGGGATCGTCCTGATGAAGGGCCCGAAAGTGTTCCTCGGGCGCCGCACCGGCGGCCGCGGCTGGCAATTTCCGCAGGGCGGCGTGCGCGAAGGCGAGACCCCCGAGGAAGCCGTGTACCGCGAGCTCACCGAGGAGATCGGCATCGAGCGCGGCCAGGTCGAGCTCCTCGGCTCGACCGCTGAGTGGCTGCGCTACCGGCTGCCCCCCCGCTACATCCGCCGCAATCAGCACCCGCTGTGTGTCGGCCAGCGACAGCGCTGGTTCCTGCTGCGTCTCGCGGCCGATGAGGCGAGGTTCGATTTCGGACGCACCGCGGAGCCGGAGTTCGACCGCTGGCGGTGGGCGGGTTGGTGGGAGCCGGTCCGGGAGGTGATCTACTTCAAGCGCCCGGTGTACGCGAGCGCGCTGACCGAGCTCGCGGCGATGGCTTTTCCGGAGGGCCGCGGTCCGCCGCTCCCCAACTGGTGGGACAAGGTCACCGCCCCGGGCGGGCGGGCGGCGGCGTCCGCCTCGCGGTAGCGAGCCGTGCGAATGCGCCCGCCCGCGTTCATCCGTGGAATCTTCGGCCGGGGCGAAGGAGCCCCGCAGGTCGTGCATCGCGGGCCACGGGCGCGCCGCGTCCTCGTCGGGCTTCTGGTCGCGCTGACCGGCCTGTTCGGCGTCTACGTGGTCTACGAGCTCGGCCGCTACAACGCCGGCTACGACCGCCAGGCGGTCGGGCAGCAGCGCACGGAGCTCGAGGTGAAGATCGAGCACCTCGAAGCCGAGAACCGCGGGCTGCGCATCAAGCTCGCCGAGCTCGACACGATCCGTCTGGGCCGCGCGCGCGAGCAGGCGGAGGTGGCGCGCGCGATGGGCGACCTGCAGGCGCAGGTCGCCAAGCAGTCTCAGGAGCTCGCTTTCTACCGCGGTGTCGTGGCGCAGGGCGCGGCGAGTCTCGGCCTGAAGATCGAGGATCTGCGCATCACGGCGGCTCCGCAGGCGTACGTCTACGTGGCGCACCTGGCTCTGGTGCGCTCCGGGCGCGCCGAGACCGTCGCCGCCGGGACGCTGCTCCTCAGCGTCGATGGCGAGCTCGCGGGCGGGGAGAAGACGCTCGACCTCGCCGCCCTGACCGGCGGCCGCCAGCAGGCGCTGCGCTACAACTTCCGCTACTTCCAGGATTTCGACCAGCCGCTCACCCTGCCGGAGGGCTTCAAGGCCGCACACCTGGTGGTGGAGGTGCATTCGAGCCGCGGAGATGTGACGCCCCTCTCGCAGACCTTCCTGTGGAGCATCGAGGGCTCGCCGTAGAATATCGGTCCATCGGAGGATGCCATGTTTAGCCGTGATTCCCGCCCGCCTCACATCGATACCCTGATCGGCAAGGGCGTGCGCGTCGAGGGCGACATCGATTTTCTCGGCGGCATGCACCTCGACGGCGCGATCGCCGGCAACGTGCGCTCGGACGCCGCGCCCGGCTCGACGCTCTCGGTGAGCGAGACCGGCTCCATCGAGGGCTCGGTGGAAGTGCCCAACGTGATTCTCCAGGGCCAGGTGCGCGGCGACATCCACGCTGCCGAGCGCGTGGTGCTCGGCGCCACCGCGCGCGTCGAGGGCGATGTCTACTACGGCGTCATCGAGATGACTCTCGGGGCGCAGATCATGGGCAAGCTCGTGCGCCTGGCGCCCGCCGCTGCGCCCGCCACCGGGGCGGCTGCCGAGGGTTGAGAAGTGACCCGCAAGACCCTAAATAAGGGGTCAACGACGTCGGGAAGTGACAGCGTGAAATGCGCCTTTGACGCGAGTGCGTGCCCGCTTCTAGACTGACTTCCTCAAGGAGCTTATGACCACCACCGACACTCTTCAGGACGCTCCACCGGCGCTGCTCTTCACCGACGCCGCGGCCCGCAAGGTCGGCGACCTGATTCGCGGCGAAGGCAACCCGAAGCTCATGCTGCGCGTGTTCGTGCAGGGCGGGGGCTGCTCGGGGCTGCAGTACGGCTTCGAGTTCGACGAGCAACTGCAGGACGGGGACACCTGCATCGAGAATCTCGGCGTGAAGCTCATCGTCGATCCGATGAGCGTCCAGTACCTCACCGGCGCCGAGATCGACTACCGCGAAGGGCTCGATGGCGCGCAGTTCGTCATCCGCAACCCCAACGCCACCACCACCTGCGGCTGTGGGTCCTCCTTCGCGGCCTGACGCGTGCGAGTCCCCACGGCCGTAACCGCCCGACTCGCCGAAGCAAAATCCGCCGTACGTGCAGCGCTGCGCCCGGTCCCCGACGTCCTGGCGGCGGTCGACTTAGGAAGCAACAGTTTCCACATGGTCGTGGCGCGCTACTCGCACGGTCAGCTCGTCATCATCGACCGGCTGCGCGAGATGGTGCGTCTCGCCGCCGGAGTCGAGGAGAGCGGACGGATCGACAAGGACGTGGCGTCGCGGGCGCTCGCCTGCCTCGAGCGCTTCGGGCAGCGGCTGCGCGACATCCACGCCGACAGCGTGCGCGTCGTCGGCACCAACGCGCTGCGCATGGCGCACCGCAAACAGGTGTTCCTCGAGCGCGCGCGTGAGGCGCTCGGCCACCCGATCGAGATCATCGCCGGCATGGAGGAGGCGCGGCTCATCTACTCGGGCGTCGCGCATACCATGCCGAACGAGCCCGGCCGCCGCCTGGTGGTCGACATCGGCGGGGGCAGCACCGAGCTCATTATCGGCGAGGAGCTGACTCCGCTCGAGCTCGAGAGCCTGCAGATGGGCTGCGTATCCTTGAGCGAGCGCTTCTTCCGCGACGGCAAGATCTCCGCCAAGCGCTTCGAGCGCGCACGGCTCGCCGCACGCCTCGAGCTCGAGCCCGTACAGGCGGCGTTCCGCACGCGCGGCTGGGCCACCTGCGCCGGCAGCTCCGGCACCGTCCGCGCGATCGGTGAGGTAATCCGCGCGCTCGAGCCCGCCTCGGCTTCGATCACCCCGGCGGGACTGGCGCGCGCGATCGAGTACTGCGTGGATGCCGGCAACACGCGCGAGCTGACGCTCGAGCCCATTACCGAGGACCGCCGCCCGGTGTTCCCGGGCGGGCTCGCGATCCTCGCCGAAGTCTTCAGCGTGCTCGACATCAAGGACATGAAGATCGCCGAAGGGGCGATGCGCGAGGGGCTGCTGTACGACATGCTCGGCCGCTTTCGCCGCGAGGACGCGCGCGAGCGCACCGTGCGGGCGATGCAGCAGCGCTATCACGTGGACGCGAGCCAGGCCGAGCGGGTCGAGGCCACGGTGTGCGACTTCCTCGATCAGACGCACGAGAGCTGGAAGATCGAGCAGCCGCTGGCGCACCTGGCGCTCAAATGGGCCGCCCGGCTGCACGAGATCGGGCTCGACGTCTCGCACTCGGGCTATCACCGCCACGGCGCGTACCTGCTCGAGAACGCCGACATGCCGGGTTTCCCGCGCGAGGAGCAGCGCCTGCTCGCGCGCTTGGTCGGCGCGCACCGCCGCAAGCTCGCGCTCGACGGCGTCGAGGAGCTCGTGCCCCCGTGGGACCGGCAGGCCGTCTATCTCATCCTGCTGCTGCGTCTCGCGGTGCTGCTGCACCGGGGGCGCAGCGCCACTGCGCTGCCGCCGATCGGGCTGTCGGTGACGCCGCGCTCGGTCGAGGTGCGCTTCCCGTCGCGCTGGTTGAAGGACCATCCGCTGACCTCGGCGGATCTGCAGCAGGAAGTCGATTACCTGCGCGCCGGCGGCTACCGGCTGCGGGTGTTCGGCGGGGGCTGAAGCGCTCTAGACCGCTGCGCCCGGTCCCGCGGCGTACGCGGCGAGCAGCTCCATCTGGGAATTGACCGCCTTCGCGTCGCCGCGCTGGATGCGCTCATAACGGCCATCGGGCCCGAGCCGCCAGGCCTGGCTGTTGTCGCTCAGGCAGACGTCGAGATCGCGCTGGATGCGTTCCTCCTGGCCCTTGTGGCGGATCGGGAAGGCGACCTCCACGCGGCGGAAGAAATTGCGCTCCATCCAGTCGGCGCTCGCGCAGAACATCTCGGGCTCGCCGCCGTTCTCGAAACAGAAGACGCGCGAGTGCTCGAGAAAACGCCCGACGATCGAGCGCACGGTGATGTTCTCCGAGACCCCGGGCACTCCGGGGCGCAGCGCGCACACGCCGCGCACGATCAGATCGATCTTCACCCCGGCGCAGGAGGCGCGGTACAGCGCCTCGATCGACTCCGGATCTACGAGCGCGTTCATCTTGGCCGTGATGCGCGCCGGGCGCCCGGCGCGCGCGTGCTCGGTATCGCGCGCGAACTTGCCGAGCACCATATCGTGCATGCCGAAGGGGGACTGCGTCAGGCGGTTCAGCTTCGGCGTCTGAGTGAGGCTCGTGAGCTGCAGGAACAGCTCGTGCACATCCTGGCCGACCTCGTCGTCGCAGGTGAACAGCCCGTAGTCGGTGTACTGCCGTGCGGTGCGCGGGTGATAGTTGCCGGTGCCCAGATGGCAATAGCGGCGGATGCCGCCCAGCTCGCGGCGCACGACCAGCAGCAGCTTGGCGTGGGTCTTGTAGCCCACGACGCCGTACATGACGTGCGCGCCCGCCTCCTGCAGGCGGTTGGAGAGCTCGATGTTGGCTTCCTCGTCGAAGCGCGCCCGCAGCTCGACGATCACCGTCACGTCCTTGCCGGCGTTGGCCGCGGCCACCAGCGCATCGACCAGCGGGGAGTCGTGACCGGCGCGGTAGAGCGTCTGCTTGATCGCGAGCACCTGCGGGTCGGTGGCCGCTTGGCGCAGGAAATCCATCACCGGCGCGAAGCTCTGGTAGGGGTGATGGAGCAGCAGGTCCTTCTGGCGGATGACGGCGAACAGGTCGGTAGCGCCGGCGAGCCGCTTCGGCAGGCCCGGCGTGAAGATCGGGTACTTGAGATCCGGCCGCTGCACCAGGTCGTACACCGCCGTGAGGCGGTTGAGGTTCACCGGCCCCGGGACGAAATAGGTGTCGAGCCCGTTCGAGCCGAACTGCGCGTGCAGGAACTTCACCATGTCATCCGGGCACTCGCTCGCGACCTCGAGCCGCACTGCCGCTCCGTAGCGGCGGTGAATGAGCTCGCCCTCGAGCGCGCGGCGCAGGTCGTCGATCTCCTCCTCGTCGACGAACAGGTCGCTGTTGCGCGTCACGCGGAACTGGTAGCAGCCGATCACCTGAATGCCGGTGAAGAGCTTCGGCACGAAGGTCTGCACGATGGTCGAGAGCAGCACGCAGGCGCGCCCCGTGCCCTCCTGCGGCAGCGGCACGACGCGCGGCAGCGAGCGCGGCGCCTGCACGATCGCGAGCTCGCTGTCGCGGTTGAAGGCGTCCTTGCCCTCGAGCCGGACGATGAAGTTCAGGCTCTTGTTCTGGATGCGCGGGAAGGGGCGCGACGGATCCAGCCCCAGGGGCGAGAGCACCGGCTCGACCTCGCGCTCGAAATACTGCTCGAGCCACTGATAGGCCGCGGGGCTCCAGTCCTTGCGCTCCAGCAGCGGCGCACCTTCTTTCGCCAGCGCCGGGAGCAGCAGGTCATTGAGACACCGGTACTGGTCCTCCACCAGCCGCGTCGCGCGGTCGTGGATGGCCGCCAGCTGCTCCGGGATCGACATGCCGTCAGGGGCGAGCGGCCCGCCGCCGAGCTCGATCAGCTGCTTGAGGCCCGCGACGCGGATCTCGAAGAACTCATCGAGGTTGCTGGAAGAGATGCACAGGAACCGCAGCCGCTCGAGCAGCGGCACCGACTGATCCAGCGCCTGGTCGAGGACGCGCTGGTTGAACTCCAGGAAAGACAGTTCCCGGTTGATGTAATGCTGCGGTGCCTTGAGATCCGGAGCGTCCATCGCGATTGCCCCCCGTGGGGCGTCCACGTCAGCGGCGGAAACTACGAAGCATACCAGCCGTGCGCGACGCTTCCGTGAAGAAGCCGGCCGCACCTCAATTCGGGGTCTTGGTGGGCGCGGCCTTCACCTCGACCAGGATGTACTGGAGGGTGGTCTTGCCCTCTGAACACCCCCTGTATGGGACTCAAGGTCCCGTGTTATTTGCTGCGCAAACTGCGCCGATTCTAACAACTGCAGCCGGCGGGGGGCCCTCAGCCGCGCGGGTGCGCTCAGCGGGATACGAGCATCGGGCCCGCCGCCTGGTCGAGGGACGCCAGGAGCGGGTCGGTATGCGCGCGGAAATCGGCGCTCAGGGCGGGGTTGATGGGCGCGGCGCCGGGGAGCACCACGGTCTGCGGGTTCTTGAACACCCCGTTCACCCGGTATTCGTAGTGGAGGTGGGGACCGGTCGCAAGTCCCGTCATCCCGACGTAGGCGATGACCGTCCCCTGGGTGACGCGCGCGCCCGGGTGCATGCCACGCGCGAAGCGCGAGAGGTGCCCGTAGACGGTCGTGATGCTGTGGGTGTGCTGGATCTCGAGCAGGTTGCCGTAGCCGCCCATCACCCCGGCGAAGCGGATGACGCCGTCGCCGGCGGCGCGCACCGGAGTGCCGACCGGCGCGGCGTAATCGACGCCCTTGTGGGCACGGATGCGGTTGAGGATCGGGTGCAGGCGCGCGGTGTTGAATCCCGAGCTCACGCGGCTGAATTCGAGCGGCGCGCGCAGGAATTCCTTGCGCATGCTGCGCCCATCGGGCGCGTAGTAGCTGGTGACGCCGCTCGGGTCGGTGTAGCGCACCGCGCGGTACTCGCGTCCCTGATTGACGAACGAGGCGGCGAGCACCGGCCCGTCCTTGAGGTAATGTCCGTCGCGCCAGATCTCCTGGTAGCTGACGACGAACGAGTCGCCGGGCCGCACATCGAGCACGAAGTCGATGTCCCAGCCGAAGATGTCGGCCAGCGCGACCGCGGTCTGATCATGCGCGCCCGCCTGCTCGACCGCCTCGAACAACGAGCTGTAGATGCGTCCGCCGACGGTGCGTGTGCGGGTCTCGAGCGGGTTGTCGAGGACGTCGGCCTTGAGGCCCTCGCCGGCGCGCGTGACCTGGAGCGTCTGGGCGTCGTTCAGGCGGCGCTGGAGCCCGAAGAGCTCGCCGTCCTTGTGCGTGAAGTGGAGCAACTCGCCCGGGCGGAGGCTGTCGAGGTGCGCCTTGAGCCCCGGAAGAGCGCGGAGCGTGGCGAGGTCGGCCACATTCAGCTGCAGGCGGCGGAAGATGCGGTCGAGCGTGTCGTTGCGGCTCACGATGACATCGATGGAGGAGAGCGCGAGCTGCGCCCCATCGAAGCCGGCGGTGCTGGCGAGCCGCACCGGAGTGCCGGCCGCGGCGAGAGCAGCGGCCGCGTCTGTGGGAGGGCTGCCCGGAGAGGCCGCGGCATCCGGGGCACTCGCGGCCGGGGATGCTGCGGTGCCCGCCGCGTTGCCGGGAGCGGGGCTCGTCAGGGTAAAGGGGGTGTCAGCCGCGGGGTCTTTAAAAGGATTGAAGGCAGCGGAGGCCGGTGTGCCGAGCGCGGCCGACGCCGCCGCGCTCGCCGGAGCCTGCGAGCGAGTGAGCCCGCCGCTCCACAGCGACCAGGCGACGACGGCGCAGGCGGCCATCTGCAGGAAGAAGGCGAAAGAGGGCCTCGGGACACGGAAACGTAGTGCCATCGACTAGACTTACGTGAATTTGTTGTCAAAAGTTCTAATTAGGGCGAACCGTACCGGGCCGGGGCGCCCCGGTCAACGTGGGTAGAGTGTGCGGGGCCGAACCTTAACGGGCCCAAAACGGGGATCACGGGAAGCAGGATGAATTTCGAGCAACAGATCGCAGAGCTCGTGCGCGGCGCCAGCGAAGTGCTGACGCTGCCGGAGCTCGAGAAGAAGCTCGGGCGCGGGACGCCGCTCAAGGTAAAGGCAGGCTTCGATCCGACGGCGCCGGACCTGCATCTCGGTCACACCGTGCTGCTCAACAAGATGCGCCAGTTCCAGCAGTTCGGCCACGAGGTCACCTTTCTCATCGGCGACTTCACCGGAATGATCGGCGATCCGAGCGGGCGCAACGTGACGCGGCCCGCGCTCACACTCGCGGAGATCGAGGCCAATGCGCGCACCTACGAGAGCCAGGTTTTCAAGATCCTCGACCGTGAGCGCACCCGCATCGATTTCAACTCGCGCTGGCTGTCACCGCTCACGGCGGCGGATGTGGTGCGGCTCTCTGCCCACTACACCGTGGCGCGCATGCTCGAGCGCGACGACTTCGCCAAGCGCTACAAGGCCGGCCAGCCGATCTCGATCCACGAGTTTCTCTACCCGCTCGCGCAGGGTTACGACTCGGTCGCGATGCACGCCGACGTCGAGCTCGGCGGCACCGACCAGAAGTTCAATCTCCTCGTCGGGCGGACGCTCCAGGAGGCCTACGGCCAGGAGCGGCAGGTGGTGATGACGATGCCGCTGCTCGAAGGGACCGACGGCGTCAACAAGATGTCGAAGTCCCTCGGCAACTACATCGGTATCACCGAGGACCCGGACAGCATGTTCGGCAAGGTGATGTCGATCTCTGACACGCTCATGTGGCGCTACTACGAGCTGCTCTCGTTCCGGCCTCTGCAGGAGGTAGCCCGCCTCAGGCGATCCTGCGACGAAGGCCGCAACCCGCGCGACATCAAGCTCGAGCTCGCTCACGAGATCGTGGCGCGCTTCCACGATGCGCCGGGGGCGGATCGCGCCCAGAGGAATTTCATGTCGCGGGTGAGCGAGAAAGCGGTGCCCCAGGACCTGCCGGTGAAGGTGATCCCGGTCGAAGCAGCGGGTCTTCGCATCGCCAATCTCCTCAAGGAAGCGGGGCTGGCGGGCAGCACCTCGGAGGCGAACCGCAAGATCGAGGAGGGCGCGGTCAAGATCGACGGGGTGCGGGTGAGCGATCGGGCGCTGATTCTCAAGGCGGGCGCCGAGCACGTGTTTCAGCTGGGGGCCAAGCGCTTTGCCAGGGTGAGGCTCGAGCCGAAGCCATAGATAGAGGAGCGGACGCGCGCTGCCGCCGCGTGTGACGGGGATCTCAGAGGCGCGGTCGGTGCCGGGGCCCTCGGCGCGTCCGGCCGCAAATTCAGCCGGATCAGACCATTGAAGGGCGCCCTTGAACCCTCACATCAGGGGTCTGCCCCTGCTTCCAGGCATCCCTTGCGCCCCCGATCGGGGCGGCTTGCGGCCCTGAGCGAAGCCTCTCCGGCGAAAAAGAGGGTTCGGGCGGATGACAGTGCGTTGACAAGCCCTTTTGGGGGGCTATACTGCGCGCCCCTCGCAGCCTCGGCCGGGAATGCGGCCTGGGTGGCGAGCCTGTGTGTCATTACTTATTGGAGGGGGTAGCCGTCTCGGCTTACTGCCTCCGCTTCCCGCAGCCCTCAGCGCTCGCGGGTGCTCTTTAAAAGTTTGGCAGGTAATTTGTGTGGGGACTCGCGTCGATGTGCCTTTGGCGCAAAAGACCGAGTGACCAAAGATGTCCAGCAGTAGTTGGAGCCATTTTTGGATTTACTCTTCGATGTTGATTCTCAAAATCTTCAAAGTGAAGAGTTTGATCCTGGCTCAGATTGAACGCTGGCGGCGTGCCTAACACATGCAAGTCGAGCGGTAACAGGCGTAGCAATACGTGCTGACGAGCGGCGAACGGGTGAGTAACGCTTCGGAATCTGCCCAATGGTGGGGAATAACCAGCCGAAAGGTTGGCTAATTCCGCATGAGCCCTACGGGGGAAAGCGGGGGATCGCAAGACCTCGCGCCGATGGATGAGCCGAAGCCGGATTAGCTAGTTGGTAGGGTAACGGCCTACCAAGGCGACGATCCGTAGCTGGTCTGAGAGGACGACCAGCCACACTGGGACTGAGACACGGCCCAGACTCCTA
>Ga0307469_10000456_pt1 | contig 15036 bp, 13 predicted proteins | sample atmos_gasesAM2C__FD_203084 | JGI IMG/M metagenome (GOLD analysis project Ga0307469, IMG submission 203084) | Hardwood forest soil microbial communities from Morgan-Monroe State Forest, Indiana, United States - atmos_gasesAM2C_515 | ecosystem: Environmental > Terrestrial > Soil > Temperate...
GGTTGTGTGTATGCGAAACGGCCAGCGATTCTCCACGAGATGGCGAATCACCGCTTTCAGTTCGCTTTCCATGACGGGGAGCATGTCCGGGCGCGGCACGAGAATGTCTTCGAAGTCCGCGGCGGAGAACACCAGCATTTCTCCCGCTCCGTTGACGCGATAGAAATCGTCGCCCTCGCCAGGTTTCGTCATCTTGGTCCAGTTCTGGAAGTCAGCCAGTTCCTGTTTCGGTCTCTGTGTAAAGAGATTGTATGCGAGGCGAATCGACAGCTCTCCATTGCGGTGCAGTTCATTCACCACGCCATAGTCGTCGGGATAGTTCTGAAATCCACCACCGGCATCGATGGCGCTGGTGATCCCGAAGCGGTTTAGTTCTCGGAAAAACAGCCGCGAAGAGTTGAGCTGATCTTCGCGGGAGAGTTTTGGTCCCCTGGCAAGGGTGGAATAGAGAATGTTAGCGTTGGGGTTGGCGATGAGAAGACCCGTCGGATTTCCGCGGCGATCGCGCTGAACCTCACCAGCCGGGAAATCCGGGACGTTCTTGTCATAGCCCACCGCACGCAACGCTGCCGCGTTCAAAAATGCGCGGTCATACAAATGCATCACGAACACAGGTGTGTCTGGAGCAACAGCGTTGATCTCATCGAGCGTAGGCATCCGGCGTTCGGCAAACTGAAATTCAGTCCAGCCTCCGATCACCCGTACCCACTGAGGCGCCGGCGTTCGTGCAGCTTGCTCTTTCAACATGCGCAGTGCGTCGGCCAGCGAAGGGACGCCGTCCCAGCGCAATTCCAAGTTGTAGTTGAGCCCACCCCGGATCGGATGCATGTGTGAATCGTTCAGGCCGGGAATGACCGTTCGGCCCTTCCCGTCGATGACTTTGGTCTCCGGGCCGCGTTGCCGAAGAATCTCATCGTTTTTTCCCACGGCGATGATCTTGCCATTCCCGATGGCTACCGCTTCGACAAACGAAGGAACACCGTTCGTCGCAATCTTCGCATTATGAATGATCGTTTCCGCAGACATAGAACCTCCTCCATCCACCGATTCCGTATTTTTGAAAACCACGGGAAGAGGCAGGAATTACTTCCCGCCCCTTGTTCCGTGATTGTCGAGGACAGCAGTTCTCAGTGAGCAGCGTTCCTAAAATCACGCTCCCGCGGTTTTCTGTTTTTCTTTGAGGGCTTCTTGCGCCTTTTGGTAGCTCTCCATGACTGCCGTATAGTTCGGTGCCACCATGCCGTACAACTTGGCGAAATCCGCTGCGTCGGAACGGTTCCAAGTCCGTTGAAGTTCGCACAGCACCGCATTCGCGCTCGTGGGAACGATGCCCGCTTGAGCGAAGCGCGCGACCGTTGTTCTGGAGGCCATCTCGCTCGGGTCGCCGGAGGCATCGATGACCGCATACACGTTGTAACCTGCTGCTTTCGCGTCAAGCGCGGGGAACATGACGCAGACACTGGTCCACACACCGGCAACGATCAGTGTTTTTCGCCCTAATTCCCGTACGGTTTTCACGAAAAGTGCGTTGTCCCACGCGTTGACCTCGCCTCTACGCGGCACGTGAACGGCATGTGGCGCTGCTTCGTGAATCTCCGGCATGAGTGGGCCATTGGGTCCTTCAGGCACGGAGGCCGTGGTTATGACCGGGAGCTTCATCAATGTGGCGAGCTTCGCGAGCATCGTGGTGTTGGCCCGCAACTGTGCCACTTCGATGTCTTTGACGACTTGAAACAGCCCGGCCTGGTGGTCGAGCAAGAGCAGAACTGTATCTGCCGGATTGATCAGTGCCGCTCCGCCGGTGGGCTCGTGTTCTATCCCGTCACGTATGGAATTAACATTTGGTTCTAACTTGCTCATAGTTCCTCCTTCTTGTGAAATGGGTTTACTTTCTCACTGCCAAGCCAGTGCCAACTACTATTACCACAGATTTTCATGTTCGCGCCCTTTATGCTCCTCAGATCCTCAGTGAAGTGCTCCTAACTCCGCACAGATCGTGGAGGGTCGGTCAAGCAGCGAGCCTCTTGCTTTGTTTAAAGAAGGATCGGGTGACCAGCCGTTCAGTCCCTGGCCTATGTCTCCAATACATATCTTCAGCCAAGTGCCTTCTAGCTCTAGTTTGCTGAAAGGAGGAGCGTTAACTTCCCGCCTTGGTTTCGAAGTCAAGAATCGCTGTCAAGTCATTCACACAATTGCTAGCGTTTTGACAGACCTGCAGAAAGTCGAACTCAACCGTGTCTCTCGCGGCCACCCGTCGCATGCTTGTGCTCCACCCGGGTTCGAGATACATCTCGAGCGAATATTGGCAAGCCCCAGCAACCTGAAACCGTGAGAAAGGTTAGCTCACGGTGATTCGTCTGCGACCCATGTTTAGAGATGGATCGTCTGGATTTGCTGGGGTCGGAAACGGGATACCTGAGTCTCGGAAGGCATGCTGAATGCGGTAAACGCTTAAGTGCTAACGTGGTCGGGGCAAAGGCTAAGATGTCAGAGAAGGTGTTCGTCACGAGTTTCGATTGGTGGAGAACTGAAAGTTTGGTCAGGGAAACCGGCTTGGCCGGCGCCGTCGCCAGAGCGTCGACTCTGATCTTCTCCTCGATGTGAGGTTCGTCCGACGTACGTCGCACGGGCGCATTTTCTTGCCGGTGGTTGAATGGCGCACCCTGCAGGAGTACCTTATCTACTCTCGTCTTGCGCGATTTGAGCAGGCCTCGGGGCAGCGCTCAAGGGTCTTGACGGCCATTTTGGCGCGCATGGAGAGTTGAGAGGTAAATGAACACAGGCGCTCAGCTGCGTGCCGACCGTTCCATCGTGGATCCGTCACACGAGGAGCGCATTGAGTTGGTGGCTGACGGCGCGAGCGAAAGCTTCCAACCCGAAGCGATAGACGATTCCTGGCGAAGGTGTCTGCGCGACTTTCATGTCGACCCAAAGAGCAGCTCAGTACCCCACTTGCTCACAGAGCGTGAGCTCAGGATCTCTCGCGAACCCCTGAGTAGCTTTCTACTCCAAGCCCAAGAAGAGATAGACCGCCTCTATGCCATTGTTCGCCCTCAGTCTTACGTAGTTCTCTTGTGCAACCGCGATGGAGTCGCCATCCATCATCGTGGCGACGAGAGCAAGGACCAGGAGTTCAAGCAGTGGGGTATATGGCTGGGCGGTGTCTGGTCGGAGCGGGTCGAAGGCACAAACGGCATCGGCACCTGCATCACGGATCGACGGCCGGTCCTCGTGCATTGTGCCGAGCATTTTCGCAGCCGTCACACCCGCTTAAGTTGCGCCGGCGCGCCGATCTTCGGTCCTGAGGGAGGTTTGCTGGGAGTGCTAGACGTTTCCAAAGTGCACCAGCGATCTGACGATCAGCCATTTCCCCTGCTGCTCCAGACGGTGGTCGTTTCCGCACGAGCCATTGAGGAACGCATCTTTCGCGAGCACTTTCAGTATTGCTGGCTCTTGGCGGCTGCCCCATCAGACGATTTTGGATCATCCCTGCTCCTTGCGATCGACGACCAGCAATCTATTATTGGCGGCGACCAAGCCGCTAGGAAGTTGTTCGCTCTGAGCGACAAAAGCCTTGCGGACGGAATTCCCTTGTCTGCCGCCTTCGCGTATGACCGTTCACTCTTCCGTCGCACAGCCGACCGCGACATTCCGGTACGCCTAATTAGTGCCCTTGGTGACGGACGCTGGTGGTCGGCATTGCTTACGCCGCCTCTGAGCAGGTCTAAGGTCGCGCGCAGCCGGGCGGAAGCAGTGGTTCATTCCCGGGCCAGAATCAGTACTTTGGGGGATTTGCGGATGGCCACGGCGCCGGAACCCACCCGTGGCGGGTTATCGCCAGCCGTGACACGCCGCGTCTGCGACTATATTGAAGGGCATCTCGATGAGAAGATCCGCCTCGATGGACTGGCCGCTCTGACGGGTCTTTCTACCGGCCATTTTGCTCGGGCATTCCACCAGTCAGTGGGGGTGCCCCCGCACTCGTATCTGTTGCGGCGGCGCTTGGAAGAGGTGGAACACATGTTGCGGGAGACACATGCTCCGTTGTCGGAAATAGCCCTGGCGACTGGTTTTTCTGACCAAAGCCATCTCGCGCGGCACTTCCGGCGGTGGGCTGGAATGTCCCCGCGCCAGGTCCGCTGGACGGAAGGGAACCCCCTTCGCATAACGTAAGCCTATGCGAAAAAGTAACTTAGCGACGTAAGGGCGCTGACAAGGCGGAAACGTCTCTCCGGAGCCTGCTTCAACCGCACCGCTCCCGAGACGCATCCAATTGTGACCCAAGTTTCAATTCAATCGTGACCCTGATCACAATTCATCGGAAACATTCCAATCACGCCAAGTTTGTTCAAGACGACGGGATTCCGGCGGGGCCAAAATCGGCGCACGTCACCGAAAGGAGGATAAGCCAATGGGGAACGCCGGGGCCATTCACGTTCAGCCAAACTCACGTACCACAAGGGGGTCGGCCGCCGCATGCAGCTTCTCTGGGTGTATCATGCGCGCCATGTCCTCCTCAGGACAGGGATCCGAGCGTTTGAATGCCCAACTCTTGGTCGACTCGATTCCTGCGCTGATTCACACTGCCAGGCCAGACGGTTACCTCGATTACTTCAATAAGCCTTGGCTGGAATATCTCGGCGTCACTTTGGACAAAGTGACTGGCTGGAATTGGACGGCTTTCGTTCACCCAGAGGACCTTGAGGGGATTGTGGCCAAGTGGCGAGCCTGCCTCGCGACGGGAGACGTCTTCGAGTACGAAACTCGCGTCCGTAGTGCGAACGGAGAATACCACTGGATGTTCCACCGGAAAGTGCCGCTTCGCGATACAAACGGCAACATCGTCAAGTGGTATGGATCGAGCCTGGATATTGACGAGCGCAAAACGGCGGAAGGACTGCTGCGCCGCAACTCTCAGGACCTGCAAAGCAGCGAGTCTCATCTTGCCGAAGGGCAGCGTCTTGCGCACATGGGAAGCTGGGCCTTCGATCGCGACGGCTTCTACTATTGGTCTCCCGAATTATTTCGAATGCACGGACTCGATCCGGCCAGCAAGCCGCCGAGTGTTCAGGAATACCTGGATTGTGTCCACCCGCAGGACCGCGAGTCCATGGCCAACCTGATCAAAGGAGTTTTGGCGGAAGCTTCGCCCTTCGATGCCACAAAGCGCATCGTGCGTCCCAATGGTGAGGTCCGGTACATTCGCTGCGTCGGTGCTCCTGTCGTCGAAAACCAAAGCCTGAAAAAGTATGTTGGCAGCGCGATAGACGTTACCGAGCACGAGCTTCTGACACAGGATCTGCACCGCCGCGAAGCGTACCTGGCCGAAGCACAGAGGCTCAGCCACACCGGCAGTTGGGCCTGGAACGTCCGTGCGGGCGCACTGTTCTGGTCGGAAGAAATCTATCGCATTTATGGCTATAACCCTCAAGAAACCGGTCCCACTTGGGAGCAGTTCCTGGAGAGGGTTCATCCTGAGGATCGGCCACAGATCGAGCAGCGGGCGAAAATGGAGGCCACCCGGAACGAGTGGATCGACTCGTACGGTGATTTCCGAATCGTTCTTCCAGACGGAACGATAAAGTACCTCCATTCCGTCGCTCATCCTGCTACGGACGGGTCGGGTGAAATCACGGAAATCATCGGCACCATCATGGACGTTACGGAGCACGAGCTCCTAACTCAGGAATTGCGGCGTCGCGAAGCCTACCTAGCCGGAGCCCAAAGACTCAGTCACACAGGCAGCTTCGGGTGGAGACCTGACAGCGGAGAGATTGTTTGGTCAGACGAAACCTACCGCATCTTCGAGTACGACCGCCCTGTCAAGCCAACAATAGATTCAGTGGTGCAGCGCGTCCATCCCGAGGACCGCGCCGACTTCAAAGAGGTCATTAATCGCGCCTTTGCGGGAGCGCCAGATTTCGAGCATGCCTATCGCTTGCTACTGCCTGATGGGCGAGTCAAGCACGTCCACGCCATAGCTCGCGTTTTACAGGATGCATCTGGCAATCGCGAGTTCGTCGGGGCGGTGACCGACATCACCGAGCGCAAGGCGGCCGAGGAGTCCCTCCGGAGCAGTGAAGCGTACTTGGCAGAAGCGCAGAGACTCAGCCACACGGGCAGTTGGGCATGGAGTCCCGACACCGACGTCAGGGATTGGTCGGAGGAATGCTATCGCGTTCTGGGTTTTGATCCACGGGATGGTGTGCCCCGAATGGAACAACTCATCCAGCGAATTCATCCCGACGATCAACCGGCGTTCCGGGAATCTGCCAAGAGGGCCAGGCATAGCAAGTCAGACGAAGAACTGGATTATCGCATCGTGCATCCGGGTGGCGCCGTCAGAGACATTCACAGCATTGGTCATCCTGTTTTCAGCCCGGCCGGCGAACTCATCGAATTCACAGGTACCGTGATCGACGTCACGGAGCGTAAACGAGCAGAGGAGGAACTGCGCAGAAGTGAAATGGAGCTCCGGCAGATACTGGACCTCACGCCTCAAGTTGTTGCGGTGTACGGACCCAACAACGAGCGCCTCTATGCCAACCGCGTTGCGCTCGACTACATCGGCGTTAGTCTTGAAGAGTGGCAGCAGGCATCTGATCGCAGTGTGTACTTTCATCCTGATGACCGGAAACGGGTGCTCGATTTTTTTGATCGCACTTTTTCTAGCGGCTCCGTTGAGGAGATGGAGCTGCGACTGCGCAAAGGTGATGGAACTTATCGCTGGTTCTTCACCCGTTGTGTCCCATTGCGGGACGAAAAGGGACAGATTAACCGTTTTTATGATGCCTCCATAGACATCGACGATCGCAAAAGAGCAGAGGAAAGACTGCACCATGAAAACGTCGCTCTACGCGAAGAAGTCGATAAAGCCTCCATGTTTGAAGAGATCGTTGGAACATCTCCGGCTTTGAAAAGCGTACTTTCGCGCATTTCTAAAGTCGCGCCGAGTGATTCTACTGTCCTTATCACGGGTGAAACGGGAACTGGCAAAGAGCTGGTTGCACGCGCCATCCACCGGCGATCCAGTCGCGCCTCGCGCGCATTCGTGAGCGTGAACTGTGCGGCAATCCCCCGCGACCTGATCGCCTCGGAATTGTTCGGCCACGAGAAGGGGGCCTTCACGGGCGCGACTCACCAGCGCTTGGGTCGGTTTGAATTAGCAAATGGAGGCACAATCTTCCTCGACGAAGTCGGAGAGCTTCCAGTTGAGACTCAGATCGCACTCCTGCGTGTTTTGCAGGAGCACGAGTTTGAACGGGTTGGTGGCACTCGTCGCATCCGGGCTGACGTTCGGGTGATCGCCGCCACCAACCGTGACTTGCAGGCCGCTATCAGCGCTGGGTCGTTCCGCAGCGATTTGTTTTACCGTCTGCATGTATTTCCGATTGAAATTCCTCCTCTCAGAGAACGAAAAGAGGACATCCTCCTGCTGGTTGAATACTTTATCGATCGCTACGCCCGAAAAGCCGGTAAGAACATTACGACCGTCGACAAGAAGACTCTCCGATTGCTTGAGTCATACCCTTGGCCCGGAAACATACGCGAACTGCAGAATGTCATCGAACGATCCGTCATCGTGTGTGAAACCGAGAAATTCTCGGTGGATGAAAGTTGGTTGTCTCAACAGCCCCTTGAGAAGACAGCCGGGAGCCAGCTTTATCTCTCCGAGAAGGTGGCAGCTCAAGAAAAGGAAATCATCGAAGCAGCCCTGCGAGAATGCCAAGGACGGGTGTTCGGACCGTCGGGTGCGGCCGCCAAACTGGGGATCGCGCGGTCCACGCTGGAATCGAAGATTCGGTCACTCAAGATTAACAAGAATCCCTTCAAGGCTTAGCCGAGAACACGAGAACTCTCGGCTGATATTTGGTCATGTCGTGACGCAACGGCAAACGGCCAAGGACATGAGTACCTACCCGGATTAGTCATTTTCTCAAGCAAGCTCTCGAAGATTGTTCTCCCGAAATCTCGCCAATTGTCGAAAACTCGGGCGTCACAGCGGAGACTAAACAGCTTATTTTCAATGAATTGTAATTGGATGTGGAATTGCCTCTCCCTTACGCGGATCTCATTCAATCCAAGCCCAGTGGCAATGAGACTCAAAGAATCGAAAGCCTTGGTTAGGTGAGTAATGGAGAAGTTATGGCGACAGCAGCAAAATCTGTCCAATACGAGGAGCTAGACCCGCAAAGGCGGAGTTCCACTTCGCGTCATTTGGAGGAGGAATTGCGGCGGCGAGTAGTTGGGCAGAATGAGGCCGTGCAAGCGCTCGCCGATCTTTATCAGGTATTCTGCGCTGGCCTGCATTCTGCCGGCCGCCCAGTGGGAAACCTACTATTTCTAGGACCGACCGGTTCAGGAAAAACGCGCGCGGTCGAGGCCGCCGCCGAGATTCTGTTCGGAGACAGCCGGGCTGTGATTAAGGTGGATTGCGCCGAATTTCAGCACTCGCACGAAATCGCCAAATTGATTGGTTCGCCTCCCGGTTATCTCGGTCACCGAGAAACGCATCCGCTCATCACCCAGGAGGCGTTAGCCGCAAGCCATCGCGAGCGCCTCAAACTGAGTTTTCTCCTCTTCGACGAGATCGAGAAAGCCAGCGACGCACTCTGGCAGTTATTCTTGGGATGCTGGATAAAGCGACGCTGACGCTGGGCGATAACCGGAGAGTGGATTTGTCGCAGACCGTGATTTTTCTGACCTCGAACCTGGGAAGCAGCCAGATCACGGATCTGATGCAAGGAGGAATGGGATTTGCCCAGGCGAACGAGAAGCCGAGAACCGCATTGTGCGACAGGGTGGAAAGGACAGCAGTGGAAGCGGCCAGGCGCAAGTTCTCGCCGGAGTTCATGAATCGCTTGGACAAAGTCGTGGTGTTCCATCCCTTGAAGCGCGAGGAACTGGACGAAGTGCTGGAGATCGAGCTGAGCAATGCACAGAACCGCGTGTTGGCTACAGCGACGTGGCCCTTCCTATTTCGAATCACCGAGGAAGGCCGCGAGTTCCTGCTGCAAGAAGGAACCGACCAACGGTACGGAGCGCGCCACTTGAAGCGGGCTATTGAGCGGTACGTGGTCTGCCCAGTTGCAAGACTGCTGGACACTGCACAAGTGCATCAGGGCGATGTGCTGCTGATTGATAGGCACCCTGGCGAAAACGGTTTGGCTTTCTTATGCGACACGAAAAGCCGATTTTCGAATTCACTGATTGTTCCCACAGGCGGGAATACCGGTCAGCTCAGGGCTGCGGAAGTGCCCATCAGCTGAACAGAAAGACGAGCAGAACATGAGTAGAGCATCAGACTCAGTCATGGAGTACGCGGAAAGCGCGCCGATAAATGCTATCTACCGTGAGGAACGGACGGCCCGCAGGCAAGAAGGCAAGGAATCCTCGTTCCTAGACACGATCGTAGGGCGCCGCGGCAGCCTGCGCTCAATTCTCAACCAGGTGGAGGCCGTGGCCGGCACGAACGCAACCGTCTTAATTGCGGGAGAGACCGGCACCGGCAAGGAAATCATTGCGCGAGCGATTCACGAGCTCAGCCCACGTCGAAACCGAAATCTGGTCAAAGTGAACTGCGCGGCGATGCCAGCCGGCCTTCTCGAAAGCGAGCTCTTCGGACACGAACGTGGAGCCTTTACGGGCGCCATCAATTCTCATGTCGGCCGCTTTGCGCTGGCGGATCGTGGCACTCTGTTCCTCGACGAAATTGGAGACATGCCCTTGGAGCTTCAACCCAAGCTGCTCCGCGTGGTCCAGGAGCGTGAGTTTGAGGCCGTGGGTAGCACGCGTACAACGCGAGTCGATGTTCGCGTCGTTGCTGCGACCAACCAGGACCTGAAGCAAATGGTTCGCGACCGTGAATTCCGCGAAGATCTGTACTACCGGCTGAATGCTTTTCCGATTTATCTTCCGCCACTACGCGAAAGGAAAGCCGATATCCCCGAGCTCGTGGAACATTTCGTTCAACAGTTCGCAGACTCCATGGACAAAATAATCGAAACCATCCCTGATGAAACCATGCGCGCCCTGGTTCGCCACCGCTGGCCCGGGAACATTCGAGAGCTGCAAAACTACATTGCGCGCAGCGTCATCCTTTCCAATGACGGCATCTTTGAACCAGGGCCACTCGAGAGATGCGAGCCGCTGGAGCCGGAGATTGCGAATCCGACGCTTGAGGATAAGGTGCGTAGAGAGATCCTCGTTGCCTGCCAGCGCGCTAATTGGAAGCTCGCAGGTCCGCGAGGAGCAGCCGCCAGACTCGGCTTGAAGCGCAGCACGCTGTTTTACAAGATGAAGCGCCTTGGTATTGCGCGACCTGCGAACCACTGGCAGGACTGAGGTCACGCTTTCCGCAGCGCAGCGATGGATTTCGCACACTTTCAAATGCCAGGGCAAAGAGGAGTCGGGCGGTCGGCGCTTCTTTCAGGTGAGTCGGGACGAGGTTGCTGCAGAATTTTCAAGTTCGCTTCAAACATTGGGAGTCTGCATGCTCAAGATTCAGCGATCAGCCAATGGCAGAGTCGTCTCCACGCTCAGCGGCCGAATTGAAGCAGAAGATGCCAAGGAGCTCCGACAACTTCTCGCCTTGGAGACAGCGGGGCAGCACTTGGCGTTGGATTTGAGGGACGTGACACTCGTCAACGAGGGCGCGGTGAAATTTCTTGCCGCCTGCGAGGCCGATAGCGCCAAGCTTGAGAATTGTCCTGCGTATATCCGAGTGTGGATCGAGCGGGTAAAAAATGGAACCAGGCGCCGACGGTCTCGATGAGAAGATTTGAAGTTGAACACGACTGGAAACCCTTCGGCTGGAATGGCTGAAGCCGCAAGGGGGCATGCCGGCGATCGATACGCCTGATTGAGGGAGCCGTTATGAGCGAAAACTTAGTTATCAGCGACTGCAGGAGCGGACAGACCATCTCCGAAGAAGCAATTCGTGAAGCGCTCGCACGCATTCTGGAGAGCGCTATGTTCATCCAATCGGACAGGCTTAGCCGGTTTCTTCGATTCACAGTCGAAGCGACTCTAGCAGGCGAAGCGGACACGTTGAAGGAATATCTGATCGGCACAGAGGTATACGATCGCAAGCCTCCATATCACCCCAGTGCGGACTCGATTGTTCGCAGCGAGGCTCGCAGGCTACGCAATAAATTAAGGGAATACTACGAATCCGTCGGTAAGGACGACTCAGTCCTTATCGACTATCGGCCCGGCAGCTATGTACCTACCTTTCGAAACCAGCGCAGTCTACGTGACGACCGCATTGCGACAGACCGAGCATCAGGTGAGCTTTTCACTGAGGAACTTGGCGCGCAAGCTTTTGACATTCCTTTAATGCCCCGCAAGCTTGATGTTCAGATCGTCTTTGAAGGGACCGTGCGCGTGCTACATCCAGCGTCAAGGTCATCAACGCCGACCAACTTCATACCCGGTCAAAACGTTTCGAAACAGAATCAGATACGCAAAGTCGTTTCGCTGTCTCTGAGAAAATCGCGTCGACACTGATCAGCCGCATCCGTTCCGAAGTCACAGTTGGCTGGGAAAGGGCACTAATCGGAAAGACTTGAATGCCTCAGCATCTTGACCCATGGCAGCAGGCCCCCACGGCCTCCATACCGGTGAGGCATTCGGGCTTGTCCATTGCAGGAGATGGCAGGGGCACTGTCAACTGCGAGACTTCCAAGGGCGATGCATCCGACGGTCTTGCCACAAGGGCCTGAATAGCATGTTCTGGATCCTGCTCGTACTTGCGTCCGCCGATCAGTTGTTTGACAACCACCATTCGGGCGTTCCGCTTTCCCGAAAGGGGGCAAGAGCATTAATTGGAGCTTTGGCTTCAAAGGTGCGGGGCATATCAGCTGCGGCGGAGGGCACTCTTTATGAGACGACGACTTCAGATTGTTAGAGAATCCCACAACCGCACGGGCTCCTTCGCAAACATTGAGAACGCGATTGCGGCCGTACGCGCGGGGCAGATGGTGATCGTTGTCGACGATGAAAATCGCGAAAACGAAGGTGACCTGACTGTCGCCGCTGAGAAGATTACGCCGCAAGCCATTAATTTCATGGCGCAGTATGGCCGCGGACTGATTTGCTTGGCGATGACACCCGAGCATCTCGATGCGCTCGAAATTCCATTGATGGTCGCGCATAACAGCTCGCGATTTGAAACCGCCTTTTGTGTCAGCATCGAGGCGAGGGAAGGTACAACCACGGGAATTTCGGCCGCCGATCGCGCCTCCACCGTGCTCGCAGCAATTAATCCGGCGACAAAGCCTTCGGATCTGATCCGTCCTGGTCACGTCTTGCCGTTGCGCGCAAAGAGTGCCGGAGTCCTGGCACGCGCCGGGCAAACCGAAGCAGCTGTCGACTTGGCCAGACTTGCTGGCCTCCATCCTTCCGGCGTCATCTGCGAAATTATGAACAAGGATGGCACCATGGCTCGGCTGCCTCAGCTTAGTCGTTTTGCACGGCGGCATAACATTCCACTCGTCGCCATCGCCGACTTGATTGCCTATCGGATGCGTACAGAGTCGGTGGTGAAGTGCGTGGCCTCCACAAAGCTACCGACCGAATACGGAGAATTCCGCCTTCACGCATTTGAGAATCAGATCGACAAGCAAACTCACGTCGCTCTTGTTCGGGGCAAGGTAGGAGACGGGCAGGACGTACTCGTGCGCGTACACTCACAATGCCTTACGGGCGATGTTTTGCGTTCGGCTCGTTGTGACTGTGGTGCTCAACTCGATAAAGCCTTGCGTCGGATCGCGTCAGAAGGTCGTGGAGTGCTGCTTTACCTGAACCAAGAAGGACGAGGGATTGGCCTGGCCAACAAGATTCGCGCTTACAGCCTGCAGGACCAAGGACTCGACACCGTAGAGGCGAACGAACACCTCGGATTTAAACCCGACCAGCGAGACTATGGCATCGGCGTGCAGATCTTGCGAGAGCTTGGCGTGCGTTCCATGTGCCTTTTAAGCAACAATCCTCGCAAGCTCGTCGCCATCGAAGGCTACGGCTTGTGTGTGACGAATTGGCTGCCTCTCGAGATTCCAGCGTCAGCTTCGACACTGCGCTATTTGACAACAAAACGAAACAAGCTCGGGCACGTTTTGCGCGGACTCTAACGCCGCGCGTTCTTAGAACGGTCCGCCCACTCTGACCACCGGCACAAGTCTGCCTTCGCACGGTCATCCTCCTTTCAACACCTTTGTGTCTCTGATTCAAGAACATAATCGATAGATAGAAATCCGCTCACGCCTTTTGATTGAGTTTGAATTTCTCCACGTCCGTCAGAGCCCAGACACTTCCGTAAACGTGTTGACAGCGGTTCTGCAACTCGAAATCATCCCGGAAAGATAACTCGCCTCGTTTCAGCGACCTAAGCCAACAACATCTTTGGCCGATGAGATGCTTCTTGTCGGAGTGGCATTTGAGCTAAAGACTGCGTCGAGTGGTCGATGGAATGGACTTACCCGGTCTGGAGGCACGGCGATGGCATCCGGCAATTCTTCTCTTTCAGCCGCTGAAAGCAGGCCCTCTTCATCGAATCGCCCTCTCGCAGCGCAGGTGAAGAGCGAGGCCCAAACGCGAGGATTCATCATCGCGTGGGCGTTCACCGTTATTTTCTATTTCCTCGAATATGCCGTGAGGTCCAGTCCCTCGGTAATGATTCCAGAGCTAGAAGCCTCGTTTCAGACGACGGCATTGGGAATCGGTGCGATTCTCGGCGTTTATTACTACACCTACTCGACGATGAGCTTGGTCGCTGGTGCTGCCCTTGATCATTTGGGAGCGAAACGCACAGTCCCCATCGGAGTTCTGGTTTTGGGTATTGGGTGCCTACTGTTCAGCGTACCGGCAGTCGTCGCAGGCAACACCGGGCGCCTGCTGCAGGGGGCGGGTTCAGCATTCGCCTTCACTGGCGCTGTCTACCTGGCGGCGCACGGATTCTCCGCGCGCTATCTGGCTACCGCGATTGGTGTAACGCAATGCGTCGGAATGCTCGGTGGCTCGGCTGGACAGTTTGTCGTCGGGCCGATGCTGGAGCATGGACTAAGCGTTCACGTTTTCTGGGTCGGGATTGGAGCGCTGATCCTGGCCAACGCGGTTCTTCTGTATGTCGCGACCCCAAGGGAACAGTTGGGCCCACACGTTCAGGAAGGTGGTTTCGGCTCGCTTCTGAAGCCGTACAAGATAGTTTTCACAAATCCTCAGTCGTACCTTTGTGGAATCGTGGCCGGCCTTCTCTTCGCCCCCACGACAATTGGAGACATGATTTGGGGAGTTGCAGCATTTCAGAAGGATCTCCAACTCTCCTACCACAACGCGGTGGTAACAGCTTCTATGGTCCCCCTCGGCTGGGTTGTGGGGAGCCCGCTGGTTGGCTGGCTATCTGACCGTATCGGACGGCGAAAACCGGTAATCGTGGGCAGCGCGGCGGTCATGATCCTGGCGGCCGCTCAAATCGCGTTCAAGCCGCTCCCAATTTCTGCGAAGGTAGGGATGTTCATCTTCGGGATTGCATCGGGCGCAGCCATGATCCCCTACAGCATCATCAAGGAAGTGAATCCCGATAACGTGAAGGGTAGCGCGACTGGCGGTATCAATTTCCTGGTTTTCGCATTGACAGCTTTCCTGGGTCCGATCTTCGCAAGCCATGTGGGAAGAAGCTTTGGGACGGCGGCAGATTTGAACCAACACTTTCAGAAGGGCGCGATGTTCTGGATTGCGTGTTGTGCGGCAGCGATTGTCGTGACTTTCTTTCTTCGTGAGACGGGGCGCGCCGCACACCCTCAACCCACAGCGAAGTAGGCACGAATTTCTCCGGTTTGTTGCGGTCGTTTCCGCACCGGATTGAGTCGAATTCAGCGCAGCAAGAACAGGATTTCACAGGAGGATTTAAGCCATGCCACATCGAGTTGCGGATGAGTTGATCAGGAGGCTTGCAGAGGCTGGGGTCGAGCGGATTTATGGCGTGGTGGGTGACAGCTTGAATCCGGTCACCGATGCTTTGCGCCTAAACAACAAAGT
>Ga0307469_10000457_pt1 | contig 15033 bp, 12 predicted proteins | sample atmos_gasesAM2C__FD_203084 | JGI IMG/M metagenome (GOLD analysis project Ga0307469, IMG submission 203084) | Hardwood forest soil microbial communities from Morgan-Monroe State Forest, Indiana, United States - atmos_gasesAM2C_515 | ecosystem: Environmental > Terrestrial > Soil > Temperate...
GCCAGCCGGGGTTGAACATCCGCGATCCTTCCACGCGAACGCGCGCAGCACGCGCTCTCAGTTTCTCGATTTCCACCAGCGCTCGCTGGAGATCTTCCTCCTGGCGGTAGATGCCCACGAGGCTCTGCATCGCCGCCTGCAAATCGCTGTGAACCTCGTAGGGACTTTCACCGCTCGCGCGCTCAAACGGCGCAAGTATCTCCCGGCTCGCGTCCTCCAACTGTGATGAATCAATTGCAGGCGCTCCCGCTCTTTTGGCGAATTCCGCAGCGCCCAGCCCTGCCCGGCGGCCGAAAACGAGAAGATCCGAAAGCGAATTGCCGCCCAGCCGGTTGGCGCCGTGCAAGCCCGCGGCCGCTTCTCCGGCGGCGAATAGGCCCGGCACGGAGGCCTGCGCCGTCTCTGCGTCAACCCGGATGCCTCCCATCATGTAGTGGCAAGTTGGTCCCACTTCCATCGGCCCTTTGGTAATGTCCACGTCCGCCAGCTCCAAAAACTGATGATACATGCTGGGGAGTTTTTTCTTCACGTAGTCCGCCGGCTTTTGAGAGATGTCGAGGTAGGCGCCGCCGTGCTCGGTGCCGCGACCCTCTCGAACCTCGGTGTAGATCGCGCGGGACACGACGTCGCGAGTGGAAAGCTCCATTTTTTTCGGGTCGTAGCGCTCCATGAAGCGTTCGCCGTTCTTGTTGCGCAGGGTTCCGCCCTCGCCGCGCACCGCTTCCGTCACCAGAATCCCCTGCACCCCGGGCGGCCACACCATGCCGGTGGGATGGAACTGCACGAATTCCATGTCCATCAGCTCGGCGCCTGCTTCATACGCGAGAGCCATACCGTCGCCCGTGTATTCCCATGAATTCGAGGTGATCTTCCAGGCCTTGCCGATGCCGCCCGTGGCGATGACCACGGACTTCGCCTTGAAAACCACGAACCGGCCGTGCTCGCGCCAGTAGCCGAACGCGCCGGCAATGCGGTCGCCATCTTTCAGCAGCCGCGTGACCGTGCATTCCATGAACACATCGAAGCCCATTTGCACGCCGCGATCCTGCAAGGTACGAATCATCTCCAGGCCAGTGCGGTCACCCACGTGGCACAGCCGCTTGAAAGTGTGGCCTCCAAAAGCTCGTTGCAGGATCTCGCCATCCGCGGTGCGATCGAACAGAGCGCCCCACTGCTCCAGCTCGCGCACACGCTCCGGCGACTCCTGAGCATGGAGCTGTGCCATGCGCCAATTATTGAGGAACTTTCCACCGCGCATGGTGTCGCGGAAGTGCGTGCGCCAGTCGTCCGCCTTATCCACGTTGGACATCGCCGCCGCGATGCCACCTTCGGCCATAACCGTGTGCGCCTTGCCGAGCAGGGATTTGCACACCACGGCCACGCGCGTGCCCTGGGCCAGCGCCTCGATGGCCGCACGAAGCCCCGCGCCGCCGGCTCCGATGATCAATACGTCGTGCTCGTGGGTTTCGTAGGAGGGATTCACAGCAGTCGGACGTCCTTCAGAACGCCGGCGGATACCAGACGAATGTATAGATCGGTCAGGCCCACGGAAAACAGGCTCAGCCATGCAAACAGCATGTGGCGCTCGTTCAGCGCGCTCAGCCAGCGCCACGCCGTATGCCGCGGCGGGCCAAAAGTGGTGCAGGAGAAGCAGTCGAGCTTTCCTCCCGCCAGGTGACGCAGTGAATGGCAGGAAAAAGTGTACAGAGTCAGGAGGATGATATTTGCCAGCATGATCGCGGACCCTACGCCGATTCCAAATCCTTCCGGGAAGAAGAACGCGCGCACCGCGTCATACCAGAGAAAGCCAAGAAACAGCAGCGCGAGATAGAAGAAATAGCGATGGACGTTTTGCAGGATAAACGGAAACTTCGTTTCGCCGCCATAGGGCCGGCCGGCTCGCTCGCCCACAGCGCATGCCGGCGGATCCAAGAAGAAAGCCCGGTAGTAGGCCTTTCGATAGTAGTAGCAGGTGGCGCGAAATCCCAGCGGGCCGCCCAGAATCAAAATCGCCGGAGAAAAAGGCCACCAGCGATGCTCGGGGTCGATGAGCGGCGAGTAAAACGGCGAAAGATAAGGTCCCCATTCGTAGAATTTTCCTTCGAAAGCCCGCAACGTGGCATAGATGCCAAACGCGCTCAGCACGATCGCAACCGGCAAAATCTCTACCCACCACGCATCCTGCCGCTGCGTCCCGCCGAATCGGCTTAAATCTTTCGCCTCAGATGACCCCGCCATCAGTGCACCGCCATTCGTGGCCTAGAGTAGTCAGGAAATGTACTTTTGCAAACCAGAATTTTGCCGATTTGGGGCTCCATCGGACCGCCGGACGGAAGCGGTGTGCGAAAAACAAGATTGATACGTAACCCTTTCCAATTCGCGTTGACTATTGGCTCTTCATCACTTCGCCGCCCTTCATCACGAATTTCACGCTCTCGAGCACCCGCACATCGCCCAACGGATCGCCGTCCACCGCGATCAAATCCGCAAATTTCCCCGCCTCGAGCGTTCCCACTCGATCGCTCCACCCCAGCAGGTCCGCCGCATTCACCGTCGCCGCCTGAATGGACCCGAGCGGCGTCATCCCAAGCTTCACCATCACCGCAAATTCATGCGCATTCAGCCCATGCGGATACACCGCCGCGTCCGTCCCGAATGCCACTTTCACGCCCGACTGAAGTGCGTGCGCCACGTTCTGCCGCGCGATCGGCATCACGATCTTCATTTTCTCCACCACGTTCGGCGTCAGGCCCAGCTTCTGGTAATTCTCGAGCAGCCAGTCGCCCAGCCAGATCGTGGGCACCAGGTAAGTGCCGTGCTGCTTCATCAGTTGAATATCCTCATCATTCATATAGCTGCCGTGCTCGATTGAATCCACGCCTGCGAGCACTGCGTACTTGATCCCGGTCGCGCCGTGCGCATGGGCCGCCACTTTTCGGCCGAGTTCGTGCGCCGTATCCACGATCGCTTTCATCTCTTCCGGCGAGTATTGCGCCCGCGCAGGATCATCACCTTCCGACAGCACGCCGCCAGTGGCCATGAACTTGATCACGTCGGCCCCAAATTTGATGTTTTCACGCGTCTTGGCAATCACCGCATCTACGCCGTCCGCCACTCCGTCCCCACTCGCGTGATATTGCGGCGCGAGAAAATTCTCGTCGCCATGCCCGCCAGTAATGCTCAACGCCGGCCCGGACACCAGCATCCGCGGACCTGGCACGTCACTAGCAAGGATAGCGTCGCGCAGCGCCATATCCGCATAGCCTCCGGCGCCCACGTTGCGCACCGTGGTAAATCCGGCCTCGAGGGTTACCCGCGCGCTGTGCGCGCCGATCAGCGCCGAGCGCGGGTACGACGTGTGGTATCCCACCGGGCCAAGCTGATAGGGGGATCCCGTCAAATGCGTGTGGCAATCAATCAGTCCCGGCAGCACTGTTGCTCGCGACAAATCGATCCGCTTGGCTCCCGACGGCAGTTGCTTCTCGATCTCCGCAGCGTTTCCGATGGCCTTGATCTTGTCGCCTTCAATCCAGATGATCTGATCCTTCAGATAACTCCCGGTCCGCACATCCAGCACTCGTCCCGCTTTCACCGCCACCACTGCAGGCGCAGAATTCTTCGCCTCCTGCGCGGCACAAATTCCTGCCGCCGCCATCGCCAACAAAAATATAATCCCCGGTCGCTTCATCCTCTTCCTCCTGTCGCCCCTTCCGCGTAGCGCGTGGGATTGTATCCTCCGCGCAGCCGCTTGCCTCACGATTTTTATCGCGCCGCCAGGCCCGAGCCCGCTGCCGTGCTTCTTTCGTCTTCGCACGCGGTTTTTTCTTGACACGCCGTTCTCGTCTATGTATGAATATGCAGTGGGCTGCATATAAACGCATAAACTTTCATGGGCGTCCAGAAACGATATCGCCAGGGTCAGATTTTGAAGCTCCTCACCGGCCAGCCGGTCGCGAGCCAGGACGAGTTGCGCCGCCAGCTCATCCACCTGGGTGTGCGCGTCACGCAGGCCACGCTCTCGCGCGACATGCGCGAGCTGCGCCTGGTGAAGACCACGGACGGCTATCGCCCGCTCTCCTCCGCGGCGACCGAGGAATCCGCGCCGCTGCCTACTCTTGCCCGCGCGCTGAAAGAATTCCTGCTCGATATCCGCCCCGCGCAAAACATGCTGGTGCTGAAAACGCCTCCGGGCGGCGCTCAGCCTCTCGCTGCTGCCGTTGATAGCGAGCACTGGAAAGAAGTGGCCGGCTCGCTGGCCGGCGACGACACGGTTCTGATCATTACGCCTTCGCGTACGGCTCGCGCCGCCATTCAGAAGCGCATCGAGGAAATGCTCCGATGAACGACCCGTTACGGGTCGCCGTTGTCGGAGCAACCGGCTACGCGGGATTCGAGCTAGCCCGGCTCCTTCTTCGGCACCCACACATCGCGCGCCCCACATTTTTTCTTCGCGACGGCCATGCCAATGTCCGCTGCCTCACGGAAATCTACCCGGTGCTTCGCGGCTGGGGCGAAGCTCCTTGCAAGCCGCTCTCCGTCGAAGCCGTCGCCAATAGCGCCGCGCAAGTTGCCTTTCTTTCGACGCCTCACGAAGCCTCGCTTGAGCTAGTCCCCCAGCTTCTCGCGGCAAACCCTCGCCTGCGCGTCGTGGATCTCAGCGGCGCTTTCCGTTTCCGCGAGCCGGAAACTCTTGCGCATTGGTACAAGCTCGCACCACCCGCCGCCGACACGCTCACCGCCGCGGTCTATGGCCTCCCCGAACTTTACGGCGACGCGCTTCCGCAGGCCCGCCTAGTCGCGAATCCCGGCTGCTATCCGACTTCCGTGATTCTCGGGCTGCGCCCGCTCGTCGATTCCGGCTGGATCAACACGACGCGCGGAGTCGTCTGCGATTGCAAATCCGGCGTCAGTGGCGCAGGCAAAGAACCGAAGCGCGAAACTCATTTCGTCGAGGTCAACGAAAATTTCCGCGCCTACGGTCTGTTCACGCACCGTCACACGCCGGAGATCACGGATCATCTCGGCCTCGCGTCCGAGGATTTCGTTTTTTCGACGCACCTGCTCCCTGTCGAGCGCGGGCTTCTTTCCACGCTTTACGTCTGGCTCCGTCCAGCGCGCGCGGCGGGCGAAATCGAAGCGCTCTATCGCCGGTTCTACGCCGGGCGGCCCATGGTCCGCATACTTCCCGCCGGGCGGCTTCCCGAATTGCAGCATGTGGCGCACACGAATTTCTGCGACATCGGCTTCGCGCTCGATAGTTCGGGCGAGCGCCTGGTGATCGTTTCCTGCCTCGACAATCTGGGCAAAGGCGCGGCGGGACAAGCAGTCCAAAATCTAAACGGGATGCACGGATTTCCCGAAACGGCAGGCCTATTGTGAGGCGAACTTGAGATTGCTCATCAAAGTTGCAGGCGCGCTGCTCGAGCGCGAAGAAACTGTTCAGGCCCTCGCACGCCAGATCGCTGAACTCGCGCGCGACGGTCACGAGTTGCTGATCATCCACGGCGGCGGAAAGATTTTCACTTCCACGCTCGCGCGCATGGGCATCGAGAGCCAGTTCATCAACGGACTGCGCGTCACCGATCGCGAAACACGCGACGCCGCTGTCATGGTTTTCGCAGGCTTGCTCAATAAGCGCCTCGCCGGCGCGATTTCTCTCGCCGGCCAGCCTGCCATCGGCATCTCCGCTTCCGATGCCGCCTCGTTCCTCGCCGAACCCATGCAGCTCGGCGAACGCGAGGGAAGCCTCGGCTTCGTTGGGTATCTCACCGAGGTGAATGTCGATTTCCTCCGTTCGCTCTGGCGCGCCGGAACGGTTCCCGTGGCTGCCTGCCTCGGTCTGGGCGCCGACGGCGAGATCTACAACATCAACGCCGACCACATGGCTGCGGCCGCGGCAGAATTCATCCGCGCCGATCGCCTCATCTTCCTGACCGACGTCGCCGGCGTCCTCGACGGACAGAAGGTTCTCCGCGCCGTCCGCGGCAGTGAAATTGAGGATCTCATCCGCTGCAACAAAGTCTCCGGCGGAATGATTCTCAAGCTCGAGGCAGCCAAGCGCGCGCTCGCGGGAGGAGTTTCCGAGGTCCGCATCGTGGGTGGCACGGCCCCGCGCGCATTGCTCGCGGCGGCCAATGGCGCGCGCTGCCCCGGCACGCGCGTTCTCCCCGTGGTTCACACCGCCGCCAAAGCCACCGCGCAGGGAGCGGCGCGATAAACATGCTCACAAAGAAAATCGCGAAGAATGCTGGCATGTCTCCCGCGCGCATTCGCGCCGACGAAGCGCGCCACCTGGTGAATACCTACAAGCGCCCTCCCGTGGTCTTCACGCATGGGCGCGGTTGCTGCCTCTATGATTCCAGCGGCCGCGAGTATCTCGATTTCCTCGGTGGCATCGCGGTCAACGCGCTCGGCTACTCGCATCCGCGCCTGGTACGCGTGATCCGTCGCGAGGCGGGCCGCGCCGTGCACATTTCGAATTTATTTCACAATCCTTATCAGGGGCCGCTCGCGCGCAAACTTTCGGAATGGTCTGGCCTCGACCGTGTTTTCTTCACCAACAGCGGCACGGAAGCGATGGACGGCGCGCTGAAGCTCGCCCGCGCCCATGCCCGCGCAAAATCCGAGCCGGGCGGCGCGCACCGGAAAACGCGAATCCTGGCGCTCGAAAATTCATTCCACGGCCGCACGTTCGGCGCGCTTTCCATCACGTACCCGGAAAAATATCGCGAGCCTTTCGCCCCGCTCGTTCCGGGCGTGGAATTCGTCCGCTTCAACGATGTCGCGGACCTCGAATCCAAATTCAACGACTCCGTCTGTGCGCTGGTGGTCGAAGCCCTTCAGGGCGAAGGCGGCATCTGCCCCGTGAGTGAAGATTTCTGGCTGGCGGCGCACTCGCTGGCCGCTCAGTACGATGCCGCGCTAATCGCCGACGAAATTCAATGCGGACTCGGCCGCACCGGCCGCCGCTTCGCCTACCAGAAATTCCATGCGCCTCCGGATATCGTCACTGTCGCCAAGCCGCTGGCGGGCGGCTTGCCGCTCGGCGCGTTCATCGCCAATGAAAAACTCGCCTTCGCATTTACGCCCGGGATGCACGGGACCACGTTCGGCGGCGGTCCGTTGGTCTGCGCCACCGCGCTCGAATTTCTCACCATCGTCGAAGAGGACAATCTCCTCGCAAACATCCGCGAGCGCGGCGCCGAGTTGCGCTCTGGCTTGGAGACTCTCACCGCGCGCTTTGATTTCATCGGCGAAGTCCGCGGTGAAGGCCTCATGCTCGGCGTTGATCTCATCATCGACGGCGCGCCCTTCGTCGAGCAAGCGCTCCGCCGCGGCCTGCTGATCAATTGCACCCACGACCACATTCTCCGCCTCCTCCCGCCGTTCATCATTGGCCGGCGCGAGGTGGCGGAGTTTCTCGAAAAATTTGAAACCGTGCTGGCTCGCACTTCCAGGTCGGCATCGCAACCACAAAAGAAAACTCCCAGCGCTGAAACGCATCCGCAGCCGATGTCGCTGGCTGCTTCGAGGTGAACATGCACGCGACCGCCGCACCAGCACCCCTTACGATCACAAACGATCTTCTCACCGGCATGGAATGGGCCCCCGCGCAAGTGCGCGAGCTCTTCCATCTCGCCGCGGATATCAAAGCCCGCCCGGACCGTTACCGCGGCGCGCTCGCCGGGCGTTTTCTGGCCATGATTTTTGAGAAGCCTTCGCTGCGCACGCGCGTCACTTTCGAAGTCGGCATCGCCAGTCTCGGCGGCGCTTCCGTGTTCCTCGACCACACCACCACGCGCCTCGGCGACCGCGAGTCCATTGCCGACGTGGCGAAGAATCTCGAACGCATGGTCCACGGCATCATTGCCCGCGTGTTCTCGCAGCATTCTTTGGATGAGCTGGCCGTGCATGGCCGCATCCCGGTGATCAACGCGCTTTCCGACAAGTTTCACCCCTGCCAGGCGTTCGCCGATTTCTTCACGCTCGAAGAGCGCTTTGGCAGCCTGCGCGGGCTGAAATTCGCCTACGTCGGCGACGGCAACAATGTCTGTCACTCGCTGCTGGCCATCGGTGCGCGGCTGGGCGCTCATCTCCGCATCGCTACGCCTGCCGGTTTTGAGCCGGACGCATCAGTCGTCGCCGAGGCCCGGCGCGTCGCGCGCGAAACGCGCGGCAAAATTGAAATCCTGCGCTCGCCTGAAGAGGCTGTCGCGGGCGCGCAAGCGATTTACACCGATGTGTGGGCCAGCATGGGTCAGGAGGAAGAAGCTGCGTCGCGCCAGGCGGCCTTCGCGGGCTATCAGGTGAATGATGGGCTCTTCGCGCAGGCCGCGCCGGACGCCGTCTTCATGCATTGCCTGCCCGCGCACCGCGGCTCTGAAGTTACCGATGCGGTGATGGATTCCGAGCGCTCCATCGTCTTCGACCAATCGGAAAATCGCCTGCACGCGCAGAAAGCGATCCTGCTCACGCTGCTCAATTAAGGAGATCGAATTGCCGAAGAAAGTTGTGCTCGCTTATTCCGGAGGGCTCGACACCTCCATCATCATCCCCTGGCTGAAGGAGACTTACGGCGGCTGCGAAGTGATCGCCATGATCGGCGACCTCGGCCAGCGCGAGGATCTGGAAGCCGCGCGGAAGAGAGCTCTCGCGACCGGCGCATGCGCGGCCTTCGTCGAAGACCTGCGCGAAGAGTTCATTACCGCATATATCTGGCCTACGCTGCGTGCCGGCGCCGTTTACGAACACAAATATCTGCTCGGGACATCCTTCGCGCGCCCGCTTCTCGCGCAGCGCCAGGTGCAGTTGGCAAAAAAACTCGGGGCCGACGCTGTGGCTCACGGATGCACCGGAAAAGGCAACGACCAGGTGCGCTTCGAGCTGGCTGTGAAAGCTCTCGCGCCCGACCTGAAAATCATCGCTCCGTGGCGCGAATGGAAGATTGCCTCGCGCGAAGAAGCCATTGCCTACGCGCACGCTCATAATGTTCCCGTCGAGCAGACCACAAAAAATATTTACAGCCGCGATCGCAACATCTGGCACCTGAGCCACGAAGGGGGCATTCTGGAAGATCCTGCGAACGCTCCGGAAGAATCCATGTGGCAGTGGGTCGTCTCGCCCACGCAAGCTCCCGACAAGCCCACTACTGTCGAAATCGGATTCGATGAAGGAATTCCCGTCGCGGTCAACGGCAAGAAACTCGCCCCGCTCGCGCTCCTCGAGCAGCTCAACGAAATCGCTGCAGCCAATGCCGTCGGGCGGATGGACATGGTCGAAAACCGACTCGTGGGCATCAAATCCCGCGGCGCTTACGAAACTCCCGGCGGCACGTTGCTGATCGCCGCGCATCGCGAACTCGAATCCCTCTGCCTCGACCGCGAAACAGCCCACTACCAGCAGATTCTTTCGCTCCGCTACGCCGAAATGGTTTACTACGGCATGTGGTTCACGCCACTGCGTGAATCGCTCGACGCGTTCTTCACGAGCTCGCAGCGCCGTGTGACCGGCTCCGTCACGCTCTCGCTCTTCAAAGGCAACATCTCGATCGCCTCGCGCCGCTCGCCTCTTTCTCTTTACCGCACCAATCTCGCCAGCTTCACCATGGCTGGATATAACCCGAAAGACGCCGAGGGCTTCATCAATCTTTTCGCGCTCCCCATCACCGTCCCGCCCGTTACCGTGCCAAATGTCGCGCGCGCGAAAGCTGAGGTGAGATGAGCGGCCCCGAAGACCAGAAGATGTGGGGCGGCCGTTTCGACCGTCCCCCGGACGCTTCCTTCTATGAATTCGAGCGCTCTTGGCAATTCGATCGCCGCCTCCTCCCGCAGGAATTCGCGCTCGACCGCGCCTGGGCCCGCGCCATCGCCTCCTCCGGAATTCTCTCGCACGTAGAAGGGCAGCAAATTGTTGCCGCACTCGACGAGCTTGAGCGCCGCGCCGAATCCGAGCCCGCCTGGCTCGACAATTCGAAAGCCGAAGACGTTCACCATTTCGTCGAAGCCGCGCTGATCGAGAAGCTCGGCCAACTCGGCGCGAAGCTGCACACCGGCCGCAGCCGCAACGAAATGGTGGCCACCGAATTCCGCATGTACGTCAAGGAAGCCGCGCATCAAATCCGCCGCGCGATTGCATCTCTGCTCCACGCCTTCGCCGCGCAGGCTGAGTCGAATCTGCGTATCCCCATGCCCGGGTCCACGCATCTCCAGCACGCCCAGCCGCTGCTCGTTTCGCATTGGCTGCTGGCGCATGGCGAATCGTTTCATCGCGACGCCGAGCGCATCGCCGCCGCTTCCGCCCGTGCCGATGCGTGCCCGCTTGGCTCCGGCGCGCTCGCCGGCTGCGCGTTTCCGCTCGACCGCAAAGCTCTGGCGCGCGATCTCGGTTTTTCGCGCGTCACCGCCAATAGTCTCGACGCCGTCGGCGACCGCGATTTCGCGCTCGAATATATTTCCGCGCTCTGTTTTCTCGCCATGCATCTCTCGCGCCTCTCTGAAGACATGGTCCTGTTCGCCTCGCCTGAATTCGCCTACATCGAACTTCCCGACGAGTTCTCAACCGGCAGCAGCCTGATGCCCCAGAAAAAAAATCCCGACGCCTGGGAACTGATTCGCGGCAAGACAGGCCGCATCTACGGCGCGCTATTCGCACTGCTCACCACGTGCAAGGGACTGCCATCGAGCTATCAGCGTGACCTGCAAGAAGACAAAGAGGCGCTCTTCGGCGCGCATGACCAGGCGCTGGCCATGGTGCAAATCGCAGGGAAAACCCTTGCGGCCACGCGATTTCGCGAAGAGCGCCTCCGCGAAGCCGCGCAGGATCCCGCGCTCATCGCAACCGAAGTTGCAGACTACCTGGTCACTTTCGGCGTGCCCTTCCGCGAAGCCCATGAAATTGTCGGAAAAGTTCTGCGCGCCGCCGAGTCGGAAGGGAAATCCATTCGCGACATGCCGATCGAGCGCCTGAAAGAATTTTCGCCCGCTTTCGGCCGCGACCTGGGCACGGTGCTTACGCTCGAATCCGCGCTGGCCCGCCGCGCCACCGCCGGTGGCACCGCTCCCGGCGCCGTTCGCGCCGCGCTCGACGATTTCAAACAGCGGCTGATCAAGCTCGAGGAAAATCCATGAAGGCGCGCCGAGCAATTATTTCCGACGCGCCCGCGATTTACGCCCTCATCGCGCATTTCGCCGGATTGGGCTTGCTCCTACCGCGCGCCGAAGGAGAAATCCGCCGCAACATTTCACATTTTCTCGTGCACAAGATAAAAGGCCGCGTGGTCGGTTGCGTCGCGCTCGAGAGATATGGCTCGGACCTCGCCGAGTTTCGTTCCCTCGCCGTCGCCCCGGAAATTCAAGGCCGCGGCATGGGCGCAGGCTTGCTCGAATTCGCACTCGCCGAAGCGCGCCGCCGCGAAATTGCGCGCGTGTTCGCCGTCACGCACGCGCCGGACTTTTTCCTGCACCGCGGATTTGCAGCTGTGTCGCGCCAGTCGCTCACTGAAAAAATTGAGCGCGATTGCCGCGGTTGCCCCAAGCGCCGTTCGTGCAAACTTGCCGCTGTCGTCGCCACAGTAATCCCCGAACGCGTCACACTTCCGATTTTGAGTGATTCCGCCGCGCCCGTCTCCGTCGCATGACCGGGCGCCCATCACCTTCGGACCTTCCTCGTGGCTTTTCGTATTCCGCCACCGCTTGCGGCCTGAAAAAATCCGGGCTCGACCTCGCGCTCCTTATTAGCGAAACGCCCGCCGCCGCCGCGGCCATGTTCACGCAGAACCGCGTGCAAGCCGCTCCCGTTCTTGCCTCGCAAGTTCATCTGCGGAGATCGCGCCACAAAATGCGCGGCATCATCGTTAACTCCGGGAATGCAAATTGCTGCACCGGCTCGGAGGGCATGGCTGCCGCTGCAACCACGGCTCTGAAAGTTGCATGGGAGTTAGGCCGCCTCCACGCGTCGCAAATTCTCGTCTGCTCCACCGGCGTCATCGGCGTCCCGCTGCGCGTCGAAAAAATTCTGCGCGCCGTCCCGCAGCTCGTCCGCACGCGCCGCGCCGACGCACGCGCATTCGGGCAATTCACTCGCGCCATCATGACCACGGACACGCGCCCCAAATGGGCCGCGGCGCAATACCGCATCGGCGGGAAGCAGGTGCACATCCTCGGTTGCTGCAAAGGCGCCGGAATGATTCATCCCAACATGGCCACCATGCTTGCATTCCTCGCGACTGACGCAGCCATCTCTCCCGCGCTCCTGACCCGCGCCCTCCGTCGCGCGGTCGCGCCCACTTTCAACGCCATCACCGTTGACGGCGACACCTCGACCAACGATACCGCGGCGATCCTCGCGAACGGTCGGTCCGGCGCGCGAAAAATCACAAGAGAAGACGCCGCATTCATTCAATTCACCGCCGCGCTCGAAAGAGTCTGTCGACGTCTCGCGCTCGCAATCGTTGCGGATGGTGAAGGCGCCCAGCGCGTCATCGAAATCGAGGTTCGCGGCGCCCCGTCGCCCCGCGCTGCTGATCAAGTTGCGCGCACCATCGCCAATTCTCCGCTCGTAAAAACTGCGCTCGCCGGCGCCGACCCCAACTGGGGACGCATCCTCGCCGCCGCCGGCCGCGCGGGCGTTCCATTCGATTTCGAGCGCGTGGACATCCGCCTCGCCGGGATCCTCGTCTGCCGCCGCGGCCGCGAGCATCCCTTCAACGAACGCGTCGCGCACAAGAAAATGCTCGCCAAGTTTGTCCCCATCGTCGTGGATCTCCGCTCCGGCCGCAGCTCTGCCCGCATATGGACCTGCGATTTCACAGGCGACTACGTTACGATCAATGCCAGCTACCGCACTTAGGGGATTGCGATGAATCTCGAGCAGAAAGCACAGAAGCTGGCTGACTATACGCGTTCTCTGTCGGATTTCAGATTTTCCTCGAAGATCGATGGTAACTACGATCATATGGGCGCGACCATAACGGACGCAATTCTACAAGCGGGCCTGAACTATGATTCCGTCGTTAGAAGAAGAACCCAGAGGATTTTGGACTCTTATCCGCAAGCACGAACTACGAGTGAATTTCTAAAGACGCTCGAGGAATCTGGCCCAAAGGCCGTTCTTGATTGGAAGGACGATGAGAAGCCCAGGAGAGTATTGGCTGTGACGCAACTCTTCATTCGCGAGGGGATCGAAACCGAGCTCCAACTTGAGACTTGGCTTGATCGGTCCGAGAACATCAAAAAACTGCAAACGATCAAGGGAATCAAGAAGAAGACGACCGACTATTTTCGAAAGTTAGTGGGTATCGAAACTTGTGCCCCCGACGTGCATCTCTACGGCTTCATTCAAGACGCGCAAATAATTCTGGGTGAGCATCAGTACGAAGAAGCGAAGGAAATCATCAATCGAGCTGCAGTGCTCTTAGGCCACAAGCCGGGAATTTTCGATCAAAGTATTTGGGAGTACAAATCAGGTCGAGTCAAAAAATCCTGTGAGGACTGAGGCTGTCTTAGACTAGCTTCCGTCTGCCCACGTCCAGTTCGCGTATTGTTCGCGGAGTTTCGCTTTGAGGAGTTTTCCAACGGAGGTGTGCGGCAATTCGCTGGCGAATACAAACGCATCCGGAAGCTGCCACTTCGCAAACTTCGACGCCAGGAACGCGCGCAATTCTTCCGGCTGCAGCTGCACGCCTTCCATCGCCACCACCACCGCCAGTGGCCGCTCCTGCCACTTCGGATGCGCCACGCCGATCACGGCCGCTTCGCGAACCCCCGGATGGCCCATCAGCGCATTCTCCAGATCCACCGAGCTGATCCATTCGCCGCCCGACTTGATCAGGTCTTTGCTGCGGTCCACGATTTTCACGTAGCCCTCGGAATTAATCGTCGCGATGTCTCCCGTGCGGAACCAGCCGTCCTTTGTCCAGCGGTCGCTCGTTTCCGGCGCTTCAAAATAGCTCGCGGCCACCCACGGGCCCCGCACCTCCAGCTCGCCGGCCGACACGCCATCCCACGGCGCTTCACCCTCCAGCCTCATCACGCGCAGCTCAACGAACGGCACTGGAATTCCCTGCGTCGCCCGCGTCCTATATTTTTCGTCTTCCACATTTTCCGCCATGGTGGACTTGATCACCGCCGTCGTTGCAAGCGGCGTGGTCTCCGTCATGCCCCACAAATGCGTCAGGTGAAATCCGCACTTGTCGAGTCCGCGCAGCAGCACCTCCGGCACGGCCGACCCGCCGCAGGTGATTCGCACCGGATTCGAGATTTTCCACCGCCCGGGTTCCTTGTGCAGAGCCGCCAGCACGCTGAACCAAATCGTCGGCACACCCGTCGCCACCGTCACTTTTTCCTTTTCGATCAGCTCGAGCAGGCTTTCCGCGTCCAGATGCGGCCCGGGAAGAATCAGCTTCGCGCCCACCATGGTCGCCGTCACGGGAATGCCCCAGGCGTTTGCATGGAACATCGAAGATGCCGGCAGAATCACTTCCTTGAGGTTCACGCCGAAGCTTTCCGGCATGCACTGAGCAAAACTGTGCAGCACCAGCGCCCGGTGTGAATACACCACACCTTTTGGTTTCCCCGTCGTACCGGATGTAAAACACATCGCCGCCGCTTCGTTTTCGTCAAGTTCCGGATACGCGAAATCGTCATCCGCCGCGCTCAAAAAATCCTCGTAGCTTTCGTGCGCCCGCGGGACCGCCTCGCCGCAGAACGGCACCACAAACACGCGCTCGAAATTCGCCAGTGCCCGAAACGACTCGTACACCGGCAGCAGCACGTCATCCACAATCAGGTAACGGTCGCGCGCGTGGTTTGCGATGTAGGCAAGCTCCTGGCGGTGTAGCCGCACATTCAGCGTATGCAGCACCCCGCCCGCCACGGGAATCCCGAAGTAGCATTCCAGGTGTGCCGAGTGATTCCACATCAGCGTCGCCACGCGATCGGCGCGGTCAAGCCCCGCAAGTTCCAGCGCCCGCGCCAGCCGCCGCGCGCGACGGTACACTGTGCCGTAGTTGCTGCGCGCCAGCGTGCGGTCGGGCCG
>Ga0307469_10000458_pt1 | contig 15029 bp, 14 predicted proteins | sample atmos_gasesAM2C__FD_203084 | JGI IMG/M metagenome (GOLD analysis project Ga0307469, IMG submission 203084) | Hardwood forest soil microbial communities from Morgan-Monroe State Forest, Indiana, United States - atmos_gasesAM2C_515 | ecosystem: Environmental > Terrestrial > Soil > Temperate...
CGGCGGCGGCCGCGGCGGCCGCGAAGTAGCCGGCGCCGGCATCGCGCACCACGGCCTCGCCCCCCTCCTCGAGCGCCGGCAGGCCGCCGAATACCACCTCGACCCAGGGCAGCGCGTCCCCGGGCAAGACGAGGTTGGGAAGAATCGCGGCAACGAACGCGGTCGCCTCCTGGCTCCCGAGCGCGGGTGGCAGGACCGCCTGCAGCCAGGCGCGCGCAGCCTCGGGGGTCAGATGGTGCGCGGCGTCCTTCTGCCAGACGCCGAGCTGCTGCTCATCGAAGCGCGCCGGCGCTCGCCCAAGGTGCCTGGGATCGAAGCCGTCCGCCATCTCTGCGAGCGTCAACATCCCGTGCAACGCGCTCGAGTGACCGAGCCGGAACAGATGATTGAGGAGCGCCGCCGGCAGGTAGCCCTGCTCACGGTACTCGCGGACACTCGTGGCCCCGTGGCGCTTGGAGAGCGGCGCTCCGTCGGTCCCGACGAGCAGCGCCACGTGCCCGTAGGCCGGGGCCTCGAGTCCCAGAGCCTCGACCACCAGGAGCTGCCGTGGTGTGTTGGCGAGGTGATCGTCGCCGCGCAGCGCCAGCGTGACGCCCATGCGGGCATCGTCCACGGCGTTGGAGAAGAAAAACGCCGCCGATCCGTCCGCGCGCCGCACCACGAAATCGCCGATGTCGTCGGTCGCGAAGCTCTGCGGCCCGTGCACGAGGTCGTCCCACTCGACACGTGCTCCGCCAGGCACGCGAAAGCGCAGCGTCGCCGACAGCCCCAGGCCCCTGCGCCGGGCGCGCTCTTCGACCGACAGCTCGCGGCAGATCCCGGCGTAGCGAGGGGGCTTTCCGGCCGCAAGCTGCGTGCGGCGGGAGAACTCGAGCTCGAGAGGCGTGCAGAAGCACGGATAGACGGCGCGGCGCTCTTCGAGCTGTGCGAAGTAGCCGCCATAGAGCGCGCCCCGCTGCGACTGGCGGTAGGGCCCGAGCGCATCCTCGCGATCGGGCCCGGCGTCCCACCCGATGCCGAGCCAGTGGAGGTCCTCAAGGAGCGAGTGCATATGGCTCTCGAGGCTGCGCTCGGCGTCGGTGTCTTCGATCCGCAGGATGAAGCGGCCGCCCGCGCGCCTGGCGAGCAGCAGGTTGAAGAGCGCGGTGCGCGCATTCCCCAGGTGCAGCTCGCCGGTGGGGCTCGGAGCGAAACGGGTGACGGGTGGCGGGCTCATTGACCCCATGTTAAGGGATTGGGGCGAAGCGCAACAAAAGCGCACGCGAGGAGGCAGCGCTGTCACAGACTCGCGCCGCAGCTTAGAATTCGCCGCCGCACGTGCGGAATGCCGCGCGGGAAACCACCTGGAGGATCGATGACCATCAAGCTCCGCGCACCCCTTGCCGCCGCCACGCTGCTGCTCGGCCTCGCCTGCCTGCCGGGCGCCGCGGGCGCCGAGGAACAGACCACCCAGGTGCGCGTGGTCACCACCATGGGCGAGTTCGTCATCGAGGTGCGGCCCGAGCGGGCGCCGCTCACGGCCGCCAACTTCCTTCGCTACGTGAAAGAGGGCTTCTACACCAACACGCTGATCCACCGTGTGGTGCCGAACTTCGTCATCCAGGGCGGCGGGCACGACGCGGCCAACATGAACCTCAGGCCCACCCATGAGAACATCGTCAACGAGTCGGGTAACGGCCTGCAGAACAAGCGCGGCGCCGTGGGGCTCGCCCGCAGCACCGCCCCACACTCGGGGAATGCTGAGTTCTACATCGACCTGGTCGACAACCCGGATCTCGACCCCGTGCCGACCCGCTGGGGTTACGCCGTGTTTGGCCGGGTGGTCCAGGGGATGGACGTGCTCGACAAGATCGGCGAGGTGCCGACCGGAGGCGTCGGTCCGTTCAAGCAGGACGCACCCTTGAAGCCCATCATCATCCAGAGCGTGACCGTCGTGGCCCCGACCGCGGCGGCGCCGGCCACCCAGGTGAACCCGGCCGAGCCCCAGAAGATCCTGTCGCCGAAATAGGCGCGCGGCGGCCACGCCCGCGATGACTCATCTCTTCGTCTCAGACGTGCACCTCGGCGAGGACTCGGCTCCCGCGATCGGGCAGTTTCTTGAGTTTCTGAGCGCGCGTGCGGCGCATGCGGAGGCGCTCTACATCCTCGGCGACCTCTTCGAGAGCTGGGTGGGCGACGATGACCGCAGCGAGGCGGCACTCACGGTGTGCGCGGCGCTCGAGGATCTCACCGCCCACGGGGTGCCCTGCTTCGTGCTGCACGGCAACCGGGACTTTCTCCTCGGGTCGGGCTTCTGCGAGCGCACCGGGTGTCGCCTCCTCACCGATCCCGTGATCGCCGATCTCGACGGAGAGCGGGTGCTCATCACTCACGGCGACGCGCTCTGCACGGACGATCACGCCTACCAGGAGCTGCGCAGCATCGTGCGCCGGAGCGACGTGCAGCAGCGCTTCCTCGCCCTTCCGCTCAGCTCTCGCGAGATGCTGGCAAACGAGGTCCGCGCGGGCAGCCGCCGGCACATCTCGCGCACCGTCCCGACCATCATGGACGTCAATCCTGAGGCCGTTGCACGCGCCTTCCGCGCCGCGGGAGTGCGACGCATGATCCACGGCCATACCCATCGTCCGGGCGTGCACGACCTGACAGTTGACGGCGCGAGCGCCCAGCGCATCGTGCTCGGCGCCTGGTACGAGCAGGGGAGTTACCTGAGCCGCGAGCGCGGGAGCTACGAGCTGCGCGCGCTGCCGCGGTAACCCGCCGGCCGGCTCGCCTGCGGTGGCCAGGCGCGGGCGATTCCATTCGCCCGCGCTGACCTCGGGGGTTCCGCTCAGTTGCTGGGGGGTAGCGCGGGCGCGCCGCCCGCTCCACCGGGACGGTGCCCAAACCCGTGGTGCATCTGCTGCAGCGTCTGGAGCTTCTTCAGCTGCAACGGCGAGAGCACGCCCGAGAGCTTGGTCAGCGTGTCCTGGCTGATCTGCCGACGCGCCGCGTGCAGCGCCTGGAAGTCGGGCTTGCCGCCGGCCGCCTTCGTCTGCTCGAACAGCGCCTTCATCTGTGAGTGCTCGCCCTGGAGAATGCTCTCAACCTGCGGCTTCTGTGCATCCGTCAGGTCGAGCAGGATCGCGAGCTTCTCCATGTGGCTCGTCTGGTCGCCGCCGCCCGCGCCAGCCAGTGCGGCGCCCGTCCACAACGCGGCCAGTGCCAACACCGAAACCTTGATCAACGCCTTCATGACCGATCTCCTCGTGCGGGTGCGTAAGTTGGGTTGCACCGCTTCGGTCAGGCTAACGGGCGCGTCGGCAAGAGCGCCGTGAGCAAGTGTGAGGGACTGTCAACCCCTCGATGGGGTTGGATTCAATGGCGCGTAGCGACCTCAGTGACGTCGGGGGAGCCTGAGGGCCGCCTCGAGGCCGCCTTGCGGCGCATTCGCGAGGACCAGCGTCCCGCCGTGCGCCTGGGCGATGTCGCGGGCGATCGTGAGCCCCAGGCCCGTGCCGCCGCTGTCGCGGTTACGCGATTGTTCGAGCCGGTGGAAGGGCTCGAATACCCGCTCGAGCTCCTCTTGCGGAATGCCCGGCCCCTCATCGCTCACGCGGACGACGAGCTCCCCGTTATCCTCGATCCGCACGGTGGCACGGGTGCCGAAGGCGATGGCGTTGGAGATGAGATTGGTGAGACAGCGCTTCAGGGCCTGCGCCTTGCCGGTGAAAGGCGCGAGCGCCTCACCCGTCACGGTCACCGGGGCGCCCATCTCGGAGAAGGCCTGGGCGACGGCGGCGATGAGCTCGTTCATGTCGACCGGCACCGCAGCCTCGCCGTCGTCGAGCCCGCGGAAGAGCGCCAGCGCCTCGCGCACCATGAGCTCCATCTCCGTGAGCTCCTTTACCATGCGCGCCTGAAGGGCCGGATCCTCGAGCGTCTCGACCTGCAGGCGCAACCGCGTGAGCGGCGTCTTCAGATCGTGCGACATCGCGGCCAGCACGCGGGTGCGGCTGTCCAGATAGCGGCGCAGGCGATCCTGCATGGTGTTGAAGGCGCGCGCTGCATCGCGGAGCTCGCGCGCGCCGGCCTCGGGAAGCTTCTCCGGACGCGCATCGCGCCCGATGCTGTCGGCAGCGCGCGCGAGCGCCGACAGCGGCCGGGTGATGCTGCGGGCGGTGACGTAGAGCGCGATGACGAGGACCAGGACGAGCAGCGTCAGGTTGACGCGCAGATTGCGCGGCAGCGGTGCCCCGCCCGGCATGCGCGTGACGCGAAAGACCTCGGTGCCGCCGTCGGGCAAGCGCACCACCACGTCGTAGCGCAGCGCCGTGTCGCGGTGCGCGGCGAGCTCGCGTGCCTCGTAGAACGGCACGGGCAGCGCGATCGCGGCGCGGTCCGCATCGAGCGTACGGTCGACGCTCACCTCGTATGACTTTCCGAGCGCCGTCTGCACCTGGTCCCGGAGCGTGCGCTCGAAATCGGTGAGCAGTGGCACGCGCACGAAGGTGCGGTGCGGATCGAGCAGATTGCGCGCCGCCCGCGGCGGATCATCAGCGGGCGGCGGCGGCAGGGACGGTGGCAGGCCGCGCGGCGCTGCGAGCTGCCCGGCGGCCGTGGCGCGCGCCTCGGAAGTCAAGGGCTCGAGCATTTGCACGGTCTCGGCGATGCGCCGCGTCCACTCGCGCACGCTGCTCTCGAGGACGAAACTCTCGCGCTCCTCGGCGATGAGCACCAGACCCGCCGCCTGCGCGATCAGCACCGCCAGCACTGTCGCCGCGATCAGCCGGCCGAGAAGCGACTGCGGCCAGAATCTCAGCCGCACCGACCCTTCGGGCTCACTGGCTCTCGACGCTGACGCCGACGACATAGCCCTCGCCATAGACGGTCTTGATGATCTGCGGGGCGCGGGCATCGTCGCCCAGGATCTGACGCAGCCGGCTGATGCGCACGTCGATGCTGCGGTCGAAGGGATCGGCGTCGCGGCCGCGCAGGAGCTCCGTCAGCTGGGCGCGCGTCAGCACGCGGTTGCCGGCCGCGAGCAGCACGGCCAGCAGCCGATACTCGGCTCCGCTCAAGGCCACTTCCCTGCCCTCGGCATCGGTGAGCGTGCGGGTGATCGTGTCGAGCCGCCAGCCGCCGAAACTGAAGGAGCGCACGGTCTCGGGAGAGGGATCGCGCGGCGCATGCGCCGTGCGGCGCAGCACCGCCTTGATGCGCCCCAGGAGCTCCCGCGGGTTGAAGGGCTTGGCGACGTAGTCGTCGGCGCCGAGCTCGAGTCCGACGATCCGGTCGACGTCCTCGCCGCGGGCGGTGAGCATGATGATCGGCAGCTGTGAGCGGCCGCGGAGCTCGCGGCACAGCGAGAGTCCATCCTCTCCCGGCAGCATCAGATCGAGCACCAGCAGGTCCACGTGCGAGCGCTCGAGCACGCGGCGCATCTCCTTGCCGTCGGCGACGGCGGTGGTGCGGAACTCGTGCTTCTCCAGGTATTGGGCGAGGAGCCCGCGGATTTCGCGGTCGTCGTCGACGATCAGCAGGTGGGGACGGTCGTTCATGGGGCGCCGAAGCCTCTCACGGGAGCCGAGGATACTGGGGCGTAGGGACACCGGTCAGGGATTTTCGTGCCGCCGAGGCTTGTAACAGATTGTTAGTTGACGACGGGCGGCGGCCCCGAGTGAAAGCGCAGCTCGTGGTCGGGAGCGGTCGCCAGCTGCGCCTCGCGCGCCGAGAGCTCCGCGAGGCGCGCACGCCATTCCTCCGGTGCGCGCTCGCGCGCGAACCCGAGGTAGAGCTCGAAGTGCCGGGCCTCGGAATCGGCAAGCCCGCGGTAGAGCGCGGTGAGGGGCGGCGGCAGGCGATTCGCGAGGAGTGCGAAACGCTCGGCCGAGCGCGCCTCGATGAGCGCAGCGGCGAGCAGCAGATCGAGCTTGCGCTGCGGGTGCGTGGTGCGCAGCGCCCGGCGGAGCTCGTGGGCGTAGCGGCCGGGGCGCTGGCGCATGACAGCGACACCGAGCTCGCGCATCGCCCGGTGCACCTGCTCGAAGTGCCTGAGCTCCTCGCGCGCGAGGCGCGAGAGCGCGAGCACGAGCGCGCTGTCCTCGGGGTAGGCGAAGATGAGTGCCATGGCGCTCGATGCCGCCTTCTTCTCGCAGTTGGCGTGATCGACCAGCAGCTCCGGCAGGCGCGTGGCCGCCGCCGCCGTCCAGGTGGGCGGTGTCGGCGCGGAGAGGATCGACTCGGGCAGCGGGCTCACGCTCGCACCTCCCGCGCGATCCACTCGCCGAGTGCGCGGGTCAGCGCCTGCGCCGCATCCCCGGCGGCCGCGAAGCGGTCGGCCGGCGCCTTGGCGAGCAGCCGCTCGATGAGGGGTTGCAGCGCCTCGCAGCGCGAAGGTAACCGTGGGATCGGCTCCTTGCGGTGCTTGTAGACGATCGCCATGGGATTGTCGGCGCGGAAGGGCTTCTCGCCGGTGAGCATCTCGTGGAGCATGATCCCTAAGCTGTAGAGGTCGCTGCGCGCATCGATCGGCTCGGCGTGGCCCTGCTCCGGGCTCATGTAGTGGGGCGTGCCGAAGATGGTGCCGCCGTCGGTCGCATCCGCGGTGAGAGCCGTGTCCTTGGAGAGGCCGAAGTCGATGAGGGCGATGCTGCCGTCGGTGCGCAGCATGACGTTGCCGGGTTTGAGATCCCGGTGGAGCACGCCCGCGGCGTGCACGCGCTCGAGCGCCCTCGCCACCTCGATCGCGTAGAGCAGGGCTTCGCGGGGCGCGAGGGCCTGGACGCGCATGCGCCGGCGCAGATCCCCGAGCGGAAAGTATTCCATGACGAGCCAGCCGTGCTCGTCGCTGATGCCGAGGTCGTAGAGCCGCGCCACGCCCGCCCCCTCGATGCGCTGCACCAGCTCGTACTCCTGGAGGAAGCGCCCGAAGATGTCGACGGGCTCGCGCTCATCCTGACGGTCGCGCGCCACTTTGAGCGCGACCAGGGTGCCTGCGCGCTCGCTCTCGCCCACGTAGAGATCGGTGAGGCGGCCGGCTGCCAGGCGCCGGATCCGCCGGTAGCCGCGGATGAAGGCATCGCCGAAGCGCTGCGACTCGCGGCCGGCGCTGCTCGAGCGCCACACGGCGCGCGCGTGGGCCGCGCGCTGCTCGGCCGCCGTGAGCACGCGCCGGAACTCCTCGCCGTCGAGCTGCTCGCCGCTCACTGACCAGGCGCCGAGGGCCGCGGTCTCGCACGCCACCGCGGAGTCCGCAGCCTGCTGAAGCAGCACGATCGGCGCAAAGCCCGCGCGGGTGGCGAGCTCGCGTGCCCACGCGATCCCCTCCCCGCCCGGCCATTGGTCCGCAAGCAGCACGGCATCGTACCCCTGCGCGAGGAACTCGGGCGCGAGCGCTCCCTGCGAGACGGGGCTGTGGACAGTCAGGCTCGCCTGCGGGCGCCATGCGGTCAGCCGCTCGCGGATCTGCGCGCAGCGGCGCGCGTCTTCTTCTATCAACAGGACCCGCATCGGGGCGCGATTAGAGCACGGGGGCCCGCGGTCCGCCACGCACCGCACCGGAGGCGCCGCCGGCGGCCTCGGGCTGGAGCTTGAGTCCGATCACGAGGTCCCCGACGTTGGTGCCCGTGGGCCCGAGGTGCACGAGATCCCCGCTGGCCGCGAGCGCCGTGGCGGAATCCGCATGCGCGAGACACTCGTCCACGTCGAGCCCGCCGACGGCGACGCGCGCGCAGCTCTCGGCATCCACCAGCGCGCCGGCATCCTCGGTGACGCCATCGGTGCCGTCGGTCCCGGCGGCGAGCAGCATGAGGTCCACATTGCCTGCGATGAGCTTGGCGGCGGCGAGCGCCAGGTGCTGGTTGCGCCCGCCCTTGCCCGGATTCACCGGCAGCTGCACGGTCGATTCCCCGCCCCACACGCAAACCTGCGCTGGCGTCAGCCGCAGCTCATGCGCGAAGCGCGCCGCGAGACGCAGCGCATCGTCGTCGAAGCGCCGGTCGGGTGCGTGCACCGCGAGTCCGCGCGCGCGCGCTGCGGCGGCGGCGCCCGCGACCGCGCGCTCGACGGAAGCGACGACCAGGCGCTCGACGCGGTCCTCGCCCTCGCTCGCGAGACCGAAGATCCCGGAGCCGATCACGTTGGGATCATCGCCCGGCACGTCCGAGACGAACAGCGCCCGCGCCGCTCGCCCGGCGAGGCGCGCGGTGAGCCTGCCGCCCTTGATGCGCGAGAGCGCGATGCGCTTGGCGTTGAGCTCGCCGATCGCAGTGCCCGCGGCCAGTTCGCGCGCCGTGAAGCTCTCGAGGTCGGCGAGAGTCGTGGGGGCTTTCAGCACTTCGACGAGGCTCGAGGCGCCACCGGAGACGAGAAAGAGTGGCTGCGCCTCGCGCGGCAGCGTCTCGACCCACTCGAGGAGCCGCTCGCCGGCCGCGAGCGAGCGCTCATCCGGCACCGGATGGGAGCCGGCGACGACCTCCACGCCGCGGGCTCTCTGCAGCTCGGGTGGGGTGTGGCCCTCCCGGGTGATGATGAGCGCGCGCGCGATGCGCCCGCCGAGGGCGTCGTAGGCGCCGAGCGCCATGGCGGGTGCTGCCTTGCCGACCGCGGCGAGCCAGATGGAGCCCGGGGACTTCAGCGCCTCGCCGGCGCCGTCTCCCTCGAGGGCCTCGCGCACGCAGCGCCGACCGTCGACGCAGTCGAGGGCCGCCTGCAGGAGAGTCAGCAGTAATTCGCGCCGCGGGTCGCTCGAAGGACCCAGCTCAGCTCCCGCGCACCACTTTGAGCTTGCGCCGCTCGCGGCGTGCGAGCTTGGCGGCATCGGAACGCTCGTCCTGGAGGCGCTCGAGGTACTGTGGCGTCACGTCGCCCGTGACGTACTCGCCGGAGAAGCACGAGGTGTCGAACTCCTCGATGCGCGCATCCTCGTGCTTGCAGGCGGCGATGAGATCGTCGAGGTCCTGGTACACCAGCCAGTCGGCGCCGATGAGGCTCTGAATCTCCTCGAGCGTGCGGCCGCTCGCCACCAGCTCGCTGGTGGCCGGCATGTCGATCCCGTAGACGTTCGGGAAGCGCACCGGCGGGGCGGCGGATGCGAAGTACACCTTCTTCGCGCCCGCCTCGCGGGCGAGCTCGATGATCTGCGCGGAGGTCGTGCCGCGCACGATCGAGTCATCGACGAGCAGCACGGTCTTGCCGCGGAACTCGAGGTCGATGGCGTTGAGCTTGCGGCGCACGGATTTCTGGCGCTCCTCCTGCCCAGGCATGATGAAGGTGCGGCCGATGTAGCGGTTCTTGATGAACCCCTCGCGGTACTTGACGCCGAGCCGCTGCGCGAGCTGCAGCGCCGAAGTGCGGCTCGTGTCCGGGATCGGGATCACGACCTCGATGTCGTGATTCGGGCGCTCGCGCAGGATCTTGTCCGCGAGGCGGTCGCCCATGCGCATGCGCGCGCGGTAGACCGAGATGTTGTCGATCTTGGAGTCGGGACGCGCGAAATACACGTACTCGAAGATGCAGGGCGTGTGGCGCTGCGTGGCGACGCACTGCTGGGCGTGGAGCCTTCCCGCCTCGTCGATGAATACCGCTTCGCCGGGCGCCACGTCGCGCACCATGCGGAAGGAAAGGCTGTCGAGCGCCACGCTCTCGGAGGCCAGCATCCACTCGGTGCCGCGCGAGCTGCGGCGCTCACCGAGCACCAGCGGACGGATACCGTTCGGGTCGCGGAACCCCAGGATCCCGTGGCCGATGATCATGGCGACCACGGCGTAGCCGCCGCGGCAGCGTCGGTAGACCGCGCTCACCGCCGCGAACACGTCCGCCGGGACGATGCGCGCCGTGCCGACCCGTTGCATCTCCGAGGCGAACACGTTGAGCAGCACCTCGGAGTCGGAGGTGGTGTTCAGGTGCCGGCGGTCCTCGCGGATCAGGATCTCGGCGAGCTCGGAAGCGTTGGTGAGGTTGCCGTTGTGGCCCAGGCAGATGCCGTAGGGAGCGTTGACGTAGAAAGGCTGGGCTTCGGAGGCGCTGTCGCAGCCGGCGGTCGGGTAACGCACGTGGCCGATGCCGGCGTTGCCCTTGAGCTCGACCATGTGGTGCTGCTGAAAGACGTCGCGCACCAGCCCGCTGCCCTTGCGCACGCTGAGCTCGCCGTCGCCCGAGGTGGCGATGCCGGCGGCGTCCTGGCCGCGGTGCTGCAGCACCGTGAGCGCATCGTAGAGGCGCTGGTTGACTGCACTCGTGCCGACGATGCCGACGATGCCGCACATGGCTTTGAGCTCAGCTCCTCATACCGGCACGTCGCGGCTGTGGGGCTGGGCGCCCTCGCCCACCAGAAACCGCACGCCGTTCGCGACCGACTCGCCCACCGGGATGAGATGCGATTCGCGCCACCAGTGATCCTTGTCGAGCCGCAGCAGCTGCCCGAGCATCACGAAGATCCCGAACAGCAGCAGCCCCCGCAGCGCGCCGAAGGCGAGCCCGCCCAGGCGGTCCATGCCGGCGAAGATCGATAGCCGCACGAACTGGCTCACCACGGAGCCGATCAGCGCGCCGACCAGGAGTGCGCCGCCCAGGACGATGAGGCGCGCCACCCAGGGCTTCACGGCGTCCGATGACAGAACTCCGCCGAGGTGGGGCTCGACAAGGTCGGAGAAATGCCAGGCGAGAATCAGTGCGATGATCCACGTGACGAGCGCAATACCCTCGCGCAGCAGGCCGCGGGCGGCGCCGATGATGGCCGAGATCAGGATCGCCGCGATGATCACGTAGTCTGGAATGGTCATTGCCGGGGCACGTCTCCGCGCTCATTGCGAGCGGCGCGAATTGTACAAGACCAACTCGCCGCGTGCCGAGCGGCGCGTCGCACGGGTCCGGAGCTACCTCGGGACGACCGTGCCAGTATGTACCTGCGCGCGCAACTTCGCCGCCACCTGCTCCGCCGACGCGCGGTCCCGGCCCGGTCCCACCACCACGCGATAGAGCCGCCGGCCCGTGCTGCCCCGCGACACGCTGACCGGGTAGCCGAGCCCGTGAACCTGCTTCGCCAGGCGCTCGGCGTTCGCGCGGTTCGCGAAGCTGCCGAGCTGCACGACATAAGCCCCGCTGCCGGTCGCCGCTGCCGCAGGGGTTTCGGGGGGCGGCATCGCTCCTGCATGGGACGCCGGTGTGGCCGGCTCGGGAGTGGGCGCTGGGGTAGGCGGCGTGACCGGCTCGTCGCGCACGGCGGGCGGCGCAGCCGCCATGGGTTGAGGCTTGCTCTGGCCTGCGGGCGAATCTACCGCGGCGGCGGGGCGCGACGGCGCGCTCGCCGGCTGCAGCGAGCCGCTCCCCGCGTGGGGCTCGTCCGCGAGATCGATGGTGTAGGAGCGTAATGGCGGTTCCTCCGCCGACGCCGCCGGCCCGCGTGTGCGCGATGCCGGGCGGATCGGCCCGCTGAGCAACTCCGGCACCAGCACGACGATCAGGGCCACGAGAATGATTGCGCCCGTCAGCCGTTCTTTCACCAGAGTGTCCACGATGGGGGCGAAACCGAGAAACCCAAGGCCGCGGAGACCGTGGTTAGTATATCCGAAGCCACTCGAGTGCCGGGCCGACGGTGTGGAAGGAACCAAACACGACGACCCGGTCTCCGGATCGAGCGAGCGAGCGCGCACGCGCACACCCCTCCTCCACCGAATCCTCGGGCGTGAAGTCGCCTGGCCGCAGTTGCATCCGCTCGGCGAGCGATGCGGCGCTTCCGCCGCGTGCCCCGGGCAGCGCGCACACGATCCAGTGGTCGACGAGGGGAGCGAGCGCGGCGGCGATCCCTGCTGCGTCCTTGTCGGCGAGCACGCCCGCCACGGCGAAAGTGCGTCCTCTCCCGGCCGCGCCGCCGGGGGGCGGCCGCTCCTTGAGGTGCCCGGCGAGCACGCGCGCGGCGGGCTCGTTGTGCGCAATGTCGAGGATCCATTCGACCGGCCCCGGGACGATCTCGAAGCGGCCCGGAAGGCGCACGCGTTCGAGCGCCGTGTTGACCGCGCGCCGATCGAGGGGAGCCGCGAGAGGGGCGGCCACGGCGAGCGCCGCCACGGCGGTGAGGGCGGTAGCGGCGTTGCGGTACTGTATGGAGCCCGCGAGGCTGGATGGCGCAAGGTCCTCGAGATGAAGACCCGGGCCCCGATAGCTCCAGCGCTCGCCGGCGGCATCCCAGGTGAAATCGCGGCCCGCCACCAGCGCCCGTGCTCCGAGCGTAGCGATCCGCGCGAAGACGCTCGCGGGCATGTCGGCGGTGCCGAGCACGGCGGCGCGGCCGGCGCGAACGATCCCGGCCTTCTCGGCTCCGATCGCCTCCAGGCTCTCGCCGAGGTACTCACGATGGTCGAGCCCGACGGAGGCGATCACGGCGATGTCGGCGGGGACCAGGTTGGTGGCATCGAGGCGGCCGCCGAGACCCACTTCCAGCACCGCGACCTCGACCGCGCGCTGCGCGAAGACGAGAAGCGCGGCGAGCGTGTTGTACTCGAAGAAGGTGAGCGTCGTTGCACCGCGCACCGCTTCGATGCGCTCGAACGCCTCGACGAGCTCCGCGTCGCTGGCCTCCTCCTCCGCCACACGAATGCGCTCGTTGTAGCGTACCAGGTGGGGCGAGGTGAAGAGGCCCGCCCGCGTACCGAGGGCGGCGAGCAGCGCCGCGGCATGCGCGGCCACCGAGCCCTTGCCGTTGGTGCCACCGACGGTGATGACGCGGAAGGCGGGGGTCGCGACGCCGAGGCGCGCGGCGACCTCCGTCACCCGCTCGAGGCTCAGGTCGATGGTGCGCGGATGGACCGACTCCTGAAGCTCGAGCCACTCGGCGAGCGTGCGCATTCCTGAGCTTTCGGGGAGCGGCGGACGCTCTTCAGGCGGCCGCCACCGGGAGCTTGAGGAGCAGCCGCAGCAGCGCCGCGATCCGGTCGCGCATGTCGCGCCGGTCGATGATCATGTCGATGGCGCCGTGCTCGAGCAGGAACTCGGCGCGCTGGAACCCCTCGGGCAGGGTCTCGCGCACGGTCTGCTGGATGACGCGCGGGCCGGCGAAGCCGATGAGCGCGCGCGGCTCGGCGATGTTGAGGTCCCCTAAGAGCGCGAGGCTCGCCGACACTCCGCCGGTGGTCGGATCGGTCAGCACGGAAATGAAAGGCAGGTGCGCCTGCGCCAGGCGTGAGAGCGATGCGGCGGTCTTGGCCATCTGCAGGAGCGAATACAGCGCCTCCTGCATCCGCGCCCCACCGCTCGAGGAAAAGCATACGAACGGCCGCCGCTCCTGGATGCAGTAGTCGACGCCCCGCTTGAAGCGCTCGCCGACCACCGACCCCATCGAGCCGCCGAGGAACTGGAACTCGAAGGCGGCCGCGACCACCGGCAGTCCGTTCAGCGTGCCTTCGAGCACCACCAGCGCATCGCTCTCGCCGGTCGCCTTCTGCGCCTGGGTGAGGCGGTCGCGGTAGCGCTTGCTGTCGCGGAACTTGAGCGGATCCTCAGGCGCGATATTCGCGCCGATCTCCCCGATCGCGCCCTGGTCGAGGAAGCGCTCGAGGCGCTCGCGCGCGCGGATGCGCATGTGGTGGCTGCATTTCGGGCACACATAGAGGTTGCGCTCGAGCTCGGCCCGATAGAGCACGGCGTCGCACGCCGGGCATTTGATCCACAGCCCTTCCGGCACCGAGCGCGTGCGTCGCTCGGTCTTGATGCGGGAGGGCATGATCTTGTCGAACCAGGTCATCCGGCGCACTCTCGGCAAGCGCCGCGGCAAAGTCCGGCGGCGCTTCGATCATAGCTGATCGGCGCCCCGTGGCCCTTCCGGCGCCGGAGCCGGCAGCCCGAAAGCCGCCGGGTAGCGGACCTCCTGGAGATAGAGGCCGGCGGCAGGCGCGGTGGCGGCGCCGCGCGTGCGGTCGCGCCCCTCGAGCACGGTGCGCGCCCAGCCGGGCGGCTCATCGCCCCTGCCGACGGCGATCAGGAGGCCCGCGATGTTGCGCACCATGTGATGGAGGAAGGCGTTGGCGACCGCCTCGATGACGATCCAGTCGCCGCGCCGCTCGACCGTGAGCCGCGTGAGGCGCCGCACCGGGGATTTGGCCTGGCATTCCGAGGAGCGGAAGGCGCTGAAGTCGTGCTCGCCGATGAGGAGCGCGGCCGCTTCCGCCATGCGCGCCGCATCGAGGGCGCGCGTCACCCAAGCGGCGCGCGATGCGTGCAGGGCCGAGCGCGCCGTGCGGTTGAGGACGAGATAACGGTAGACGCGCGCGGTCGCTGAGTAGCGGGCATGGAAGTGCGCCGGCACCGGCAGCGCCCAGGAGATCGCGAGATCGGGCGGCGCTTCGGTGTTGGCGCCCAGGATCCAGCCGCGGGTACTGCGGTCGGCGTGCGTATCGAAGTGCGCGACCTGACCGCGCGCGTGCACGCCGGCATCCGTCCGCCCGGCGCACACCAGGCTCACGGGCTCGGCCGCAATGCCAGCGAGCGCGCTTTCGAGGACCTGTTGAACGGTGCGGACCGACTGCTGGCTCTGCCAGCCGGCGAAGGCTGAGCCGTCGTACTCGACGCCGACGGCTATACGAGTCAAACCGCTAACCCGGTAATGACTCCATCAACCGCTGCGCTTCCTGCTTCTGCGCTGCCGAGCCCTCGGTCAGGACTTCTTCCAGGATGTTGCGCGCGCCGTCGGGATCGCCCATGTCCATATAGGCACGGGCGAGATCGAGCTTGGTGCCGACCTCGCTCATCGTCACGGGCTCGAGGTCCGGCAGCGCCAGGTCCTCGTTGGCGAGCCTCTGCGTCGCCGCAAATGCGGCGTCCGGCACCGTCGCGGTGCCGACGTCGAGGTCGAGCTTGCCGCCGTTGCCTGGGGGGTAAGTGCCGCTCCCGAGATCGAGATCGACCCCCGAGGCGCGAAGATCCTGGTGCGTGCCGGTGGTCGCGGTGCTGGCGACGTCGATGTCGACGGTATCGCCACGCAGTTGCGACAGGCGCGAGGTCTGCGAGCCGTCCTGGAGGGGCCCCGCGTGCGTCAGTGCGTTCTCGAGCTCGTCCTG
>Ga0307469_10000459_pt1 | contig 15017 bp, 26 predicted proteins | sample atmos_gasesAM2C__FD_203084 | JGI IMG/M metagenome (GOLD analysis project Ga0307469, IMG submission 203084) | Hardwood forest soil microbial communities from Morgan-Monroe State Forest, Indiana, United States - atmos_gasesAM2C_515 | ecosystem: Environmental > Terrestrial > Soil > Temperate...
TGGCCGTCCCGGCCGGGCCGGAGCAGCGACGGGACCTATCTCGCCCGGAGCAATCTCACTAGGGCGGGATGCTGAAAGGGCCTGAGCGGCCCGTGTTGGCGCTCCAGGTCCGGGTTGGGGGGTTGGATCGCGTTCCCGCTTTCCGGGCTCCAGGTGGCCGCCACGGGCTCGCAATGGCCGTCCCGGTATGACCAGCGGGAGACTGGAATCCCGGCCAGGCTGACAGTTCGCCGCTCCCTGACATAGCCGCGAGGGTCGCCGCGTTCGATCTGGCCCCGCAGCTTGGGCCAGGTGAGGAAGGTAAAGCGGTCCCTTTCCAGTTCCTCGGCCGTCCGGGGGATGCCCGAGTAGAGCCGCCCCTGGTCGGTTAGGTGGTGCTGCGGGCTCAGAATTTTGAGCCGCTCGGTGATCTGTTTAACCCTCACCTCCAAGGGGTCGGTGTGCTGGCGTAGCTCGCGCATGGTGGGGGGCGCGTCAACGTGGACCCAGGCCCCTTCCGTGTTGCAGCTCACCAGGGCGGATTCGGGTATGGCGTCCAGCATGGCGTTGAGGGCTAGGCGACAGTAAGACTGGATGTAGGCCAGGACGGCCGGGAAGCTGTCGTCTGCTTCCTCGTCGTTGACGCTCTCGGTCCAGGTCCCGGCGAGGTGGAAGATCTGCCCCCGTCGTGGCGGGTTACCCACGGTGATGGGTTCCAGCTCCCAGGTTTGCACATGGCTGGGGCCCGACTTGATGGCCCGCCCGTGGGTCATCCCCCAGCGCCCCGGGACCGAGCGGCCCCAATTCTTGACCGCCACCCGGAGCATGGGTTCGATCGAGCCGTCGTCGGTGTTGAGCACGGCGAGCGCCCATTTCGCCCACCCGGCCATCGTGTGGCCCAGGTGGTAGCCGTAGCCCCGGCCGATACTGACCAGGTCACCGCGGCGGCGGGCCTCCAGGATCTCCGGCCCGGCTAGAACGGTGGCAAATTCCCCGACGGGATGGAGAACAGCTCCCGCAAGGCGGCACGGATAGCGCGCCGTGTCAGTACGGACCCGACATTCCGCGACAAGCCCCGCCCCGTCAGTCTCCAGCCGCCAATCGTCCAGCGCCAGACGATCAAAGGCCGCCCACCGACGGTAAGGCAAAGGGAGATTGGCGCAGATGGTGAGGTGGGCGTTTCTAAGGTCGATCTCCGCCCACGGCCCCTTGCCGAGCTGGCCAACCTTCCAGATGTCCCGGCGGCCGGAGTAGAGGGCCTGGCGTTCAAACGTGCGGGCGTCCTGGTCGGGGACGATGAGGACTCGTTGCCCGGTGCGGGTTTTGTGGGGGTCGGTGGAGTGGGCGACATTGGGAGCCTCCTGCTTGCGATCCTGACGGACGGGGAAGTGAAGCATCGTGTTCCAGCCCGAGGCGGGGCCGGTGATCGACCACCAACCGAGCTGTCGGCGGTCCCACTCGTCCATCAGGGCGAGTAGGGCGGCGGCGGTGATCTCCACGTCGGCCCGGCAGCGGTTGAGCCATCTGGCCGGGGGGTCGGTCTCGGCGGGCAACTTCGGCTTGGCCATGCCCTGGAGTTCGCCCAGGGCCTCCACGCTGACGGGTAGCCAGCTCCAGGAGTCGCAGAGCCAGAGCCCGCGGCCCTTGCGGGCGAAGTGTGCCCAGGGCTGATCTGAGGCCAGGTTATGGCGGCCGATCTGCCAGCCCCGGGCCATCAGGTCGAGGGGGAGCCGGGTTAGCCCGAGGTCAAAGCTGAGATTGTGGGTGAAGAGTCGCCAGGCTTCCCCGGAGCGGGTGGCCTTGTCCACGGCGGGGGCGATCTCGGCGCGGTCCTCACCCTCGAACTGCGCGCAGTCGATGAGCTGGCCGGGGGCCTTGCCGCGGTGGATCACCCGAAGGACCCAGCAGCGCAGCTCGTGCAGCTCGCGGCCATCCTCGCTGGATTGCCGGGACTCGGTGTCCAGGACCATCAACCGTTGCGGGGTCCGCTCCCCCGCGTTGCCGCGCAGCCAATGGGTTTGGGGTTGGCGCTGATTCACCGGGGCAGGCCGATTAGGTGGAGTCCGTAGCCCCAGGCCAGCAGGTAGGCCCACATAGCCAGGCACGACCCGATGACGACGACTTCGAGCAGGCTCGCCGGCTCGGGCGGCTTGCGCTTCCTGGGCACCGCCTAGTAGCTCAGGATCGCCACCGGCTCGGCGATCCCGCCCCATTCGTAGCCGTAGTCGGCGGCTTCCACCTGGGCGGCTGAGGCGACCAGCTCGTTAAGGGTGTCCAGGGTTTGCGGCAGGGCGTAGCCGAAGTCGTGCGTCTGGTGACTCAGGATGGGCCGCCCATCGACAATGTTGGAGGTCAGATAGACGACTCGATGCTGGGCCCCTTCCTTCTGCTCACCCAGGGCCCGAGTGTCCAGATGGGTGGAGATCATGCCCGCCGTGATGGTGCCCGGCTGGCCGGTTTCCTCACGCTGCCGGTAGGCGCTGGAAAGCGCGAGCTGGGCCCGGCGTTGCTGCCCGGCCAGGCTGAGCAACTGGTTGACGGCGGCGAAGCTGCCCGGGGGCAGGGGTTCGCCCCGGCTCAGGTAGTAGTTGCGGAGATCCTGCCAGACGTATTGCTGGACCCCGCCCGGGGTGGCCCTTACCTGGGGGTCGTTAACCGCCGCCTGAAAGGTGCCGAAACGGCCCGCGAAAGGGTTGCCGGTGAAAGGACCGGGCACGCCGAGCTAGGTAAACCGGAGCATGGCTCCGGGCTGGAGTAGGCGTTCCTCTTCAGCTCGGAGCCGCTGCCGGGCTCGTTCCAGGTCCCGCTTGGCGTCGTCCAGGACAAGGTGTAACCGTTGTCCCCGGCGGGTGATCTCGGGCCGCTCGCCCTGGCCCGCCTGGCGGTACTCGTCGCGCAGCTCGTCCAGCTCGCGCTCCCAGCGGCCGACTCGGCCTGCCGCCTGGGCGTACTGCTTGCGAAACCGGCTAAGGTCGCTCACCGCTCACCCACCCCCGGAGCGCCCAGCGCGTCCAGGCGTCAGGGCCCAGGCCAGCCAGAGCATCGACTTCGCCAGGCGATAGCTCCAGGCGAGGCGGAAACGGGCCCAGCGGCTCAAGATCGGATGGCATAAGCCCGAGCGCGCGGCCTCGGGCCCCCCAATTGAAGGCGACAATTTCAGCCGTTCTCAGCGGCGGCCGGTTTCTCAGCGGGTGTCGCGGCAGCCTGGGGTCTCGGCTCCGGCTCCGGTTCCGTGGCCGGGCTCGCCTTGGCCTTGCTTTTGGGGGCCTTGGCGATCGCTTCGGCCCGGGCCGGGGTGACGAACAGGGGGCCCAGGGTGGCGGCGATCTCTTCGGCGGGCAGGATCGCCTTGGCCAGCTCCAGGCCGGAGCGGGCGAAGCAGCCGGGGCCGAGCGACTGCGGCATCCCGTCGCCGGTGGGGATGATGGTAAACGCGGCCTCTTCGGCCTCGCAGACTTCACAGAGCATGGCGATACGTCCTCCCTATTCCGGCTGGGCCGGGTGAATGTAGGTTTGGCGGCCCAGCTCTTGGCCGGGCGGGGGCGGGTCGTTCAGGATGTCATCGACTTCACGGCGGCTGATGCGAAACTCAGCCAGGGGCTGGGTGTGAACCCAGCCCCCGAGCTTGCGTATCCACTTGACGGGGCCCCCGCACCAGCGGCAGGGGCGATCTTGCACGGCTACTGCTCCGCGACCACCGCCCCGGGGTCGCCCGGGGCCGCGTCAGCCGCCCCCAGGTAGCGCAGGTGGATGGGCCGGAATCCGGCCTTGGTCGGCTTGTCCTTGGCCACGATCTGGACGTGAGCCGGGAGCTTGTGGTCCCGGTAGAGCGCCAAGAGCTGGACCATGGACATCTGCGAGGAAACCGAAAGCAGGCCGTATTCGCCGCTCCGGTCCCAGCGCACGTCGCAGATCAAGTAAACCCCGACCGGACCCTCGAAATCGGACTCGCGGACCCGAATCGCGGTCACCGTGAGGGTCTCCCCGATGTTGTCTTTCACGTTGGGCAGCCCGGCCCATAGCTCGTCCCACTCTTCGGCCGGGTGGGTGAGGATGAATTGGGCCATCCTTTCGGTGGGGTCGGTGTCGGCGTCGGGAATGGCATCGATGATCTCGCGCAGAGCGGCCAGCGGGGCGCTCGCGACAGGGGCGAGGGCGGTCGTTTCCTGCTCCGCGGCAGGTGTAGACTTGGGCATAGATCAACTCTCCTGTTGATTAATTGGGGTGGGCGGGAAACGGCCGGGGGGCATCCCGGCCGCCCCCGGTTACGGTACTCCAGTTTTAGACCCTTCGCATCACCCCCTAGGCTCGGGCTCATCAGTCTTTAGGCGAAGCATTGGCTCGGAGCGGTGGCCCTTGCAGTCGCGTTGCCAGATCCAGCCCGAGGGATTGCCGTCCAGACTCCAGGCGCGGCGGAGAATGTAATCGGTCCCACAGGTAAGGCATGCGGGCCAGGCTGGGGGGTCAACGGGGGGTAACTTGACTCCGCTCGCGGATTGCTTAACCACGCGACCGCCCCATCAACTTATGACGCACCGGGGGCAGCTCGTCCATCACCTTGTCGGCCAGCATGCCGCCCCGGCGAACCCGGACCACCCCGGCCGAGCCGAGCTGCCCGACCAGCAAAGCCCCGAGCATGGCGGCCAACTCGTCGGGCTCGGTGAATTCCGAGTCGGGGTCGTCAATCACGACCAGCCAGCGCCTACTCAACTGCCGCCCAGGGGGTCGGGGGTTACCGGCATCTCCGGCGCGGCGTGGCGTCCCTTGCGGCCGCGGACAAAGCCCTGGGCGTAGGCGTGAGCGAGAAAGAATCGGAGCTGATTGAACGACACCCCTGGGGGGACCCCGATCGCCTTGGCGGCTATCTTGGCGATCTCGATCGCGGCCGGGGTGTTGATGGTGGCCTGGGCAAGGTCGATCACGTCCTGATTGTCGTGGGGAAGGTGGATCAAAACGGCACCTCGGACCAGGCCGAAGCATTGCGGGCGATGTTCTCCCGGAGCCGCCGTTCGATGGCCTCGGAGTCGATGCAGTAAGGGCACTCGCAGGGCTGCTTGTGAGTCCGCCGGGCCCGCTGCCGGGCCAGGTGGTAGCTGATGCGCTGCTCCAGGTAGTCGGGGCGGGGCCTAGGCACCGGCCATTACCCGATCGTAGATCTCGTCGGCCAGCCTGAACAGCTCGTCCTGCTGGGCCAGGGTGAGGCCGGTGATATGGCGAACCCTGACCCCGCGATAGAGGCCGTCAACCTCCACGTAGGGCGCGGTCTCGGTCGGGACGCGAAACTCGGGGCTTGCCACCAGCTCGGCCAGGGCGGCGGCGAGCTGACGCTGTCGGGAGCGGCGATAGTCGGGGGTGTCGGGGGTGTAGCCGAAGTTCATGGCCGGGTCACCTGGATCTGAATTTCCTTCCAGCCCCGGGGTAGGGCGTGGCGGGCTCCGAAGAGCACCTCACGAGCCGCGTAGTGGGGCGAGCTGACGGCGATGGTCCGATCAGCGACCAGGACGGGGTGGGGCCGAGCGTTGGCCCAGACGCGGACCCGGAAGGGGGTTACCACGCCAGCCCGTCCTTAGTTACTTCGTAAGGATAGGGCCCGGCCCCCTCCGGGGTGTACTCGGTGATGCTGGAAGCGAACCCGTTTTCGCGGGCGGTCAGGGCGCAGAGTTCGCAAACGTCACCCACGAACGCCATCCGATAGCGGCCGGTGGGCTGGCCGGAGCAGGGGTCGCAGGTCGGGTAGCCGTCGGGACCGACGAGCTGGCCGCCGTGGTGACGGCAGTAGGCAGACTCACAATTGCACCAGGCGTCGGGCGAAGCCATTACCGCACCTCCAGGGCCGCGGAATCCACGGGCAGGGTGAGGATTCCGTCGAAATACTTGGCCGCCTTGGCGGCCATCTTGGCCGCTCCAGCGGCCGACTGCGACCAGCCGAATGTGCCCGGGCGCTCGCTCGGGCGATAGCCACGGGGCTGGCTGGAGTAGACGACGACAAACTGGTAGGGGCGGGCGCTCGTTCGCTTGGCGGTGAAACCGTAGGGGGTCGGGACGGCGAATTTTGTCATTGCACTACCTCCACCGCGAAGCCTAACAGAAAGGGGGCCGCCCGTGGGAACTATTTTGGAGGTAGTGCCCAGGCTGACCGCGCCCGACCTGGTCAGGGGCGGCCCTTAGCCAAACCCTACCACGAGCCCGGGCCTTGTGCTAGGCTCGCCGCGGAGGTAGTGCATGCACTCAGACAATGGCTGGACGATCTGACCCGGCCCGCCGCCGCAAGGGCCAGCGCAAAGGGCGCGACAGGGGATGTTGGGTATACATACCCGGTGAAATGCTCCAGGTGGCAGGTTACGACCTGACGGGGCCTGCGCCCCATTACCGGCTCTGGGGCGGCCCCAGGGGCCGCCTGATCGTTACCCTGTACCCCGAGCCGTGATCCCCACCTACGTGACCAAGAAAGAGGCCGCCCGGCTGCGCGAGCTAGCCCGGGGCAAGGTCGTGCTGGAGCTGGGCGCGCAGTACGGTTTCTCCACCGTGACGATGGGCGAGGTGGCCCGTCAGGTCTGGTCGATCGACTGGCACCAGGGCGACCCCCAGGCCGGGATTCAGGACACCCTAAACGACTACCTGGCCAACGTGCGCGCCCTGCGCCTGAGCGGTGCGGTGGTCCCCGTGGTGGGCCGCTTCGAGGATGTCCTACCCCAGCTCCGGCCGGGCAGCTTTGACCTGATCTTTCACGACGGCTACCACGGCCTGGCGGATATGGTGCGCGACTTCACCCTGGCCCTACCCCTGCTCCGTTGGGCGGGCGTCCTGGCGGTCCACGACTGGCCTAACTTCGATGTCGAGGAAGCCTGCCGGGGCGTCCTCGGCGAGCCCCATCAACTGGTCGAGCACCTGGCGATCTGGCGCAGCCTGCCCGGCCGCTCTCACCTCTAGACCGGGAGCAGGGGGTCGGGGCCAGAGCCCGGATAGCTGTACTCGTGGAGATGGATGGAGGGCGCGTGCTGGCCGCAGGAGATCGCCCGGGTAACCCTCAGCTCACGACCGATCAGGGCGTCCGGGGAGCCGAAGCGGGCGTCCGAGGGCCACTTAATCATATGGAGCTGACGGTTGAGCATCCAATCCACCCGGCGATCCCAGGCCCCATCCGCTCCCTTGCCGAAGTCGGTGGCCCAGGCCGCCGGGTCGGGTCCGGGGTGGGGGTCGGGCTCACCCGGGCGTAAACACTTCTGCGGCCGTCGCAGCCATTGCCCGGCCAGGGCGAAGTCGGCGGCGGCGATGTGGGCTTGCCGGAAGTCGTGGCCGAACTTGACCAGGGATACGGTCTCCGCCACGTAGGTGGTGCCGTTCCATTGCGGGGCCCAGCACCAGGGGTTAGGGCAGTCGAACATGGCCTGGATCGCCCCCGGCTGGGGGATCACGTCCTGTTCCACCACCACCAGGTCTCCGTCGGTGCGCCAGAGCTTACGCCAGGTGTCACTCTGCGAGTAGTCATCGCCGGGATCGTGCTCCCAGGGCTCGAAGTCGGGCCATTGGGCCTCCAGGGCGGCCAGAGTTTGCGGCCGCAGCTTGCCCGTGACGTAGACCAGGGCCACCCGGCGGTTCATGGCGCGACAGGCGGCCCCAGGTGCCGCTTGAGCTTAATCGAGATCAGAAAGAATGCGTCCTGGGCCGAGTACCCCTCAGCCTCCAGCATGGCCTGGACATCAGTCTCGGCCACCCCGAGCAAGAGCAAGTCGAGAATTTGGGCCGGGGTGAGGGCCCGGATGTTGGCCGCCCGCTCCACGTCCCAGACGGTAAACATGGCATCGGTTTGGTCTTTCCCCAGCTTGAGTTCGGCCAGGGCCGCCCCGGCGGTTTGCTTGTCGATCTTGTAGCCCACGTAGAGGGTGTGCAGCCGGGTAATCGCGTGATCATCCAGGGTCTTGGCTCGCCGCCACTCGGCCTCCACCAGTTCGAACTCGGCCACCTCGTCGGGCTCGCCCCGCTTGACCAGCTCAGCCTTGGCCTGGGCCCGGGTGAAACGACCTTCCTCGAAGAGGCTCAGGATGGTGCTCCGGCTGAGCGCCAGGGTGGTGCTGGAGCGTTGCCGGGTGGCGTCGGCGACCAGGGCCGCGGTCACCTCGGCATTAGCCCCCGACCAGGCGTAGAACTTTTCCGCCTGGGCCTTGCTGATGCTGCCAGCTCGCAGCATGGCGGTGACCGCCCGGGGCGGCGGGATGTACTCGGCCAGCGTCTTATAGGGGCCCAGCCACTTGTTACGCCACGGCCCCTCCAGGAACGCCTGTTGATAGCTCGTCGCTTGGGGGCCCTGGCCGTCCCAGGGGATGATCCCGCGGCGGGCCATGGTGGCCGCTTCCAGGGGCGTGGGGGCGGAGCCCCGGGTCTCAAACATGAGATCGAAGTAACGCGGGTCACCGCCCCATTGCTCGTAGAGATCGCGCGCCGTGGCGTCGTCCGTCTGCCCCTCTAACAAAGCCTCCAGGGCCGCGTCGGGTGAGGGTAGCGCACTCTTGAGCGCCTTAAGAGGGCCAATCCACTTGTTTTTGGTCTGACCTTCCCGGATACCCTGCTCCACGGAGACCGAATCGGCCCCGCTGCCGGTTTCCGGGATCACCTTCCTGCGCCAAAGCTCCAGCAGCTCAGCGGGGGCGGGCGGGTTGCCCGCGGCATCGACCAAGAGCTGGAAGCGGCGGGCGTCGATCCCGGATAGGCTGGCCTCGGTGGCCCCCTCGGTCTCGCTGAGGTAACCCCGGACCACCGCCGCCACCGCATCGGCGACCGACATCTGGAGCGAGGGGTTGAGCTTGAATACCTCTTCCTGGAGCCCGGCCAGTTCGGGACCCAGGGCCGCGTTGATGATCTGGCCCGCCACCTGCCAAACCACGAGCTGCTCTAGGAGTGAGCCGCCGGGCAGCCCGCCGAGGAAGGAAGGGACCCGGGAAGCCACGCCTAGAGCCTACCTATGGCCAGGGCCAGGGCCAGGCCCAGGCCGCCCGCGAGCAAGGTCAACGCGGCCAGGCTGGCCAGCACCCGGCCGAGGCGGAGCGGCAGCGGGTCCATCACACCCCCAGAGCGGAGCGGACCTGCGCCGCGGTGCCCGAGACCAAGGGTTGGCCGTCTTGCAACCAGAGCCGGTTAAAGCCCTGGGGGTCGTGGAGCATGAGTTCCACCAGGCCGAAGATGGCCGCCAGGTTGAGCACCTGGAGGACCGACCCCAGGCTGGCGAGCTGGGCGCAGTACTTAAGGCATTCCAGGGCCTTGAGGGCGGCCACGTCAGCGGCGATCGCCGCCACCCCCACCGCTCCCGTGGCGATCGCCGAGCGAGCCGCCGCGATCTCGCGTTCCAGGGCGGAGGCCCCCTGCTGGATGTCTTGCAGGAGCTTCTGTTCTACCTGGCCCAGGTCGCCCCGCAAGGCGGCCTCGGCGGCCGCCGTGATGGCCTGGGATTGGGTGAAGATGGCTTGTATCCGGGCCTCTAGCTGGGCCACCTGGTCGGCCGTGAACGCCCGCTCCGCGGCGGCCAGGTCCTCGGCCACCGCCACCGCGTGGGCCCCCTGGGCGATGGCGTCGGCTTCAGCGGTGGTGAAGAGCTGGGTAAACTCCACCCGCGCCACCGCCACCAGGCCCACCGTCGCCGCCTGGGCGGCGGCCAGCTCGGCCCGCACCCCGGCCACCAGGGTGGCCGCGTAAGCGTCGGCCCGCGACTCCGCGGCGGCGATCAGGTTGTGGGCCACGGCCAGGCTTTGGGCGATCTGGGCGGGGATGATCTGGGTGGTGATCTTGAATGAGGCGGACACGCTCAGGGTGACGAACCCTTCCACGGTGGCCACGAGCTGAGCCCAGAGGGCGTAAAGCCAGCTCAGCAGGTTGGAATAGGCGCTCAGGCTGGCCGACAGGTTGGAGTAGAGCCAGGCTCGGACGGCGGCCAAGCCGCGGTCTAGCGCGTTGGCCAGGGCCACCCCGACGATGGGCACGCCACCGGCCAACCCGACCACCGGGCCCCGAGTGTTGTCCAGCACCGTGATGGCCAGCCAAAGGAAGAGGAACGCGAAGAGGAGGGCGACTTCGGAGACCGAAAAGCCGACCGGGGCCAGGTCGGCCGGGATCGCCACGCCTAGAGGTCGCGGAGCTTGCGGACCTGGGCCAGGATGTCGTTAAGCAGGCGGGGCAGGCCGTGGGTCAGGATCTCCGCTATAAGGCTCCAGAACGTGCCCTGGGCGGCTCCCGCGTCCGCCGGGGGAGCGGGTGGCGGGGGGGCCGGCAGGGGCGTGGGCGGCGGCTGGGGCGGCGGCGGGGTGACCACCGGGGGCGGAGCTGGCGGCTTGGGCGGCACGATATCCACCCCCGGCCAGTAGTCGGCCACCGAGGACAGATCGTAGTGCCCGCCGGAGTGCGGCGGGTGGTCGTATTGGGTCGCGATCGAGCCGCCCACCTGGTGCGGGACGCCCGTCCATTCAGCAATCCACCAGAGCGGGAAGGGCTCCCCCGCCGACTTGAAGATGGCCTCGATGGTGGGCACCACCGAGCGCGAAGCGTAGAGCGCCGGGATGGCCCCCGCCTTGCGCCGCATGCGGACCCAGCCCAGGGCTTGCGCCGGGGTCGCGTCACCCGGCTCCACGTCCAACACATCCCCCGCGTTGTTCGCCGGGTTGACCACGATATGCACCAGGACCGAGGCTTGATGTCGCCGCCAGTCGGCCGCCGACCAGGCGTAGCGGCCGTCCAAATAGCCCGCCACCATCTGGAATCCCGAGGGGATGTCGGCCGAGGTCACCGAGTCGGCCATGATGCGCGCCACGGCTGCCTATCCCGTCAGTTGATGGACAGCGTCCATATTGGCCACCGCCGCCGCGACCAGGGGCTTGATCGCGTCAGGCCCCCGCTGATAGGTGTCCTGAGGAATGAAAACCTCGCCATGGTTGCCCAGCGGGGTAAGGAAGCCGATCGCCATCCCCTTCACCGCCTTGCCCGTGGCGGGGTCCAGCTCGGTGGTGGCGCGCTGGGTCTCGACCGACCAGCCGGGCCTTGCCGGGGCCACTCTAGGCGGCCGCCTTGTTCGGCACCAACCAGGTGAGGAAGCCAATCACAAGGAACGCCCCAACAGCCAGCTCCAGGTCACTAAGGCCGATTCCGTCACCCCGCTTGAGGGCGATCCCGAAGACGCCCAGGGCAGCCGAGCCACCCGCCACCAGCGCCTTATCGATTCGGGTCAGCATCTTACTTGCGGAGTAACTCTATCACGGCGGTGATGACTCCGGCGGTGACCAGAAAGGTGAGCATGGCCACCGCCCCGATGATGCGATCCCGCCATTGCTCCAGGCTGTCCAGGCGTACCGAGTGGCTCAAGAAATCAGCCACCATCTCGGCCCGGAAGTCGTGCCGCATCGGAGCGTGGGCGAAGCCATCGTCCTCATGGCGTCTAATGTAGCCGTCCAGCTCCCGACGCCAGAGGGGGTCCCGATCGGCCACCAAGCCATGTTAAGTCATCCCCCCAGCGAGCCCGATTCAATGCACGTGGGGGCCAGCTCGGAGCTGGGCCGGGCGGGCAGATCGACCAGGAAACGCACCTCTACGGTGTGATCGAAAGTCCCCGTGTTGTAGGCGATCACCTGCCAGGCCCCCGAGGTGTTGGCCCCCTCCACCGGCCAGCGAATGATCTCCCCGTCGGTGACCAGGAATTGCCCTGGCTCGGTGGGGAATACCTGGCCCCCGGACTGCGCGACCTGCAAGCCCACGTTGCCCCGCGGCCCCGGCGGGACCAGGATCTCGATCCCCACCACCACCCGAGGCGGAAAGCCGCAAGCGAATGTCTGGGGCGCGCTCTGAGGCGTCCCGTGGGGGATGGTGACCGCGAACTTACGCACCTCACGGGCCACTAGGCCCGCCTACTGCGGGGGAACTTCGGCCGGTACGACCTGCCCCAGGGCGGCATTGAGAGCCGCTGCGCTTGCCTCTGCGCTTTTCCGAATCGGCCCCTTGGCGGCCTCCAAAGCAGCGTCCAGAGAATCGGCCTCAACCTGGACGTTGATGTTGAAATTGCCCCCGGCGGGAGCCTGCACGGGCGAGATGTTGACGTTATAGAGCACGGCCGGATTGTACTCCCTTAGCCTACTCTTCGGTCCACTCCACCCAGACGGTGAGCCCGTCGGCGGGGGCGTTGGTCAAGCCCAGCCCCTCCGCGGTGCCCCGCAAGACGACGGGCTGGACGTGGTCCGAACCGAAATCCCAAACCATCTCTAGCAGCACGCCCTGGGTGGCCGGGGCCGAGTTGTAACGACTCAGGCGAATGGTTCCCACGGTGGCCCCGCCGCCGGTGGAGGCCACGGTGTAGAACGCGCAGACGACATCCGCCGCCGAAGCCTGGTTATTCGAATCGTGGGGCACGCGGCCGATCGCCGTTCTCGTGCCCCCGGTGAGGGCGCTAGAGAACTTGACGAGCTGGGGGAGCTGGGTCGCCGCCGCCGCCTTGTTCATGCTGACGACGATTCGGCGAATTCGCAGCGTCTTGCTCGCCGAACCGAAGATGCACCAATGCGTGGTCCCCGCCACAGGCACAAAGTTCGCCGCCGCGGAGTAGGTGTTTCGCTGCCCCAACTCGGTCGGCGTGTTGGTCACCGGGACCGAGATCTGGTCACTCGCGATGACCACCGGGACCGAAGCCGCCATGGGCTCCAGGCCGAGCGCCGGGTAGCCCATGGCCAGCCCCGAGGCGTAGGCCCGAATCACCGAGCCCGCGCCCTGGGAACCGCCCCAGGTGATCTTGTACTGAGTATCGGCGGCCGCGTTGACCGGGATGGTGACCCAGCCCGCGTAGACCCCCGGGCCGCCCGTTAGCCCCTCATAGAAAATGCCCGTCGTGGTCCCCTGAACGGTCAGGGCTTGGGCGCTAAACCCGATCAAGAGCCCCAGGGTTTGAGTCCCCGCCGGGACCGCCGTACAGGTGAAGTTCTCCGAACCGCTGCCGGTGGTGGTAAAACTGCCCTGGGCGGTCCAGGGCAAGTTAACCGCCACGGTGACAGACTGACTTTGAATGTTGATGTTGGGCGTCCCGGTGATCGAGACCGAACCCGAAGAGATGTTTACGTTGGGCGTCCCAGAGATCGAGACCGACGGGGTATTCCCTATGTTGACCGTGCCCGCCACGGTGACCGTGGAGCCGATCGCCGAGATGGAGCCGATAGAAGCCGTGCCCCCGCCCAGGATGACCGTCGGCGTGCCCGAGATGGAAACCGACGGAGTGCCCGAGATAGAGACCGTCGCGGTGCCGGTGATCGAAACCGACTGCCCGGCCGCGATGTTGACCGTGGGCGTGCCCGAGATCGACACCGTGGCGATCCCCGAGATGGTCACCGAGCCGCCGATGACCTGAACGGCGGTTGACCAGTCGGCTACATCGGCCGCCACGGTCTAACTACTCCCGGGCCTTAGAGCTTGACCCAGAGCGCCCCGTTGAGGGTCCCCACGTTGCGGACCAGGAAGAGGCCAACGTTGAACTTAAGGCCGTCCCAGCCCGGACCCGCCGAACTCGACCCGGCCGCGCCCCAGCTCGCGTCCGCCAGGCGAGTGCCGGTGTTGTCGTCGCCGTCCCAGAGAGTGAAAGCCCCCGCTCCCTGGGCGTTCTCCGAGATCGCCCAACCGACCAGAATGCCCGGCCCGCGGGCCAGCTTGACCGAGGTGGTGACGCCCGAGAGGGGAAGGGGGATTGTGGGACGCTCGGTTAGAGCGTCCCACACTTCACGGCCGGGAGGGCCCGCATTGATATGAGCTACTGACACGGACTAGGGGGTGAAGCTCTGGGCCAGCTCGGCCAGCTCCAGGGATACCTTGGTCGTACCTGAGATCGCAAGGCAGTTCAGGCAGACAAAGTAGGCGGCCCGGTTGTTCGCGTTGAATACCGGGATGAACGGCTTCTGGGACGCCTGCGCCTGGCGGACGTAGTAATCGTTGGTGGCCAGGGTGGAGGTCGGACCCGGGCCGCCGATGCGCAGGTTGGCCGTTTCCGGCCCCTTGACCCCGATCGCCAGGGCGGCGGTGTCGGTGTCAAAGCCGAGCACCGCGTACCAGGTGTCGGCCTTCAAAAGGTTTTCCGTCGTGGTGATCGCCGCGTCAACCCAGACGAACGCCGTGCCGCTCTGAGAGATATCAATCTCCACTGACTTGAGGTTGACCAGGTTAGGCACGATGTCGGACAAGCCCTTTAGCTTGGCGTCCGAGCCAGGCAGGTTGGAATAGTAGATCCCAATCGCCACCGCGTCGGCCTCGGCGGTACCGCCGGAAACCGTGATCTGGAGCGCATCCCCCGAATAGAGGGGCTGTTCCACCTCAAAGGGGAAGAGGCGAGCCGCGGGGGTTTCGCCAGGTAGGTAGGTGAGGCCGCGCGACACGTCGTGCATGCGCGGGCTCATGATGCGGGCAAAGCCCGCCGTGGTGCCCTGCCGGGAAACGAACTCCAGGGATGCCTTGTCCGTGGCCCCGAAGTTGCGTACCGTCTTGCTGTCGCCGGTGGCGGCGGTCGCGTTGTCGTTGGAGGGGGCTGCCCCCGGGTTGGTGGCCGCAAATACGGCGGTGTCTATTGCCAGTCCCATTTCGCGCCTACTTCTGGAACTGGTGCATCTTGTCGAGGAACGCCACCAGCCGCGCCTTGTTCTGCTCGTACGTCCCGCGAGCGGGCAACGAGTTCTTGGCCGACTCCACGTAGGGCAGGAGCTTCTGCATGAAGACCTGCATCTTGGGCTGTGCCGCCGCCGCGCCGGAGGCCAGGCGGGGGATACCCTTATCGATCGTGGCTTGCTGCCAGGCTGACAGCCCAACCGCCGCCACGTTGCGGGCGTACTTCTGGGCGGAGGCCGCGGTGTTCTGCGCCCAGACGTTGACCTGGCGAGCCGCCGCCGCACCAGGGGCCGAGGTGACGCCCTGCACGCCTTCGGTCACCTTCTGACCAGCAGCGCCCAGGTTTTGAGCCCATCGCTGGGCGACTGTAGCCGGGTCCTTTGCCATATTTGCAACTCCAGGTAGCGCGAAATTGCGCCCAGGCGTTGCCC
>Ga0307469_10000460_pt1 | contig 15013 bp, 14 predicted proteins | sample atmos_gasesAM2C__FD_203084 | JGI IMG/M metagenome (GOLD analysis project Ga0307469, IMG submission 203084) | Hardwood forest soil microbial communities from Morgan-Monroe State Forest, Indiana, United States - atmos_gasesAM2C_515 | ecosystem: Environmental > Terrestrial > Soil > Temperate...
GCCCAGTCGTCGCGCACGACTCGCGGCGCATCGCGGAACACATCGCTGCGGCAATCGCGCGGGGCGAGAGGACGCCCGACGACTTCCTCGTGCTCTTCCGGCGGCGGACCTACATGGCCGACTACGCCCGCGCCCTCGAGGAGCGCGGCGTGCCCTACGAGATTGCCGGCACCGGCGCGTTCAAGTCGCCCGACCTCGCGGCGTTCCTGCCGCTCCTCCAGACGCTCGCGGATCCGGACGATCCAATTCCATTCGTGGCCGCCCTGCGCGGCCCGATTTTCGGAGTGGACGACGAGGCCCTCTATCGCTTCACGCGGATCGGCGGCCGGTTCGACGCGCGGCTCGATCCGCCGGCGGGAGCCGATCCCCGGATCCGCCGCGCCTTCGAGCACCTCCGCGAGGGCGCCCGGCTCGCCGAGACGCTGCCGCCCGCCGCCGCGATCTCGCGGTTCGCCGGGAGTCTCGGATGGATCGCCGCGACCGCCGCGCAGCCGCTCGGCGACAGCCGCGCCGGAAATCTCGTCAAGGCGCTCGCCGCGGCGCGCAAGCTCTCCGCCGAGGGGCGCGACTTCCCGGCGCTCGTGCGCGAGCTCGACCGGCTCCGCAACGAGGATCTCATCGAGCAGATGAGCCTCGAGCCGGGCCGCCCCTCCGCCGTGCGCCTGATGACGCTCCACGGGGCGAAGGGTCTGGAAGCCTCCGTGGTCTTCCTCTCCGAGCCCGCCGCGGAGTTCGGAGACAAGGTCGAACACTGGATCGACCGAAACGTCTCGCCAGCGCAGGGGCACTTCCGCGTCGTGCAGAAGCGGGGCGAGCACAGCGTCGAGGAGATCGCGAGACCGGCCGGCTGGGACGCGATGGAGGAGCGCGAGAAGCGATTCGAGGATGCGGAGAAGACGCGCTTCCACTATGTCGGCGCGACGCGGGCGCGGGAATCGCTCGTCGTGAGCGTCAAGCGGTCCAGCGCGGGCAAGGCCGGAGGAACCTGGGCCGCGCTCGACGCGCGCCTGCCGAAGGACCTGCCGGAATCGCCGCCGGCTTTCCTCGCGCGGGCGGCGCCCGCGAGCGCCGCGGCCGATCTCGTCGCCGGCAGCCGCTCGCGGTCCGCCGCGCGCCGCGTCGAGAGCGCGGCCCCGAGCTTTCAGGTCGCGCACGTCACCGGGCTCGCCCACGCCCAGGCAGGCGACGGACCGGCCCGCGAGAGCACGGGCCGCGGAATGGAATGGGGCCACATCATCCACCGCCTCCTCGAGGCCGCGATGCGCGACTCCTCGACCGACCTGCCCGCGTATGCGCGCAACCTCTTCGCGGAGACGGATCGACCGACGGCGGACCTCGACGCGGCGCTCGCGCTCGTCGAGGCGGCGCGGCACTCGCCGCTCTGGAAGCGGGCCCTCGCCGCGAAGCGGCGTCTCGTCGAGGTGCCCTTCGCCTTGATGGTCGCGTCTGCGGAGCTCGCGCTTCCCGATCCGCCCCGCGAGACGCTGCTGACCGGCGCGATCGACCTGCTCTTCGAAGACGCGGCCGGCTGGACGCTCGTCGACTACAAGTCCGACCGCATCGCCGGCAATCTCGACGATCTCGCCCGGTGGTACGCGCCGCAGATCCGCCACTACCGGCGCTACTGGTCGAAGCTGACCGGACGCCCGACCCGGGCGGGTCTCTTCTTCGTCGAGACGGGGCAGGAAGTCTGGTTGCCCGAAATGGAGAGCTGAGGGTTGAGCCGCTCTACTGGATTCGCGGCGGGGTCTTCGCGCCGGGCTTGCCGGGGATGTAGGTGATGACGAAGCGGCCGTTCGGCTTCCGGATGATCTCGTTCAGGCGCATCTGCAGCGCCTCGAGGAACTCGTCGCCGCCCTCGAGAACTTCGGTACCGCCGAAGGCAGCGTCCGGCCGCGCATTCGGATCGGGGGCCTCGGGTCTGACCTCGATCTTCATGACTGGGAACAGGAGCAATCGAGGCGCCAGAGCGCTCCTAGTCTTCTAAGGCACTGATCCGGAGGCGTTTATTTCGATGCTCGACCCTGTCCCTCGGCTGCGTCTCTGACACTTTCTGTCGGCTGGTTTCCACTTTTTTCCACACGGAGGGCAGGCACTCGGGGGAGCAGAGCCGCCGGCGCTCCCGCCCCGGACCGGGTTCGAGCAGAAGCGCCGGATCCGGGCCGAGCGGCCCGCCGCAGGCCTCGCAGAGGGGCGCTTCCCGAGCCGGCCGGCGCGATCCGAGAATCCGATCGAGGCGGTGCCACATGGTGCCCTCCGGTAACGGGATTCTCGGAGGGGCCGTCGGACAAATGGGGTCCGAGTCGGCGTCGGCCCGGCCCCGCGCCGGCGTCGATTGCGGGTCGCGCCGTTCGACTACATCGTGAAAAGGAGGTTCCGATGCGTTACATGCTCCTCATCTACGATCGCGAAGTGGACTGGGCGAAGCTTGCGGAGAAGGACAAGGGACTGCTGTACCAGGAGTACGGCGCCTTCACCGAGGGCATCAAGAAGAGCGGCCACTACAAGGCAGGCGATCCGCTCGAGCCCACGTCGAAGGCGGCAACGGTGCGCGTGCGCAACGGCAAGACCGTGACCACCGACGGCCCATTCGCCGAGACGCGCGAGCAGCTCGGGGGCTATTACATCGTCGCGGCGAAGGATCTCGCGGAGGCCTCGTCCATCGCGTCACGGATTCCCACCTCGCGAACCGGCTCGATCGAGGTGCGCCCGATCCTGGAGATGGCCGGCTGAGCGTCGAGCGCCTCTACCGCGAGGAGAGGGGGCGGATCCTCGCGACGCTCATCCGCCTCGTCGGAGATTTTGATCTCGCCGAGGAGACGATGCAGGAGGCGTTCGCCGCCGCCCTCGAGCAGTGGGGCGGGCACGGCACGCCGCAGAACCCCCGGGCGTGGCTCGTCTCGACGGCGCGGCATAAAGCGATCGATCGCCTCCGGCGGGACGCGCGCTTCCGCGAGAAGCGGGAAGAGCTCGCCCGATGGGCCGCGCTCGCCGAGGGCGACCCGCCGGACTTCGCCGACGCGGACGACCGCCGCGTCGCCGACGACCGCCTGCGGCTCATCTTCACGTGCTGCCATCCCGCGCTCGCGCCCGAGGCGCAGATTGCGCTGACGCTCCGGACGCTCGGCGGGCTCTCGACGGAGGAAATCGCCCGCGCGTTCCTCGTCGAGACGCCGACGATGGCGCAGCGGATCGTCCGCGCGAAACAGAAGATCCGTCAGGCACGGATCCCCTACCGCGTGCCTCCGGAGGAGGCACTGCCCGAGCGCGTGGACGCCGTGCTCGCGGTGCTGTACCTGATCTTCAACGAGGGGTACGCCGCGACGTCGGGAGCGTCGCTCGTGCGGGAGGAGCTCACGGCCGAGGCGATCCGCCTCGCGCGGCTGGTGGCGCGGCTTCTGCCGAAGCGGGCCGAGGCGCGGGCGCTCCTCGGGCTCATGCTCCTCCACGACTCGCGCCGGCGCGCGCGCACGGGCCCCGCCGGCGACATCGTCCTGCTCGAGGACCAGGACCGCCGACTCTGGGACCGCGATGAGATCGGCGAGGGCATCGCGTTGACGCGGGCGGCGCTCGCGGAAGGCGGCCCGGGAAACTACGCGCTCCAGGCGGCGATCGCGGCGCTCCACGCCGAGGCCGAGCGCCCTGAGGACACCGACTGGCGGCAGATCGCCGCGCTCTACCGGGAGCTCGTCGAGCGCCATCCGTCGCCGGTCGTCGCGCTGAACCATGCGGCCGCGGTGGCAGAAGCCTTCGGGCCCGAGGCGGGGCTCGCTCTCCTCGACGGGATCTCGCGGCGCGGCGAGCTGTCCGGCTACCACCTCCTGCCCGCCGCGCGAGGCCGCCTGCTCGCGCGCCTCGGCCGCCGCGCCGAGGCATCCGCCGCGTACCGGGAAGCCTTCGGCCTCGCGAGCAACGACGCCGAGAAGCGATTCCTCGAGCGGCAGATCGAAGAGATCGGGGGCGACGCCGCTCGCTATACTGCCGCTCCGTGACGCGGCTCCCGCGACTCGCTCTCCTCGCGGCAGCCGCCGCGGGCTGCGCGCACCGCGCCGCGGTTCCGGCACCGCCGGTTTCTTCGGTCGCGGGTCCGGCCGGGCGCATCGCGGTGGACGACGGCGGCGGCGACGGCCGGCCGGGGCATCCGGCGCCGGTCCTCTTCGTGCACGGAAACGGTGCGAACAAGACGCAGTGGGCGGCGCAGCTCGCGCATCTGCGTCCGACGCGGCGCGCCGCGGCCCTCGACCTGCGCGGCATGGGCTCGTCGGCCACGGCGGCCGACGGCGACTACTCGGTCGAGGCCTTCGCGTCCGACGTTGCCGCGGTCGCGGATGCGCTCGCGCTCCCCCGCTTCGTCCTCGTCGGCCACAGTTTCGGCGGCGCCGTCGTCTGCGCCTACGCCGGCCGTCATCCGGAACGTCTCGCGGGCCTCGTCTTCGCCGACGTCGCCGGCGATCTGACGGCGACGCCTTCCGCGAACGTCGAGGCGTTGAACCGCGGCCTCGCGTCCGAGACGTACGCGGCCTTCACGGACGGCTGGTTCGACGACATCCTCAAGGGCGCGGCGCCCGCGACGCGGGAGGCCGTCCTGCGATCGCTTCACGCGACGCCGCGCGAGGTCTTCACGGGCGCGACGCTCGGCCTCTATTCGTTCCGCCTGGCCGACGCGCTCGCGCGGTACGCCGGACCGCGATTGTCGATCGCGTCTTTCCTCGCGGAGAGCCCCGTCGCGATCCACAAGACGGTCGCGGGCGTACCGGTCCGCGTCATCGCCGGAGCGAGCCACTGGCTCATGATGGACAAGCCCGAGGAGTTCGACCGCGACCTCGACGAGTTTCTCGCCGGACTTCCCCGAGAAGGAGGCGTTTCATGAGATCCCTCGCCCGCCGGGTGCCCGCGCTCGCCGCGGCGGCTCTCGCGCTCCTCGCGAGCCCCCGGCCGCTGACCGCCGCCGCCGAGACCGCCGACGCGGCGGCCGCGCGCGCCGTCTTCGAGAAGAACCTCGACGCGATCCGCCGGCGCGACCGCGCGGCGTACCTCGCCTGCTACCTCGAGGCCCCGAGCCTCGCCCGCACGGGCCCGGCCGGGCCGTCCCTCGGATACGAGGACTTCGAGAAACAGGCCGGCGAAAAATGGCCCGACCTCTTCGAGGCGTCGGACCTGCGCCTCATGCCTCTGCGCCCCGGGCTCGTTTACGGCACGTACCGGTACCGCGTCCTCTACGGCGTCGAGGAGCACAGCGGCCTCTCCGAGCGCCTCTTCCTGAGGACTGGCACCCAGTGGAAAATCGCGATGACGAGCGCCTTCGACGCGCCTCCCGGCACGCCGCCGCCGCCCCGGGCGCTCAAGGGCGCCACGCTCCTCGACGGCATCGGCGGCCCTCCGATCGCGAACGCGGTCGTGCTGCTGCGCGACGGCAAGATCGATTGCGCCGGCGCCGACTGCGCGATTCCGGAAGGCGTCGACGTCACCGACGTCTCGGGGCTGTGGATCGTGCCGGGGCTGATCGACGCGCACGTCCACTTCTCCCAGACCGGATGGGCCGACGGCCGCCCGGACGCCGCCGACGTGCGCGACCGCTACCCCTACGAGAAGACCGAGGCGGACCTCGCGGCGCACCCCGAGCGCTTCTTCCGCTCGCAGCTCTGCTCGGGGATCACGTCCGTCTTCGACGTCGGCGGCTATCCCTGGACGATCGCGATGGCGAAGGCGCATCGCGACGACCCGAGCGCCCCGCGCGTCGAGGCCGCCGGGCCGCTCCTCTCGACCGCGGATCACTGGGTGAACCTGCCGGCCGAGCGGCAGTTCATCTTCCTGAAGGACGTCGACACCGGCCGCGACGGCGCGCGCTATCTCGCCGCGCGCGGCGCCGACGCCATCAAGGTCTGGTACATCGTCAGCCCCGAACATCCCGTCGAGGCATCCGCACCGGCCGTGCTGGCCGCCGGAGAAGAGGCGAAGAAGCTCGGCGTCCCGCTTCTCGTCCACGCGACGGGCCTCGCCGAGGCGAAGGTCGCGCTGAAGGCCGGCGCGAAGCTCCTCGTCCACAGCGTCTTCGATCTGCCGGTGGACGACGAGTTCCTGACGCTCGCGCGCCAGAACGGCACGGTCTACTGCCCCACGCTCACGGTCATCGGCGGCTACGCGCGCCTCGCGCAGGCGGCGCTGTCGAGGACGCCGCCGAAAGTCGACGATCCGAACGGCTGCGTCGATCCGGTGACGCTCGCGAAGGTCGCCGAGAGCGTCTCGACGCCCGCGCCCCCGGCCGATCGCGCGGCGGCGGCGGAAAAGCGCAGCGACGACGGAATGCGGATCGGCTCGGCGAACCTCGCGCGTGTCGCGAAGGCCGGCATTCCGATCGCCATGGGAACCGACGCCGGAAATCCGCTCACGCTCCACGGCCCCTCGATCTACGCCGAGATGGAGGCGATGCAGGCCGCCGGCCTCACGCCGATGCAGGTCCTCGTGGCGTCGACCCGCGGCGGCGCGCTCGCCATGGGCGTCGAGAAGAAGACCGGCACGATCGCGAAGGGGAAGGACGCGGATCTCCTCGTCGTCGGCGCCGATCCGACGCGCGACGTCGCGAACCTCCGGCAGGTGCGCTTCGTCGTACGCGCGGGCGTTCTCCGGACGATCGCGGAGCTCCACGCCGCGGCGGCGAGCAAAGACTAGAATCGCCTCGTGCCGGACGGAGCTGCCCGCGTCGCGATCGTCGGAGCGGGGCCAACGGGGATCGCCTGCGCGGCGGAGCTCGCGCGGCGAGGGATCGAAGCCGTCTGCTACGAGAAGGCGTTCCTCCTCGACTCGCTCTACCACTTTCCCGAGGAGATGCGCTGGTTCTCGACGAGGGACCTGCTCGACATCGCCGGCGTCCCCTTCGGCTGTCCCGAGCCGCACCCGACGCGGCTCGAGGCGCTCGCGTACTACCGCGCCGTCGCCGAGCGCTTCGGGGTTGCCGTCGAGCCGGAGACCGAGGTCCGTGCGATCCGTCCGCGCGCCGGGGGCGGCGTCGAGGTCGAAACCGCGCGCCGGGGGGACGCCGAGCGGCGGCCCGCGCCCGCGGCGATCCTCGCGACGGGCTTCTTCGGGAACCCGCGCCGGCTCGGGGTCCCGGGAGAGGACCGGCCGCTCGTCCACCGCCGATACGTCTCCGGGTACCCCTTCCACGGCCGCGACGTCGTCGTCATCGGCGGAAAGAATTCCGCCGCCGAGGCGGCGCTCGATCTCTACCGCCACGGCGCGCGCGTCACGCTCCTCGTGCGGGCGCCGCAGCTCTCCGACCGCGTCAAGTACTGGATCCGGCCGGACCTCGAGAACCGGATCCGCGCGGGAGCGATCCGCGCGTTCTTCGAGGCGCGCGTCGTCGAGATCTCGGACGAGTCCGTCCTCTTCGAGGATCCCGCCGGCCGGCATGCCGCCGCCGCGGCCGCGGTCTTTCCGCTGATCGGCTACACGCCGGACTTCGCCCTGATCGAGAGGTGCGGGATCCGGCTGCACGGCCCGTCGCGGGTCCCGGTTCACGACACCGAGACGCTCGAATCGAACGTCCCCGGCGTGTATCTCGCCGGCGCGATCCTCGCGGGGACCGAGATCGGGAAGATCTTCATCGAGAACGGCCGCCACCATGCAGCAACGATCGCCTCGGCGATCGCGCGAAGGCTGGCCCCGGTGGCGGCGGAGAGGGAGCGATGATCGAAGAGGACGACACCGAGTCCGACGACCCGCACCGCGTTCGCGTGGACGCGGCCTTCGCCTCCTTCGCGGACCGGCACGGCGACCGGCTGGATGCTCCGGGTCAGGGACTGCTCGATCGCCTGCGCTCCGCGGCCGCCGACAAGGATCGCGAGAGGCTGCGCGCGCACCTGACGGAGGCGAAGGAGAAGCACGGCTGGCTCTACCGTGAGCTCGCGGAGCACCCGGCGCTCGCGACGCTGCTCGACGAACTCGCCCTGTGGGGCTTCTGAGCCGGCGCGCGGTCCGCGCTCCCGCGATTCTGGCGGCCGCGCTCTCCGCGGCGCTCGCTCTCTCCTGCGCGGCGCACCCGCCGGCCGCAGCGCCACCGGCGGCCGCCACCTCGCCGCACGCCGCGCGCGCGGTCCTCGTGTCCTTCGACGGCGTCTCGGCGGATCTCCTGACCGAGCTGCTCGGGCAGCCGGGCAAGCTGCCGTTCGGCGGCTACCGGACGATCGCCGCGCGCGGCCTCGCGGCCCGACGCTCGCGCCCGCCGACGCCGTCTCTCACGGCGCCCGCGCACGTCACGCACGTGACCGGCGCGATGCCGGAAGCGACGGGAATCGTGGCGAACTGGATGCTCGACCGGTCGAAGCCCTTCGGCGCGAAGCTCTCCGGTTTCGACGCGCCGATCCGGGCCGACACTCTCTGGCAGGCCGCGCGCCGCCAGGGAAAACGCGTCGGCGTCCTCCTCTATCCGGGCGGCGATGGGACGGCGCCGGAACGCACGGCCGACTTCGGCCTGACGTTCCACCCGAAGAAGTCCGCGCCGGCCCGATTCGTTCGTCTCACCTCCGGCGACTGGACCCATGGCGGCGCGAGCACCGTCCGGAGCTACTCGCCCCCGCGCACGGCGCGGCTGGAGTTTCCGCCGACACACCACGCGGCGACGCTCGTCGCGATCGACACGACCGACGACGGCCGCGTGAACTACGACCGCGTCGAGATCATGCCCGAGTCCGGCGAGACCGAGGCCGCGGGCCCCGGCGACTGGTTCGGCGCCGAGGCCGCAGGCGAGGCGCGCCGCACGGGCGCGTGGTGCAAGCTCCTCGCCCTCGCGCCCGATCTCTCGGGGGCCGAGATCTACGCGGGCGGACTCTTTTCGAGCGACGCCTACCCCGAGGCATTCCGGCGCGACCTGGACGAGAACGCCGGCTTCTGGCCGGGCGTGCCCGACCAGGACAACGCCGACGCGCACTCGCCGCATCCCGAGATCTACGTCGAGCAGGCCGACCGGCTGGCCGCCTTCCTCACGCGCGCGCAGGTCTGGGCGATCCGCCGCGGCGGCTGGGACCTCCTCCTCTTCTATCAGCCGCAGGTCGACGAGGTGGAGCATCCGTTCTTCCTGACGGATCCGCGTCAGGCAGGCTACACGCCCGAGCGCGCCGTCGTCTTCCGCGGGTACGTCGAGCGAGCGTACGCGACGGCCGACCGCGCGCTCGACGCGATCGCGAAGGCGCTCTCGCCGTCGGACGCGCTCCTCGTCACGTCGGACCACGGGATGACGCCGGTCCGGACGACGATCTACCCCAACGAGATCCTGCGCCAGGCCGGCCTCACGCGAATGTCCGGCGAGGAGACGATCGATCCTTCCTCGGCGGCCGCCGCGATCGCCGAGAGCGGCATCGCCAACGTTTATCTCAACCCGGGGGAGGCGCCGCCCGACGCGCTCGCGCGCATCGAGAAGCTCTTCGCCGAATATCGCGTCGCCGGGGAAGCGCCGTTCGATCGGATCGTGCGCCGCGCCGACGCCGGTCCGCTTGGCCTGGACGGGCCGGAATCGGGCGATCTCATCGTCGTCGCGCGGCCCGGCTTCAATTTTTCGATGTCGGCGGTCGCGGGCCGGACCTCCGGAACCCCGGTCAACTATGGGAGTCACGGCTATCGCAACGTCTACGCGCCTCTGGATGCGACGTTCTTCGCGGCCGGGCCCGGCATCGCCCCCGCGAGGGTCGACGAGTTCCCGTCCTGGCGCATCGCGTCGTTCCTCTCCCGCGTCCTCGGCATCGAGCCGCCGCGCGGCGCCGCGCCGTGACGCCGGAGGCGCCGGCTCCGTACGCGTTAGAGTGTTGCCGGGCATGTACGAGCAGTTCTACGGATTCCGCGAACCCCCCTTCAACCTGACCCCCGATCCGCGCTTTCTTTTCTTCTCCGACCGGCATCGGGAGGCCTTCAACCACATCCTTTTCGGCCTCCAGGAGCGCAAGGGGTTCATCCAGCTGACGGGCGAAATCGGCGCCGGCAAGACGACCGTCTGCCGGGCGATCCTGAAGCAGCTCGGCGACACCTACCGGACGGCGCTGATCCTGAACCCATCGCTCACGAGCGCGCAGCTCCTCCGCACGATCCTGACGGAGCTCGGCCTCGACGGCCGCCGCGGCGACCGCGCCTCGGCCCTCGAGACGCTGAACGAGTTCCTCCTCGCGCAGGCGGGCGCCGGCAACGACGTCGTGCTGCTGATCGACGAGGCGCAGGATCTCGACGACGAGCTCCTCGAGCAGGTGCGGCTCCTCTCGAATCTCGAAACCGAGAGGCGCAAGCTCCTGCAGATCGTTCTCGTCGGACAGCCGGAGCTCCGGGACAAGCTGAACGGGCAGAACCTGCGGCAGTTGCGCCAGCGCATCACGGTCCGCTACCACCTCTCGCCGCTGTCGCGCGCCGAGACCGAGCGTTACATCGATCATCGCCTCCGCGTTGCGGGCGGCGTCGGGCGGCCGATCTTCACGCCGTGGGCGATCCGCACGATCCATCGCTACTCGCGCGGCGTGCCCCGGCTCATCAACGCGGTCTGCGACAAGGCCCTGCTCTACGGCTTCGTCAACACGACCGACGAGCTCACGGGAAGATCCGTCCGCCAGGCCATCGCCGAGCTCGAGGGGAAGGCGGCATGAGCCTGATCGACGACGCGCTGCGGCGCGCGCAGGCCGCGCAGACCAACGGCACCGACTCGTCCGGCTTGCGCGTCCCGCTCCCGCTGCCCGATCCGGGGCGTTCCCGGCGCCGCCGCCTGCGCCGCCTCGCGGCGATCCTCGCGGTCGCGGCCGTCGTGATCGGAGGGTTTCTCTTCCTGCGGCGCGTCGAAGCTCCTCCGACCGCGCCGCGTGCGGCCGCCCCGTCGCCCCGTCCGGCCCTGGCCGCCGCCGCGATGGCCACGCCGACCGCGATTGCCGTCGAGGCGCCGCGAGTCGCCGCCATCCGCAACACGCCGGCCCGCGCCGCCGAGCGAAGAACGGCGCCCGATTCCCTGCCGAAGGCGGAGCCCGCCGCCGCGCCGGTCGTTGCCGCTGCGGCGCCAGCGACGATTCCCCCGACGGCCGCCCCGATGCCGACGCGCGCTCCGGCCGCCGTCGTGGCCGCGGCGCCTCCTCCGCCGACCCGTCCGCCGCCGCGGCGCCAGCCTCCGGTCGTTCCGCCGTCGGCGCCGCCGGCCGAGATCTCGTATGCGTCGGGCAGCCCGCGCATCCCGGTCCCCGAAGGCGTGCCCGAGCCGGCGCCTGCCGAGGCCGCTCCCGCGGCCGCCCACCGGCCCGAGCCGACGCGCGAGCCCGCCGTGCGCACGCGCACCTTCAATGGCGCGGCAAACCTTCCGCTGGCGCGCCTCGAGCTCGAAGGGATCGTCTTCTCCGACACCAGCCCGACCGCGCTCATCAGCGGCCACGTCGTGCGGCCCGGGAGCTACGTCGAAGGCTACACGGTCCTTTCCATCGGCCGCGACCGCGTCGAGCTGCAGGGCGAAAACGAGAAGATCGTCCTGATCCTGCACTAGCCGGCTGCTCGTCGGGACCGCGTCCCGCCACCCGGCGCAACCCTTCGCTCGCCCGGCGTGTTATCGCCACAGAGGCGAATCGCATGAACACCGACTCCTGCCCCGGTCCCGAATCCCGCAGGCGGCCCGCGCCGGGCGGTTCCCACGATCTCCGATTGGTGATATCCGGGGGTCCGAACAGCATGGAAAGCGACGGCTCGGCGGCCGAGAGCGCGCTCTGCGCCGCCCTGGCGGCCGATGTGGATCAGGCCTTCGAGGGCCTCGTCCGCCATTTCCAGGACCGCCTCTTCGGTTTCGCGCTGCGGCTGACGGGCCGGCGCGAGGACGCGGAGGAAGTCGCGCAGGACGCGTTCGTGCGCGCGTACCGCGCGCTCAAGTCGTACCCGCCCGAGCGGCGGCGCGAGATGGCGCTCAAGGCGTGGCTCTATCGGATCGCGCTGAATGTCGCGCGCAATCGCGTCCGCCGGAAGCGCCGTCCGACGGTCTCGCTCGACGACGAGGCGGGCCAGGCGGCTGCGGCGCGGTACGCGCACGACGATCCGGCCGGCCGGCCCGACGCGCGTTTCGAGCTCAAGCGGCAGCGGGCCGACATCGCTTCGCTCGTGGCCGAGCTGCCCGAGCGATACCGCGCGCCGTTGATCCTTCGCTATGTCGAGGGCCTCAAGCTCGAAGAGGTCGCAGCCATCCTGAAGCAGCCCGTCGGCACGACCAAATCCAACGTTCACCGGGCCATCAACGCGCTCCGCAATGCGCTGACGGATTCCCGCCGACAAGTCAGAGGAGCCAGAGCATGACAAGGAAGCACGTTCCCGAAATTCTCATTCCGCGCGCGCTGCGCGCGCTCGGCCGCGAGAAGGCGCCCGCGACGCTCCTGCCGGCCGTCCTCGAGCGCGTGGGCCTGTCCGACCGCTACTGGCGCCTCGCGTCGCCGCTCGGACCGGTGTACGTCGCGCACAGCAAGGCGGGCATCTCGATGGTGTCGCGCGCGAGCTCGCCCGCGGCGTTCGAGCGGCGGTTCCGCAGCCGGTTCGGCCGGCCGATCGCGGCCGAAACCCGGGTCGCGCCGGCGCGCGTTAAGGCGCTCATCCGGAACCTGAAGGGCGAAGGACGCCTCGAGCTCGCGTTCGACCTGCGCGGCCTCTCCGAGTTCGAGCGGGCGGTCCTGAAGAAGGCGCTCGAGATCCCGTCGGGCGAAGTGCGCCCCTACGGGTGGATCGCGCGCGAGATCGGCCACCCCGACGCCGTCCGGGCGACCGGCACGGCGCTCGCCAAGAACCCGGTGCCGCTGCTCATCCCGTGCCACCGCGTGGTCCGGAGCGACGGACGCCTCGGCAAGTACTCGCTCGGGGGCGCGCGCAACAAGAAGACGCTGCTCGAGATCGAGGGCGCCCGCCCCGAGACGCTCGAGAGGCTGGCGGCGCAGGGCGTGCGGTATCTGGGCAACGCCGAGCAGCGGTACTACTGCTACCCGACCTGCGGCGGCGCGATCCAGAAGCTGCTCGAGACCAACAAGGTGCGCTTCCACTCGGGCCACGAGGCCCTGGCGGCCGGCTACCGGCCCTGCAAGGACTGCCGCCCGATGGCCGCCTGACCCCCTTCCCGCAGAACTTTTCCCCTTCCGGGGCGTTCTTGTGACAGAAGGGGGAGAACGCCCATGAGTCCCTCGATCGCGCGCTCGGCGCTTGCCGCCGCCCTGGTCCTGGCGGCCGCGCCCGTTCTGGCCGAAACCCGCATGGAAAAGACCCTCAAGCTCGAGTCCGGCGGCAGCTTCCGCCTGGACACGGACCTCGGCAGCGTCACCGTGACCGGCCGCCCCGGCTCCGACGTCCACCTGGTCGTCACGAGCCGCCACGAGCTCGACGATCTCCTCTCGTTCAAATTCGACGAGGAATCCAAGTCGGTCACCGTGACCGCCCGCCGCAAGCACCGGATGTCGAACTGGTTCGGCGACGGGGGCGGCCGGGTCCACTACGAGATCGAGGTGCCGGCCGACACGGCGACCGACATCAAGACCTCCGGAGGCGGGATCTCCATTCAGGGACTTCGCTCCGGCGCCAAGCTCGACACCTCGGGCGGCGGAATCAAGGTCCACGACCTCGCCGGCGATCTCCAGGCCGACACGTCGGGCGGATCGATCGACCTGGCCGACATCAAGGGACGCATGCGCGTCCAGACCTCCGGCGGCGGTATCGAGGGCCGCAGCCTCGACGGCGCCCTCGACGCCGACACGAGCGGCGGCTCGATCGATCTCGATCGCGTCAGCGGCGACGTCAAGTGCTCGAGCTCCGGCGGCGGCATCCACATCCGGGAGGCGGGCGGCCGCGTCGACGCGGAGACGTCCGGCGGCGGCATCGAGACGTCGTTCGCCAAGGGCAACGCGCGCGGAGGGAGCCTCGAGACGTCCGGCGGCGGCATCGAGGTCTCGCTCGATCCGTCGGCGGGATTCGACATCGACGCCGAGGGCAACTACGTCAAGACGGATCTGCCCGTGAAGGTCGTCGGCGAGATCTCGCGCCACAGCCTCCGCGGGACGCTCGGCGCCGGCGGCGCAAAGCTCCGGCTGCGCACGAGCGGCGGCGGCGTGACGATCCGCTCGCTCTGACGCCCGGAATCCGCCCCCGCATATAGAGTCGCGGGATGCGGATCGCGTTCGTCGGCGCCGGGGGCGTCGGCGGCTACTTCGGCGGGCGCCTCGCGGCGGCAGGGCACGACGTCGCCTTCCTCGCGCGCGGCGCGCATCTCGAGGCGATCCGGCGGGACGGCCTGCAGATCCTGTCGGGCCTCGGCGACGCGCAAGTCTTCCCCGAGGCGGCGGAGGATCCCGCCGGCCTCGCGCCGGCGGAGTTGGTCGTCGTCGCCGTCAAGAACTTCGATACGGCCGAGGCCGGGCGCGCGGCGGCGCGCCTCGTCGCGCCAGGCGGCGAGCTCCTGTCGCTGCAGAACGGCGTCGAGGCCTGGGACGTTCTCGCCGGAATCCTCGGCCGCCCCGTGCTCGGCGGCGTGGCCTACATCACCGCCGTCATCGAACGGCCGGGCGTCATCCGGCACGGCGGCATGCTGCACGGCCTCGCGCTCGGCGCGTTCCACGGCCGGCGCTCGCCCGTCGCCGAGCGGTTCCGCGACGCGTGCCAGGCCGCCGGCCTCGACGCGCGGGTTCCCGACGACATCACGGCCGCGATCTGGGAGAAGTTCGTGTTCCTGACGGCGTTCTCCGCGATCACGACCCTGTCGCGCCTCCCGATCGGCCCCATCCGCGAAGATCCGAGCGCCCGCGCGTTGCTCGAGCGGGCCATGCGCGAGGGCGAAGCCGTCGCGCGCGCCCGCGGGATCGCGCTCCCGGAGGACGTCGTCACCCGCCGCATGACCGTCACGGATCGCCTGCCGGCGGACTCCGTCGCCTCGATGGCGCACGATCTCTCGCAGGGCAACCGATTGGAGCTGCCGTGGCTCTCCGGAGCCGTCGTCCGCATGGGGCGCGAGCTCGGCGTCCCGACGCCGATCCACGAGGTCGCCGCCGCG
>Ga0307469_10000461_pt1 | contig 15001 bp, 11 predicted proteins | sample atmos_gasesAM2C__FD_203084 | JGI IMG/M metagenome (GOLD analysis project Ga0307469, IMG submission 203084) | Hardwood forest soil microbial communities from Morgan-Monroe State Forest, Indiana, United States - atmos_gasesAM2C_515 | ecosystem: Environmental > Terrestrial > Soil > Temperate...
CGCTTCCGGATGGAATTACGCGACAAGCATATCTGGCTGGAAGAGGGCGAATTCCTGGTGGTTCCGCGCGGGGTTGAGCATCGGCCGGTGGCGGATGAGGAAGCGTGGATCGTTTTGTTTGAACCGTCCTCGACGCTCAATACGGGCAATGTGCAGAATGAGCGGACACATCACGAACTCGAGAGGGTGTGAGGGAAGTCGTCGGTCGTCGGCTAAGCTTAGCTTACTGGTATCGGTGAGTCATTCCCTCTTGTCCGGAGACTTGTGAATTCTGTCGATTTGAGCCTGGCCAATATCGAGAGGGCGACGCGTAGCATCGATCCCGTTTTCCTGAACAGCCCGCAGTTTGTCGATGAGCAGTTGTGCGCGGCGCTGGGGCGCCGGACAATCGTGAAGGTGGAGACGGCGAATCCCATTCGTAGTTTCAAGGGGCGTGGTGCGGACTTCTTTTTTCAAGGTCTGGACCCCAAACTCAAGGTGGTGTGCGCATCGGCGGGAAACTTCGGCCAGGCGATCGCGTATGCGGGCCGCAGCCGGGGCATGGCTGTGGAGGTGTTGGTTGCGGCCGATGCCAATCCGGTCAAGATCGCGCGCATGCAATCGCTCGGAGCTACGGTCACCGTGGGTGGCGCGGACTTCGACGCGGCCAAGCAACTCGCGATCCAACGGGCTCGAGAGCCGGGCTGCCTGTTCGTGGAGGACGGCGACGAACCCGCGATCAGTGAAGGGGCCGGCACGATTGGTGTGGAGTTGTTACGTGCAGGCCCGATCGACAGCATCGTCGTGCCGGTGGGCGATGGAGCCCTGATCGCCGGCATCGCCACGTGGGTCAAGCATCATTCGCCCAACACGAAAATGATCGGAGTATGCCCCAGGGGCGCGCCTGCCATGTTGCACAGTTGGCAATCCGGCAAGGCAATGGCCGAGTCGGCGCAAACCATCGCCGACGGTATCTCCGTAAGTACGCCAATCCCTGTTTCCATCGAGCGCATGAGGACGCTGGTGGATGACATCGTTCTGGTGGATGACTCCCAGATGCTTGACGCCATGCGCGTCGCGCTTTCCGCGCTGGGATTAATCCTTGAGCCATCTGGGGCGGCGGGCTTGGCGGCGATTCGGGCCCACAGGATTCCAGGCGAGCGGCTTGCCACGATCCTGACCGGCAGTAACCTGCATCCGGAATTGCTCCGCGAACTCATCGCATCGTCGAATTTTCCCGGTTAGGCCTGCCGATACGAATGCCGGATTCTGCTGTCCGGTTCGGCACACGTCCCGCTCCCGTTTTCGTAAGTCTTTCCTTTCGAGGGGATTACCCGATCTGCGCTCAAAGGGGAATGTACCATTCCCGGTCCCGGGTACATCTCCTTCCGTGCCTTGGGAAAAATCCGGCCCGGCTGCAAGATAGGTAGGGTACAAAAAACCCGCCTCTGGACCCTTACACCTTCCCCCGACAGAGCGCACATCGCAACCAACGAACTATGGCCGAGCAAGACCCGAGTTTCGAAGTAGACCAGGCCGGAGAGAGCTGGACCTGGCTGGTGGCAACCACGGTGGCCGTATGCCTGCTGATGGCTACGGGCCTGATGGTGCACTACTATGCACCGGCCCCGACCAATGATCTTCAGGACCAGGTGCGGCAACTCAGCCAGCAAGTCCAGTTGCTCAAACAAGAGCAGGCTATGCCGGTGGTGGTACTAAACCGGTATCGCAATTCCATTTGTTATGTATTTGGGGTCTACCAGGTCGGCTTTCCGAACCAGCCAGCTCGCCTGCGGGCGCGGGTTTCAGGTACCGGGTTCATCGTCGCCAACGGGTTGATGGCGACGAATCGACACGTTTCTGAACCCTGGTATGGCGATCCCGAGGCCGATGCACTGATCCGGCGCGGAGCGATTCCTGCGCTGGAAAAGCTGGTTGCCTTCTTCCCTGGATCACCCACTGCATTTGAACTCACGCCCACGGTAGTCTCGGCGCACAGCGATCTAGCAGTCTTGCACGTGGAGTTTTCGTCGGCGACGCGAAGTCTCGAACCTCTGCCGCTCGCCAGGCAGGCCACGCCTCCGGGTGAACTGGTGACCGTGATCGGATATCCCATGGGGGTGGCCGGCATGGTCGCGAAGTCGCCGACCGAGGTTTACGAACGTCTGGCTTATCGCCACGACGATATCGGGGCGGCCAGCGAGCTTGCGGCTCTATCTCTGATTCGCCCCTCGGCGACAGTGGGACATCTGGGCGACGTGGTCGGCGATAAGCTGATCTATGACGCGCCCACCGCGCACGGCGGCAGCGGCGGCCCAGTTTTCAATTCTGAAGGCCAGGTGATTGGCGTGAACTCCGCCTATATCGACGGGTTCTCCGGCGGCACGCTGGGAATTTCGGTGGATGCCTTACGGCCACTGATTGACGCGGCACAGAAGAGTGTGCCCGCCAGCAATGTTCGCGTGAAATAACGTTCGCGAATTCTTCACAAATCACCGTCCAATCCAACCCGGCTCCCGCACATGCTCTTCGTGCAACCGTCGCAGCCGCGCCGCCATGACACCGTGCCTGCCTAGATACCCGACCAGCTTGCGCGGATCTTCCCGTTCTACCACTGGCAGGCGACCCACATCGTTGCGCAGCATCTTGTCGGAGGCTTCCGAAATTAATTCGTCGGGAAATGCGACGACCAGATCCTTCGATCCAGCTTCGAGCACGGTGAGCACTCCGGCCGGATCCACGTCCAGAGCGCGCAACACATCCCCGCGGGTAATGAGACCCTCCAGCTTGCCTTCGCCATCCACGATAAATAGCCCCTGGTGATGACTCACCTCGGGATCGTGCTTTGCCATGCGCTCCGCCAGTTCTCCGACGCGCATGGCGGCCGGGATTGTCGGCACCTCGCGATCCATCGTCTCCGCCACCTTCACCTGCTGCAGGACGTCGGTTTCATAGTCCTGATGGATGCGCAGGCCGCGGCGCGCGAGCTTTTCGGTCATGATGGAGGAGGTCGGCATGAACAGCATGGCCACACCGTCGGCCACTACGCTGACCAGCATCAGCGGCAGGACCGCGTTGTAGTCGCGCGTGATTTCAAACGCGAAGATGATGAACGAAAAGGTTGCGCGGGAGGCAGATCCGAAGACCGCACCCATGGCCACCAGCGCAAACGCACCAGCCGCCAGGTTCGCCGACGGGAACAGGCGGTTCACCGTCATGGCGAAGACACCGCCGAGAGCGGCGCTCGACATGAACATCGGGGCCAGCAGACCACCGGAGGTTCCCGAGCCAAGCGAAATCACCAGGGCAATCGCCTTTGCGATCATCACCACCAGGAGTAATTTGAACGCGAGGTGCGCATTCAGTATGTCGCTGATCGTGTCGTAGCCGACACCAAGCACGCGCGGAACAAAATGGCCGATGATGCCCAGGCCCAAGGCTCCGATTGCCGGCCACCACAATTGATCGACGGGCAGCTTCTCGAACAGATCCTCGACCCAGTAGAGCAGCTTGCTGAACCCGACTGCTGCCAGTCCGCAGATTCCGCCGAGCAGAAGATAGAACGGCAGGGCCCGCGGAATGCCGAAGTCAACGGACGCGACGGTGAACATTGGGCCCGTGCCCAGCGTCTGCATGTGAACTGCAGTCGCCAGCGTGCTCGCAATCACCAACGGAATGAAAGAACGCGATTTGAACTCAAACAGCAGGAGTTCGATCGCGAGGATGACTCCGGCAATGGGCGTATTGAAGGTCGCCGACATGCCCGCCGCTGCGCCGCATGCGAGCAGCACCTTGCGCTCGGAAGCGGTCGTGTGGAAGATCTGCCCGACCAGCGATCCGACCGCCCCGCCGGTTTGAATGATGGGGCCTTCGGCGCCGAATGGTCCGCCCGTTCCGATCGCAATGGCTGCTGAGATGGGCTTCAGAATCGCGACGCGCGGCTGGATGCGACTGCGATTGAACATCACGGCTTCCATGGCTTCTGGAATTCCGTGGCCCTTGATTTTCGGGGAGCCGTACTTGGCCATGATGCCGACGATTAATCCGCCGATCACCGGGGTGACGATGACCCACAGTCCCAGATGATTTTGCTGCGCGCTGACGAAGCTGGTGTCCCAGCGGTGGTAGAAAAATAGGTTTGTGAACACGCCAATGAGCTTGTAGAGTACCCAGGCAATGCCGCCCGCAACCAGCCCAATACCGGCGGCCAGGCACGACACCAGCAACAGGCGGAACTGGGCCCTGCCCTGACCGTCCTCGCCGAGAAGATCTTTGAGCGCAAACGCACTGCCCGGGCCAGACAGGCTGGCCCTATTTCCATCTTGTCTTGTCGACATTCCTAGCTAGGAGATCTCCTCTTCCCCGCGGCGGCTTTTGCAGCCGTGCCTTTGGAAACTCGAGCTCCTCGCATGGCGCGGCGCAAGGCGTTGACCAGCGCTGGCCCCGCCGATCGCAATTCTGCCCGGTGATGCAGCGACAGGTCGCGCAACACCTTTTCGCCCTTGTGGGTGAGCGACAACAGCACCTCGCGGCGATCTTGGCCGGCGCGCGTACGCCGGATGCATCCCGCTTTCACGAGCCGGTTCGCCAGTTCGACCGCGCTGTGATGCTGAATCTGCAGACGCTGCGCGAGTTCGCCAATCGTCGGGCGCACACCTTCGGGCAGCCCTTTCAGGCCGAGCATTAGCTGATGTTGCTGTGGTTCCAGGCCCGCGGCACGAGCCGCCTGTTCGCTGAAGGAAAGGAAACAGCGTATCTGGTAACGCAGCTCCGCCAGCGATTCGTAGTCCGACAGGGTGAGTATTTCCATGCCGCGGATTATATCGTAGCAAGAGAGAAGCTCCTTTTCTATCGTATCACGATATATATACGAATTGCACCACGAGTAGCATCCGTTCGATGTCTTGCTCTGAGCGCGGGCGGCCGTGGTATCTCTCCCGGGGTGACGATGGCGCGCCAAGAGCGTTGCTTCCGTGGAATCCCACCCTAGCGCGAAGGGCGCGCTAGGATGGGGCACCCGCGATGCTCGTTCCGTGCAGTCCCTGCCGCTGTCGTTTACAATCCTGAGTTCTCTAATTTCAGCGACTGGGGAGAGACCATCACTTGATTCCTCGTTACACCCGGCCCGAGATGAGGCGCATCTGGAGCGAAGATAACCGCTTCCGAACCTGGCTCGCAGTCGAAATCGCTGCCACCGAAACGCTGGCCGAGGCTGGCCAAGTTCCCAAGGCCGCGGCCAAGGCGATCCGCGAGCGGGCCGACTTCAAACTGGAGCGCATCCAGCAAATCGAAGCCGAGGTGCGGCACGATGTCATTGCCTTCACCACGGCCGTCGCCGAGATCGTGGGTCCGGAGGCGCGCTGGTTCCACTACGGGCTCACTTCGAATGATGTGGTCGATACGGCGCAGGCGCTGCTCATTGGGCAAGCCTCTAGCGTGATCGCGGAAGACCTGGAACAGTTGGCCGAGGTCCTGAAGCGCCGCGCCTGGGAGTTCAAGGACACGCCGCAAATCGGCCGCACCCACGGCGTGCACGCCGAACCGATCACTTTCGGCTTCAAACTCGCGAACTGGTACTCGGAGACGCAGCGGAATATCGCGCGCTTCAAAGACGCCGCCGAGGGGCTGCGCGTGGGAAAGTTCTCGGGCGCGGTGGGAACGTTCGCGCATTTGACGCCGGAACTTGAAGAGAAGATCTGCGCCCGCCTTGGGCTGAAGGCGGCTGACATTTCCTCACAGGTGATTCAGCGCGATCGACATGCCTATTACCTGGCAACGCTGGCCGTAATCGCCTCGACGCTTGACAAGATCGCCACCGAGATTCGACACCTGCAGCGCACCGAGGTGCGTGAGGCCGAGGAGTTTTTCAGCGAGAAGCAAAAGGGATCCTCCGCCATGCCGCACAAGCGGAACCCGGTCACGTGCGAGCAGATCAGCGGGCTGGCGCGAGTCGTGCGCTCGAACGCGCAGGCGGCTTTCGAGAATGTGCCTCTCTGGCACGAGCGCGACATTTCTCACTCCTCGGTCGAGCGGGTCATCCTGCCGGACTCGACCACCCTCGTCGACTATCTGCTGCAGAAAACCACTAACCTCATCGACACCATGTTTGTTTACCCGGAGCGGATGAAGGCGAACCTGGAGAGCACGCGCGGGCTGGTGTTCAGCGGGCAGCTTTTATTGGATCTGGTGGAGCACGGCGTCTCGCGGGAAGACGCCTATCGCATGGTGCAGGCGCACGCCATGCGGGCGTGGAGAGAGGATCTCGATTTCCGCCAGCTCGTGTTGAATGATAAGAACATCACGAACCGTGTTCCGGCGAAACAGTTGGAGCACGCCTTCGACCTCGACCGCCAACTGCGGAACATCGATAAGATTTTTGCGCGCGTGTTCAAGCAGCCGGCAGCGAAACCGCGGAAGAAGACTCTGCGCCAAGGGAGGTAAGCCCCGGCCTTGACGAAAAAGAGACATTCCCAACCGCAACAACTAGCCCAACATACTGATTATACTAACCTTACCGTCTCGCGCCTCCGGGCATCCCAGACACACTCCCGCACATCCAATAATTAACCAAACAGTTAGTTAATTGAGGATGGAGACAACAAAATCATGACCAGAACGAAAAGCATTCTTTCATCTTTCTTGTTGGTGGGTTTGCTGAGCGCGAGCTTGTTTGCACAGGCTTCGAGCGCCGCTCGCTACGACACCACCATTCAGTCCAGCGTCACGCAGAAGCTGGACGACAACCAGAAATTTCACAACGTGAAGTCTGCGGTGGAGGATGGCATCGTGACCCTGACCGGCTCGGTGGATCTCTACCAGGACAAGCTCGACGCCGCGAAGACTGCGAAGAAGCAGAAGAACGTGCAGGGCGTCCGCAACCTGATTGAAGTTGCCGGACCTTCTGTCACGGACGCGCAGTTGCATGAGCAGCTGTCGAAAAAGCTCTATTACGACCGCGTGGGCTGGTATGACGCCGCGTTCAACTATTACACGCTGAGCGTGAAGGACGGCGTTGCCACCCTCGGCGGACAGACTTACAACGATGTGGGTCGCGACTCGGCGCTGGCGATTGCGTATCGCATGCCGGGCGTGAAGGACGTCGTGAACGAGATCAAGGTTTCCCCGGTCTCGATCTTTGACGACACCCTGCGCAAGCGCACGGTGCGCGCGCTGTACGGTGATTCGGCTCTCGGGAAGTATGCGATCGATCCGGCCCGCCCGATCCGCATCATCATCGACGGCGGTCACGTCAGCCTGTACGGCGAAGTGATCAGCCCGATGGATAAGCAGATCGCGGGTATGCGGGTAAGCCAGATTCCCGGCGTGTTCAGCGTCGAGAACAACCTAGTGGTCGACAAGAATTCCAAGCTGTAACGCCTCCACTTCTCTCCTCGGGCACGGCGCAAGCCGTGCCTTTTTTGTTTGAGCAGCGAGCTACGAGCTTTGAGCTGCGAGCGTGCAGGGAGATTTCAGATTTCAGATTTCAGATTTCAGATTTAGGTGGTCGCTCTCCACTAGCACCTCGCGGTCTAGGCTATAGCCGGTTGATGAGCGAGGCTACGTAGCCGGCGCCGAAGCCATTGTCGATATTGACTACGCTCACGTTCGACGCGCAGGAGTTCATCATGCCTAGCAGGGCTGCTAGTCCCTTGAACGACGCGCCGTAGCCCACGCTGGTCGGAACGGCGATCACAGGCACTCCCACCAAGCCTCCCACGACGCTAGGGAGAGCGCCTTCCATGCCGGCACAGACAATCAGCACGCGGGCTTTGGCAAGTTTCTCCCGGCTTGCCAGCAAACGGTGGACGCCGGCTACACCCACGTCGTAAAGGTGCTGCACCTCGTTCCCCATCAGTTCAGCAGTGACCACAGCTTCCTCGGCCACGGCAATGTCGCTGGTTCCGGCGGAAACGACGGTGATGATTCCCTTCCCGTACGTCTTGTGGTCGCGCTTGAAAACGATCGCCCGCGCAAGCTCGCGGTATTCTGCCTTCCGGACTTTTTTCTTCACAGCGGCGAATTGTTTCTTGTCGGCGCGTGTGGCCAGAACATTACCTCCGTGCTTGGCAAGTTTCTCGAAGATGGCAGCGACCTGTGCGGGAGTCTTGCGCTCCCCGAAAATTACCTCCGGCATCCCGACTCGCAAGGCGCGATGATGATCCACTTTGGCGAAGCCGAGATCTTCGAACGGCATGTGCCGCAGTCGGGCCACGGCGTCATCGGGGCGGACTTTGCCGCGACGCACCTCTTCAAACAGTTTGCGAATGGATTCGGAATTCAAGAGTGCACTCGATGCTCGGCTCACACAGGTGATTTGATTTTCTAGAGTAGCATTCCCGGCCGAAGATCGATTTCTGGGCCCTCATCTGCCGCTGTCCACAACTATTTCTGCATTTCCGACGTCCAGTTCAGAATCACCGAGAGGGGCGCCGAGCTTGAGGTATCGAGTTTTGTGTTGACCAGGAATTTTTGCCCGTCGGAAGTTACATCATAGGAAAAGAAATCCATGGCGGAGATCGGCTGCCGTAAATGTGTAGGGAACAGCGCGGCCGGGACGCCCGATTCGAACCCCGCTGCGGTCTTGACGTCCGCCGACATCAGCGTTCCCCCCGGCGCCAGGTAAAACAATTCCTTGCCATCACCTCTCCAGCGCGGCTCTTCTCCGCCACCGCGCGACACTTGCCACTTGCTGTTGAAGGCCGGAAACGGCGAAACGTAAACTTCCCAGTTTCCGGTCTCGCTGGAGGAATAGGCGACAAACTTCTCGTCCGGCGAAAACTGCGCATTGCGGGTGAGAAACTGTGTCCGCAACAGCGGCTGGGCGTGCCATTCCGCCGCGGTCAAATACCAAAGCTCCCGCTCTTTTCTTACGAGCAGATATTTGCCGTCGCGCGACCAGTCCCAGGGGCCCTGCTGGGGGGAGCCGAAGTCAAAGATGTTTCGTGTTTCTCCCGACCCGTCGGAATTTTTTTCGTACAAGCTGAAAAAGAGCTTTTCATTCGAGGTGTACACCACCTGCTTGCCATCCGGGCTCCATACGCTGACCTGTTCCAGCCATGGACCGAATCCGAGGCGGGAGACCCCGTGACTGGTGAGGTCGTGTACCCAGATGTTTACATGGCGGCCATCCGTGTCCGTTTGATCGACCGCGACGCGACGGCCATCCGGAGAGAGCTTGGGATTAGCGACCTGGTCGGGGGGCCCGACACTGCCAAGGGATTTGCCGTGCCTGTCGAACCAGATCAACTGCGAATTATTGGCACCTTTCCCTACACCGGTTTGCCCGACCAGCGTACTGCCCGAGACCGTGAATACCGCGAAGTTGGTCTGCGGGAAGTACTGCACGGCGTCGCTGACGATGCGTGGTTCTCCGACCAGCGCAAATTTACGTGCATCGAAGCCTTGCGCGACCAGCGCGTTGTCACGCCAATAGACCAGATAGCCCGGGTCCGCATAGACAGCGTTCGTGCTCGCATTCACGATAGGTCGCTGCTCTGTCGAATCGAGCGAGGCGACGAAAATCTCGTTCTTGTCCAATTTGCCGGAGAAGTTGCAAGCGAGATACAGAAAGTGTCGCCCGTCAGGAAGGAACATGGGCCAGCGATGACTGACCTGCGCCTTCGAAGGATCTGGCTTCGTGACCTCGGTGGGATTGCCACCCGAGGACGGCACACGGTACATACCGCTCCACGCGTCGGGCGTGAAGACGATCGTTCCGTCGAGCGCCCATGTGCCTCCACGTCCGAAGGGAGCGTCGGCAATCACCTGTGCCGACCGGCCCGAAGTCACGTCCACCGTCTTCAGTTTGCCTTGCGCAAAAAATCCGAGGGAACGCCCGTCCGGCGACCAGAACGGATACGTCGCCCCTTCGGTGCCCGGCAGGAGCGTGGAACCGCGACCTCCCACCTGATGAATCCAGACGACATTCTTGTTAGCTTGGTCCGAGTAGGCCACCAATGCCAGGGTGCGACCGTCCGGCGAAAGAGCCAGCGATGCGGTGGGACTTGGAGCCGAACTGATGAAGTACATAGCTGGCGCGGGCAGATGGCTGGCGCGCCACCACGCCCATCCACCTCCAACAAGTGAGAGCAGCAACAGACCGGCGACCAGCCATCCCAGACGATCCCAACGCTTGCGCGTTGCCAGTCTGGAAACTGGGAGTGCTTGCGAAGAACCGCCCGCCTGAACCCATTTGAGCTGCAACTTGACGTCGTGCGCGGTCTGCACGCGTTCGTCGGGGTCTTTCGCCAGGCAATTCCTCACCAGTCCTTCCAACGCTGGCGGCGATAGCGGCTGCACACTCGAAATCGACGGTGGATCCGCCGCCAGAATTGCCGCAATCGTCGAGGCCGTGGTCTTGCCCTCGAATGCGCGCCGGCTGGTTACCATCTCGTAAAGCACTGCGCCAAGCGCGAAGATGTCGCTGCGAACGTCCGCTTCTTTTCCTTCGAGTTGCTCGGGGGAGATGTATTGGAATGTCCCGACGACCATGCCTTCCTGCGTCAACGGATGCTGGGGTGTGGCCAGCGTCTGGGTGAGACTGGAACTTGCGGCGCTTGCAGGCAGAACCGGCTTCGCCAGGCCGAAATCCATCAGCTTCGCTCCATTGCGCGTGAGCATGATGTTGCCGGGCTTCAGATCTCGATGAACAACACCGCTTCGGTGCGCCTTCTCCAAGCCGTCACAAATTTCGACTCCGAACTTCAGCACCTGATCCAGCGGCAGCGGGCCCTTGCGCAAACGGTCCGCCAGCGTATCGCCCTCGAGATACTCCATTACCAGATAACTGATTCCGTCTTGCGTGCCGACGTCATATAAATGGCAAATGTTGGGATGGCTGAGCCCTGAGATGGTGCGCGCTTCCCGATCGAAGCGCTGTTTGGCATCGGGATCAGCCGACAGGTTGGAGGGCAAAATCTTGATGGCTACGATACGGTCGAGGCGAGTGTCGCGTGCACGATACACTTCGCCCATCCCGCCCGCCCCGATCGGCGACAGGACCTCATACGGCCCAAGCATGCTTCCGGAGGGGAGTGCCATTGGTTGGGCCGCAATTATAGCCTCAATTCACGCGCCCGACGTGGGGAGATCGCGAATGCGCGCCTGCGCATCTTAACGCTAAAGAAGCGGACATCCCGCCGAGACCTCGATGCGCATCACCAAGCCTCTATTGCAGGTCAATAAAAGGAGATCAATAGAAGAGGTACTTCCTCCACTTATCATCCGACCGCCCCATCAAACGCATGATGTGGCGACTGGTGTGGAGGTTGAACGCACGGGGCTCGCGCATGAGCTTCATGCCGGCTTCGACGGGCGTTTGGTTGCCCTTGCGGCGGTTGCAAGGGTGGCAGCAGGCGACGAGATTTTCCCAGGTGGATGAACCTCCGCGCGAGCGCGGGGTTACGTGGTCGAGCGTCAACTCGCCGGACGCCAGCGCGATGGAGCAGTACTGGCAGGTGTTACGGTCACGCAGCAGGATGTTTTTCCGGGATAGAGCGCGCGTCTGGTGCGGAATGCGGCGATACTCCAGCAGGCGGATCACAGAGGGTACACGCATTGCAACCCGCGCGGCATGCAGGAAGTGGCCGTTCTCTTCCTCGGCCATGGCCACGCCCTTGAGCACAAGAACTATGGCGCGGCGGGCGGCGCATACATTGATCGGCTCGTAGGAAGCGTTCAACACCAGGACGGGCGCGTGCAAAGCATGCGCATTGCCATAGGTTCCAGTGGCCACGGCGATCACGCCGGCAGCGGACCTGCCAATCATGCCGCGCATCGAATTGTCGATCTTCGCTCCCATAGCCAACTCAGGCGTGTGCCGCCATCGTGAGTGCCTCGTCGTCTTGCGGTTCGAGGCGAATGCCTTGTACTTCTGCCTTCAAAGTCCGCGCCACGGTCGCCACCCATACCAAACTCGCGCCCGCGCGTCGCAGCACTCGGGCGCATTCGGAGGCGGTGGTTCCGGTGGTGAACACGTCATCGACGAGCAGAACTTCGCGTCCTGAAATCTTGTCGCGGTGGCGCACGCGGAAGGCTCCGCGGAGGTCCTCGCGACGCTGGTGGCGAGTTAACCCGATCTGCGATTGAGTTTCCCGAGACCGTTCCAAGGCGTCAGGACAGAGGGCGTATCTATCTTTCGCCGCCGTGAGTTTCAGTGCTGCGCGAGCGATGACTTCTGCCTGGTTGAAACCGCGCTGTCGAAGCTTGCGGGCAAACAGCGGTACGGGAACGACTACGACCGATGCCTCTCCCCAGCCTGGTTCAAGGTCGGCGATGACTTCAGCCAGCATGCGGCCTAATACGTTGGCCGCCAGGCGGACGTTTTGATACTTCAGCATGTGGATCAGGTCGCGCAGGCCGCTTTCATAGCTTCCATAGGCGGCCGCCTTCGCATAGGGGGGTTCCATACGCCGGCAAAGGCCACAGCGCACGTCTGTCGAACCGCCGTCCAGTGCTGCGTGCACGGCGTAGGGCGACACGATTCTTTCTCCGCACAGAGAGCAAAGGCCACCGGCAATCGGCCGGATTGCCTGCAGACACGTGTCGCAGACGGGCAGCCGCGAGATGCGGATCAGAGGCTCGCCGCAAATGCGGCAATCGGCAGGAAACGACGTGGCGAAGAGGCCTTCGGCGACTTCCGCGGCCCAGGAGACAACAGCAGGCCCTCTGGCTACAGTACCGGCCTGCGTAGCCCGAGTTCGGTCCCAGCTACTGCTGAAGACGACCTCCTAATCATTCGGGAGTGCGAGGCGGGTGCGTGCCCGAATGAGATCACCATCCAGTATAGCGTTCGGCTGCGGGATCACGCAATCCGCCGACGGTCGTCGGTCTTCGGGTCTGTTTGCTTGCCGGCTTCCCGGTGGTCGGCAGCGCGGGCGGAAGCCGCCATCTCCTCTGGATCGAAGCGCATCGGGCTCTGGCGGGGCAACAGGACGACGCCGATCGGCCGCCAGGAGCGATCGTAGCAATCACCGCATCGTGCAGGACGCAGTCGCAACGCGGGCAGAAGATATCGTTCGAGCAAATTGCGGGGGCGGGACGCAAAACCCTCGCGGCCACCACAATGGCGGCAGTGGAACTCTCTGAAGAGAGGAGCCCAAAAACCGGAGCCGAAAAACGCGGACATCGAAAATTCCCCTTGGGGCTCACATCGGGTGCAAAGCCGGCCGAACCGATTGATCAGATTCTAACCCCGTTCCCTCCGGAAAGTTTGCGGATTTCTGCCAAAAAGAAGGGATTGTCGGCACAGGCGCTTGATACCGTTGCACTTGTAAACACCGGGCAGCCCGTGCTAACGTGCGCGGTCGCGAACAAATTGACGGATATATCTCGTCTTACGAACTACTTGCGAGGTTTTCATGAGTACTCAAACCGCTCTCCCGTCGGAAAAGAAATATCGGCCGTATGTCCCCGAGAACATGGAGATGAAGGAGTTCACGTTCCGGGCGGTGCTGATCGGATTGTTCCTGACCGTAATTCTGGGGGCGGCGAACGCTTACCTGGGCTTACGGGCTGGCATGACGATCGCCGCCACTTATCCAGCAGCAGTGATCGGCATGGCCCTTTTGCGTTTGATGAAGGGCTCTCTGCTGGAGGAGAACATTGCTCGAACCGTGGGTTCGATTGGCGAATCGGTGGCTGCGGGCGCGGTCTTCACCATTCCCGCGTTTTTGATTTCCGGCGCCTGGAGTTCGTTTGGATTTCACGATGCGTACTGGAAGTCAGTTGCCTTGATGGCGGTGGGCGGATCGCTTGGCATTTTGTTCGTAACCCTGCTTCGACGCGTCATGGTGGAAGACCCTGAGCTGCCTTTCCCGGAGTCAGTCGCCGCGTCGGAAATCCACAAAGCGGGACAACAGGGTGCTGGGGCAGCCAAACTGCTTTTCGCCAATATGGGCTTGGGTGGATTGATCTATCTGCTGGGCGCGTTTCAGTTGTTCAACGCCAGCAAAGCTTTCGTCATACATATCGGGCAGATCGGAAGCAGCGCGCTGAAGCTGGGAAGAACGGCCACATCGCCCGTCGTGAGCGTTGGTGGGGTTACGACTTTTCAGGCCCCTGCGATCAGCCCTGCGTACCTGGGCGTGGGTTACATCATTGGGCCGCGTCTGGCATCGCTGAACTTCGCAGGGGGGGTGGTGGCGTGGGGATTGCTGGTCCCTCTGATCATCTACTTTCTTGGCCCGACGCTGCAGGCCACCATGGCACCGGGCACGGAAGGCAATCTGGCCGGAGCCGTCTGGTACAACATCGTCCGGCCGGTCGCCGTTGGCGGAATGATGGTGGGCGCGGCATGGACACTGTTTCGGATGCGCAAGAGCCTCGCGATTGGCATGAAGCGCGCGGTTTCTGACTTGAAAAAGTCGGCGACTGTGCATGCAGCGACCAACCGCACCGAGCGCGACCTGAATGGCAAGGTTGTGTTCGGAGGACTAGGCGCGGCTTTCCTCTGCATGATCGTGTTGTATTTCCACTTTTCAGGCACGTTGAGCGGGGCGATCACCGCGGCGCTGGTGATGATCGTGGTTGGCTTCTTCTTCGCAGCAGTCTCCGGCAACCTGGTTGGCATGATCGGTTCTTCCAACAATCCCGTGTCGGGATTGACGCTCTGCACGCTGATCATCGCCGCACTGCTGATGGTGGCAATTGGCGTTTCGGGCATGAGTGGTGTTGCCGCTGTGTTGGGCGTCGCCGCTGTTGTGTGCGTATCGTCGGCGGTTGCGGGCGAAATGTTGCAGGATCTGAAAGTCGGCCACATTCTGGGAGGCACGCCGGCCAAGATGCAGCTGGGAGATTTTCTCGGCATTCTGGTGGCTAGCCTTGCTTTGTATTTCCCCCTTCTCGTCCTGCATCAAGGGAACATCAATCGCGGTGGGATTGGTTTTGGCGATCCGCAACTGTCCGCGCCACAAGCCGGGTTAATGGCTTCGCTGGCCCAAGGCATCGTTGGCCACAACATGCCGTGGCCGCTGGTGGGGGCTGGTGTGTTGATGGGCCTTGCCATGATCATGCTCGAGGTTAA
>Ga0307469_10000462_pt1 | contig 14974 bp, 11 predicted proteins | sample atmos_gasesAM2C__FD_203084 | JGI IMG/M metagenome (GOLD analysis project Ga0307469, IMG submission 203084) | Hardwood forest soil microbial communities from Morgan-Monroe State Forest, Indiana, United States - atmos_gasesAM2C_515 | ecosystem: Environmental > Terrestrial > Soil > Temperate...
CTAGCGCGCACCACAGACCGCCTGCGCGACCGCTTCGGATTCTCGAAAGTGCAGTTCGGAGGCTCGCTCGCCAGTCGCGACCACCGCGACGAATAATGCGCAGTCGAGCAGCGCGAGCCGATCGGTGAACGTACCTCGCTGCACAAGCTCCGCTGTCCTATAATCCTCCTGCCAATGTCATCTGCTCCCATTCCAGCAGCCGTCCCAAAACACACCATGCGAAGGCGCGCTCGCGATTTCTGGGCGCGCGTCACCGAAGGCCTCGAGATCGAACAACTCTGGGGACAATTCCGCGCCGAGGCAGAGGCGAGCTACGGCCTCTACTCGAAAGATGTGGATTGGGACGTGATCCGCAGCGAGAAGAAGAGGTGGAAACGCCCGCTGCTTGCAGTCTGGGCGCTCTTCCAGGCTCTGCTGATGAAACTTTCGCCGGCGCGGCGAGTTTTGCTGCTCGTCGCGATTGCTCTTCTCGTCATCCAGCCCGAGATTCATACCGGCGGAGGACAAATCAGCTTCAGCCTCGGCGGGCTCGGCGCGCTGATCTTATTTTTGCTTTTGGCCTTCGAATTGGCCGACCGCGTCACGATGAAGCGCGATCTTGAAATCGCGCGCGAAATCCAACAGTGGCTCGTGCCCGATCATCCGCCGCACGTTCCCGGCGCGGATATCGCGTTTGCCACGCGGCCGCAAAACACGGTAGCCGGCGATTACTACGACGCATTTACGCGGCCCGCTCCGGCAGGCACCGCGAACAGCGGACCGCTGATCATCGCAGTTGCCGATGTCGCTGGGAAAAGCGTCCCTGCCGCTCTCTTGATGGCGACTTTTCAAGCCAGCCTTCGCGCGCTTGCCGCAACGCCTGCCTCGCTCGACGATATCGTCGCCGGCCTCGAGCGCTACGCTCGCGCCCACAGCCTCGAGGGACGCCGCTTTACCACCGCCTTCATCGCCGAGATCGATTCCTCGACGCGCGAGATGCGCTACGTCAACGCCGGCCACAACAACCCAATCCTCCGTCGCGCCTCTGGCCGAATCGAGCGGCTATCGATAGGCGGCCTGCCGCTGGGCCTGCCGCTGTTCACCCCGCAAGAGGTGCCTTACGAATCGGGCCGCGTCCAGCTTCAGCCCGGAGACCTTCTGTTCATTTTCACCGATGGAGTGGTCGAAGCCGTCAACGAATCGGATGAAGAGTATGGAGAGAGGCGATTGCTTCCTTGCCTGCAAACAGCGCCTGCGGAAAGTTCTGCGGCTGACGTGCTGCGCCGGGTGATGCTCGATGTGAACACATTCGCCGGCAACGTTCGGCAGCACGACGACATCACCTGCCTCGTCCTGCGCGCCACTGCGTAAGCCTGAATCGCTCTTGAATTCGCTGTCTCGAGACCTCGGAACTTCCCACGCCCGCCGTTTTCCCGCATAATTTCAATATGAATGGGCGCCAACTCGCCGAACATATCTGTCGCGTCCTGCGCGACCGCGGATATCAGGCATATCTCGCTGGTGGCTGCGTGCGCGACATCTTGCTTGGCCGTGAACCGGTCGATTACGACGTCGCCACCGACGCTACACCCGACCGCGTGCAGGAACTGTTTCCGGAAAGCCTCCCCATCGGAGCGAAATTCGGCGTCGTGATCGTCACCGACGGGCCGACTCAAGTGGAGGTCGCGACGTTTCGATCCGATGTGGGCTATTCCGACGGCCGCCATCCCGATCGCGTCGAATATGCCAATTCTCCCGAAGAAGATGTAAAGCGTCGCGACTTCACGATCAACGGTCTGATGCTCGACCCGTTCTCGAATGAAGTCCTCGATTTCGTCGGCGGACAGAAGGATTTGCGCGCCGGAATCATTCGCGCCATCGGAAATCCGGAAGATCGCTTCCGCGAAGACAAGCTGCGCATGATTCGCGCAGTGCGATTTGCCGCCCGTTTTCACTATGCAATCGAGAGCGGCACATTCGTCGCAATCGCCAAACTCGCGCCCGACATCTTTCAGGTTTCCGCCGAACGCATCCGCGACGAGTTGACAAAAATCCTCACCGAAGGCGCAGCTCGCCGCGGTTTCGAGCTCCTCGATGAAACCAGGCTGCTGCCGGAGATCTTGCCTGAAATCGCGCGGATGAAAGGCGTCGAACAACCGCCGCAATTTCATCCCGAGGGCGACGTCTGGATCCACACGTTGTTGATGCTCGAGCAACTACCAGCGCGCTCTTCGCCGACTCTCGCCTGGGGCGTCTTGCTCCACGACGTCGGAAAACCTCCTACGTTCACGCCTCCTGCCGGGCCAAATGGCCGCATCCGATTCGATCAGCACGTGGAAGTGGGCGCGCGCATGGCGGAAGACATCTGCCGCCGCTTGCGCTTCTCCAATGACGACACAGCCCAGATTGCCTCCCTTGTTGCGAATCATCTGCGCTTCAAAGACGTAGGCCAAATGAAGCTCTCCACCCTGAAGCGGTTCGTGCGCCTCAACCATTTCGATGAGCACCTCGAACTGCACAGGCTCGATTGCCTGTCGAGCCATCGAAACCTGAGCGCCTATGACTTCGTCCGGCGCTTCCTGGCAGAGACTCCCGCCGAACAGGTCCGGCCGCCGCGTCTCCTCACAGGTGACGACCTCAAAGCTCTTGGCTATTCGCCCGGACCGCGCTTCAAAGAAATTCTTGCGGCCCTGGAAGACGCTCAACTTAACGGAACCATCCATAGCCGGGAAGAAGCCCTCAGGCTCATTCGAGACAGTTTTACTACTTCTCCCGGATAGACGTAACTAACTTATTGTAAATAGGATAGAAGCCACTTGGCCAAGGGCCGAGGGAGCGAGTCCCTTGCGATTTAATGTTGAGTGTGGTACACTCATCAAGACTTATAACATCTAACGAAGCTCTCTCAATCCTTTTTGCTTTTCCTCGCATCTAAAGCTATACAGTGGCCGATAAGCTGCTGGATGACTCATACGGTTTTATAAGGTCAAAAGGGGGACACAGTGAGCAAGATAAATAGAGTTGTTCCGCAAGAGCTCCCCATCCTGCCGGTGCGTGATACGGTTTTGTTCCCGGGCGCGGTGATGCCGCTGCCCGTGGGCCGCGATAGCTCCCTGGCACTGCTGAATTCTTTGGACGGACCGGAGAAACTTCTCGGGGTCGTAGCGCAGCTCGATCCGCGCGTGGAAACTCCCGTTGGTTCCGACCTGCACAGCGTGGGAACTCTCGCAAAAGTTCACAAGATGGTGCGCATGCCCAACGGAAACGTGGTCGCGTTTCTCGAAGGCCTTGAGCGCATCCGCGTTCTCGAAGTAATTGGTTTGCAGCCGTTCATTCGGGCTCGCGTCGAATTACAGCCGGATCTCGAAGATCAACCTGACGCAGAACTGACGGCGCTTCAGCGGAACGTCCAGGAACTTTTCCGCGAGGTAGTGGCGCGTTCGCCGCAGCTCTCTGACGACTTGCAAACCGAAGTAATGAACATCGATTCACCCGGACGTTTGTCCGACTTTGCCGCTTCCACGCTGCCGTCGCTCACCACCATGGTTCGCCAGGAATTGCTTGAGACGTTCAGCGTCCGCAAGCGCCTGGAGACTTTGATCGGCGAGCTGGGGAAAGAACGCGAAGTTCTCGAACTCCGCAGCAAGATTCACGATCAGGTGCAGGAGCAGGTGAATCAAAGCCAGCGCGAGTTTCTGCTTCGCGAACAGATGAAAGCGATTCAGAAGGAGCTCGGCGAATCCGACGACGGCCAGGCGGAAATCGAAGAGCTTCGGAAAAAAGTCGAAGAGTCCGGAATGTCCGAGGACGCGAAGAAAGAATGCACGCGCGAACTCAAGCGCCTCGCGAAGATGACTCCGGCCTCAGCCGAGTACATGGTCTCGCGCACTTACCTCGAGTGGATGACGTCTCTGCCGTGGAATAAGACTACAGGCACCGACGACATCAACATTCCCAAAGCTGAAGAGATCCTGAACGAAGATCACTACGACTTGGTCAAAGTCAAGGAACGCATTCTCGACTATCTCGCAGTGAAGAAACTGCAACCGGGCATGAAGGGTCCAATTCTGTGCTTCGTCGGGCCTCCGGGCGTGGGCAAAACTTCGCTCGGAAAGTCGATCGCGCGAGCGATGGGACGCAAATTCGTCCGCATCTCCCTCGGCGGCATGCACGACGAAGCGGAAATTCGCGGACATCGCCGCACGTACATTGGCGCATTGCCCGGCCAGATCATTCAGGGAATTCGCCGAGCCGAAACGTTGGATCCGGTTTTTATGCTGGACGAAGTTGATAAGCTCGGCCGCGATTTTCGCGGAGATCCGGCGGCAGCGTTGATGGAAGTGCTCGACCCGGAACAGAACTCCACCTTCCGCGACCACTACCTGGACGTGCCTTTCGATTTGTCGAAAGTGCTCTGGGTGGCGACTGCGAACTGGATGGATCCAATTCCGGAGCCGTTGCGCGATCGCATGGAGATCATCGAACTCGCCGGTTACACCGAAGAGGAGAAGATCCACATCGCGAAGCGCTTTCTGATTCCCCGGCAAACCAAGGAACACGGTTTGGCTCTGGGCGAACAGATCGAATTCACGGACGAGGCGCTGCACTACCTGATTCACCACTACACGCGGGAAGCAGGCGTGCGCAACCTCGAACGCGAAATCGCAACGCTCATCCGCAAGCAGGCGCGGCGCATCGCTGAAGGCAAGACGGAAAAGCAGATCGTCACGCCGGAAGTGATTCGCGAAGCGCTCGGTCTCGAGAAGGTTCGCATCGAGAAGGAAGTCGAAGAGCGCGTTCAGAAACCCGGCGTTTCGGTGGGCCTTGTCTGGACGCCGGTAGGCGGAGACATCGTCTTCATCGAAGCCAGCAAGATGCGCGGCGGAAAGCAGTTCACCGTGACCGGGCATCTCGGCGAAGTGATGCAGGAGTCCACGCGCGCCGCGTTGACGTGGGTGCGCGCGAACGCCGAGCGTTACGGCATCGATCCCGACTTCTTCCGCAAGAACGACTTGCACATTCACGTCCCGTCGGGCGCGATCCCGAAGGACGGCCCATCGGCGGGCGTCGCCATGGTCACCGCTCTTGTCAGCTTGCTGACCGGGCGGCCCGTCCGTCCTCGCGTGGCGATGACCGGAGAGATTTCGCTCTCCGGAATCGTGCTCCCGATTGGCGGCGTGAAGGAAAAAGTGCTTGGCGCAAAGCGTGCGGGAATTCGCGAGGTCATCCTTCCGTCGGAGAACGAACCCAACGTGAAGGAGGACCTGCAGCCCGAAATGCTCGAAGGCGTGCAGATCCACTTCGTGCGTACGGCGGAGGAAGCGCTCGATATCGCGCTCGGCAAATTCGATAAGCCCGTCCGGCCCATAACCGGCGGCTTCCCGAAAGATCGACCGGCAGCGGGACCCGTCCACTAAGACGAGTCGCGCACCGATAGTCCGGTCTTACGGCTATCGGATCGATAAGAAGACAGCCCTGCCCCAAGGCCCGGGATTCGCCATAGCGAACCCGGGCCTTTTTTCTTTTAGTGCAAGCGACAATTGTCAGCATCAGTTCAGGCCGCGCCATCAAAAGACCTAGCGTTCCAATCCATCTAAAGCCGCAATTCCGTAACGCCGGCGTCTCGCCGGCTCTTTTGACTTTCGCCTTAAAGCGGTACAGGCACTCTTGCTTACCCTGAGGAACGAAGGGCCTGTGCTCTTTTTGTTCGCGCCTCGCACACAGAAACTCCTCTCCCTCGCAATCGCTCCCGCCCCACGGTTCTAAATTTTTCAGTAGGGCCACGGCATGCCGTGCCCGAACGTCCGAAAACCGCCGCCGCGCCAGCCAGCAAGCAACACCGAACGTCTGCTTCTTCGCCTCAAGTGGCACAGGCACTCTTGCCTGTGCGTTTTTATTGACGGCTCGCACACAGAAACCCTCCTCCTCACAATCGCTCCCGTCCACGCTTTCCTGTTGCGACCGGCCTGCTATTCGAGTACAGCTAAGACACTCGGATGCCCTACCGCCCCAGAGAACTCGTCGTCCGCGCCCGCGAAGCCGCTTTCTTTCTTCTCGCGGCTCTTGACCACAATGAAATGGTTCAGCGATTCCTCGATATGTACGCGGCGGAATACCGCCGTCCGGGCCGGGCCGATCAGCCAGTGGCCTATCGCGAGCAGCTCCAGACGATTCGGCGCGAAGCGATTCTCGCGATGACCTTGCGAGTGGAAGCCGCGCTTCCCACGCGACTAAAGGTGCATGTTTCCGTCCGCGATGCGCGCAAGCGGCCGGCCAAAAAGGGTAAAAAGAGCAGGAAGATCGCACAGCGCAAGAAATCGCGCAGCGCGGGACTCGATATCGCCATCCCATTGCTCGATCTCTTCCGCGAGGAATTCTTCGTCGCCCTCGGCCAGTCTCTCGATTGGAGCCAGGACGACGCGCAACTATTCTGGCGCGACTATTCTCTGTACGAAAAACTCTCGGGCAAGGATTCCCGCGCCAACGGGCGCCAGGCCGCTCGCAGCAACGCTTCCGGTCCATTCGTCGACCGAACCGCGATGCTTCTCGATCCGTCGCTCATGGATCAGGCGCGGCGCGCAGCCGGCAAATTTCAACTGGAGCTCAATGCAGCCGCCGATGGCGTACTGCGCAAAGTCTTTTCCCGCCGCCGCGCCAACTGATTCAATCAGCGCCGATGCGGTCAGTCAAAACAGTAATGGCGCGTGGCAATACACGATCACAAAATCAGGCTCGTCGAACTCAGTGGAGCAATTCAGATACTTTATCCTGATATTACGATCACCCGGATCATTTTCAAAGATGCGGATGGGTATTGGAAATACCAAGTCTCGAAATCTGGGTACACGAACAAGATCAAACTACCTAATCAGTAGCTTGGTTTCGCATTCTCGGCCACGAAAAAAACAAAAGGAGTGTCATCACCGTGATAACACTTGCGAGATTCTTGATCGTTGCGGCCTTGCTCCTTACTACGGAAAGCTAAAGATTGGCAGCGCCAGAGGTGATATCGAGAGATATTTCTCTCGGGAAGGCGGGTTTCAGGTTCCCGCCTCGACGCGGTACGTCTATTCAAGATGTGAATACCTTCACGTCGAGATAGACTTTGAGCTAGCGAAGCCTGCCGAAATCGCTTTTTCCACAACCGACAAAATTACAAAGATTTCAAAGCTTTATGTAGAGTACCCGTCCAAAGATTAGGCTGACGCGGGAACAAAAGGCAGAGACCGTATCATCAGAACGATTCCCAAACCGACGCAGCCTCAGCTATTCTCCGTACGCGGCATGTCATTAGGGATTCAGGAGCATAATTCCAAATGTCAGCGAAAATCTTTCTAGTGTGGCTTCTGGCCTCCTGTGTGCCGCTTTCAGGAAAATCCGGTCAGGAACTGGGATATTTGGATCTTACTACAGCAGTTGTCGGCCAAAGAATCCACGAACCAACGACTGGTTCAGGCAGCGGAATGGGCTCTGGAGCCGGCGATTCTATCCGGACCCGCCCCGAGATTCTTCAACCGCTTCGAATTAGTATCGTGTTCTTGGGATCGACAAAGTATAAGGTCGATGATGATGTGGTTTACGAGATCAAGCTTGAGAATACGGGGCATGAACAACTCATGATTCCTTGGGACCCAAATCTGTCTCACATTGAGCCCGAAGGCACGGCAACTGAATACAGCTACAGAATCGCGAGCATCGCGCTTCGGTTGAGTCATGCGGGTGAACCCTTTGAGCCTTTAGCACCCAACTTACTATTTGGCACAACAGGCGTCCCGAGCAGCTTCATAAAGATCGCTCCTGGAGAATGGGTGCGGGTACGGGCTAAGGCGCGACTTTCGACTCCGCAATCGCCGCAGCCGGACGATAGTCAAGAATCCGAACGCTCGGTGTCGGCGAGAGTCATCTGGACGATAAGTAACGCACATGTAAGTCGAAAGCCTGACGGCTATCACGAAGATGTTACAACCGAAGGTCCGGAGAGCATCTCAGTAAACGCCGAAACTTTTGAGTTAGTCAGCCCAGCACAGAGCAATTGACATAGAAGGATGAATTTCACTTCTTCTCTTTGGGCCGTGTTGTTGTTCCTTAACGCTCTGTCACTCAACGGAGGAGAGCTTTCGGATGTGGGTTTGCAGATGGGCCCACTATCGGAAAAAATCGTACCAGCGCAAGATATCTCCGGCCTTCCACTTGTCGATGCGCTTCTCCTATTTGCGCAGCGGGAACATATCCCAATGGGCATTGAGTTCGTCGACGAAAAAGCGTTGACGACAAATGTTTCGGTGCATACAAAAGACACCACCGTCGCCGACCTGCTATCGCTAGTTCTGCCTCGTTCCTCGGGCTATGTTTGGTCTGAACGTTATGGAGTTATTGACATCACCCACGTCGGTGCGCCAATTGGCAGAGCTAACTTGCTCGATCACGTGATACCCACGTTCGATATACCTCGGTCTTCTCTTGACGAATTCAGTTTCGAACTTGAAATGGCTCTGAAACACGACCTTAATCCAGAGGCTGGCGGCTTCGGCGGAGATTACATTTCTATCGGCCCTCCCGTGTTCGTCGGGCCGTTTCATCTTCGCGAGGCTAGCGTGCGAGAGATCCTTTCGCGGGCGGCGCGTCAGGAACGTCCCGCGGCTTGGGTAGTGACGGTGCCCCCTGAAGGGCTCGGCCAAGCTTCTTCGCATAGCCTTTGGAAAATGTTGCCCTATACCCAACCCGCGACGCGCTACTCGCCGCTGCTCCTCCAGGCTTTGGGACAGGTGGGGCACGCTCAGGATGGTGACACCCAGAGGCACCCCGACGTACCATGATCATCTGACTCACCTGTCTCGAACGATTACGCCCGTGCCTCAAGGACAATATTAAAAGGCGTCTCAGCCGCGCGCCGCACCCTTGAGAACCCCGCAGCCTTCAATATCTTCGAAAGCCGTCCCTCGCCTGCCTGAGCGCCCAATGCCAACCCAACTTCCTGCGAGAGTGATGCAGGCGTGCACAGCATCGTCGAAGCCGCGTAATACACGCGCCCGATCGGGTTGAGATTGTCCTCCAGCTTGTCGTTCGCGAACGGCTCGACGATCATCCACGCTCCATCGGGAGCCATCGATTCTTTCACGTGCTTGGCCGCGCCCTCCGGATCGCCCATGTCGTGCAGGCAATCGAAGAAGGCAACAAGCTCGAATCCCTTGCCCGGATAGTCTTTTGCCTTCGCAACTTCGAATTTCACGCGATCGCCGACGCCGGCTTTCGCCGCTGCTTCCCGCGCCATGTTGATCGAGCCATCGTGGTAATCGAAGCCCACGAACGTCGATTTCGGATACGCCTGCGCCATCAAAATAGTCGAAGTGCCCAGACCGCAGCCAACGTCCGCCACCTTCACGCCAGCTTTGAGCTTCGCTTCGGTGTCACCCAGAGCCGGAATCCACTCGCTGACCAAATGCGCGCGATAATTGGGACGGAAAAAGCGCTCGGTGCCCGCAAAGAGGCCGTGATCGTGTTCGTGCCAGCCAACGCCTTTGCCGCTGCGAAACGCGTCTGTGATTTTTGCTTCATCTTTCGTGCAGGCAGCCACAATCTCGAAGAATCCCGGCAGAAACACAGGGCTCGTTTCGTCGGCAAGCGCGAGAGCTTGCTCAGGCGGGAGCGTGTATTTTCCAGTCGCCGCGTCGTACGTGATAAACCCACCCGCGGCCTGAGACGCCAGCCATTCGCGTACGTAGCGCTCGGCGGTCCCTGTTTTCTTGGCGAGTTCGGCTGACGTCATCGGCCCCGCTCCGGACATTGCTTTGTAAAGTCCAAGCTTGTCGCCGATCACGATGAGCGCCGCATTCATCGCGGCTCCCATTTCTCCCACCGCTTTCATCACGAACTCATGTAGCTTCATTTGATCCAAGGGTTGAGACGCTGCGGTCGACATTATTTCTTCTCCTGAAATGAGAGTGAGTGGGGTACGCGTTGATGAATTTAGTGCGAGTCTATCTTTGCGAGTACAGCAAGTCAATCGGCGAAGATTGCTGTGAACGTGGCGATTCTTGCTATCCTCGCGACATGACCACCTTCTTCTATATTCTGGTCATGGCCCAGATCGCACTTGGGATCTATTCACTCTGGAACGGCTTCGAGTGGTTTCGAATGGTGAGGCGCCGGCTGGCGTCTCACGCGGGATTTTACGCTCCCACTGCGGCGTTGATATGTCCCTGCAAGGGAATTGAGCGGGGGCTCGAAGATAATCTCGCGGCGCTCACCCGCTTCGAGTACGCCAACTACGAAATCTATTTTACGCTGGCCACAAGCCTCGATCCAGCGCTGAAGATCATCGAGCGCGTAAAGGCCGCGAGCGCGAAGCCTGTTCACATCGTGATCGCCGGACCTCCCGAGGATTGCAGCGAGAAAGTCTTTAATCTCCGCCGCGCTGTCGATGCGATTCCTGCGAATTTCGAAGTGCTCGTTTTCACCGATTCCGACGTGCGGTTGCCTCGCGGATGGCTTGCCAAGCTCGTTGCGCCGCTCCAGGACGTGCGCGTCGGCGCGACCACCACCTATCGCTGGATCATTCCGAGCGGACAATTTGGTGCGGGCGCATTCTCGAGCGCCCTCGCATCTGCGTGGAACGCCGCTGTTGCTACGCTCCTCGGCAGGCAAAGCGACAACTTCTGCTGGGGCGGCGGCACTGCGATTCGCCGCAAGACTTTCGACGATGCGCACGTGCTCGAAGCGTGGAGCGGCGCGTTGAGCGACGACTTTGCGATGACGAACGCGCTCGAAGCGGCAAATTTGCCGATTGTGTTTTGTCCAGAGTGCCTCGCCGCGACGCTGCACCCCTGGACCGGCACGCAACTCCTCGAATTTACGAATCGCCAGATTCAAATTACGCGCATCTACTCGCCGCGGCGCTGGAGAATGGGCGCGCTCGCGCATGTGAGTTATTCGATCACGCTGATTTTTGCGCTGCTCTTCACGTTCAACGTAATGGTGGAAGGCGATCCTTGGCTGCAGCTGGCGCTCATCACAATGGTGATTCCTCTGCTCGCCGTGATGAAGGGCGTGATTCGAACCGTCGCGGCGAACGAGCTGCTGCCCGAGTGGCGGGGAAACCTGCGTGAGTGGGGATGGGTCTGGAGCTTGCTCGCGCCCATCGTGCCATTTCTCTTTTCATGGAATTTCATTCTCTCGCTGGTCAGCAAGCGAATCCGCTGGCGTGGGATTCGCTACGAACTCGTCGCCGCCAACCAGACGCGCATCCTCAGGAATTAGACGCGGGCGCCTCGGATTGCTGCGGCGCGAACGCGCGCTGCACACGGCAGAGCAGATAACCTGTCGCCGCGCCTGCCGGAATCGCCAGCCACCACCCCGCCTGCAGCGCCATCACTGGTCCCAGCAGTAAGAAGGAGAGCAGACGCGGCTCGAGCCTCTGTTCCCCGCCCGCGCGCAGGCCCCATTCGCCGAGGCCGCCGACCAACACCGGCGCGAGGATTGCTCCGGCGATGGCCCAGTGCAGAGGCGTCTTGCATTTCAGCCGCGTCATGATTCGTCGGAGCAGAAACGCGGCGATCAAAACCGCGAGCGCGCCAAAGACAAGGGCGTAAAAATAGAAGAAAAGAACGCCGAAAGCTTCTCGCGATCGTGACGACGTTACCGTTGCACCCCAAAGATCCCTGATCCAGATTGCCAGGCTCATGAAGAAGCAGCCGCAGATCCAGGCCGTGAGGTAATAGATCAGGCTGCCCCGCCGGGTCATATTCTTCGTTGACCTTACCGGTCATATTCTTCGTTGACCTTGCCGGTCATGTTCTTTGTTGACCTTGCCGGTCATATTCTTCGCTGACCCTGCCAGGTCATATCCTTCGTTGCATGTTTGGAAAATCGGTCCAGACTTTCACGCCGCAGAAGTGCGAGCCTTCGGTGCAGATGGGAGTTGAGATTCCGGCGCGGAGATAGCAAGGCGGACCAATGTAGCGAGCGAGTTCGGGAAACACTTTGCGCACTTGCTCGACTTCTTCGATGGACGCTTGATAAATCTCTTCCTGCGCGTTGAAGCAGGTGCGCATCGTCCACTTATGAAGGAGATGCAGCAGCGAGCCGGATTCGACGAGGCGAATCGCTTTCGCATTCGGCAGAAGATACAGAGCAAATTACGCCGGAACGCCGCGATCGAGCAGTTCGTTTTTCGCGGACCACGCGTCGTGCATCGCGCGTTCGTAAACTTCGCGGGCGCGCGGATTGTCGCGAATCAATGCAGGAGTGATGTAATCCGGCGCGCGCGTGTCGGCAAGCGTGAGCAGCGGGCGCGAGCCGGGCACCATGCGGTGGCGCTGGTCCTGACTGTCGGCGGTGTGGCTGATCTTTTTTGCGAAGGTGAAATTCGCGTGCTGCAACGCGCGCATCAACGGCGCGTGGACGCCGATGTTGAGCGTCTCGCGGCGGTAGGGATTGCGCGCGGGGTTGAGCATGCGGTCGAGCGCTTCGGCGTCCGGACACTCCGCGGCGGTCAGACCCAGAACCGCGCGATACGCGTCCGCCATGACCGAGAGGGCACGCGGAGAATAATCGACGAGCTGCGAAATGAGCGAGCCGAGCTTCGTATCAAACTCGCGGGCAAACGATTCGCCATCGCGCGGCGCTCCGGTCCATTCGACCGGTTCGTCCATCAGCGGGTTGTCGAAGCGATCGAAGAATTGCGGGTCGATTTCGCGGACGCGCGCAACCATTTCGCCGATCACAAGGCGCGCTTCGCTCGGCGTGTCGCTCGCAGCGGACATGCGCCAGAGGCGGTGCAGCACGATGCCGGACAACGTGTGCACCATCGTGGTAAACGCCGCAATCGGCAGAACGTAACGCGCGACTTCGATGGCGCGCTTCTCGGATTGCCGGTCAACTTTTTGCACGCGCTTTGGGTGCGACATCGCGCTCACGTGCCATATATCAGCAAGAATCTCGCGCGCGGCGGGCTGGAGGAGTTGCGTCAGCTCGCGGTAATAGTCCCAGGCACGCGCGATGGCGCGTTCGTAAATTTCGCGTTCGGCTGCGCCGAATTTCGGATTCTCCGCCGTGGCTACCGGCGGGACGTAGGCTTGCGCGCGGTCGAGGCGGACGTAACGCTGGCTCTGCTGCTCCGAGTTGTAAAACGGATGCGCGTGCAGGAACGACCAGACAAACTGGCGGCTGATATTTTCGAGTCCGAATTCGAAGTGCGCGTGCTGATACACAGTGTGGTGGCCGCCGAAGTAGGTAGCGGCGCCAATGGTGACGCGCTGCTTGTCAGTGACTTCTTCGGGGCCGATCAGGCGCGGGGCATAACAAGTGCGCGCCGCCGCGATGGCCGAATCGTAGGGATGCGCAAAGTAATTGCGAAGCGTGACGCGGGGCGCGGCCGTTTCGACTTGCGATTCGAACGGAGCATCGTGCGGTGGAGAAATTCGCGTAGCCATAGTTTCTGTCCGGCATTGTACTAGATTCTCGCGGTCGCGACGTTGCGGACGAAATCCGGACAATTGCTGTGAATCCGAAATGGCGTTTTTGTTGCTATTAGAAATTTGTCTTCTACTTTGTTTTGAACGACTTGAGTCAAATTCTGAAATGGCGACTGTTGCTATTAGAAATTCCGAGGCCGAAGGTTGATTGTTGGAGAAAGACGTCCCTGCGAGCCGCTCATCGCGCGGCGGGGTTGGATTTCCTGGGTAAGAAATCGTCATTTATTTGCGATTAGAAATTTGTAATGGACTGTTTTTATGGAACTTAGGCTGAATTCTAATTCCGGATTTGCGATTAGAAATTCGGTCTTAGTGGGACAGGCTTTAGCCTCTCCTCTTGCGTTCATTGAGTGCGATGGGGTGGTGAAGCCAAGATCGGAAGGATTGCGACGTAACAAGCAGCACGGGGGCGCACAGGCCCTTCGTTCCTCCGGGTAAACCCTTCGAGGCTCAGGGTAAACAAGAGTGCCCGGCACGGCGGGCAGGTCTGTGCCACTGAAAGGCGAAACCAAGAGCAAAAGAGCCGGCAGGATGCCGGCGCTACAGCGGAGAAAACTGAAAGGCGACTGCGCCGACCGGAGGCCCGTCTTTCTCATTTTCGGCTTCGATTTTTTGTTGTTTTCCACTTAACACACTCCAGGGCAAGGATCGCACACGTCGAGGTGAGAGTTGGACTGGTCGTTCGTCCAGACAAAGGACAGGTCGCTTAAGGCGGTGAAGCACAAACACAGAGAACGTAGAGGACACAGAGCACAGCCATGTTGAAAGCTGGAAGACGAAAGCGAAGTCTTTTTCGGAGCTGAAGAGTTTGTGTGAGAATTCGCGAAGCATTCCCTCAGCGGCTAAAGCCGCACCGATTTTGCGCTAGTTGCGGCACGGCTCCCCTTCGCAGCTCAGGGTAAAAAGCCGTGCCCTGACGTAAAACCACCGATCTCACACGTACTCTGAAGCTCCGACCCACAAACGGTGATCAAATACGAATGGCGCGGCGGGGCCGCGCCATTGAGAGTTGCACCTGAGATGGAGGGGGTTCGCGATGCGAACGCGAGCGATTATTTCTTTTTCGCGCTGGCGGTGGCGGCGGCTTTGTCGGCGTACTTCTTTTGGAAGCGTTCGACGCGGCCGGCGGTGTCAATCAGCTTCTGCTTGCCCGTAAAGAATGGATGGCATTGCGAGCAGATTTCGACGCGGATCAACTCGCCTTTGCTGGTCGAGCGGGTTTGAAACGTGCTTCCGCAGGCGCAGTGGACCGTAACGGGATGATAATCGGGGTGAATTCCTTCTTTCATGAAAGGCTCCTGTCGGCTGGCCGGTCTGCGTGACGATCGGTTTCGGACGACACAGTCACGTCGCTAGGCCAGCGGAGAAACCTCAATTATAAGGCATCTCCCGCATTTAACAAAATCAACGCTTTGCTTGGAATTGAAAGGGATCATCGTATCCCCTTAGCGGAGTTAGCGTGCATGAGTCCGAAGCGGCGACAGGAGTTGGCGGCCCGGCTGGGGGGGAAAGCCGGGCCGCGC
>Ga0307469_10000463_pt1 | contig 14957 bp, 11 predicted proteins | sample atmos_gasesAM2C__FD_203084 | JGI IMG/M metagenome (GOLD analysis project Ga0307469, IMG submission 203084) | Hardwood forest soil microbial communities from Morgan-Monroe State Forest, Indiana, United States - atmos_gasesAM2C_515 | ecosystem: Environmental > Terrestrial > Soil > Temperate...
TGATGGTCGGGGTAGTGGGGGCGCTTTCGGCCTTCTACCACGACGCGCTCGATATCAGCAATCCGCAGCACCGCACCATCTCGGCGTTCCGGCTGATCGCGAAGATGCCGACCATCGTCGCCATGTCGCACAAGTACTCGGTGGGACAGCCGTTCATCTACCCGCGCAACGACCTGTCGTACACGGCCAATTTCATGCGCATGATGTTCGCCGTGCCGGCCGAGGAGTACAAGGTCAACGACGTGCTGGTGCGCGCGATGGACCGCATTTTCCTGCTGCATGCGGATCACGAGCAGAACGCGTCGACCTCGACGGTGCGCCTGTGCGGATCCTCGGGCGCCAACCCCTACGCCTGCATCGCCGCCGGCATCGCCTCGCTCTGGGGGCCGGCGCACGGCGGCGCGAACGAGGCCGCTCTGCAGATGCTGGAGGAGATCGGCGACGTCTCGAAGGTCCCCGAGTTCATCAGGAAGGTGAAGGACAAGAATTCCGGCGTGCGCCTGATGGGCTTCGGCCACCGCGTGTACAAGAACTACGACCCGCGCGCGAAATTGATGCGCGAGACCTGCCACGAGGTGCTGAACGAGCTGGGGCTGCGCGACGATCGCCTCTTCAAGCTGGCCATCGCGCTCGAGAAGATCGCGCTCGAGGACGATTATTTCGTCAGCCGCAAGCTCTATCCGAACGTCGACTTCTACTCGGGCATCGTGCAGCGCGCGCTCAGCATCCCGGTCGCCATGTTCACCTGCATCTTCTCGCTCGCGCGCACCGTGGGCTGGATCGCGCAGTGGCAGGAAATGATCTCGGATCCCGAGTACAAGATCGGGCGCCCGCGCCAGCTCTACCAGGGCCCGACCAAGCGCGACGTCAAGCCGATCGACAAGAGATAAGCCATGGCAAGCGTGATGCGCCAGTTCCTCGACAACTCGTACCTGTACGGCGCCAACGCGACGTTCATCGAGGACCTGTACGAGAAGTACCTGGTGAACCCGCAGTCGGTCCCCGAGGAATGGCGCGAGTACTTCGACCGCATCCAGGTGCTGCCCGGAAGCGCCGCCAAGGATGTCGCGCACGCGCCGGTGGTCGAATCCTTCGTGCAGCGCGCGAAGGCCGGCCAGCTGGGAGGGCCGGCGCGCACCCTGCCGGCGGAGCCGGTGACGCCGGAGCGGCTGCAGGTCGCGGCGCTGCTGCTGGTGACCGCGTACCGCATCGCCGGCTCGCGCTGGGCGACGGTCGATCCGCTCAAGCGCATGCCGCGGCCCAGCATCCCGGAGCTCGAGCCGGGGTTCTACGATCTGAGCGAGGCGGATCTCGATCAGACGGTGAACGCTGGGTCGTTCGTGGGCCTGGACAGGACTTCCCTGAGAAATCTGCTGCAGGCGCTACGCGACACTTATTGCCGCAATATCGGTTTCGAGTACATGTTCATCAGCGAGCGAGCGCAGCGGCAGTGGATCCAGGAGCGCATCGAGCCGCTGCGCGCCACGCCGCAGTTCCCGCCCGAGCAGAAAAAGCGCCTGCTGCAGAAGCTCACCGAGGCGGAGCAGCTCGAGCGCTACCTGCATACCCGCTACGTCGGCCAGAAGCGCTTCTCGCTCGAAGGCGGCGAGAGCCTGATCCCGTCGATCGACGAGCTGATCCAGCGCGCCGGCGGCAACGGCGTGCAGGAGATGGTGATCGGCATGGCGCACCGCGGGCGGCTCAACGTGCTGGTCAACGTGCTCGGCAAGATGCCGAAAGACCTGTTCCTCGAGTTCGAGGGCAAGGCGCCGTCCGAGCTGCCTTCCGGCGACGTGAAATACCACAACGGTTTCTCCTCGGACATCTCGACGCCCGGCGGCCCGGTGCACATCTCGCTCGCGTTCAATCCCTCCCACCTGGAGATCGTGGACCCGGTGGTGGAGGGCTCGGTGCGGGCGCGCCAGCGCCGGCGCGACGACAAGACCGGCGACCAGGTGATGCCCATTCTCCTGCACGGCGACGCCGCATTCGCGGCGCAGGGCGTGGTGATGGAGACGCTGAACCTGTCGGGCACGCGCGGCTTCGGCACGGGCGGCACCGTGCATCTCATCATCAACAACCAGATCGGCTTCACCACCTCCGATCCGCGCGACACGCGCTCGACCATCTACTGCACCGACGTGGCGAAGATGGTCGAGGCGCCGATCTTCCACGTCAACGGCGACGATCCGGAGGCGGTGCTGTTCATCACCCAGCTGGCGCTCGATTTCCGCCAGAAGTTCCACAAGGACGTGGTGATCGACATCGTCTGCTTCCGCAAGCTCGGCCACAACGAGCAGGACGAGCCGTCCATCACGCAGCCGCTGATGTACAAGAAGATCATGCAGCACCCGGGCACGCGCAAGCTCTACGCCGACAAGCTGCTCGCGCAGGGCCTGCTTTCGGCCGAGGAGCCCGAGGCCATGATCAAGCAGTACCGCGCCATGCTCGACGCCGGCCAGCAGACGGTGAGCCCGGTGCTGTCCAACTTCAAGAGCAAGTTCGCGGTCGACTGGGCGCCGTTTCTCAAGTCCAAGTGGACCGATGCCGCCGACACGCAGGTTCCGCTGGCGGAACTTCAACGACTGGCGGAAAGACTGACGGCCGTGCCCGAGGGCTTCAAGGTGCACCCGACCGTGCGGCGCGTGATCGAAAGCCGCAAGCAGATGGCCGAGGGCAAGCTGCCGGTCGACTGGGGCATGGCCGAGACGCTCGCCTACGCGTCGCTGCTGGCAAACGGCTACGACGTGAGGCTCTCCGGGCAGGACTCGGCGCGCGGCACCTTCGCTCATCGGCACGCGGTTCTGCACGACCAGGAGCGCGAGCGCTGGGACGAGGGCAGCTACATCCCGCTGCAGAACATCTCGAAGGATCAGGGCGACTTCGTGGTCATCGACTCGGTGCTGTCGGAGGAAGCGGTGCTCGGCTTCGAGTACGGCTTCTCCACCGCCGAGCCGAACGCGCTGGTGATCTGGGAAGCGCAGTTCGGCGACTTCGCCAACGGCGCCCAGGTAGTGATGGACCAGTTCATCAGCTCGGGCGAGACCAAATGGGGCCGCGTCTGCGGCCTGACCCAGTACCTGCCGCACGGCTATGAAGGACAAGGGCCCGAGCACAGCTCCGCGCGGCTCGAGCGCTACCTGCAGCTGTGCGCCGAGCACAACATGCAGGTCTGCGTGCCGACCACCGCAGCGCAGATCTTCCACCTGGTCAGGCGCCAGATGCTGCGGCCGTTCAGGAAGCCGCTGGTGGTGATGACGCCGAAGTCGCTGCTGCGCAAGAAGGAGGCCGCCTCGTCGATTCACGAGCTCGCCGGCGGCTCGTTCCAGGCCGTGATCCCGGAGCTCGAGCCGCTCGAGGCGAAAGACGTGAAGCGGGTGATCGCCTGCTGCGGCAAGGTCTACTACGACCTCGTCGCGAAGCGAAAAGAGCTGCAGAAGACGGATGTGGCGGTGATTCGCCTGGAGCAGCTCTACCCGTTTCCGCACAAGCAGTTCGAAGCCGAGATGAAGCGCTATGCGGGAGCGGGCGAAGTGCTGTGGTGCCAGGAGGAGCCGCAGAACCAGGGCGCGTGGTACCAGAGCGGCCACTATCTGCGCGAGAACATGCGCGACGACCAGAAGCTCTACTATGCGGGCCGGCCGCCGTCCGCCTCGCCCGCGAGCGGCTACATGGCGCGGCACAACGAGGCGCAGAAGGCGTTGGTGGAACAGGCTTTCGGAAGGTTCAAATAGACCCTGATTTCGCAACCCGGCGCGTTACGCGCTGGTTTTTCGCAACTCGGCGGAAGCTCAGCGGAAGCCGGGGAAAAATCAAACGGGAGCAACGATGATCATCGAAGTCAAGGTGCCGCAGCTGTCGGAGTCGGTCGCCGAGGCGACGCTGCTCGACTGGCACAAGAAGGAAGGCGAGCCGGTCGCGCGCGACGAGAACCTGATCGACATCGAGACCGACAAGGTGGTGCTCGAGCTGCCGGCGCCCTCCGACGGCGTGCTGGTCAAGATCCTGAAGAACAGCCGCGACCCGGTGACCTCGGGCGACGTCATCGCGCAGATCGATACGGAAGGGAAAGCCTCCGCCGCCCCAGCCAAAGAAAAACCTGTTCAGGAGCAAAAAAGGCAACCTCGGCCGGTCATGCCCGCCGCACGGAAGATCGCGGCGGAGCAGGGCATCGACACCTCGAAGATCCCCGGCACCGGCCGCGACGGACGGGTCACCAAGGGCGACGTGCTCGAGCAGGCGGCAAAGGCTCCTGCCGCAAGACCGGCTCTCCAGCAGCCCCCGTCGCCCGTCGATATCGAGGCGCTGGTCTCGGGCCGGCCGGAGCAGCGCGTGCCGATGTCGCGCCTGCGCCAGCGCGTCGCCGAGCGCCTGGTGCAGTCGCAGCACACCGCGGCGATCCTTACCACGTTCAACGAAGTCAACATGGCGCCCGTGATCGAGCTGCGCAAGAAGCACCAGGAGCGCTTCGAGAAGGAGCACGGCGTGCGCCTCGGCTTCATGTCCTTCTTCGTCAAGGCCGCGGTGCACGCCCTGAAGCGCTACCCGGTGGTCAACGCCTCGATCGACGCCACCGACATCGCGTACCACGGCTACTTCGACATCGGCATCGCGGTCGGCAGCCCGCGCGGCCTGGTGGTGCCGATCCTGCGCGACGCCGACCGCATGAGCTTCGCCGAGATCGAGAAGAGAATCGCCGACTTCGGCAAGCGCTCCCAGGAGGGCAAGCTGACCATCGAGGAGCTCACCGGCGGCACGTTCTCGATCTCGAACGGCGGCATCTTCGGCTCGATGCTCTCCACGCCGATCATCAACCCGCCGCAGTCGGCGATCCTCGGGGTGCACGCTACCAAGGAGCGCGCGGTGGTCGAGAACGGCCAGATCGTGGCGCGGCCGATGAACTATCTCGCGCTGTCGTACGACCACCGCATCATCGACGGCCGCGAAGCAGTCTTATGCCTGGTCAGTATCAAGGAAGCCCTGGAAGATCCTGCGCGCCTGATCCTGGAGATATGAAGTCCTTCGATGTCGTCGTGATCGGCGCGGGGCCCGCGGGCTACATCGCCGCCATCCGTTGTTCTCAATTGGGATTGAATACGGCGTGCGTCGAGCAGTGGCAGACGCCCAAGGGCGAATACGCGCTCGGCGGCACCTGCCTCAACGTCGGCTGCATTCCGTCCAAGGCCCTGCTCGAGTCTTCCGAGAGCTATGAGCGCGTGCTGCACCAATTCAAGGCGCACGGCATCACCGCGAGCGGCGTGAAGCTGGACCTGAAGACGATGCTCGAGCGGAAGGACAGGATCGTCGGCAGGATGACGAGCGGGGTCGCCGGCCTGTTCAAGAAGAACAAGATCACCTGGCTGCAGGGGCATGGCCGGCTGGTTTCCGGCGGGACAAGCTGGAAAATCGATGTGAATGCAGAGGCGATCGAGGCAAAGCACGTCATCATCGCCACCGGATCGAAAGCCCGGCATCTGCCGGGGGTCGCGGTCGATAACAAGATCATCTGCGACAACGAAGGCGCGCTGGCTTTCGACTCGGTGCCCGAGCGGCTCGGCGTGATCGGCGCCGGCGTGGTCGGCCTCGAGCTCGGCAGCGTGTGGCGCCGCCTCGGCGCGAAGGTCAAGGTGCTGGAGGCGCTGCCGGCGTTCCTCGGCGCCGCCGATGAAGCCGTGGCACAGGAAGCGTGGAAGCAATTCACCAAGAACCAGAGCCTGGAAATCGAGCTGGGAGTGGCGATTTCCAAGGTTATTCAGTCAAAGAAATACATGTTAATTCAATACACTGCGTCTGATAATTCGAGTAAAAGCTTCGAATGCGATCGGCTGATCGTTTCAGTCGGCCGCGTGCCGAACACCGACGGCCTGGGCGCGGAAAATGTCGGCCTCCAGCTCGACGCCAAGGGCTTCATCGAGGTCGACCAGAACTGCCGCACCGGCCTGCCGCGCGTCTACGCCGTCGGCGACGTGGTGCGCGGGCCGATGCTCGCGCACAAGGGCGAGGACGAAGGCGTGATGGTGGCCGAGATCATCGCCGGGCAGCGCGGCCACGTGAACTACGACGCCATCCCGTGGGTGATCTACACCGCCCCGGAGATCGCCTGGGTCGGCAAGACCGAGCAGCAGCTGAAGTCCGAGGGCGTCGCCTACAAGGCCGGGCGCTTCCCGTTCGCGTATAACGGGCGCGCGCTCGGCCGCGAAGAGCCCGAGGGCTTCGTCAAGATCCTCGCCGACGCGAGGACCGACCGCATTCTCGGGGTGCATTCGATCGGCGGCCTGGCGAGCGAGCTGATCGCCGAGGCGGTCGTGGCGATCGAGTTCGGCGCTTCCTCCGAGGACATCGCGCGCATCTGCCATGCGCACCCGTCGATGTCGGAAGTGACGCGCGAGGCGGCGCTCGCCGTCGACAAGCGCTCGCTGAACGGCTGATGCAGGATGTCATTGCGCTCTACGAGCAGAGTCTCGAGCGCCGCGGGTTCGTCTCGGATTCCTCGCAATGGCGCGCGGTCGAGCGGCTGCAGCAGCTGTACGAGGAGTGGACCGCCTACAAGGCGCGGCGCAACAGCAGCCTGAAGCGCCTGCTGGTCAGGCCGGCGCTGCCGAAAGGGGTCTACCTGTGGGGCGCCGTCGGGCGCGGCAAGAGCTTCCTCATGGACAGCTTCTACCTGTGCGTGCCGCTGGTCCGCAAGCGCCGCGTCCACTTCCACCACTTCATGCGCGAGATCCATCGCGAGCTCGACGCTCTGAAGGGCACCGAGGATCCGATCGCCGCGCTCGCCGAGCGCACCGCCCGGCGCTGCCGGCTGATCTGTTTCGACGAATTTCACGTCTCCGACATCGCCGATGCCATGATCCTCGGCCGCTACCTGGGCCAGGTGATGGAGCGCGGCGTCGTGTTCTGCATCACGAGCAACTACCCTCCCGACCGGCTCTACGAGGACGGCCTGCAGCGCGACCGGTTCCTGCCCGCGATCGAGCTCATCAAGAGCCGGCTCGACGTGGTCGAGGTCGACGGCGGGCTCGATTACCGGCGCCGCAAGATGGAGCGGCTCAAGGTCTACCACGCCGGTGCGGGCAGCGAGGCGGAGCTGGAGCGCATCTTTTCCGATTTAAGGGACGTCGAGGAGGAAACGCACCCCCTGGACGTGGAAGGACGCAGCATTGCCTACCGCAGGCGCGCCGGCGGCTTGGTGTGGTTCGATTTCGCGGTGCTGTGCGGCGGGCCGCGCTCCTATGCCGACTACGTCGACCTCGCCAGGCGCTTCCACACCGTGATCCTGTCGGGCGTGCCGAAAATGTCGTCGCGCAATGCTGACGCCGCGCGGCGCTTCACCTGGCTGGTCGATGTGTTCTACGATGAACGGGTCAAGCTCATCGTATCGGCCGAGGCGCAGCCCGAGGCGCTCTACCCGGAGGGGACCCACAGCGCGGAGTTCGCCCGCGCGGTGAGCCGCCTCCACGAGATGCAGTCGTCCGATTATCTGCAGAGCGAGCGCAGGAGGGCCAGTGGACAAGTTCAGGGCATACCAGCTCACTGAGACGCCGGACCGGAAGATGCGCGCGGAATTCGTCGAGCGCTCGCTCGACGAGCTGGATCCGGGCGAGGTCGTGGTGCGCGTGGCGAACTCGGACATCAACTACAAGGACGCGCTCGCCGCCACCGGCAAAGGCAAGATCCTGCGCCGCGCGTCGTGCATCGGCGGCATCGACTTCTCGGGCACGGTCGTTTCGTCGGGCGACCCGCGCTTCGCCAAGGGCGACGCGGTGCTCGCCGTGGGCTATGACCTCGGCGTCGCGCATGACGGCGGCTACGCGGAGTACGCGCGCGTGCCGGCCGAATGGCTCACCAAGCTGCCGAAGGGAATGTCGCTGTGGGACGCGATGGCGTTCGGCACCGCCGGCTTCACCGCCGGCATCGCCGTCGTGCGCATGGAGCACAACGGCCTCAGGGCGCAGAGCGGGCCGGTGATCGTGGACGGCGCCACCGGCGGCGTCGGCTCGATCGCCATCGCGGCGCTGGCCGGGCTCGGCTATCACGTCGTCGCGCTCACCGGCAAGGAATCCGAATCCGACTGGCTGAAGAAGCTGGGAGCCAAAGAGGTCAAGCTTCGCTCCAGCATCGATTTTTCCAAAACCCGCCCTCTTGAAAAAGCGACCTGGGCCGGCGCCGTCGACAACCTCGGCGGCGAGGTCCTCGCCTGGATGGCGAGCACGATGAAGGTGAACGGCGTCATCGCGTCGATCGGCCTCGCCGCGAGCCCGAGCCTCAACACGACGGTGCTGCCGTTCATCCTGCGCGGCGTGAGCCTGCTCGGCATCAACTCGACCGACAGTCCCGGCCCCGAGCTGCGCCGCGAGGTCTGGCGCCGGCTCGCCACCGACCTGCGGCCGCCGCTGCTCAAGGAGATGTGCCGGACGATTCCGTTCAGCCAGCTGCCGGCGGCGTTCGACGATTTCATCCAGGGGAAGGTGAATCGCAGGATCGTCGTCGACCTGGCGGAATAGGCGGGGGAGCCCACGGATCTGCCCGAAAGGCGCGTGCTGGTCATCGATGACTCGAAGTTCGTCCGCAAGACGTTCGCGAGCATCCTGAGCGCGTCCTTCGCGGTGCGCGAGGAAGCCGACGGCGAGGCGGGCTGGGAGGCGATCCGTACCGATCCGTCGATCGTCATGGTGTTCACGGACCTCGACATGCCTGAGCTCGACGGCTTCGAGCTGCTCGGGCGCATCCGCGGCTCGAGCGATCCCCGCATCCGCGAGCTGCCGGTGGTGGCGATCTCCGGCAACCGGGAGGAGGCGAACAAGAAGCGCGCAGCCAGCGCGGGGGCGAACGATTTCATCGCCAAGTCGGCCGACGGCTCCGAGGTGCTGTCGCGCATCCAGAACCTGCTGCGGCTGGTCAGGACCAGCCGGGAGCTCGAGGCGAGCCAGCAGGCGCTGGCGCAGACCGTCACGCACGATCCGCTCACCGGCACCCTGACGCCGCATTATCTGCTCACCGAAGGGCGCAAGCATTTTTCGCACGCGCGCCGCCACGGCGGGCAGCTCTCGGTCATGGCATTCCGCATCGACAGCTACGGCGATCTGGCGAGCCAGGTCGGCAGGGAAACCGCCGAGCAGCTGCTGGCGCGGATCGCCAACATGGTGACGGCGAACCTGCGCGCCGAGGATTCGGTCAGCCGCACGGCCGAGGCCACCTTCATGATCGTCTCGATGGGCACCGGCCCGCCGCAGATGCTCACTTTCGCGCGCCGCCTGCGCGCTCAGCTGGAAGGCGCGCAAGTCACCTGGCGCGGCCACCCGGTCCGGATCACGAGCAGCTTCGGCGCGGCTTCGCTCAGCATCGACGCGGTGAGCTCGATCGAGGAGCTGATGCGCGCCGCAATGCAGCGGCTGCAGGCGGCCAGCCGCCAGGCCGAGCCGATGCTCGGGTTCGAGGAGGCGAGGCCTAGCGGGCCCGCGACCTTGCCCGGCGACATCGAGCGCGCGCTGCTGGTGCTGGAGCAAACCGATCCGCGCCCCCTGGGCGCCCTGGCGGGCGACGTGGCGCAGCGCCTGTTGCGGATCGTCGACCTGTTCAGGGGAAGAAAGCCGGGGTAAGGCTTTACACTAGCGCGCGAGGAGGAGACGGATGGCGAGCTACGCCGACTTCCACCGCCGTTCGATCCAGGACCGCGAGGGTTTCTGGGCAGAGCAGGCGAAGCTGATCCATTGGCAGCAGCCGTGCAGCGCGGTCCTCGATTACTCGCGGCCACCGTTTGCGCGCTGGTTCGTCGGCGGCGAGACCAACCTGTGCTACAACGCCGTCGACCGCCACATCGCGGCGCGCGGCGAGCAGAAGGCCCTGGTGTGGATTTCGACCGAAGTAGGCCAAAGCAGGACTTTTACCTACAAGCAGCTGCTCGCCGAGGTCAATCGCGCCGCAGCGATGCTGCAGTCCCTCGGCGTAAAGAAGGGCGAGCGGGTGATCCTCTACCTGCCGATGATCCCGGAGGCCTGCTTCGCGATCCTCGCCTGCGCGCGCCTGGGCGCGGTGCATTCGGTCGTGTTCGGCGGCTTTGCCGCAGCCAGCCTCGCCGCCCGCATCGACGACGCGAAACCGGCGCTGATGATCACTGCCGACGGCGGCAGCCGCATGGGCAAGACGGTGCTGTACAAGTCGCTGGTCGACGAAGCGCTCAGGCTCGCCAGGCACCCGCCGCAGAAGGTGCTCATCTTCAAGCGCGGCCTGGACTACGCGATGCCCGTGGTGCAGGGGCGCGACGTCGACTGGAAGGCGCTGCAGAAGGACTTCGCCGACGCGGAGCTTGCCTGCGCCTGGCTCGAGTCGAACGAGCCCTCGTACATCCTGTACACCTCGGGCACCACCGGACAGCCGAAAGGCGTGCAGCGCGACGTCGGCGGCTACGCGGTGGCGCTCGCCGCGTCGATGAAGAACATCTTCTGCGGCGAGGCCGGCGAGACCATGTTCACCACCTCCGACATCGGCTGGGTGGTCGGCCACTCCTACATCATCTATGCGCCGCTCATCGCCGGCATGACGACCATCCTGTACGAGGGCGTGCCGATCCGGCCCGACGCCGGCATCTGGTGGAAGATCGTGCAGGACCACAAGGTCGACGTGATGTTCTCGGCGCCGACCGCGATCCGCGTGCTGAAGAAGCAGGACCCGGCCTACCTCAAGAAGTACGACGTGTCTTCGCTCAAGCACCTGTTTCTCGCCGGCGAGCCGCTCGACGAGCCGACGCACGTCTGGATCACCGAGTCGCTCGGCCGCCCGGTGATCGATCATTACTGGCAGACCGAGACCGGCTGGCCGCTGCTGTCCGCGCAACCCGGCGTGGAAAAAACGCGCCTCAAGATGGGCTCGCCGAGCTTCCCGGTCTACGGCTACGACGTGCGGCTGCTGCACGAGGCGACCGGCCAGCCGGTGCCCGACGGCGAGAAGGGGGTGGTGACGATCGCGCCGCCGCTGCCGCCGGGCTGCATGAGCACGGTGTGGGGCGACGACCAGCGCTTCGTGGAGACCTACTTCCAGGACTTCAAGGACCAGCTGATCTACTCCACCTTCGACTGGGGAATCCGCGACAAGGACGGGTACTACTTCATCCTCGGCCGTACCGACGACGTGATCAACGTCGCCGGCCACCGCCTCGGCACGCGCGAGATCGAGGAGGCGGTCAGCATGCATCCGAACATCGCCGAGTGCGCGGTGGTCGGCGTGGCCGATTCCCTCAAGGGGCAACTGCCGCTCGCCTTCGCAGTGGCAAAGGATGTTTCAAAATTGAGCTCTGCCGAAGGTAAAAGGAAACTGGAGAAAGAGGTGATGGCAACGGTGGACAAGCAGCTCGGCGCCATCGCACGGCCGAAAGCCGTGCATTTCGTGACGCTGCTGCCGAAGACCCGCTCCGGCAAGACGCTGCGCCGCTCGATCCAGGCCCTCGCCGAGGGCCGCGACCCGGGCGATCTCACCACCATCGAAGATCCCAACGCACTGGAACAGATCAAACAGGCCCTGCACGAATGAAAACACGACCGATGCTCACCCTCGACGACTGCCGCAGGATTTCCGCCGCGGCGGAAGCCGAGGCTAAAAAGAACAACTGGAATGTCTGCATCGCCATCCTCGACGACGGCGGCCACCTGCTGCACCTGGCGCGCATGGACGGCGCCAGTCCCGCCAACGCGCGCATCGCGGTGGAGAAGGGCCGCACCGCGGCCGAGTCGCGCCGCTCGAGCCTGGTGTGGGAGGAGCGCATCAAGGCAGGGCGCAACTCGATGCTCGGCATGCCCGGCATCACGCCGGTGCAGGGCGGGCTGCCCATCATCGTGGAAGGAATCTGCGTCGGAGGTGTTGGCGTCTCGGGCGTGCAATCGCATGAAGACGAGCAGATTGCCGCCGCGGGCATAAAAGCCCTCGGCTAGGTGTTCGTTGCCGTAGTCGATCTTCTTTAACCAGTCGTTCCCCAAAGGGAGGTAGCAATGCTTCGCTTCAGTTCGTTCGCAGGTTCTCTGAGTGCGGTGATGCTGATGACGTCGACGGCCCTTGCGCAGGTCCCGCCTGATCCCGCCAATCCCAACGAGGCCGTACCGGAGAAGGCGACCTATGTGCCTTATGGGCCAACCATCAAGCTCGACCAGGCGAAGAAGGCCGCCGACGCCGCGCTTGCCGAGTCCACCAAGCGCGGCTGGCCCATGTGCATCGCGGTGGTCGACCCGAGCGGCGACCTGGTCTATTTCGTCAAGATGGACGACTGCCAGTACGCCTCGATTTCCATAGCACAGCACAAGGCGCGAGCCTCAGCCAAGTACCGTCGCCCGACGGTCGTGTTCGAGCGGCTGCTCGGCCGGGGCCCGTTCTTCAGCTATCTGGCGACGCTCGACGACGTCATTGCGTCGCGCGGCGGAAACCCGATCGTCGTCGACGGCAAGATCATCGGTGCGATCGGCGTGTCCGGTGGAACGGGGTCGCAGGACGACTTGATCTCCCAAGCCGGCGCCGCATCGATGAAGTAGCGGCGATTGCACATCCTCATTGCAGGCGCGGGCATCGGCGGCTTGACCGCCGCGCTCGCCCTGCTGAGGCGCGGCATCGACGTCGACGTGTACGAGCAGGCCGGCGAGCTGAAGGAGGTCGGCGCCGGCTTGCAGCTCAGCGCCAACGGCACGCGGGTGTTTCACCTGCTCGGCGTGGGCGAGGCGCTGCGCGCGCTCTCCTGCGAGGCCGCGGGCAAGGAAGTGCGGCTGTGGGGCACGGGCGAGACGTGGAAGCTGTTCGATCTCGGCGCCGAGTCGATCGCGCGCTACGGCTTCCCGTATTTCACCGTCTACCGGCCCGACCTGCTGGCGGTGCTGGTCGACGCCGTTCGGCGGGAGAAACCTGACGCAATTCATCTCGGGATGCGGTGCATCGGTTTCGACGAGGATGCAGGTTCAGTAGAACTGGAGTTTGAGACCGGCAAGAGCAGCGGGGCTGACGCTCTCGTCGGCGCCGACGGCGTGCATTCGCGCATCCGGCAGAGCCTGTTCGGTCCGGACCGACCGAGCTTTACCGGAATCGTCGCCTGGCGCGGCATCGTGCCGATGGAGCGCCTGCCGGCACGCATGGCGCGGCTGATCGCCACCAACTGGATCGGACCGGGCGGGCACATCGTTCACTATCCGCTGCGCGGCGGCCGGCTCATGAATTTCGTCGGCGTGCTCGAGCGCTCGGACTGGCAGGTGGAGTCCTGGAGCACCAAGGGAACACGCGACGAGGTGCTGGCCGATTTCCGCGGCTGGCATGAAGACGTGCAGACGCTGATCCGCAACATCGACACGCCTTACAAATGGGCGCTGATGGTGCGCGAGCCGATGCCGTGCTGGACGCGGGGCCGGGTAACTCTGCTCGGCGATGCCTGCCACTCGATGCTGCCGATGCTCGCCCAGGGCGCGGTGATGGCGATCGAGGACGGCTACATCCTCGCCCGCTGCCTGGCGGAGCAGGACGTGGAGACGGCGCTGGTGCGGTACGAGCGGGCGCGCCGCGACCGCACCCGGCGTACGGTCGAAGGATCGGCGGCGAACGCCACCCGGTTTCACCATCCGCAGCTTGCCGATTCCGTGGAAGCGAAGCAGTACGTCGACCGGGAGTGGGCCGAGGCTCGCATAGCGGAGCGCTACGAATGGCTGTTCCGCTACGACGTGACCACGGTTGCGGTCTGAAGCGGCGCTGGCATAATCGCCGGCACAAGGAGGGAGTCCGAATGACCAACGTCAGCGCAACAACCACCTACAACCCGATCATTCCCCTGGTGGGGCGCATTCTCATCGGCCTGATATTCCTCGTCGCGGGCGTGCGCAAGGTGATGGGATTCGCCTTCACAGTTGCCTACCTCGCCAAGCTCGGCTTTCCGGCCCCGGAAGTGATGGCGGTGATCGCTATCATCATCGAGATCGGCGGGTCGATCCTGCTCATCGTCGGCTGGCGCACGCGCTGGGCGGCGTGGCTGCTCGTGTTGTTCGTGGTCATTGCGGCATTCGCGGCGCACCGCTTCTGGGAAATCACCGATGCGGGACAGTTCAGCAACCAGATGAACCACTTTCTGAAGAACCTTTCGGTCGTCGGCGGCCTGCTGTACGTCGCCACCTTCGGCCCCGGTTCGGCCTCGGTTGACAAGACTTGATGCTTCCCTGATCCAGGCGCTGGAGCGGTCGAATCTCCATCCGCTGTGGGACCGGTATAAGCGCATCACTCCAGTCGCGCCCTGCGCCAAGGATGCGCCGATGCACTGGCGCTGGCGCGACATCGAGCCCTTCACCGGGCGCGCGGCGAAGGAAGTCGCGATCGAGGACGTCGAGCGCCGGGCGCTGATCCTCGCCAACCCGGCGTTCGGCGGCGAGACGGTCACCACGCACAACCTGATCGCCGCCTTTACCGTGCTGGAGCCTGGAGATCGCGCGGTGCCGCATCGCCACACCGCGGCCGCGATCCGCTTCTCGACGCGCGCCGACGGGGCGGTCACCGTCGTCAACGGCCGGCGCTGCGAGATGAAGGAGGGCGACCTGGTCCTCACGCCGCCGATGTGCTGGCACGGGCACATCAACGAGAGCGGGCGACGCACCGTGTGGTTCGACGCCGCCAACATGCCCGCGATCTGCGCGCTCGACGCGAGCTTCTTCGAGCCCGGCACGCGGCAGGACGAGCGCTTCTGGGAAGTGAGCGATGCCGGCTCTTCAGAATATCGCTTCCCCGGCGAGGCGGTACGCAGGCAATTGCAATCGGTGCCGGCCGGCCCCGATGGCGCGATGACGTTTCGCTACACGCGCAATGGCGGCTCGGTGATGCCGACCCTGGATCTGTTCCTTTCCCGGATCGAAAGGCCGACTCGGCCGCGCCGCGCTACGTACAACGCGGTATGCCTTGTCGTCTCGGGCGAGGGTCGCTCGCAGGTCGGCGAGCAGCGCTTCGAATGGTCG
>Ga0307469_10000464_pt1 | contig 14952 bp, 9 predicted proteins | sample atmos_gasesAM2C__FD_203084 | JGI IMG/M metagenome (GOLD analysis project Ga0307469, IMG submission 203084) | Hardwood forest soil microbial communities from Morgan-Monroe State Forest, Indiana, United States - atmos_gasesAM2C_515 | ecosystem: Environmental > Terrestrial > Soil > Temperate forest...
GCTGTTGTAGAGCGGCGATCCACTGGTCATATCCCAGGTAGGAGGCGCCGATCGTACCTACCTTCCCCGTAGACCAGGCTTGTTGGGCGCACCACTCGATCGAGTCGTAGCCATCGGGTCCTTCGTTACGGTAGGGCGTGAACTTGCCATCAGAATCGCCCCGGCCACGCACGTCCATGGCGACGTAAACATATCCACGGGCTGCAAAATAGCGGCCGAGTTCTAGATGCCCGCCCCTTGGGGTGCTTTTGTTATAGGGGGTTCGCGAAAGAATGACTGGGAAGCGTCCCTCAGCATCAGGCCGGTAGATGTCTACGGAAAGCTCTACGCCATCGCGCATCTTCGCGCGCGTGCTGAATTCGATCTTGACTTTGTAAGTAGGCGCTGATGGCTCGGCGCCCAGCACGCTAATCCAGGGTGCAACAACGAAGAGCATAATCAGCAGACCGAAGTGGATTCTTCTAGGCATCCTCGTCTCCAAAGGAAATTGCAGGCGAGCCGGGCGAACAGTTATTCAGCTCCGGCGGCCTGTTGTTTAATCTGGCGACCATCTTTCATCACAAAATTAATCGCTCGAAGCGCCATGATGTCATCGAGCGGATTCTGGGTAGTAGCGACGATATCGGCCGCATAACCCGGGGCGATGCGGCCGCGCTCGTTGGCGATGCGCAGTAATTCGGCATTGGTGGTAATCATGGCCTTGAGGGTGTCAGCCGGAGGAATGCCGGCGCGCACCCATTGATCCAGGTAATCCAGCATCATCTGCCCACGCGTTTTGCCGGGAAGGTCGATCACCGTGTCGGTAGAGAACACAATCTTTACCCCGACCTTGTAGGAGCGGCGCAGGCGATCGACTTCTTTGCGGTCCTGCTCCTCAGCCAGTTCCTGGGAACGATACATTCCGACCAGATGCGCCTTGGGAAACTCCGTGCCCGAGAGGAATGTGCCGTGTTCCTTCATGAGCCGGAGAAGATCGTCATCTAGATTGTGTCCGTGCTCAATGGAATCCGCACCGCCAAGGATCACGTTGCGCGCGGCTTCGCCACCCAACACGTGGACCGCCACGGCAAGCCCAGCGCTGTGCGCCTCGTCGACGGCTGCTTTCACTTCCTCTACCGAGTAGTGATAAATGCTGTTGTCGGCAACCAGCTTGATGCAGTTGGCCCCGTAAAAAATATTGCGACGGACGGCGGCGCGAACTTCTTCCGGTGAATCGGCGTCGGCAAAATCGTGAATCCAGGTGCGCCCGTACTCGGGTGCAACATGATGGTACTGGCCGCCGTAAGGTCCGATGATCTTGCCGCAGCTCTGGATCGTTGGTCCGATGAACCACCCTAATCCGAGCACTTTGCGAACGTCGGTCATTGCGTATTCGCCTTCGATGCCGCCGACGTCGCGCAGCGTAGTGAATCCGGAGTTCAGGGCTTCGCGTGCCAGCTTAATCGCCATCAGGGCACGGAATGCGGTGCTGGTGGTCTCCAACCGTGCATAGGTCCCATCGTCCCCCCAGCCGCTATTCCAGGAAATGTGGGTGTGGGCGTCCATCAACCCGGGCAGCACGTAGGAGTGTGACAAATCGATGACGTTCGCGCCCTCGGGGACTGGCGTTTCGGTGGACACACTTTTGACCTTGCCGCCTTCGACAAGAATGAGTTGATTGCGAGCGAGCTTCCCGGTGCTGGGGTCGATGACGGCGCCTGCACGGATCGCGGTCACCTGTGCGAGCGCCGGTGCAACCGCGAAGAGTGTCAGCAGGACTAATCGTCTTACCAGTTTCATGGTCACCTCTGAGCGAGAGCTAGTCTCCAGTCACTTCACGCAACACGCGAAGAAAGTTTCCGCCGAGGATTTTCTGGATATCCTCGTTCTTGTATCCGCGATCCTTCAGGGCTTGCGCGATCTTGATCATGTCGAGCATGCTGTCCACGCCTTCGGGCGTGGAGGGCGCGCCATCGAAGTCGGAGCCGAGTCCGACGTGGTCTACGCCCGCCACCTTTACGGCGTGATCGATCTGGTCGATCAGAGCCGAGAAGGGCGGACGAGGCACACCATCCGTGTAGTGCTTGAGTTCATACCAGCTCTTCCGCGAGGCTTCGTCGGGATCCGAGGTCTGGTTCCGCGCATTGTTATTGAACTGCGCGAGCAGGTCTTTTTTGTGAGCCAGCATTGTGTCGCGGAAGTCCTGGTCGACGAACTCGGAGTAGAAATTGATGCCCACGACGCCGCCGTTTTTGGCCAGCGCGCGCAGCATGTCGTCAGTTGCATTGCGGGGATGGTTGTCGAGCGCCCGGCAAGACGAATGGGAAAGAATCACGGGCTTCGTGGTTACTTGCAGAGCGGCATAGAACGTTTCATCGGACACATGCGAGAGGTCGACGATCATTCCAATGCGATTCATTTCGCGTACCACGCTCGTGCCCAAATCGTTCAGTCCGTGCCAGCGCGGAGTATCAGTCGAGGAGTCGGCCCAGTCGTTGGTGTTGGAGTGGGTCAGGGTCATGTAACGCACCCCCAGACGGTGGAACATCCGCAAAGCGGCCAAGTTGTTTTGGATGGCGTGGCCACCCTCGATGCCCATGAGCGCGGCAACCTTGCCTTCTTTCTTCAGTCGAATCACATCGGCGGCCGTGACCGCTAGACCGATGCGGTCCGGGTTGGCGTCGATTACTTTGTAGACCACATCGATCAATTCCAGCGACCGCCGAATCGAGTCGTGCGGAACAAAGACCGGATCCGGCCAGATCGAAAAGAAAATTCCAGTGACACCGCCATCCAGCAGCCGGGGTATATCGACATTCCCGTCAGGCAGCCGCTTGCCGATGTCGACACCTTCGATGGAAATCCGGCTGGGAGTGTCGTCATGCGTGTCGATGACAATCGCTTCGCGATAGAGCGCCCGCACTTCAGGCGATATCGTTGCGGGGCCGGCATCCGGCTTGCCGTCAGCGGCTCTTCCAATTTGTGAGACCAGCAGACTTAGCAAGACGAACCACAACCGGTATCGCGTCATAGCCCTCTCCAAAGTGTTTCTCACCCCACAATCCTGCTGCGAATTCAATTCTCCACCAATGAGGCGCAAGCATTGCTGCCACACAGAAGATCGCGAAAACACGGACCACACTGCGTTTCTGGGCGCAAATCAGATTTCTGTTTTCGCCGGAGCGATTTTTCGCGCTTGACAGTACCACAGTTATGGAGTAGTAGAACAGTGGTTTTTGGGGGGAGGACACTATGCCGACATGGAGCAGGCTTTCATTTGGGTTGTGCCTCTGCTTGTTCTGCTTTGCTGTTCAACAATCGTTGGGGCAGCAGACCACAGCAGCCATTCGAGGCCAGGTGACGGACTCTAGCGGAGCCGTAATCGCCGATGCCACACTGACCCTAGCCAACAGCGGCACGGGTGCGTCCCGCACCACGAAATCGCTTGACACGGGCGTTTATGCGTTCGAGGCCGTCGATATCGGCACGTACAAGCTGACCGCGAGCAAGCAGGGATTCTCAACCAAAGTGATCGACGGCATAGTGGTCACGGTGGGCACAACAGCGGCGGTCAACGTTGGGCTCGCCGTGGGCAGCACTACCGAGGAAGTCCTGGTGCAGGGTGAGGCCCCACTGGTCAATACGAACGAATCGCATGTCGGCACCGTGGTAGATGAGCGCGCGGTGCACGACCTCCCACTGCAGTCCCGGCAGTTCCTCAGCGTTTCGGTATTGACTCCTGGAGTGACGCTAGTCCCCAACGGCGACCCGACCGCATTGAACCGCCTTATGCCCTCAATCGGGGGGAGCCGCGCCCGTTATACGAATTTCAACGTGGACAACGCCGACGACAACGAAGATCTCGATGGAGGACTTCTGCAGACCATCAGCCTTGAGGCCGTGCAGGAGTTTCAGGTCATCACCCACCGCTTCTCAGCCGAGCAGGGGCGCGCCGGCTATGGCGTAATCAATGTGCTTACCAAGTCGGGGGCGAACCGCTTCCACGGCAGCGCCTTCGAATTTTTCCGCGACAAGGCGCTGAACTGGAAGACCCACACCGAGGTGCTTTCAAATTCTGATAAGAGCTCTTACCGGAGGAATCAGTTTGGCGGTTCCTTTGGTGGCCCGATCGTGAAGGACCGGATGTTCGGCTTCTTCGCCATCGAGAAATTGAAGCAGACGACCATTGACATCGTCGACACGCAGGGTATCGACCCCACCCAAAACGGCTCGTTCGACGTTCCGCAGACTGTATTCACAGTTCTGGGAAAGGTGGACGGTGAGCTGAACAAGAACAATCACGCCAGCCTGCGTTACTCGCGAGAACACAACACGGATACCAGTGGAGTAACGAACCGCATTCCAAAGTCAGCCTGGGGTTCGAACGTGAACACCTACAACACGGGCGTCTTCAACTTGACCAGCGTGATCGGGCCTACCAAGGTTAATCAGTTCACCGGAGAGTTTTCTTCCTGGCGAAATGAGCTTCCCCCCAACACCTTCGGCCCTACCCTGAATTTCCCCAACGGAGTTGTGCTCGGCCAGGCACCATGTTGTCCGCAGAGCACAACGCTAACGAAAATTCAGACTCGAGACACGTTTTCGCTAGTGGCCACAGGAAAAGGGACTCACAACCTTAAGGTTGGTGCCGAATATGTATTCACCCGGCATCCGGGCGGAACCTACAACGTGCAGAAAAATCCGCAATATACGTTCCTGGGTGATAGTTTGACGGCCCCCGTCAGCCAGATCTTCTACCTGATCGGTCAAGGTGTGTTCGAGTTCAACAGCTTTCACCGGGTGGGACTGTTTGCCCAAGATGACTGGAAGGTGAACCGCAAACTTACCGTGAACCTGGGCTTACGTTGGGACTACTACGCGGGCGTTGCGTTCAATCAAAGCTATAGCCAAACCTACAACTTCCTGCAGACTGTTCTGCCGGCGTTTACCGGGCGTCAAACCCAAACCCCCAAGACAAATTTTGGACCGCGGATCGGGTTTGCTTACGATCCAGTCGGCGATGGTAAGACGGTGATTCGTGGTGGCTACGGGTATTACTATAACTTCCCGATTCTCACGTCGTTCTTCACGATGATTGAGAGGAACCCCGATCCACTACGACTGGGATATCTGGTCGTCGACACAAGTTCCGATAATAGTGGAATCCGAAACCCGGACGGAAGCATATTCCAGTACGGACAGCCGCTGCCTCCGAACCAGCTCGGCTCCAGCCCCGTACCTCTGCAGGACTCAGTGGTCGATCCGCGGTCGATCGACCCTCGCTACCAGCACGCCACTATTGGTTTCGAGAGACAGTTGTCTTCAAAGACGGTAATCGGGGCGGACTTTATCTGGTCACGCGGCGATCATACGCCCTTCGCAAACCAGATCAATCGTTTTCCGATTGAGGGCGGAGTACGCCCGTATTCCGCGGCGGGTTACGACTTCCCGATTCGTATCGAGGATACCTCAGGGCAGAGCCGCTACAAGGCGCTGAACATTTCTATCAATCACAACTACTCCCGGAATTTCCAACTGACCGCGTGGTACACGTATTCCACTTGCAACAGCTTCGACGTCATCGCCTCCGATCAGGGATTTGACACATTCCCAATCAACGAGAACGATCTTCATAACAGGCAGGGGTTTGGGCCGTGCCAGTTTGATCCAAACCACAAATTGGTCGTCAGCCCGATCTTCACTTTACCCAAAGGCTTTCAAATCTCGAGCATTACTCGGTTCTCATCAGGACGCGCTTACAACATCAAAGCGGGCGCCGATTTGAATGGAGACGGAATCAACAACGATCTCCCTCCGGGTGTGAGCCACATCAACGCCGGTACGGGAGCAAACTTCTTCCAATCCGATATCCGAGTGTCCAAAATCTTCAAACTGCCCAGTGATTTCGGCCGAATTGAAGGAATCTTTGAGATGTACAACCTGTTCAACAACACCAACCCCGCTCTCTACGATGGCAACAAGCTGTCCAGCACGTTCGGGAATCCAACGGCCTTCCCTGGCGACCCATTACAGCCCGAGCAGCGCCTGATCCAGCTTGGGGTGCGGTTCAATTTCTAACTGAATCCGGCTGCGGCCCTCGCCGCGGCCGTTTTTGTGCTTTTCAGAACCATCGCTATTTTCGGTGAGCGGGTGCAAGGTGCGACAAACCATGGGGATTATTCGAAGGGGCTTCCTCGCACTCGCGGGTAGTTCTCTCGTGCTGTCTCTCGCCTCATCTTGGGCCCAGGAACCAGACTCCAGCCGGCAAGGCGCAGCTTCCTTCGGTGGAGAGATCCTTCCTTCGCAGGCACGCCGGGTGATTGCTCCCCTGTTGCCCTACCCGGTCCTGGATGCGATCACCAACGAGATGTCAGGCGAGCTGACCATGCAGCACATCGAGATGATCAGCCTTTTTCACCGCACAGAGCCGTCGCGTGAATTCAAGCAATCCGCCGAATACGTCGAACGCAAGCTGAAAGAATTCGGACTCACCGACGCCCATATCGAGAGCTTCCCGGCCGACGGCAAGATCATGTACTCCACCTTCAAGTCCCGACCACAGTGGGATGTTGATTTCTCGGAACTGTGGCTGGAGCAGCCCACCAGGGAGCGTTTGGGTAGCTATGCGGAAACCGCCCTCTCGATCGCGCAGTACAGCCGTTCGGCGAATGTGACCACCGAGGTAGTCGACGTCGGCTCGGGAACCGCAGAGTCCGACTACGCTGGCAAGAACGTCGCGGGAAAGATTGTGCTAGCCGATGGTGATACGAATTCCGTCCACAGCAAGGCGGTGTATGTGCACGGAGCCGCAGGCGTAATCGACTACCGCCTAAACCTGATTCCCACCACACGGCAGCAAGACATGCTCGGCCTGGTCACGCAAGGCGTGATCTGGCCCCTCGATCCCGAGTACGAACAGAAAGCGACGTTCGTGTGCATGATCTCTCCGCGCAAAGGGCGGCAGCTCCACGCGATGCTAATTAAGGGCGAGAAAGTCGTGGTTCACGCAGAGATAAAGACGCGTGTGGGCCCGGGCGAGTACCAGGTTGTTACCGCGACGATCCCAGGCAGCGACAAGAAAGCGGAGGAATTTGTTTTGAGCTGTCACCTCGGTCATCCACGGCCTGGGGCCAACGACAACGTGAGTGGCTGCGCCGCGATACTCGAGGTAGCGAGAGCTCTTACCCGCTTGATCGCAACCGGAGCCTTGCCGCGTCCTCGCCGCAGCATCCGGTTTATGTTTCCTCCCGAAAACCTGGGCACGATCATGTACCAGATCGCACACCCTGACGCGAAAGAACATCAGGTCGCCGCCATGCAATTGGACTCGGTTGGGGGGAATCCCACGATTACGGGAAGTATCCTTCACCTTTTTCGAACACCGTATTCCATGGCAACTTACCTAAACGATGTGGCGCAGAACTTATTTCAGTTCGTATCTGACACCAACGTCGAAAAGATTCCTTACCGTGTAGCCTTCCCCCACCAGTTTGAACCTCGCATCACATCCATCACGGGCACGCGCGACAATTTCTGGGGCAGCGTCGATGAGTTTTTCGATGGCAGCGACAGCTTCATCTACTCTGACAGTTCCGTGGGCGTGCCCGCTGCCTACCTTGAGGATTGGCCAGACCCATACTTCCACACCAGCGGCGATCGGCCGGAGAACCTGGATCCCACAAAGTTACGCCGCAGTTGCGTGATTTCGGCAGCGGTATCCTATGCAGTGGCTAATGCGGACGACAAAGATGTGATCCGGTTTGCCAGTGAATCGGCCAATCGCGCGCGTGAGCGTGTTGCCGCCCTGGAGCGTGACTCGTTTGATCGACTATTTCTCTGCAACGCCGATCAGCTTAGTGCCTGTTTCGAAGTGGCTGCGAATGCGCTCGAGCAGGCTTACAAGCGCGAGAGTCAGGCTATTTACTCGGCGCGCCGACTTGAGGACGATCCCGCTCGTGTTCAGTCGGCGCTAGTGCCTTTGCGTGACGAATTTCTCGCAGAACAAACGACCGCTCAGAAAAGGTTAGATGCCCACTGCCGTTGGCTTACGGAGATAAAGCAGGTGGCACTAGTGCACCGTGAGCCGAGCAGTGACGAGCGCGCCGCTGCAAAGAAATTCCCGCAAAGGAATCGGAAACTAATCGGTCCGATGGACAGCTTCGCCTTTGATTATCTGACCACCAAAGTTGATCCCCAGTATAGGCAACGTTACGAGATCTTCAATCTTCCGGTGAATTCTTACGCTTTCGAGACCGCCTACGAGGCCCTGAATTTTGCTGACGGCACCCGCAGCGTGCTGGAGATCACTAGGGCATTGCAGGCAGAGTTCGGCGACGTGCCGTTGCGAGCGGTCGATCAGTACTTGGGGCTGCTTGCCACTCATGGAGTAATCGAATGGGTGCAACCTGAAGCTGTGGGCAAACAATGATACGTCCGGAAGTGACGGATGGATTCGTTTCGAAAAGGTTCCTGGAGAGCAAGATGAGACTTGATTGGCGAATTGCTGCATTTGCTGTCATGTTGGCAGCCGTTTATACCCCCTGGGCCGCCGCACAAGAAGCTTCCACCTCCGAAGTGCCAAGAACGGTGGAAGTCACGCCGAAGGAAGTCACCGCCGAAGTCGGTCAACAGCTACAGTTCACCGCGGTCGCCAAGAACGCCGCAAGTGAGGTCATCCCCGGCACCCCTTCGCTGTGGTTTACCGCTCCCTTTGATCTGGCGGGAGCCGAGAAGGGGGTTGTCACTGTCTACCAGCCTGGAGAGATCCGTGTGGGCGCGGTGATCGGCGGTAAGACGGGATACGCCAAAATCACCGTGCTGCCCTCGGCGCCAAAGACGGTTGAAATCGCCACGCCCGGGCCCATGGTTGTGGGCGCATCGCAGATATTGGTCGCAACCCCGCGCAATGAAAGGGGCGATCCGCAGAACAATGCCCTCATCACCTGGACCTCGGAAACACCCTCCATCGCGAGCGTAGACAAGGCGGGAGTCGTCACAGGCATTCGTGCTGGGAATGCCAAGGTGCGCGCCAGTTCCGGCAAAGCGAGCGGCGAAATCAGCTTCGCCGTGGCGAAGAATCCTGTCGCCAGCCTGAGCGTGCAGCCGGGCAGCACGCAGGCGAAGACCGGCGACGTGGTGCACTTCACTGCTCAGGCCAAGGATGCGCAGGGCGGCGCCGTGAAGAATCCCTCAGTTTCTTGGGAAGCGATCGGTGGGGGCGCAACCGTCTACCCAGATGGAGCCTTTGTAGCCGAGGATCCTGGAACCTACATCGTCAAGGCGACCAGCGGCGGCCGAGACGCTACCAGTTCTGTCGTGGTCGCGCCGCGCAATCTGGAACGGCAATTGGAAGTAGTAGCGCACGTGATGCTGAAAGATAAGCAGACGGCCGAGCAGTGGATCATCGGTAACTACGCTTACCTCTCCTCAGTGAGCGACACACTATCGGTTTACGACATTTCCGAACCGTCTGCTCCAAAGCTTCTGGACACTCTGACGGTCGACGCGCGGCTGATCAACGACGTCAGCACAACCCCGGACGGGAAAATCGGGGTAATCACTCGCGAAGGCGCGTCCACTCGGAAGAACGGTATCGTCTTTCTCGACACCTCTGACCCGAGTCATCTGAAAGTGCTGTCGGACTATACCGCCACCGTGACCGGGGGCGTGCACAGCGCATACATCAACTCGCACTACGTGTACCTCACCGACGACGCCACTGGATCGATGCGAGTGATCGATTTCGCCGACGTGAAGAATCCGAAGGAAGTTGCCCGGTGGCAGGTTGATGCTCCGCTGGCGAAGACGATCGAGGGGCACTTCGGCCCAATGTCAGCCGGCCGCTACGTCCACGATCTGCAGGTGATCGACGGTCTTGCCTATCTTGCTTATTGGCGCGACGGGCTCGTAATTCTCGATGTGGGCAGCGGCATCAAGCATGGCAGTCCCGAGCATCCGCAGCTGGTGAGCCAGCTCCGCATCAATCAGAACGAGTTGTACGGAGACGGCTGGCTCGCGGGCACGCACACCGTATTTCGGTCGAAGAACTATGTCTACATCGGCGACGAAGTGTATCCCGCTGAGTTCAACCTGGAAGCGCACACGCGTATTCCCGTCCGCGGCATTGTTCAGGTGGTCGACGTGAGTGATATCGAGCACCCTAAGATTGTTGCGCACTATTCAGTGCCCGAGTCGGGCGCGCACAATATCTGGGTGGCTGACGACGTCCTGTACATGGGCTACTACAACGGGGGCGGAAGAATCCTTGATGTCTCCGGAGAATTGCGGGGCGACCTGTACCGGCAGGGGCGCGAGATGGGCCGGCTCTGGACGGGCGATCCAAACGGCTACCGCACCAACCTGCCTTTCACTTGGGGAGCCCAACCTCACAATGGGCTGATCTATTTCAACGACATCAACTCGGGCCTCTGGATCGTGAAGCTCGGCAAACCAACCTTCAAAGGTTCCACTACAGCCCCGGGTCTTCCGTGATGACGTTTCGTAAGTATCGGCTTTTTGTTTTCGGGTGGTGGCTGGCGACATTGTTCGCGCCACGGAGTTTGGCGCAGTCGACGACGCCAGCACCGCCCGACAAAGACTATTTCGTGTACTTGGTCTGCGAGGGCGCCGACAAGGTCGCGATCGTGAAGTTTGGGCCCGACGGCGTCAAAGTCGATCACCTTGTGAGCACGGGAATTCTTCCGGGCGGCGACATCAGCGGGCCGCATGGCATCATCCTGTCACCCGACAAGCAGTTCTACTACGTGACCATCGCGCATGGCCGGCCGTACGGGCAGATGCTGAAATACCGCGTGAAGGACGATGCCCTCGTGGGCCAGGTTACGCTCGGATTCTTTCCCGCGACCGTCGACATCACTCCCGACGGCAGCTTTCTCTACGCGGTGAATTTCAACCTGCACGGCGACATGGTTCCTTCCTCCGTATCGGTGGTGGCTGCCGACGAGATGCTGGAGGTCAAACGTATCCCGACATGTGTCATGCCCCACGGATCGCGAATCAATCCGCAGGGAACCCGGCAGTACTCCGCTTGCATGATGGATGACATGCTGGTGGAGATCGACACGCAGAAGTTTGTTGTCTCGCGACACTTCCTGCTATCCAAAGGCAAGGAAGCTGGCATGACCGGGTCTCCGCCACAAACGCATCAGATGACGCCAGCCAGTTGCGGTCCGACATGGGCGCAACCCTCGGCCGACACCAAATCGGTCTATGTCGCCTGTAATAAGTCCGACGAGATCGTGGAAGTCGGCGTGGAAAACTGGTCGCTCAAGAGAAGAATTCCGGCAGGATCGGGGATCTACAACCTGGCCGTCTCCAAGGACAACAAGTTAGTCGGCACGAATAAGCGCGGCCAGTCCATCTCCGTATTCGATGTGGAGAGCGGCCGCGAACTTGCGCGCATCGCCACCAAGCGGAAGATTCCGGATGGCGTCGTGATCAGTCCCGATAACCATTACGCTTTTGTGGCCGTTGAAGGAATTGGTTCCGAACCCGGCACGGTGGAGGTGATCGATCTTCAAACACTGAAGACGGTCGCGACTGTCGACGTTCCACCCCAGGCCGTGGGCATCGACTTCTGGAAAACAGAAGCGCATTCCGCGACGGCGAATTGAAACTGGATTGATGAAGCGCCCCGGGGACATTGATCAACTTGGCCGAGAACAAAGCGGACGTGCTGGTCATTGGTGGAGGCGTGATCGGGGTCTGCGCGACGTATTACGCCGCAAAAGCCGGAAGTCGGGTGATGCTGGTTGAGCGTTCCAGCATTTGTTCGGGGTGCTCTCGGGGAAACGCAGGTTGGCTAGTACCAAGCCACTGCATTCCGCTGGCCTCGCCCGGAGCCCTGGCCAAGGGCCTGAAGTGGATGTGGTCCAGCAACAGTCCGTTTTCGATCAGGCCCAGGCTTGATTGGGGACTCTTGCAGTGGCTCATAGCGTTCGCGGGTGCTTGTAACGAAAAGAGAGTACGAGAGTCCATCCCGGTGCTGAAGGACTTGACCTTTCGCAGTTTGGAGCTATACCGCGAGCTTTGTTGCATTGATGGCGTGAAATGCAGCCTTCGCAGTAATGGATCTCTTATGTTGTTTGCTACCAGCCGAGGCTTCGAAGAAGGCCGTCAGGACACGCAACTGCTTGGCGACAGTGGCATCGCCTCTGAGATCTGGGGTGTAGAGGAGATTCTTCACAAAGAATCCTCGATCCGCCCGGAGATTGCAGGGGGAATTCTCTATCCCGAGGATGGGCAGATTTCGCCCCATGAGTTTGTCGAATCACTCGCCGCGGTCGTGCAGCGGATGGGCGGCACCATCCTTCCATCGACTCAGGTTACCGGCTTTCGTCTCGAACGTGGAAATATTTCGAGCGTGCAAACCACTCGAGGCGAGTTTAGGCCGCAGACGGTCATTCTTGCAGCTGGAGTCGATTCTGCGCCAATCGCACGAAAGCTGGGTCTGCGATTGCCGATCCAGGCGGGCAAAGGTTACAGCTTCAGCATTCCTTCGACTATCTTCAATCCTTCGAGGCCCCTGCTGTTCAGCGAAGCGAAGATAGCAGTGACGCCCTTCGGGGATCGAGTGCGTTTTGGTGGGACCCTGGAGTTATCGGGGCTGGATCTTACGATCAACACCGCGAGATTAACTGCAATCCGGGACAATTCGTCTCGCTATCTATCCGCAATGCTGCCCACAAAGCTTGACGAGCAGTGGAGCGGACTGCGGCCGTGCACGCCAGACGGACTGCCAATCATTTCACGCATTCCCTCCGTGCGAAACCTGGTGGTGGCGAGCGGTCATGCCATGCTCGGAGTAAGTCTGGGGCCGGTCTCAGGAAAGCTGGCCGCACAGTTAGCACTCGATGAGCACACGGATGTCGAGATTCCCGCGCTAAGATTCTCGCGTTTTTTTTAGGGCTCCGGGTTGAGCACAAAGGTCTGACGGCTGAAAACGGTATGCTGATTTTATCTGAAGAGCAGGTCCGGCGGAATCTCGAGATCGACGAGCTGGTGGCGGCGCTTGAACGCATGTTTCGGCGTAACTACGAGGCTACCGCCATTGTGCCACTTCGAACGCAGATGAAGGCGTTCGACGGAGCCACCTGTCTGGTCATGCCTTGTAGTGACAGTTCCTTACACGCGGCAGGACTCAAAGTGGTCACGGTGCGCGAGGGTCCAAAACTGAATGGTGATCGCGTACAGGCCGACTGCCTCTTGCTGGAAGAGACAACCGGTAAGGTGTGCGCAGTGGTATCAGCAAACTACATCACCGAGATGCGCACGGCTGCTGTCTCGGCAATCGCGACCAGGTTCCTGGCCCGCCCCGATGCCAGGACTCTCGGCATCTTTGGCACGGGGCGCCAGGCCATCGCCCACCTGCTCGTCTTAACTCATACTCATAAATATGAACGGATCCTGGTGTGTGGGTCGTCACCATCGCGTAGCGAAGCCTTTGCCGAGGCGGCAGCGAGCGAACACACACTGGCGGTGGAACCTGTGGACTCACGAACCTGCGCTCGCGAGTCCGACGTGATCTGCACCTGTACCAACTCGAGAACTCCGCTTTTCGACGGGTCCCACATCCGCGAGGGCACTCACTTGAATCTGGTCGGGGGATATCAGCCAGATGTTCGCGAGGTCGACGACTTCGTGATTTCTCGTGCCCGCATTGTGGTCGACACTCATGAGGCCGCACTGGAGGAGGCGGGGGATCTCCTGATCCCGCTTCGTAGCAAGGCAATCCATGAAAAACAGATCATCGGAGACTTGCACGCAATCGTGAGCGAAAAAGTCCGGGGCCGCGCGCAAGCGGGCGATATCACGCTGTTTAAGAGCGTCGGATTCGCTCTGGAAGATCTGGTGGGCGCGACTCTGGTCTATGAGCGCTTCCTGAAGCAGAGTGCTGTCGCGCCGACGAGATAAACGTAGTGAAGTGTTCACTCAAAGGAGAAAGCGCCGGATGACAATAGGCAGAGTCGGACTCGCACTGATTGGTCTGTCCTTGTGGCTTGCGGGAGCGGCGGTTTCTCAGTCGGCACCCACGAATCCAGCTGTCCGGGTAGTGGAAGAGTTCACCGCGGCGTACAACGCCAAGGATGTTAAGACGCTGGTTTCGCTCTACGCGCCTGACGCTTTGATGGTCTCCGAGGGGGGGAGTGCGGAAGGACGGGAGCGGATCGAAGCACGGCTAAGCGCCGGTGTGCAACGCGGCAACACGATCGCGAAGCTCCAACCGGAGAAGAGCGACACCTCTGGAGACTTAAGTTACACGGAGGGCTCAGCCGAAATCATCAGCGGCGACCAACACCTGCAGCGCCATTACCTGGTCATCGTCCGGACGATCGGTTCACGAAATGAGATCGTTATTCATTACTCGCTGCCTTCCCCGCAATTCGATTCTGAACCCTCAAAGTGACGAGATGTCCCGTTACCGGATACGGGCACTTTGAGTCCGCTCACCCTTCATCTTGGAGCTTACTGTTTGCGCAGCAGACTAGCCAGAGGCCGGCACTGCCGCGAGGGCTATCTGATTCAGCTGGAAATCTCAACACAGTATCTTCGCGTTGTCCGATGCTCTGCTTGCGGCACAGAGTTCACCTACGTGCCAGATTCGAGTTGGGTCACGATGGTACTGCCGGGGATGCGAGACTGATGGAAGAAATGAAAGAGCTTTTGTTGATTTTGCTCGGAGGATAAGGATCAAATCCGAACAAGCCCTTCTGTTGTGCCTTCCGCCACTTCACCCAACGGGCTTTCTGAGCAGCCGGATTCGTCTATGTGCAACTGGTGACATCCTGCGTTTGCGGTCAGTGATTGAAACTGACCTTGGTCCATCTTGCACGTTGAGCGGCGGCGATTCGTGCGCGACCGGCAGCCGACATTCTGCCCCTTCGGAATGATCCCTTTGCGTTCAGGGCTGAGAGTGCATTGTTGAGACTCTCGAGCTGCGCGGCAAGACACTAG
>Ga0307469_10000466_pt1 | contig 14933 bp, 13 predicted proteins | sample atmos_gasesAM2C__FD_203084 | JGI IMG/M metagenome (GOLD analysis project Ga0307469, IMG submission 203084) | Hardwood forest soil microbial communities from Morgan-Monroe State Forest, Indiana, United States - atmos_gasesAM2C_515 | ecosystem: Environmental > Terrestrial > Soil > Temperate...
CTCCATCAGAACCACATTTTCCGGATCCTGTTTCCCAACAATTGCCTGTCGCAAGAGAGCCAGGTAGGACGCCGAATCCATTCCGCTCAGCAGATATTGCAAACCCTTATCGAGCCCATGCACGTCCATGAACGTTCGCGCCAGCACCGGCTGGTAAGCGTAGAGGGAAGGGAAGGCCTGCAATTCGACGAGCTTCGGTTCCAGACTGCCGCCTGCACCCCGCACCAGCCCGAAGTCCACCTGAATGAACATGGGATGGGGCGCCTCGTTGGGCACATGAAATTCGGCAGGAATCGATTCCGCCGAGTGAGCCCGGTATTCCGGATTGTCCACGAGTTGGTGGATCAAGTCTTTCCCATCCGCTGCCATCCGCGCCAGCAAGTCAGCGGGCAAGAAGCAAGGCGTCTCCGAAACCCGGAAACCAATCGGCACCCCGCATCGTTCCGCCAGGAGAGTAAGCAGCTCGGGATACTTATCCGGCTTGTATTGCGAATTGAAAGCCTGTCGAAGGGAAGGAATCATGTCAGGATGGTGTAGCGCGGCCACCTCGCCCGAAAAAGGTTTGTGCCCTCTTCTTAGTGTTCAGCCATAGCGGTCGTGGTGGTTGGTGTTGCTTTTGTTTTGCTGAAGACTGACGACCGACGACCGACGACTAAGGTTCAATCAGGAACTTGCCCCCGTGCATAATCTGGTCACTGTCTACCCAGATATCGAAGTTCCTTCCGACCACGTCAATATGTGTCGAGGAATACCATTTCGCGCCCGTGTGCTCCCCATAAGGATTGCCAAACGCAATGTGGATGCCCGGATACTTTTCGTCCTGCAAAATCTCCCCAATCACATCCTTCAATTCGATGTTCGTGCCAATCGCAAACTCTCCCACCCGGTCGCTGTTTTCGTCCGTATGCGTGTACGCCCAAAAGTCGTCGCGCAATTCGCGATTCGAGCTCTCAGCTGACACCAGCCGGTTCTTCTCCACGCGAATCGTCAGCGGATAGGGTTTCAAGTCCCCAAACTTCGCACACAGATAATCCCCCACCACGCCATCGATCACGAACGTCCCATTCACCTCGCCTGGCGTTGTAAACACTTCGCCCCCGGGCAGATTACCCCACTTTTCCGGGCTGATGATCCCCGAGGTCTTTAGCCAGTTATAAGAAGGATTCAGGTCTGCGACCAGGTCGGTTCCAGCCGGCGTCTTGGCGCGGATCTGCGATGCTTTGCGCACCATCTCCACGACCTTCTGGCTGATGCGGTCCACCCTCCCAAAATCCGCGCGCATTCCCTCCAGCATGATCCGCCGGTTAATGTTCACCATGTGCGCGTGCCGGATCTTTCGCCGGTTCACCACCTCGGTCATCTGCATGCGTGATTGCAGTTCGTTGCGCTGCGCTCGCACCGCGAAAATGCTGACTGCGGAGGTCTCCAGATCGTCCAGGATCTCTTGAGGCAATTTGGACAGGGGTCGCTCCGCCAGTTCTTCCAGCACGAACGCGTGATAGGGCGCGCCCACTTGTTCCAGTTCGCGGACCAGCGCTGCCGCGATTTCCAGACTGGCCTCGTCGGTGATGACCGTGACTCTCTCCGAAGGTTGGATCCGCAGACACACCCGCACCGCGTTGCGCGCGCCCGGAGTCAGTTCAGAATCGAAAGGAATGGTATTTAAAGGACGATGTGCGTGGCTGACTTTGTTCATTACCCTGCTTTTTGTTCGGAAACCGGGGCGGCCACTTCGGCTACGCCCACTTCCGTCTCCTCAATGATGAAGTCCACAACTTTCTTCAGATCGCCGGTCTCTTCGAACACGCGGATCTGCCGGTCGGCGCCGGTTCCCATCTCCATTATTTTGTGGACGTATTCGATTTCTTCCCTAGAACCCAGTTCGTCCACCACGTCGTCCACAAACTTCAGGTATTCCAGGATCAGGTCGCGCACCGGAACCTGGGTTTGTTTGCCGAAGTCGATCATCTTCCCATTGATTCCGTAGCGCGCCGCTCGCCACTTGTTCTCCATGATCAGCGCACGCCGGTACAAGCGGAACCCCTGGTTCGCCTCGTATAGCTTGTAAAGTTTCGCGACGGTGGCCTGTATGAGCGCGGCCAGCGCAATCGTTTCGTCCACTCGCATTGGGATGTCGCAGATACGGAACTCGATCGTATTAAAGAACGGATGCGGCCGGATGTCCCACCAGATTTTTTTTGCGTTATCGATACAACCGGTTTTGATCAGCAATTTGATGAAATTCTCGTACTCGCCATAGCTGGGGAAATAATCGGGGATATTCGTGCGCGGAAACTTGTCGAACACCTTGCACCGGTACGATTTGAGCCCGGTATTCATTCCCAACCAGAAAGGCGAGTTGGTGGAGAGCGCCAGGATATGCGGCACAAAATAGCGCGCGTGATTCATCATGTGGATGGCCGTTTCCCGGTCTTCCACCCCGATGTGCACGTGCAGCCCGAAAATCAGGTTCGCGCGCGCCACCAATTGCATGTCTTCGACGATGTTTTTGTAGCGCTCGTCGGGATAGATCTCCTGCGCCCGCCAATCTGCAAACGGATGCGTCGCCGCCGACGCCAGCCGCAACCCATTCTCTCGGGCCAGCGTAATCATGTCGCGGCGCAGCTTCTTCACCTCATCCTTTGCATCCTTAATGTTGCTGCAAACCGATGTCCCCACTTCGACCACAGACTGGTGCATCTCCGCTTTCACGCGTTCCTGCAGCAACATCTTGCCTTTTTCGATGATTTCCGCGTGAATGTGCGAGCGCAGGTCGCGCGTGACGGGATCGACCGTCTGGTACTCTTCTTCGATCCCGATGGTGAAGGTAGGTTTCATGCGCTATTAAATCGAGCGAGGCCGCCTTTGCCTGTCATCGAACGACAGTCCAAAAGCTCAGCCTGCGCAGCCTACACAGTATAACAATCGCCACTTTCAAAAAATGCGGGCTACGCCCCTGCAACGGGAGCCGCTTTTGGCAAGCTCTTCCGGATCGCCTTCTTTCGGGGAGTCTCGGCCTGTTCTCCGTGCAGGAAAGATGCCCATCGAAGCTCCTGGACGGGACTCTCTCCGCTCAAGGCCTTCTTCACCGCCATTTCTGCCACCGCATTCACGACCCAATCAAAGTTCTCTTGCCCGACCGAATTCACATCCGCATCCGGCGCCGGATTCATGAAATCGATTGCATACGGCACGCCACCCTCAACCGCGAATTCGACGGTATTTAAGTCGTATCCCAAGGCTCTGCACAAAGTGAGTGCGTCTTTCTCGATCCGTTCCTTCAACCCCGCATGCGGCGGAGGATTTCCCTTCACATACCTCTCATGATGCGGAAGCTTCGGGTCGTACCGCATGATGTGCACCTTCTCTTGCCCGATTACGTAGCAGCGAAAGTATTCTTCAAACTCCACTCCGCGCTGCAGCGTCATGCACAGATGCCCGGTGTCGTTGTAAGCCTTGAAAAACTCGTCCGGCGAATGCAGCTTGTAGACGTTCTTCCAGCCGCCTCCGTCATAGGGTTTCAGGAACGCCGGCCAACCCACGTAGGCAAACACTTCGTCCCAGTTCAAGGGAAACATCAGATTCCGCATCGACTGGTCGGTCGTTCCTGGCGGATGCTGGTTGTGGGGCAACAACACGGTCGGCGGAATCGCGACGCCCAGCTTCTGGGCGAGGGCATAGTTGAAAAACTTGTCGTCGGCCGTCCACCAGAACGGATTGTTGATGACAATCGTTCCGTGCAACCCCGCGTTTTTCAGGTATGCCCGGTAAAACGAAATGTCCTGCGAGATGCGGTCGATGATCACGTCGTATTGCTTGGGCTGATCCATCCGCACGCCGCCGACCCTTACAAACTCCGCGGTGACGCCCTCGATGCCCATTGAATTGACCTTCTCCACCAGGGCCGGCGGAAACGTGTTCTCCATTCCGAAAATAATCCCGATCTTCTTCTTACTCATAAGAATGCTCCTCGACCGTAGCGCCGGCATTCTCGCCCGGCTGTCTCAGAGGGTCTCTCGCCCTCTTCCTTAATTTCCAACCACCGCACGCACCACCCTTAAAAAATTCCCACCCATAATCTTCTGAATATCCTTCTCCGAGTATCCCCGCTTCAGCAGGGCAGCCGTCAAGTTCGGCATCTTGGAAACATCCTCCAGCCCGCTGGGCACACTGGGAATTCCATCAAAGTCACTCCCGATTCCCACATGATCGATCCCAGCTACCTTCACAATGTGGTCGATGCACTCCGCAGCATCCTCCACCGTGGCATGGCCTACTTTCGCGTGAACCTCGTCGTATTGCGCGTGCTCCTTCGCCGCATAGGCATCCAGGTCCGCGCCCGTCAGGTTTGGTTCCACGCCACTCTGTTCCGCGACATGTTTCCGCAATTCGTCACCGTCTTTCTGACTCAGAAAGGACGAGCCGAAGTTCACTCCCACCACGCCCCCATTTTTGGCCAGTGCCCGAAACATCTCATCCTTCATATTGCGCGGGATGTCGGAGTAGACAAAGCACGACGAGTGCGAGGCAATCACCGGCTTGGTGGAGACTTCAAGCGCATCGTAGAAGGTCTTATCCGAAACGTGAGAGATGTCAACAATCATCCCGATCCGGTTCATCTCCCGCACCACCTGCTTGCCAAAGTCCGTCAGCCCATTGTGCTCCGGCTTGCCGGTGGAAGAGTCGGCCCAGTGGTTGCTGCGAAAGTGGGTGAGCGTCATGGAAAGAATTCCCATCCGCCGGTACGTGCGCAGGACGCCGAGATCGTCGTCGATCTGATGTCCGCCCTCGATGGTAAGAACCGCCGCAATCTTGTTTTGGCCGACGATGCGCTCGATGTCGTGTGCGCTGGTCGCCAGTTCAATGCGGTCCGGGTATTTGTCGAACACTCCCTGCATGGCGTCCCGCAGGTCGAGGGTCCGCCGGACCGCCTCCGCCCCAGGATAGTAGGACGGGACCCACAAGGCAAAGAATGGGACGTGTATGCCGCCTTCCTGCAAGCGCGGAAGATCAATCATCCCGTCCGGCAATCTCTGGCCGATGTCTGCCTTGTCGATGAGCACGCGCTGGGCCGTGTCGTTATGCGTGTCGAACCCAAGCACCTTTGTCTGGATCCTCCGTGCTTCCTCCATATTCTGAGCCAGGCAGCAATGAGCGAGCAGTAGCAGCGCGGCCGTGCCGAGAAAGGACAGCCGTGTACGCATCCAGTAGTGTTTCGCGTGGCTCAAGGTTTTGCTCCTCTGCATGCTCTGGGTCTTGCGCTCACTGCCTTTGCTACCAGCCAACGACCATCAGCTAAAGATACTTCTCCGCCATCCTCAACCAGAACGGCCAATCGTGCCCCGTGTGATCGCCCCAGATATCCAGCCAGTTCGGTACCGCCTTGCCGTTCAATAGCGCGGAGAGCTTTACATTTTGGTCGAGACACATATCCCATTCGCCGGAAGCCAACACAATCTTCATCTGCCGATACCGGCTCAAGTACCAGTCATCCTGCATGTTCGCCAGATAATCCGACGGGCAGTTGAAATACGCGTCGTCGTCATAATACCCATCCAGGAACTGGTGAATGTCGAAGGCGCCACTCATACTGATGCAATGCGTCACGATATCCGGATGTTTGAACGCGAAATTCACTGCATGGTATCCCCCGAAGCTGCACCCGGTGACGCCTAAGGATGGTGATGAATTCCGCCACCGCAGGTAGGGTAGAAGTTCGTGCAAGACGTAGCGTTCATATTGCAGGTGCCGGAGTACGCGAATTCTCGGGTGAGCCGACTTGTTGTACCAGCTCTCCAGGTCGATCGCGTCCGGGCAAAAGACCTGCAGTTCGCCGCCGTCGATTTTCGGAGCCAACACTCCGATCATGCCGCGGTCCTCGTACTCGAAGAACCTTCCCATCGATGTAGGGAACACGAGCATTGGCGTGCCGGCATGGCCGAACACCAGCATCTCCATGTCCCGATGCAGTTCCTGGCTGTACCCCTTGTGATATTCGCGATTCATGAGCCGAAGTATCTTACCTGAACTGATGTGTGGCGCGGGTGTCTTCAGACCTACGGGTGTTCGTCCAGGAGGTAGCGCTTGTACAGAGATCTATCCGCCTGGCGAAATTTTTCCTATACATCTTGTACGGAAAGGTCCGCATCTCTAGGTCGAAAGGGCGTGCTGCACAGGTTAAAGGAGCTGCCAGAAATGAGGGCCTCACCATCAAGACGAGTCGGACTAGTGATTGCTCTGATCGTGATCGCGCAGACTGTGTTAGCACAAGACGTCGAAAATTCTCTGGCGGGTGTAGTGACCTCAAGCACTGGTTCGCCGATTGTAGCCGCAAACATTTCGGCCAAAAATTTGAACAGCGGAATCTCGAAGCAAGCGCAGACGGATAGCAGCGGTCGATTTCACGTGGACGATCTTGAAAGTGGGGACTACGAGATCTCCATCACCGCGGATGGTTTCGTCCGCCAGACTAGGCCGCTCAAGTTACCCGCGACTGGACTGCAAGGCGTAAGTTTTTCCCTTACCCCTAGCAATGCGACCGGCGCAGGCCTGCCGAATGCGCCCTCAGCTAGCCAATCTGGGCCGTCGCTCTCGGATCTGGGGTTTCCTCCCGAAGAAACGCAAAGCAACGCCAAGCAACAAGCGCTCCTCGATAAGCGCACCCACATGTTGAAGATTCATCAAAAGCTCGGGTTGATCACCGCGGCCCCTCTGGTCGCAACCCTTGTTGCCTCCGTGGGGGCGGGCGGGCACAATACCAGCAGCACTGACCGGACAGTCCACATGGTGTTGGGCGCAGTTACCTCGGACCTCTATTTCACCAGTGCTTACTTTGCCATCCGTGCCCCAAGAGTTCCAGGAACGACCACTCGTGGCCCGATCCGCCTGCATAAGGCGCTGGCCTGGGTACACGGTCCGGGGATGATCCTGACACCGATTCTGGGTGCTCTCGCGTACGATCAAAAGAACAACGGAGAAAAAGTGCATGGGATCGCTTCGGCTCACGGCCCCGTCGCGATCGTGACTGCCGGCGCTTTCGGAGCAGCGTTGCTTTCGGTGTCGCTGAAGTTCTGAGAAGCCTATGTACGCGAAAATCAGGCCGATTCTTCTTGTTCTGCTGCTCTCCGGATTCGCGTCGGCCGATGACCAGTGGATTCTCGACCAGTGCACCCTCACGTATCACGTGTCGCACCCGCTTCATCAAACCGACGGGGTCAGCCATGCGGCCCGCGGCAAAGCCGTGTGCCACGCCGGCGAGTGCGATTTCTTAATTGCTGTTCCCGTCAAATCGTTTGATTCCGGTGATAGCAACCGCGACCTCCACATGATCCAGGTCACTCGTGGAGCCGAATTTCCGATGGTTACGGTACGCACCCGTCTGCCCGAATCCGCCGCCACCGGCTCTATGGTGAACGCCGATTTAGAGATCCAGTTCGCCGGGCAGACCGTCCACTACAAGCAAGTTGCATTTCAACTGACACGCCAGGGGAGCGAAACACGAATTAGCGGGACGATCCCTACCACGCTGTCCGACTTCAAGATCGACCCTCCCAGCTTGCTCACGTTGCCCGTAAAGAATGAAATTCCGGTGCACGTGGACATGACCTGGCACGCCGCGCAGTGACATCGCCTGATTCGTAACTTGGTATCCATCCTTAGAACCCAGGCCGGGTCTTCACGTAAGATGTTTGCGAGGTTTCTGGCCTTGCACGTCCTGACCGAAGCTGACGTTCATCGCTTGCTCGACCCGCGTGCTCTCATTCCGGCGATCGAGGGAACGTTCCGTTCGCGCTACCCGGCTACTCTCATGCCGACTCGCACCCAAATGAAGGTGGAAGATGGCGTCTTCCTGATCATGCCTTGCTACGACCGTGCCGGTCACGGATTGGGCATGAAGCTCGTGAAATTCAATGAGAAACCGTCTCTGGCAGCAGATCGCGTTCAGGCCACCTACATTCTTCTCGATGTGGAATCGGGTTGCACCAAACTCGTAATTCCGGCGAACTATCTCACCGACGCGCGCACGGCGGCGACCTCGGCGGTTGCCACCAGGCTTCTCGCTCGCGAAGACTGCAAAGTGCTCGGTATTTTCGGCACGGGACGCGAAGCTCGCGCTCATCTGCAAATCTTGCGGCACGTTCGCCCTTTTGAGCGAGCTCTGGTTACTGGCCACGATCCCGGTCGCAGCAGGGAGTTCGCCCAGCAGATGGAACATGAGCTTGGCATGCAAGTGGAGTCGGTTTACTCGCGAACCTGCGCGGCAGAGTCGGACGTCCTGTGTACCTGCACGACTTCAAAAACGCCGCTCTTTGACGGCAACATGGTCCGGAAAGGTACGCATATCAATGCGGTCGGCAGCTTTCAGCCGCAGATTCGGGAACTCGATGACGTTTGCGTTCGGCGCTCCCGGATTGTGGTCGATACCTACGACGGTGCGCTGGCCGAAGCGGGCGACCTCCTGATTCCTCTAAAGTCGGGCGTCATCAAGCGCGAGAGTATACTCGCGGACCTGCATGAACTCACCACCGGGCGACGGCCGGTGCGCACCAACTCATCCGAAATCACATTGTTCAAGAGTGTAGGCAACGCACTGGAAGATTTAGCCGCAGCAGAACTTCTGGAAGAAACGATCCTTTCATTGGCGCCGAACACACTGGAAAATCCGATTTCTGCGCTGCCTTCCTGATTCCATGCTCTTCGGAATCGGATGCACGAAGCCGATAATCAGGCCAGGTTGCGCAGTTTCTCCATCAAACCAAGCCAGCCCGCGATGGTCTGCGCACCCTTCTCGAACGTGACATCGTAGATAAGTTCGTGGGCTCCAATCTTTTTACAAGCTCGGGCATCTTCGCCGATCTGATCCATCGTCCCTGTGAAGATCGTTCGGTCGGCGCCGAGAGGGGCGTCGGTGATGTGCAGGTTGGCGCGCACCACCATCGCCATGTGCGCCGGATCACGCCCAGCTTCCTTGGCCATCTTCCGGACCGCCCCGAACATCTGCTCCATCCCCGCGAGCGGAATCGCTACCGGATTCCAGCCGTCGGCCAGGGTGGCGAGACGTTTGAGCGCCGCCGGTGCAAACGCCGCCATGTAAATTGGAGGGTGCGGCTTCTGTACCGGTTTGCAATTGATATACGACTCCGGAACCCGATAGAACTTGCCCTGGTATTTGACCGGATTCGTGGTCCAGATCGCTTTTAGAACCTGAAGAAATTCGTCCGCCATGGCTCCGCGCTGTTTCATATTCGCGCCGGACGCATCCATTTCATCTTGTGACCAGCCCAGGCCTAGCCCTACCCGCAGCCTGCCCCGAGACAGGATGTCGATGGTGGTCAGGCGTCGCGACAGCAACACCGGGTTGTAGTAGGGAAGATCCAGGACGCTCGTACCCAGGGCTACCTTTCTTGTTCGGGCCGCGACGAAGGTCAGAGTGTCCAACGGATCCAGCGAATACTTGTAGCCTTCCGGAAGCGATCCATCGGGAGTTACCGGATAGGGCGTCTGCGGTTTCACGGGCCATAACAGCCGTTCAATCGTCCAAAGGCTGTTATACGCAAGCGCTTCTGCGCGCTCCGCTACCAGTTCCAGGTTTTCAGGCGACCCGAGCGGCCCGATGTTGGGAAGACCAAAGCCGATTCTCATGCGCAGATCCTCTTGAATAGGGTTTTGGATGAATGTAGGGGCGGAAGTTTTTGCCGTCAAGTTTCAGATAGTTCCTCGGACGAGGGACGCCCAATCGAAGCAGTGCGGTTGCGGGTTCTCCGCCTGCCTTATATTCTTGCCCGTTATGTCTACGCTTGTGGAATGCGTGCCGAATTTTTCTGAGGGCCGAGACAAGTCCAAAGTGGATGCCATTGTCGAGGCGATGAAGGTGGACGGCGTCTACCTGCTCGATCGCGAGATGGATGCCGACCATAACCGCTGCGTGATCACTCTGGTCGGCGGGCGCAACGCCATTCAGGAAGCGGCCGTTCGCGGCGTGGGAAAAGCGGCTGAACTCATTGACTTGACCCAGCACCAGGGAGCGCACCCGCGCATGGGTGCGGCCGATGTAGTCCCATTCATCCCGATTGACGGCGTCACAATCGAAGATTGCGTGGCGATGGCGCGCAATGTAGGGGAGCAGGTCTGGAAGAGGTTTCAGATTCCGGTGTATCTGTACGAAGCAGCAGCCACGTCGCCGGAACGAACGAACCTTGAAAATATCCGGCGCGGGCAATTTGAGGGGATCCGCGATGAGATTGCGACCAATCCCGCACGTCGTCCTGATTTTGGCGAATTGCGCGTGCATCCGACGGCCGGCGCAACCGTGGTGGGCGCCCGCAAGTTTCTGATCGCCTACAACGTGTTCCTCAACACGACCGACGTGGATATCGCCAAGAAGATTGCCAAGGCAGTGCGCTTTTCGAGCGGGGGAATGCGCTTTGTCAAAGGCGCTGGGTTCCTCGTGCGTGGTATGGCCCAGGTTTCCATGAATCTGACGGATTTCGAACAGACTCCCGTCCATCGTGTTTTTGAAATGGTCAAGCGCGAAGCCGCACGCTATGGGGTCATTCCGGTCTCCAGCGAGATCGTTGGACTGATCCCGAAGAAGTCTCTCGAGCAAGCTGCGGAGTGGTTTTTGCAGGTCGAGAATTTCGATTCCTCATTGATTCTGGAGAACCGGCTGGCTGCGGTCATGGGCGGCAAGATGGCCGTCGGCGGACTGCGCGCCGGGATAGAGCCCTTCGTGGAGCAGTTGGCCGCCCCCACGGCGACGCCGGGAGGGGGGAGCGCCGCCGCCGCGGCGGGCGCGATGGCTGCGGGACTCGCCCACATGGTCGCGGCCATGTCGCGGGGGAAGAAGGCTTACGTCCAATATGAAAGCGAATTGAGTTCGACCATTGCGCGACTGGCGCAGTTGCGCGAACAATTGAAGGCGGCTGTCGATGGCGATGCCGAGTCGTATAACGCGGTCATGAAGGCCTACAAGCAGGCGAGAGAGTCCGCCAACGGAGACGCCATGGTCGACGCTGCTCTGAAGCAAGCATCCAGTGTACCGCTCGGAGTGGCGGAGAAGGCGCACGAGGTCGGAGCCTTGTCTGCAAAACTGGGGCCGATTACGAATCCAAACATGAAATCGGATCTCACTACTGCCTCTGCGCTCGCTGAGGCGGCGATTCAAGGGGCGCTGGCGAATGTTGAGATCAACCTTGGATCGATGAAGGATGAGGCGTTCGTTCGCGAGATGCGACGAAAAGCGAACCTGTTGTCGAAGTCCCGCTAGCCTCCGCTAGCAGAACTCCAGCTTGGGATGAGGTGTCCAACCCGTCAACGGCGTCCCTGTACTTTAGTTTGCTGCTCGCCGCACCATGTCGGCATACAATTGATATCTACCGGGTTAACGCAAAGGGCCGTTTCGGCATCCAAGGGTATATTCCCAGAGGTTTTATGACAAGACTGATTGCTTTGAGTTTGTTGTGGGTGAGTGCGGCAGCTTGGGCCATGCCGCTGGGCAGCACTTCACGGGCGGTCATTCCGTCCGACATTCAGCAGATTATTTCTGTCGACTACCGCGCCCTGCATGACTCGCCGACCGCGCAGGCGCTGAAAGAGCAGGTCTTGCCGGAGAGCCTGAAGCTGTTCGAGAAAGCCCTCAAGGGCGTCGGCATCGATGCCGACCGCGATGTGGACCAGTTGACGTTCGCGGCCTACCGCATGGGCAAGCAGGGCGTAAAGGTAGTCGGAATGGCGCAGGGTTCCTTTTCTTCGAAGACTGTCCTGAAGCGCATGAAGATCAAAAAGATTGCTCCCGCCAAGTATCGCCAGTCTGAGTTGTATGCCATGGGGAACGGCATGATCATGAGCTTCCTGGACGAGAACACGCTGCTCTTCGGCGACGATGGCGCGGTCAAGGGGTCCCTGGACGCTCGGGACGGCTACACGCAGACTCTGGATTCCAATCCGCAGATGTCGGACATGATGGCTTCGGTGGATGGCTCGCCGGTTTGGAGCTTGCTCGACCAGCAAGGCACGCAGAACATGATGCGCTCAGCCCTTGGCGACGCGACCAAAATTGCGGACTACGACACCGTAAAGAAGCGGCTGCTCGGTTCCCGTTACACCATGGATTTTTCCAGCGGCGTGAACTTCAACCTCGACGTGATCACTTCCGATTCCATCACCGCAGCGACCATGTCGTCGCTCGTGAAGGCGGGCATGCTTTACAAGAAGATGAATGCCACGCCGGTCGAGAAAGTTGCCATTGACGCGCTGACCGTCGACTCCGACAGCTCGAAATTGCAGCTGCATTTCAAGACCGACGACAAACAGTTTCAGGCGCTCATGAAGTCGGACCTGTTCGCGGCCGTTTCGAAGTAACCCGCGCTTCCGCAGGTTTTACGGGCACGGGCTTCAATCCCGTGCCCTTTTCTTATTGAGGGGAATGGAAGCGGCTGCGCCAACTGTAGGGTGGGCTTGTGTAGGGTGAGCTTGCATTAATGGTGTTATAGATATAACATCGATGTAATGACTGTTGGGAGCAATTCAGCCCGGTCTCGGTGGTTACTTCTGCTGTTCAGCCTGCCCGCGAAAAGCGCCAGCCAGAGGGTAGAAATTTGGCGCAAGTTGCAGCGCTACGGCATGCTTCCTCTCCGGAGTGGCGGATACGTTCTTCCCAACTCACCGGTCAACCAGGAACGGATGGAATGGCTGGCCACGGCCATTCGAGCCTACAGAGGCCAGGCCTCGGTGGTGGAGGTCCACGGTTTTGATGACCTGCCAGCCGAAAAACTGAAGGCGTCGTTCCAGGAAGCGCGTACCCGCGACTATCAGAAGTTGCTGCTCGAAGCCAAGAAACTGGCTTCGGCCAGGCCGGCGGGAAAGCCTGCAGGAAGAATGAACCGAATTCGCCGGCGACTGCAGGAACTCCAGGACATTGATTTCTTCGGGAATCCCTTGCGCGCCAAGGTGGAAGGGGTCCTGAGCGAGGCAGAGGAGGGTGCAAAAGTGCGTACGGTAAAAAAAGGGAAACAGAAGCCCTCGCAATACGCGAACCGGCAGTGGATCACTCGTCCGCGTCCCGGAATTGACCGCGTCTCCTCAGCCTGGCTGATCCGGCGGTTTATCGACGCGAAAGCGCGCTTTGTTTTCGCATCCGATCCCAACGCGCACCCCACGGCGGTGCCTTTTGACATGTTTTGTGCTCAGGGATTCGGTCACAGGGGCGAAGATTGCACCTTTGAAACGTTATGCAAGGAGTTCTCGATTCGTGACCAGCGTGTGAAGCGCATTGCCGAAATCATCCACGATGCGGACCTGGGGGATGAAAAATTCGGACGGGCGGAAGGTTCCGGCCTCGACAAGGTGCTCCACGGCTGGGCAAAACAGGATTTGCCCGACGACGAACTTCTCCACCGGGGCATAGACCTGATCGAGGGCTTGTACGACTCCTTGGGATAACTCTCGCCGGAGGGCACAATGACGGCCATCGCGAATACAAATCAACTGCTGCTCATCAGCAACTCAACCCAACATGGGGGCGGGTATCTGGACCATGCCGAAAGCGAGATCCGGGATTTTGTTGGGCGAAGAACGGAGGTTCTGTTCATTCCATTCGCGCTCCATGATCGCCGCGCTTATGCGGCCAAGGTCGAGGCTCGCTTACGCGAAATGGGTCTGTCTGTCCGTTCCGTGCATGACCTCTCCAATGTCCCGAGGGCCGTTCAGGAGACAGAGATTGTGTTCGTCGGGGGCGGCAACACGTTTCGCCTGCTCAAGGGACTCTACGATCACGACTTGATTGACCCGATCCGGCAGAGGATCGCGGCGGGTGGGGTCTACGTCGGGTCCAGCGCCGGCTCCATTGTGGCTTGTCCGACTTTAAGGACCACGAAGGATATGCCAATCGTTCAGCCTCGATCCTTTGCCGCGTTAGACCTGGTGCCGTTCCAGATCAGCCCTCATTACCTTGATCCAGACCCGACCTCGACCCACATGGGTGAAACGCAGGAAGAGCGCATCCAGCAGTTTCTCGAGGAGAACGAAGCGCCGGTGATCGGGCTGCGCGAAGGGGCGATGATCAGAGTGCAAAACGGGGCTGTCCACTTGAAGGGTCTGCAGGGGGCCCGCATCTTCCGGCGGGAACATAAACCGGTCGAAGTCAAAGCAGGGACGAATCTCCAGGATCTCTTGGCCGAAACCTCGGCTGTTCAAGTCGCATGAAGAGTACCGAAGTTATCGCTCTCACCGCGCGCGATGTTCTAGATCTATTGTCCGTCGAGGAGTGTATTGATGCGGTGGAGCGGGCATTCCTCTTGTATGGACGGGGCGTGGCCGCGGCACCGGGCGTACTCAGCATGCACTTGGAAAACGGCGCGTTTCATATCAAGGCCGGGAGTCTTGACCTCAAGAGGCGCTACTTTGCTGCAAAGATCAATGGAAATTTTCCAGGGAACGCGGCCCGATTTGGGTTGCCCACGATCCAAGGAATGATTGTGCTCAGCGATGCCGAGAAGGGAACCGTTCTGGCCGTCATGGATTCTCGAGATGTCACGTCGCTTCGCACCGGCGCTGCAACAGCCGTGGCTGCAAAATACCTGGCGCGGACGGACGCTCATACGTTGACCATTTGCGGCTGCGGCCAGCAGGGTAGGGCGCAGCTGAGAGCCCTATCGAGCGTCTGCCAGCTTCGGAAAGTCTTTGCTTATGACAATTCCGCGCGGCAGTCCGAGGTCTACGCCAAGGAACTCACGTCCGAGTTGAACATGACGGTGACGCCGGTGAATGACCTTCGAGCCGCCGTCCGGCAAAGCGATATCTGCGTCACATGCACCACCTCGCAGTGGCCGTTGTTGGGACCAGAGGACGTAAGCGCGGGTACGCTTATCGCCGCGGTTGGCGCAGACAATCCGCATAAGCAAGAGATTGACGCTGTATTAATGGGCAAGGCAAAG
>Ga0307469_10000467_pt1 | contig 14926 bp, 12 predicted proteins | sample atmos_gasesAM2C__FD_203084 | JGI IMG/M metagenome (GOLD analysis project Ga0307469, IMG submission 203084) | Hardwood forest soil microbial communities from Morgan-Monroe State Forest, Indiana, United States - atmos_gasesAM2C_515 | ecosystem: Environmental > Terrestrial > Soil > Temperate...
CGCCTGAAAAAGCGGCGTCCTCTTCCAATGGGACCGGGCCCCGGGTGATTTTCATCGTGGGAGTCAACGGCGCAGGCAAAACAACCAGCATCGGGAAGCTCGCCAACCGCCTGAAGCACGAGGGCCTTAGCGTGGTGCTCTGCGCGGCCGACACGTTTCGCGCTGCCGCCATCGAGCAATTGGAAATCTGGGCGCAGCGCAATGGCGTGGAAATGATCAAGCAGAAATTCGGCGCCGATCCCGCCGCGGTCGTATACGACGCAGTGGCCGCAGCCAAGGCGAGGAATGCGGACGCCGTCATCGTGGATACCGCCGGCCGCCTGCACACCAAATCCAATTTGATGGCGGAACTCGAAAAAATGAAGCGCACCGCCGCGAAAGTGATTCCGGGCGCGCCCCACGACGTCTTGCTGGTTCTGGACGCGACCACTGGGCAAAACGGATTGGCGCAGGCGCGCGAATTTACTTCCGCCGTGGGCGTGACGGGAATCATCCTGACCAAACTGGACGGCACCGCGAAAGGCGGCATTGTGGTGGCCATTTCGCGCGAGCTCGGACTGCCCATCCGCTTCGTCGGCACCGGCGAGCAGATCAACGATCTGGTTCCGTTCGACGCGGAAACGTACGCGAATTCCCTGTTCGACTAAATCCGTGGACGCGCGCGACATTCACTTCATGGAGCATGCGCTGGCTCTCGCGGTCAAGGGCATCGGCCTGGCCAGCCCGAATCCCACCGTGGGTTGCGTAATCGTGCGTGATGGCGAAGTCGCCGGCGAAGGATTTCACCAGTACGATTGGCGGGATCACGCGGAAATCATGGCCCTCAAGTCCGCCGGCGAGAAAACACGCGGCGCCACACTTTATGTGAGCCTGGAGCCCTGCAACCACACCGGCCGCACGGGACCATGCACCGACGCGATTATTGCCGCGGGGATCCGCCGTGTCGTAGCGGCGATGGAAGATCCGAATTCCGCAACTTGCGGCCGCGGATTCGAGCGCTTGCGTGCCGCTGGCATTGAAGTACAGTCCGGCCTGCTCGAGCATCATGCGCGCCGGTTGAACGAATCATTTGCCTGCTGGATTCGGACGAAGAAACCATTTGTCACGCTCAAGGCAGGATTAACCCTTGACGGCCAGCTCGCTATCCCCGGCCCGAAGCACAAATCCAGCGGGCCCAAGGAGCAGAGTTGGATTACTTCGGAAGAGTCCCGCGCCGAAGTACACCGCATGCGCCATTCTTCCGATGCACTGCTTACCGGCAGCGGCACGGTGCTCAGCGATGATCCATTTCTCACCGACCGCAGCGGTCTGCCGCGCCGTCGGCGGCTTTTGCGCGTGGTCCTTGATTCAAAACTTCACCTGCCGCCAAATTCGCGGCTGGTCAAAAGCGCCGATGACGATTTGCTAGTGTTCACTGCGGCGCCGCTGAATTCTCCCAAGGCGCGCAAGCTGCAAGATCTCGGCGTCGAGGTTGTCCGCCCGCGCACAAGCCGCGAAGGCATGGACCTTTCCGCCGTCGTTGCGGAACTTGGAAAGCGGGACATCCTGAGCGTGCTTCTCGAGGCAGGCCCAACTCTGAACGGCGCGGCCCTCCGCGCGGGAATCGTCCACAAACTGATTCTCTTCTACGCCCCGAAAATCGCGGGTGACGACCGGGTGCCCTTCGCTCATGGCGCCAAACTCGGCGCGACTACACTGGAAGACGTCCGCTTCAAGCAGTTCGGTCCGGACTTCGCCGTGGAAGCGTACTTGCACAACGTCTATGAGAAGTAGAGCTGGCTTGCTTAGCTGAATACAGTCTTAAACTCAAGCAGAGGCTTCGCATAAATTCAAGCAAGCCTCTGTGGACAACCTGTATAATTTATCCGCGGCCAACGCCTTCATCGAGGCTGCGCGCGTTCGAGAAATGTCCTGCAGAACGCCGTAAGCCGGCAAGCCGGACGCACCGCGTCCGGCAAAAAACTGACCGGGCCTTTGGCCCAGCGAGAATCACATGGCAGACACTATCCAGAAGTACAAAGATTATGTAATGACCGGCTTCCTGAAGTCCGTCGCCCCGATCGTGATCGATAAAGCCAGCGGCGCTACTGTGACCGACGTGAACGGCAAAGAGTATCTCGACTGCTTCGCGGGAATTTCCGTGGTCAATTCGGGCCATGGCAACGCGCAAATCATCGCGGCCGCGAAGGCCCAGATGGACAAGCTCGTCCACTGCTCGTCATATCTCTATCACGTGCAGCCGGTCGCCGACCTCGCGGAGAAAATCGCGCACATCGCTCCGCGTGGGTTGACAAAAACATTTTTCGGCAACGGCGGCGCCGAAGCCATCGAAGGCGCGATGAAACTGGCGCGCCTGTACACCGGCAAGCACGAATTCATCGCGCTCCACGGCAGCTTTCATGGCCGGAGCTGGGGCGCGCTCAGCGTCACGGGAAACCAAGCACGCAAAAAGCGTGGCGGCCCGTACGCGCCGGGGATCGCTTTTGCCCCCGCGCCGTACGCTTATCGTTCGCTGTGGCCGAAGGATCCCGAAGAGTGCGGGCGGCAGTGCGCCAAAGCGATCGATGACGTGGTTCGCTTTGCCACTTCGAACGATGTCGCCGCGTTCATCGCCGAGCCGGTTATGGGCGAGGGCGGAATCATCGTGCCGCCGCTCAATTATTTTAAGGAAGTGAAAAGGGTTCTAGACCAGCAGGGCATTTTGTTTATTGCCGATGAAGTGCAGTCGGGCTTTGCGCGCACAGGAAAACTTTTCGCCATCGAACACTACGGCGTCGAGCCGGACATTCTGGTCACGGCAAAAGGCATCGCCGACGGATTCCCACTAAGTGCGTTCACCACGCGCCCCGAAATTGCCGCTGCTTACAAGCCAGGCGACCATCTTTCCACGTTTGGCGGCAACCCGATTTCCTGCGCCGCAGCGCTGGCCAACATCAACTTCATGGAGAAGGAAAACCTGCCCGCCCGCGCCGCCGAATCCGGAAATTACGTGATGTCCAAGCTACGTGAATTGCAAAAGAAAAATCCGCTCATCGGCGAGGTGCGGGGACTTGGCCTGATGATCGGTGTGGAATTGGTGAAGGACGAGAAACTTACGCCCGCGGCCGCCGAAGCCGAAGCCATACGCGATGCCTGCCTGCGCCGCGGCATGCTCATCGGTGTGGGCGGAACGTATGGAAACGTGGTGCGTTTCCAGCCGCCCCTTGTCATCACCCGGCAACAACTCGATCAGGCGCTGGGCATCTTCGCCGAAGCGCTCCAGGAAGTAACACAACCCGCCGCGCACGCCGCCCGCTAACAAGGGGTTGCGTGCTCAGGATTCCCGGCGGCAACTAGCGGTAGACCACGCAGCCGCGTTGTTCGAGCGCGGCAATCCAGTCTGGTGCTGCCAGGGTATCCACCCATCGCAGATCGAGCTTCTCTAATCGAGGCAGCGCCGCGATGTTAGCCGGCAAACGGGTCAGCGGGTTGCCGCGGAGATCCATTAGCCGCAATTCGTGGAGTCTCCCCACGGATTCTGGCAGCATGGTCAGCTTGTTATTCCTGAGGTGCAACTCCCGCAATCGCGATAAGCATTGGATCGAATCGGGCAGCGAAGTCAGCCGGTTGTCGGACGCGCGAAGCTCGATTAAGTTGATCATTCCGGAAACCGCTTCCGGAAACGCGGTGAAGCTGTTCTCACTGATGTTGAGGTAGCGCAACTTTGTCAATCGGCTGAGAGACGAAGGTAGCGACGTCAACCGGTTGTCATGGAGGTAGAGAAAGTCCGTGAGCCCATCAAGGTCACCGAGCGCGTCAGGCACTTTCGATAAATGGTTGTGACCAAGATCGACCATGCGGAGGTTTTTCAGACTGCCGATCCGTTCCGAAACTTCGGCTAGCCCGTTGTCAGCCAGGACCAAAGTTTCGAGCTCGGGTTGCTCCCACACATCGTCTGGCACGTGGCCGAGTTGCTTCTTCCAAAGGTTGAGATGTCGAGCGGTCGCCTGGGGCATAAAGTGATGCTACCGCATCTGACCCTCTGCGGGCGCGCTTGGAAACTGTGCCTCACCCACGCCATTGACTTGATCACTTAGAGGTTCCATACTCCGCTCGAATAGTCCTGAAATGATTTTTCGTACCCCTGGCAAAAAGCCCTGTAGGAGGTCATTCATGCGTTTCGCTACGGGTGCGCTGTGCGCAGTTTTATTCCTGGGATCTTCGGCGAGATGTCAAGAAGAGCACCATCACGAGCTGACCGCGGAAGAAGTCGGCTCCGTACACTTCCTGACTTCCTGCTCCTACACGGCCGAAGGCAGCTTCAACCGTGCGGTGGCGCTGCTCCACTCTTTCCAGTACGAACAGGCCCGGCAAGCCTTCGCCGATATTGCCGCGAAGGATCCCAGCTGCGCGATGGCCCAGTGGGGCGTGGCCATGTCTCACTATCACGGCCTATGGAAGAACGGAGACACCGCTGCGGGCCGCGAGGCTTACCAGAAAGCAAGAACGATTGCCGGCGCGAATCCCAAGACTACTCCGCGAGAGCTTGCCTATATTGATGCGTTAGGGGCGATTTACCGTGAGGACGGCAGAGATCAGTCTGCCCACGATCTGGCCTTTGAACAGAAAATGGGGGCCGTGCAAGCTGCTTACCCCTCCGACACTGAAGCTGCGATTTTTCACGCGATAACGTTCTATATTACCGCTCCAAAGACCGACAAGACTTACGCCAATCAGCGCAAGTGCGGTGAGATTCTCGAGCCGCTCTTCAATTTACAGCCTCATCACCCGGGCATCCCACACTACATCATCCATTGCTACGACAACCCCGTTCTCGCGGAGAAGGCGCTCGCCTCGGCCCGGATGTACGCGCAAATCGCTCCTGCTTCGGCGCACGCGAATCACATGCCGTCGCACATTTTCACGCGGCTCGGGCTCTGGGATGAATCCATGGCCTCGAATTTACGTTCCGAGAAACTGGCCATGGATGCGGAGGCAACTTCGACCAACGGCGAAGCTCGCGACCAGCGTCTCCACGCCATGGATTACCTTGCTTACGCCTACTTGCAGAGCGGGCAGGTGAAACGCGCACAGGTGGTGCTTGGGGAACTGAATTCGCTTTTGGCCATTCCCGGTCTGACGCTGACAGGCGACTACGCGATTGCCGCGATTCCGGCGCGCTGCACGATCGAACTCGGCAATTGGAAGGAAGCAAGCGCTCTGCAAGTGCGAACGTCAGGCGTACCCTGGGCGCAAGCCATCACCTGGGAAGCCATTGGCGAGGGCAGCGCGCGCTTCGGAAATCTCGAACGCGCGGCACAAGCCGAACAAACGCTGGCGTCGCTGGTGGACACGATCGCCAAGAAGAACAACTCCTACTGGTCGAACCAAGTGGAAGTGCAGCGGCGCGAAGTGGCGGGGTGGATCGCGGAAGGAAACGGCAAGCAGAGCGAAGCGATTGCCACGATGCGATCCGCCGCGGAACTCGAAGAGAGCATGGATAAGGACGCGGTAACTCCTGGGGCGATTACTCCGGCACGCGAAATGCTCGCGGAGCTGCTCCTGCGCGCGGGGGCACCCCAAGATGCCTTGAAGGAATATGAGGCGGTGCTCAAGGTGGCGCCCAACCGGTTCAACGCGCTTTATGGCGCGGCCAGCGCCGCCGATGAGGCGGGCGATACGTTGGCCGCGGATCACTACTTCCGCAAGCTGGGCGAAATTTCCGTGGGAGAAGAACGGCCAGAATTAGTAAAGGCACACAAGCGAGTTCCCGTCAGAGCCCAGAAAGACTCCGTGACGAATCCTTAAGTCTCGCAGGAAGACACGCCTTCTTGAGGATTAGGCTAGAATCGGAATACGCTCGAGACCAAGGGGACGGAGACTTCGTGTTCACCGGGATCATCGAACATCTAGGCACTATCGAATCGCTTGATCTGCGCGCGGACGGCGGCAAAATCTCGATTCACGCGCCGAGCGTGGCCGCAAGTCTCGCCGTCTCGAACAGCATCGCGGTGAACGGCTGCTGTCTCACGATTGTCTCGCTCTCGAACGAACGATTTTCGACCGACCTTTCCGGAGAAACCCTGGCCAAGACTTCTTTTCGCGAATTGAAGCCCGGCGTGCGCGTGAATCTCGAACAGCCGCTCACCGCGGGCAAGGAGTTGGGCGGCCATTTCGTCCTGGGGCATGTCGACGCAACGGGCAGCGTCTCGCAACTCAAACGCGAAAGCCCCGGAAGCGAGAGTTGGTGGTTGAGCGTGCAGATTCCGAAGGAATTCGCGCGCTACATTGTTGCGAAGGGCTCGATTACCATCGACGGCATCAGCCTCACTGTAGCGAGCTGGCACGATGGAGTCGCTGGAGTTGCGGTCATCCCGTTCACCTACCAGCACACGAATCTGTGCGACCTCAAGCGCGGCGATGCCGTCAATCTCGAGGGCGACGTGCTGGGAAAATACGTTGAACGCTACCTCGAAGCGCGAAACGCCGCGGCGGCTTCGCCATCCCGCTTCACGGAAGCACAGCTCATCGAAGAAGGTTTCTGACTTTTTTGGAGACATTCATGCCATCCCTCACCGGCGTGATCGAAACCTCTCTCTACGTGGATGACCTGGATCGTGCCTCACATTTTTACGAAAATGTTTTTGGCGTCAGCCGCATAGAGGGCGACGCACGCTTCCGTGCCTACAGCGTGGGTGGAAGAAGCGTTTTGCTCTTGTTCAAGCGAGGCGCATCGAACACGGTCACCGATCTCCCCTTTGGACAGATCGGCCCGCACGACGGCAGCGGATCGCTGCATCTCGCGTTTGAGATTCCTGCGTCGGAGCTTGCGGATTGGGAAGCGCGTCTTGCGGAAAAGAAAATCAGTATCGAAAGTACGGTCCACTGGCCTCGCGGCGGCACCAGCCTATATTTCCGCGATCCGGATAATCACCTCGTCGAGCTTGCCACGCCCGGTGTCTGGAGCATCTATTGAACCGGCACGATAGCAGAAACTCCTGGCAGAGGAAGTTCAACCGGCAATTACTTCACGTTTCTTCGCTCGCGCCCCGCGCCAGTACAAGCTAAGTCCTAATGCCAAGGCTGCCACGGTTCCACCGACCAGCTTCAACTCGAATCCCAACTTGTCCGAGGAGTCTCCCGGCGGGACGAGCGATACGATGATTCCGATCAGCACGACCAGGAAACCGACGCTGCTAATAACCCACACTCCCAGCTTGCCGCCCGGAATCAGCACGGCATTCTTGTTCTCCGATCGGTCCCGCCGGCCGAACAGTTTAATCGCTCCGGCAAACATGTACAGAAATGGAATGAAATACAAAATGATTGCGGCGTCCACGAGAAATTGATAGGCGCCGCGCGTCGTTTCGTTGATTTGGCTGACAAGCAAAATTGCCCCGGAGACCGTCGCCTGCACGAGAATCGAAACGTAAGGAGTCTTCCAGCGGGAATGAATTCTTCCAAAAGCCTCGGGCAGATAGCGGTGAATGCCGACCACGAAAGGCACACGCGCGATTCCCGCGACCGTGCTGCCCACGCCTCCCGCGTTTCCCACGGTTACCAGCATGGCCGCAAGAATTCCGAGGAAGCCAAGCTTCAACACCATCGAACCCATGGTGATCGCGTGGAACACTCCGCTTGTGGGAGATACATCAGCAGGGGAAACCAGCGACAGAACTGCCAGCGTCCCCGCGATGTACATTGCTGCGATCAGAATCCCGGAAGCCATCACAGCCCGTGGCAGAGTCCGCTGTGGGTTGTGTACCTCCGCGCTCATTGCGGAAACCAGTTCGAGTCCGGTGAAGGCAAAAGCGATCTGCGACCAGAAGTTTACCGTGTCCCAATTCCATACAGGCTTCATGCTTGTCCAGGTGATTTGCGTGATCGACCCATGGCGGCTCCATAGCGCGGCGGCAATCGCTACGAGCATGAGGAGCGGCACGTACGTGGAGACTCCACCGGCGTTTTGCAGCCATTTGCCGATGTTAAGCCCTATGATATTCAGCACCACCGCTACGACCAGGAGCCCCAGTGAGACCAGAAGAAGAAATTGGCGGTTGTGCTCGAGTGCGGCCCCGCCCTCGCCGATGATATAGGCGCTCATCGCGGCGCTGGCCAGCAAGAGCCCAGGAAAATAAAAGACCGTGTAAATCCAGTAGGTCCACCCGGCTACGAAGCCGTGAAAATCGCCGAAGGCTTCCTTGGCCCAGATGTACAGACCTCCTTCTTCGGGAAACCGCGAGGAAAGCTCGTTAATTACCAGCGCGGACGGCACAAAGAAAAATACGGCGGCCAGAACCCAGAGGCTGATCGAAGAAGTCCCGTTGTGCGCCGCCGCGGCAATCCAGCGTGGCCCGAGAACCGTGGCAATGTTGAAGAACAACACATCCCAGAAGCCCATTTCTTTGCGTAATTGCCGGATCGGGTCGGAAGTTCCCTTCGCGGGAGCGCTCACAGGGTCACGTCCATGGCGGGGATCAATTCGTCCTGCATGCGAAAGTTATGGAGAAATGCGTCCTTGGAATTCTCGAAGTCTTGCCAGGGGCCGAAGAACGTTACGCGGCCCTCTTGCAAGAACACGACGACATCGGCCAGCTTCCTGGCCAGGTGCGTGTCGTGCGTCACGACAATCGACGTGCGATGAAACGCTTCTTTCAACCGCAGAATCAAATCGCCCATGTGCCCGGCCATGATGGGGTCGACCATCGTCGTAGGTTCGTCGTATAGAATTGCTTCCGGATGCTGAGCCAGAGCTCGCGCAATGGCCACGGCGCGTTTCATTCCCGTCGACAATTCGCTCGGAATTTTATCGAGCACGTGTTCCACTTCCAACATCACGGCAAATTCCTGAACGTAGGCGTCCACGTCATCTGCCGCCAACCCCGGCTGATCCTCGAGCGGAAATCCGATATTCTCGCCCACCGTGAGCGAATCGAAAAGCGCCCCCGATTGAAACACCATCGTGACCTTGCGGCGCACTTCCGCAAACTGCGCTTCCGTGAATTCTGTTACGTCCTCGCCATCGACAATGATTCTTCCGGAATCCGCTTTCAGAAATCCCATGATGTGCTTCAGCGAAACCGATTTGCCCACGCCGCTGCGCCCCATGATGACGCAGGTTTCTCCGCGCTTTACGGTGAAGCCGACGCGGTCCAGCACGAGCCTACCGTCGAATCCCTTGCAGACTTCCTGAAACTCAAAAAAGTTGGCGGATCGCGGCTGGAGCTGCAGTTCTTCGGAGCTCTCTTCGCTGACAGGATTCAGATTGATCGGCCCGCCACGATTAATGTTAAGTATGTCGCTCATCTCTATTCCGCTTCGAGGATTCGGCGAGCTTCCTCATAGTCCGCCGGCGTGTTCATGTTCCAGAACAACCGCCCCGCGCTATCAAATCGTTTCCAGCCGGCTTCGTCAAGCACTTCCGTGCGAACGTGTTTCAAAGCCTCGGTAACCTTGCGCACGCCGCGCTCGAACGCCTCCTGCAACGTGGGGCCCGCATCGGTCCGGTAGCAGGCGCAGAGCGGCTCGGGGCCGTGCATCGATTGAGGATACACGGCCTGCGCGGAACTTTTTGTCCCTCGTCCGGCAAGATACCCAAGCCATTCGGAGGTAAGAAACGGCATATCGCAACTTAGAATTAAATTCCAATCGTGCCTGGGCTTGATCTTTGAACTGTTCCGAAGCGCGGTCAAAATCCCGCCAAGAGGCCCTTCTCCGGGCCAGCGGTCCGGGATGACTTCGATTCCGAACTGCGCGTACTTTTCGGGTGACCCGACAATTTTCACACTTTTCGTGACGCTGTCCAGAAGGTCGATCATGCGAGCCAGCATGGGTGTCGCAGCGATTTCCACAAGCCCCTTGTCCTGGCCAAACCGTGAACTTGCGCCGCCTGCCAGTAGATATCCCGCTACTTTCGATTTGTCTCTCTCATCAGTCATCTTTTGATTTTCTGTCTAATCTGATTCTGAGCGTTCTCTGCGACCTCGCTGTTCATTCTTCTTCCACCGGCCCGCGCCCCGGCCGCCGGATCCCGAGCTCGCGCAACTTTTCCTGCAAACTTTGCCTGTGGAGACCGATTGTCGCGGCAGTTCGCGAAACGTTCCATCGATGATCCGCGAGTTGTTTGGTCAGGTACGCGACCTCGAACTTGCGCTTTGCTTCGCGAAAATCGCGCTCACTAAAGCCATTAGCCGAATCGCCGCCAGGGTAAGCGCTCAGCGGCATCTCGCCGCGAGCTACCTCTCCCGGCAGGTCGCTTACGCTGATCTCTTCGCTGCGGCAGAGCACCAGGCTCCGCTCTAGGGCATTCTTCAGTTCGCGCACATTCCCCGGCCAGTCGTAGCGCTCGAGCGCTGCCATCGCGTCCCGGCTCAACTGCGCCGAACGCCCCAGCCTCGCCGCGTGCATCTGCATAAAACTTTCCGCCATTACGGGGATGTCTTCTTTGTGGGCGCGCAGCGGCGGAAGCTGGATGGTCACCACGCGCAGCCGGTAAAATAGATCTTCACGAAATTTCCCCGCGCGGATCTCCGCCGGCAGGTCGCGGTGCGTAGCGCTAATGACGCGCACATCCACGGGAATCGTTTGCGTCCCACCCAGGCGTTCGATGGTGCGGTTTTCGAGAGTGCGCAGGACCTTGGCTTGCGTTACCGGATTCATGTCGCCGATCTCGTCGAGAAACAGCGTCCCGCCGCTCGCCAGCTCGAATTTTCCTTTTTTCTGCTGCGACGCGCCGGTGAATGCACCTCGCTCGTAACCAAAGAGTTCCGATTCGATCAGGGTTTCGGGCAGCGCGGCGCAGTTCACCGCCACGTATGCTTTTCCCGCGCGCAGAGACCGCGCGTGAATTTCTTGCGCCAACAAATCTTTGCCCGTGCCGCTTTCGCCGAGAATCAGCACCGTTGAATCCGTCGGCGCCACGCGGTCCGCCATTTCAAACGCCCGCCGGATTTCCGCCGAGCGACCAATCATCTGGCCGAATTGCCCTTCGACTGCAAGCCGCCGGCGCAGCGTGTCGTTTTCGCGTTCGAGCGTGGCGAGTTTCAGCAGATTGGCCACGCGCTGCCGGAGTTCGTCCAGTTCGAATCCTTTCACCAGATAATCCGCGGCTCCGAGCCGCAGGGCCTCGACTGCCGTTTTTGCAGTATCCAACGCGGAAACCATCAGTACCGGCACTTCGCTTCCCTGTTCGCGCATCCATTTCAGGAAGGACAAACCATCCTGGCCGGGCAACACAATATCCAGCAGCAAGAGATCCGGCTTTTCGCTATCCAATGCGTTTCGCGCAGCTTCCGCGGAATCGGCTTCGGCGATGCGGTATTTCGCTTCCAGAGCGCGCCGCAGTCCGTAACGGGCCGCCGGTTCGTCATCCACAATGAGAATCGTTTTCATGATTTCTTCCTACTTCCTTTGTTTCACGAGCGGCAAACGTACTTCAAATCGTGTTCCGCTCTCTCCGTTCGCCGGGCTAACGCATGTCAAATTCCCGCCCGCTTCCGCCGCGCGCCGCGCGACGATTGCCAGGCCCAGACCTGTCCCCTGGGTTTTCGTAGTGAAAAATGGCTGCATAATTTTCTCCCGTAATTCCGCCGGAATTCCCGGCCCGTCGTCTTCGACAATCAGGAGGCCCATGCCGTCCTTCTGGAAGACTTCCACACGCACATGGCCACCGCGCCGCGCGGCGTCAATCGCATTCACGACCAGATTGGAAAGAATGTCGTTCACCGCTTCCGTGCCGGCCCCGACACGCACCGCAATCTCCGCAGCGGTAGGTTCAAGCGTCACGTCCTTGCGTTCCGCCTCGTGCCGCAAGACGTCTGTGACTTGCCGGACCACTTCGCACGCGTCGCACTCTCGGGCGCTCGCCTCCCCCAGCACGGTAGGACGGCTGAACTGCAGAAGCTGATTCAGCTTTGAGGAAAGCCGCCCGATTTCATCCAGCACCATTTTCGTTTCACGGCGCAAGGACTCCGGCAGCTCCGGACTTTCCATTTGCACCTGCAAAATCGTTTTGATGGACCCGAGCGGATTTTTCAGATTGTGAGAAATGCTTGCCGCCATCTGGCCCACCAGCGCGAGCCGCTCGCGTTCCGCCAATTCGCGCTCAAGACGCAGCTTTTCCTCGATCAAACGGCACAGGTCCAGGGCCCCCGGTAACTGCTCACATAAAAACTCAAGTGCGGCGCGCGTTTCGCCGGATAACATGGCTCCGTGGGGCTTTACCTTGAGAATGCCGATAATGGAGCCTGATTGCTGGATGGGAAACACGTCGTTCGAACCCAACTGCGCGCGTGATTCCATCCCGATTGAATCTTTAGATCCAAAGAGAATCAATTCCGCTTCTGCGAATTCGAATTTCAACTTGACGGTTTGCTCGATAAAGGAAAGTAACCTGGCAAGGTTGCCCTGCCGCGCAACCTCTTGAATAAGACTGGTGATTCGCTGTGCCTGGTCAATTTCCGTTTGTGCTGTCTCGCGGAGACTTTTGCCCAGCACTCTCTGAAGAGGCTCGAAGAAGATCACCAGAACGAATAACAGAATCGAGGCGGTCGCTTCGGGCGGCAGCACCGGTTCCAGCCACCCGCTCGCGCGCCGAACGAGGCTGAGGTATAACAAAGCCAGAAAAGTCGCCGAAACGGCGTAGACCAGATTCTTTTGCCGTCCGATCTGCAGGAAATTGTATCGCCCGACCAGATAAATGAGAACGGCCAGGGGCGGAATCGCGAGCCAGGCAAGCGCAACGCTAATTCTCGCGGAGACTGCAATAGGCAGGGGCCCGGCAAGAACATGCAAATAAACCACCAGCGCCGAGCCACATACAAAGAACGCGCTCAACGCGGTGTGAAAGGTCTTCTGAGGCCGGTCAGGCGCTTCAGAGGCAAATCGCCCTTCCCAGGCCGCTGACAACAACATCGCCAGGCCCAGCCAGATGCCATATCCGCGCCCCAGAGCATTCCCCGGAATCAAGAAATCAAATCCCGCTGAGCTTGCCAGTTGAGGATAAACGCGCAAGGCGAAGTACAGGGTCGGGGCGTAGGCCGCTGTGAGTACCGCGCGCTTCAATGTGCGGTTGCTCAGCATTTCTCGGGTTGCCGCAAATTCGAAATGCAAGTGAATCAATAAGGGGGGCAAAAAGCTTAGTCCCGCGCAGAGCAAGGTAATCGCAAACGTCTGCAAGAGTACAGGAGGCTGGGCATAATAAATCTGCGCATTCAGCGCCAGCAGCGACCCGCTGTAGAAGAAAAAAAGCGCCAGGCACAAGAAGAAAAACACGCGTTCGAAATTGCGCTGGCGACGATAGCCAAGGATTACTACCATCCAGAACAGTTGAAGGAGCGTCCCAGCGGTGTAGCCGATCAATCGAATGTAGATCAGTGAACCCATGCGAATCCTGAACCTCAAATACTACGCCGGGCACAGTCGCACGACAATCTCCAAGTGCAAGATTTTTCTTGCACTATTTAACTATAAGAAAATAAATAGGTTATATAGAAACCGGAGCTGAGTCGGATTCATTTAGATTGTCGTAGAAACCCTTGACATGGAGTGATTCCGTGCTATATTAGCAGTCGGCTACGAGGAGTGCTAATTCCCCTTTTTCGCTCCAAAGCCGCAGTTTAAACCGCAACATCACCTACGGAGGTTTTTTCAAGATGGCAGTGAACCTAACGCCGCTCCACGACCGTGTGATCGTGAAGCGCATTGAAGAGAAGGAAACCGTCAAGGGAGGCATCATCATCCCTGACTCCGCGAAAGAGAAGCCCCAGGAGGGTGAAGTTATCGCCGTCGGCGCAGGTCGCCGTGAGAAGGGCGAGCGCATTCCCCTGGATGTCAAAGCTGGTGACCGCGTGCTGTTCGGCAAGTACAGCGGCACGGAAATCAAGGTCGAAGACGAGGAGCTCTTGATCCTGAAAGAGGACGAGATCCTGGCGAAGCTGAGCGGCGCTGCGAAAGCCGCTGGCGGCAAGAAGTAAATTTGCAATGATCGGTTAGAGGCCGGGCTTCTTCCCGGTCGTTGTAACTCAGGCTTCGAGCCTGAAGGGTTTCGCAACAAAATTTAAGTTCGGTATCCGAATTCAGGAGGAGACACAAGTATGGCGAAGCAGATAGTTACAGGTGAGAATTCCCGCCAGTCCATTTTGCGCGGCGTGAATGCTCTCGCCGATGCAGTGAAAATCACCCTCGGCCCCAAGGGCCGCAACGCGGTGATCGAAAAGAAGTTCGGCGCGCCGGTCATCACCAAGGACGGCGTGACGGTGGCCAAGGAGATCGAGCTAAGGGATCCCCTGGAGAACATGGGTGCGCAGATGGTCCGCGAAGTCGCTTCAAAGACTTCCGACGTTGCCGGTGACGGCACGACCACCGCGACCGTGCTCGCCCAGGCGATCTTCCGCGAGGGCGTAAAGACTGTCGCCGCAGGCGCCAGCCCCACTTCCCTTAAGCGCGGTATCGAGAAGGCAGTCGAAGTCGCCGTGGAAGAGATCAAGAAACTCCACCGTGACGTCAAGGGTGACATGATCGCCCAGGTTGGCACGATTTCCGCCAACAACGACAAGCAAATCGGCGGCATCATCGCCGAGGCCATGAAAAAGGTCGGCAAGGACGGCGTCATCACCGTGGAAGAGTCCCGCACCATGGAGACCACGCTCGAAGTGGTCGAAGGCATGCAGTTCGACCGCGGCTACCTCTCCCCTTACTTCATCACTGATCCCGAGCGCATGGAATGCGTGCTCGAGGATGTGCGCATCCTGATCCACGAAAAGAAAATCAGCTCGATGAAGGACCTGCTTCCGCTCTTGGAAAGCATCGCCAAGACCGGCAAGCCGCTCCTCATCATCGCCGAGGAAATCGAAGGCGAAGCCCTGGCCACCCTGGTGGTCAACAAACTGCGCGGCACCCTGCAGTGCGCCGCCGTTAAGGCTCCCGGCTTCGGCGACCGCCGCAAGGC
>Ga0307469_10000468_pt1 | contig 14924 bp, 18 predicted proteins | sample atmos_gasesAM2C__FD_203084 | JGI IMG/M metagenome (GOLD analysis project Ga0307469, IMG submission 203084) | Hardwood forest soil microbial communities from Morgan-Monroe State Forest, Indiana, United States - atmos_gasesAM2C_515 | ecosystem: Environmental > Terrestrial > Soil > Temperate...
ATCTGTGAGGCTTTTCTTCTACGCGGAAACTTTACTCACGTACGGCCGACGCAAGGGTCGTGCTCCGGGTATAGGGAATGTCATTTGCCAGAAGTTGGCATCTGGGGTCGCAAACTCGACGGCGACATAGGTCTTCCCATCCCGTTCGCGCTTGATCGAGACAACCCTGGACTCCACGGTGCGGTTGGCGTGTTCGTTGACGAGCATGAGAGTCTGCCCCATGACCACGAGATGGTCCATATGCAGCAATGCGCCATTCCTGTTAACCGATTGCGAATGGGCGCGAGCGCTGAACTTTTCTCCCTCCTCAGTCTGACCGTGAACCGTAAGTGGAACGACCAGCGCTACTCGTAGCGTGCGGCGTCTCTCTTTGCAGCGAAAATGAATGATTGCCATGGGGACAGGGGACCTTTCTTGCTTTTCTTAAAATCGGGCTCGGAACTCCATCGCCCGGTTGTTGCTTCCGTGTCAGGTCTTAACTCTCTCTGCCACCGAAACGCACCGGGGAAACAAACGCGGAAACCACCTCGAGTGGCTCCCGCAACATTGCCATGATGCACCGGCCTTTTGTCCGCAGCAATAGCGAGAAGGTACCACAGTGGCCTCTTCCGAAACAGTACCCTTGTACTCTGCTTGAGGTGCCCCCCAGCAGATGTAAACACCCTCGGAGGTCAAGAAGGCTTTTTGTCGCTGCAGAGATTGCTTTGCGCAATTTCAACACAAATCGGTTAAGTCTTTTAGTTACAACAACTAAGCGCCCTTTGACAGGTCGACGAATTCCAGTGTCCAGGGGGTTTTCCCGAGTTCGAGCCGTGCCAAAGTGATTGGGAGCTGAAACCGCCGCGGCCCAGCGCTTCCAGGATTTACAAAGAGGACGCCGGCGCGCCTCGCCTGATGCGGTTGATGAGTGTGCCCGCTAATGACAACTTGGAACCCCGCAGCAAGGGGGTCAAGACTAAGTTGCTCTAGGTCGTGCAAGATATAGAGGGTTGCGCCGTCCGCCTTGGTGACCTGCGTGAGCGGTAATTGCATGGCCCATTTGCCCTCGTCCACGTTGCCGCGAACGGCTACCACAGGTGCCAAGTCCTTTAGACGGTCAAGAATCTCTGGTTTTCCCACATCTCCTGCATGAATGATCAGGTCAGTGCCACGCAGTGCGCGCAGAGCTTCATTGCGCAGCAGACCGTGCGTATCCGAAATGAGCCCGATCAGACGAGTGGACAATTAAGCATCCTCGCCTACTCGGTGGGGAGCAATTTGACGATTTGTAGAGGATCGACTCGTGCACGAGACACGGTCAAGCCCCAGTGGAGGTGCGGCCCAGTGACTCGCCCCGTGGCTCCGACTTTGCCAAGAAGCGCACCCAGGCTGACTTCGTCGCCGCTCTTCACGGCGATCTCGGATAGATGACCGTAAAGAGTGTAAATTCCCAGGCCGTGATCGATTACTACGGTATTACCGGAAAAAAACAATTCCTCTGCAAGAACAATTCGGCCACCCTGGGCAGCGTACACCGGAGTGCCTGTAACGCCCGGCAAGTCCACACCCCCGTGCGGAGAGCCCGCCTGACCGTTGAGGATGCGGCGCTTGCCGAAGTTCTTGCCGGATGCGACTCCGTCCAGAGGAATGCGGAAGCTTCCCTGCCACAAGCGATCCGGAGTCACGCTTGCGAAGATCATCCGTAGCCTTTTTTGTTCCTCTTGACCGCGCTTGAGTTGCTCAGGATCCGGCTCGACAAATTGCTTGGCTACCTGCAGGCTTTCAATCGCAAAATGTCCGGCTTTCACGAGAACGTTTGCGGTACACGCGACCGTTTCACCGGATTGAGTTTCCGCAGTCACCGCGAATTCGTACTTTCCCGCGGGCTGTTCAAGATCCACGCCTACCAATGCCCTAAAAACAAAAGGTCTTGCCGTTTCAGCTTCCTTTCGATTCCAAAACAAAATTTCTTTGCCGTCCCATTTTCCCTTTGGTTCCCTAAGCGGGTCCTGGCTACGGAGCTCCGCGAGCAGCAAACCGCCTTGATTCGAGGCGGGCGAACTAAGGCGGAGTTCGACGTTCTTTCCACACCTCATCTTAGTTTGAACGGCATTGGCGCGAGTCTCTGCCCTCAAAGGAAGCAAGATAAGACAAGAAAATCCCATCGCCTGAAGAGACCTGGTGAATAAGACCTGAAAGAGATTCTGGGTTTTCATTTCCCGCAATAAAATCATACAGGTCTACGCTACAGCAAGACACCCACGGTGCCGACAAAAAATCGAAGGGGCACTGGCGAAACTGTAACCAGCACGCGTTGACAAGCAGGTGACTCGGGTCTATTCTCTGGCCGCCAGTCCGGCGCAAAAGAAAACGAGCAAAGAAGGAAAGGGGAAAAATCCGATGGCAAAGAAACCCACCGCCGAAGATGCCCGGCTGATTCTGCAGCTTTACGATTTGCGCCGCGAAGCGGAGATGCGCAAAGCGCGACACTGGTGGCTGATTAACTTTTGGCCGGAAAATGCGGAAGCCTACCTGAAAATTGACATGGCCTTCGGTTCACAGGAAAACAACTGGCTGCGTCAATTAACGGGCTACTGGGGAATGGCAACATCCATGGTGCTGCACGGGGCGCTAAATGAGAAACTTTTCCTTGAGCCGGCATTTTCCGGTGAAATGTTTTTCATCTTCGCCAAGATTCATCCGTTTTTGAAAGAGCTGCGCGACAAAATGCAGAACCCCGATCTGATGGGAAACATGGAGAAGGTCATCATGAGCACGAAGAAAGGCCGCCAACGCTTCGAAAGGATCTCTCAGCGAGTGGCTTTCAGGCGGAAGACCATGGCGAAAGCTGCTTCTTGAACTGTGCGCCCGTTAATTTGGGGAGCGCCAGTTCCCCGCGGCGGCGAACAATTGCAGCCCGACGGCGTAGGAACCATTCTTCAAGGTTTGGCAGTACACGACGCGCGCCCGCGAGCGAAAATTGCCCAAGAGCGATCGGACATTGAGCCTCTCGTTGGGTCGCCAGGGTTTGCCGGTCACCACGCGGGCGCCTCGGACACTGACGTTTTCTGTGACACCCTCCTGAGCAGGCGTTCGAACGTCTAGGCTGGCCAGATCCACCGCAACCTTGATGGGAACTCGTTCTTCCGCCCGGTTTGCCGCGGTTTGCATGGGACCCCGCACTCCTGTTCGACTGGAGATACTGCGTTGACGTCGTGGCGAGTTACAACGGCGAGGAAATCATACTGCGGGAGGTCCGCGAACGGTCAAAATTTTCAAAATACGAGTACATAGGGTGTCCGGTCGAGCGACACCCCCATCCCACGAACGGACAGCGCGGAGTCTGGCTACCTGATCCCATGCGATGGAAGTCTTTGGACCTCCACAAGTTCCACCTGGACGAGAACGGCAGTGAAATTGCCGTTCTCGTACTGAGTATCTCCCGCTGGCTTTCTCGGGGAACGGCAAGGAGGCAAAAATGAAGAAAACGGAGTGGATACGCGAGGCGCTTTCCAGTTGGCCTGGTCAGGACTACCAAAGAGAGAAAGAAGCGGCAGGCTGGCGCCTGGTGGCCATGGAGTGGGAGCGCGAAATCGAAACCGAGGCGGAGCGTGGTGAAGGGGCACAGCCCGCTGAGGAGATTCCCTACGGGATGCGCATCGCTTCCGACTGCCACCATCTGGAGGAAAACCCCTCAGAAATGCAAATCCTCAAGTTTCTGGCAGAGTTGATCGTTCAGGATGCCTCCTTTACCGCGATGGCGGATGCGCTCAACATGCGAGGTTTCCGCACTCGGGACGCCCGAGCGTGGACGGCGGCCGGGGTATTCAAACTGACGCCGCGACTGATCGAAATCGCTCCGAGAATCCTTTCGGGACAAGAATGGGAATCGCGTAAGAAGCAGTTGTCGCGGGTAACTTGGAATTCATAAAGCGATGCCCGCCCCCGCACCCCTGGCGTCAGTGGCCATGAACTGACCTCGTTAATGTCTCTTTTTCCGGAAGCCTTTCCTTCGCTTTGATTGCGGAACACCCCAGTCGGATCACTCCTCGCCAATATCTTCATTCCAGACGGCAGGGTTTTCTTGAATATATTTTCCGAGAAGCCGTATGCATTCCTCCGAGCCGAGGTCGATGACCTTTACCCCGTTTTCGCGGAGCCACACGACACCTCCTTGAAAATTGACCGACTCGCCGACTACTACCGTGCCGATTCCGAATTGCCGGATTAGACCGCTGCAATACCAGCAAGGCGCAAGAGTCGTGGCCATGATCGTCCTTCGATAGCTGCGCTGCCGGCCGGCTTTGCGAAAGGCATCTGTTTCGCCGTGTGCTGAGGGATCGCCTTCCTGAACCCTGCGATTGTGGCCGCGTCCCAGGAGCGTGCCGTTCGCGTCAAAAAGAGCCGCGCCAATTGGAATGCCCCCTTCGGCCAAGCCCTTCTGTGCTTCTTCGAGGGCAACCTTCAACATTCGGGAATACTTTTCTTTATCAGTTTCCGTATTCGCAGCCATATTCTTTTCTTTTCAAAAGCGGCAGTGGTATTTGTTTGGCCCAGGTCGTTGATGATTGTCACTTCTTGCGCGGAGAATTGTCATCGCCCGGCTGTGTGGTTTCGGATTCAGGCAGCTTCGCACCCCAGATATTATTGTCTTCCTCCAAAGCGCAAATCCCAATCTGGTTGGACTCTTCCATGCCGATCTGTCCGATCCAAATGACACGGAATCGGGCCTTGCCGCGCCAGGGACGCTTGACTTCAATCGTCTCGCCAGGTCCCGTCAGATAGCCGAGACCGTCGAGACGGGCTCCACTCTTGCTGATATCAACGGTGTACGAACTTTGCACAAAGGGATGGCCATTGCGGTCCACTCCTTTCACAATCACGCGAATGTTCTTGGGAATCCTGGGATTCCGCCTGGTTTTCTTCCAGAACTTAGCCGAAGGGTATTTCAGGGCCACGCCGACCAGCGCCTTGTCTTCCGGGACTTGTTCGACGTAAACGACCCGAATTTCCTGCTCTTCGCGGCTGGCTCTATTGACGAGAAAAACTGTTTCTCCGACCGCTATCTTTGATTTTAACGTCAGCAGCGCACCACTGGCGTTTACCAATAATGTGGCGGTCTCTTCCTGGAAAGAACCCTGACTCTTGGTCCAACCATAGAGGACCACGGGCACGTGCAAAGGCAGGCGCTCGCTGGAGCGAGGTTTCTTCTTTTTCTCCGGGGATTCCGCGGCCGCGGGTACCGACGATTCTTGCTGGACTTTAGGCGCAAGCGATCTCAGGGAAGGGTAACCGGGAGCCGCTCCTTCTTCGCGCGCCTCGATGGGCATCTCCCGCAGAACGCCATGCAATTGACATTCAAAATCCCATGGCAGGTGGAGGATGTTTTCAAGCGATTCTTCCCTGTTCTCGAGGATGACCCACTCATCGTGGTCCCCATGAGGACAACGTAAACGAATTGCGTAATTCTTCGGCATCGCGGTCTATGCCGACGGCCAAAGCGCGCCGCCCCACTGAAGCGTTGGCACTTCGTTCGCCGCCTCTACCATTTACTTTAACTCTGCCTCGGAATGGTTATCGGGCAATTCTTGACCGGCGTCACGTGGGCAGCACGGGGGCTCGTAGGAACGGGAGGCTAGCGTGGTGGGCGAATGAAGGCGGTCTCCCTAGCGCTTCCGGAATTCGTTCCAAGACCCGGACGTCTTCCGCATCAGAATCTCTGATTGGCCCGCAACGATGAAGTTTCTCAATTCCCCGATCACCTCGTATCCCAGCCTTTCGTAAAACCGCTGGCTTCGCGGATTGAAAGACGAGCAGCACAGAAAGACGTTGGGCGATTCACGGAAGATTCTGTCTTCCGCAAAGCGCATCAACTCCGGACCGATTCCCTTGCTTCGCTTGCCAGGTTCGAGGCAGATGGACTGAATGTACCCCGCAAACGGGCCGTTCATATTCAGGATCAGGAAACCCAGGAGCTCGCCTCGGCGGAAAGCCAGGTACACTTCCCTGTCGGGCTTCTGAAGAATTTCGAGGGATTTATCATAGTCGCGTTGCAGCGTGATCCAGGGCTCTGAACTCGACATCATCCGTGCGCAGCGCTCCGCGTCATCCTTGGTTGCTATCCGCCGGATTCGCAATGGAGTATGGGGAGCAGACGTCATGCCGCCTCGCAATGAACCTTCTGGAAATTAGTACTATAGGCCAGCATGGGTGGCGTGTCTCCAGGACCAATTTGGTCGCAACTCTTGAACTTTTATAAATGGGAAGAATCGAAGGGCCTGGGGAACAAATCCCGCATGCGCAGGATCTCGCTCTTTCCTTTCAAGTTCGCCAGGATGACGGGGATGTCGCCGCAGAATTCCCAGATCAACTGCCGACACGCGCCACACGGCGGAGTCAGCGAATCGGTGTCCGTAACGACGGCGATGGCGTCGAATCCACGCTCGCCTTCGCTGATAGCCTTAAAGAGGGCCACGCGCTCGGCGCAGATGGTCAGTCCATAGGTGGAGTTCTCCACGTTGCAACCGCCAAAAATTCTTCCCGAAATCGCACGCAACGCCGCGCCCACGCGAAAATTTGAGTAGGCCGCTTGCGCATTTTCCCGCGCCAGCTTTGCCGCTGCCGTGAGGGCATCGAACTCGCTCACCTCAACCTCCTTTGGCCGAAGAATTGGCCGCGCTCAACCAATCGATTCGGCTATTCGAGGGATTACGGCCCTTAACAGCGCAATGAATTGCCCTTTCACGCGTTCGGTGGTTTCAAAAACCTCGAGATGGCTAAGCGGCTTGTCGAGGATTCCCGCGGCGGCGTTGGTTACGCAGGATATCCCCAGTACGCGGATGCCGCTGTGCCGCGCGGCAATGACTTCGGGCACGGTCGACATTCCCACAAGATCGGCTCCAATGGTCCGCAGGTAGCGTATTTCCGCGGGCGTTTCGTAACTGGGTCCGGTCAAGGCAGCATACACGCCTTCGGGCATTTCAATACCCAGACGCTTTCCTTCTCCCACGGTCAGTTCGCGAAATTTCTTGTCATAGGCGACGCTCAAGTCAGGGAAGCGCGTGCCAAAGCGGTCATCGTTTGGTCCGGAGAGAGGATTCACTCCTTGCAAGTTGATGTGATCCTTGATCACCACCAGCCGCCCTTCGACAAAATCGGACTTGATGCCGCCCGCCGCATTTGTCAGGATCAGGGCCTTCACTCCCATGCGCGCGAAGACCCGGACGGGAAACGCCACTTCCTTCACCGAATAGCCCTCATACAAATGTACGCGGCCCTGCATCGCCGCCACCACGACATTTTCCACTTTGCCGATCACCAGCCGTCCAGCGTGTCCCAGGGCGGTGGATTGCCGGAAATAGGGAATTTTGGCGTAGGGAATTCTTGTCGCGTGATTGAATTCATCGGCAAACGCTCCCAGGCCCGAACCAAGCACGATAGCGATTTGAGGGCGCAAAGACGTTTTTGAAGAAATGTATTTATCAGCGGTTTCCGCGTGGCTGAATTCGGCATCAGACAAGACTGCTTCTTTCGAACCAATAGAGATTTTGCCGCGCCGCGCCTTGCGAGCCCTCGCTTCGCTTCTCTTTTTCACGCTCACGTGAGCATCCCCACAATGGAAGCGGACATCAGGTTGGCCATGGTACCCGCGAGCATGGCGCGGATGCCGAATCTGGCCAGCTGACTGCGTTGTTCCGGCGCAAGTGCGCCGATTCCCCCGATCTGGATGCCGATGGAACTGAAATTCGCGAAGCCGCATAGAGCGAACGTAGCAATGGCAAAGGTGCGCGGATCGAGCGTGCCTTTCATCGGGCCAAGCTGGCTGAACGCCACAAATTCATTGATGACCATGCGCGTCCCGAGAAGATTGCCGATGGTCGCCGCGTCATGCCAGGGCACGCCGATCAGCCACGCGACCGGCGCGAAGATCCATCCGAAAATCGTTTGCAGACTCTCCGGAAACCATGCCATGTGAGGCCAGTTGTGAATGCCGCCCATCATGGCATTAAGCAAAGCCAGCAAGGCAATGAACGTGATCAGCATCGCACCGACATTGAGTGCAAGATGCAAACCGTCGCTTGTGCCGCGGGCAATGGCACCTAGCAAATTGGTTTCTTTTTCCATGGGGGGCATTTCCACGCGGCCCGCTGTCAGCGGTTCCTCGGTTTCCGGGACAAGCATCTTGGCCATAAGCAGCGTTCCGGGCGCCGTCATGATGACTGCGGTTAAGAGATTCTTGGGATCGGCGCCCCCTACCTGGATATACCCGGCCATCATGCCGCCGGAGATGTGAGCCATCCCACTGGTCATGACGACCATCAGTTCCGACTTGGTCAATTTTGGAAGAAATGGGCGGATGGTGAGTGGAGCCTCGGTTTGCCCCATAAAAATGCTGGCCGCGACGTTCAGCGATTCCGCGCCGCTGGCGCCCATCACTCGAGTCATGATCCACGCCGCACCGCGGATAATCAGTTGCATGACGCCAATGTGATAAAGAACCGCGAAGAACGCGGCAATAAAAATAATCGTCGGAAGCACCTGAAAAGCAAACGAGAAGCCAAGCCGGGAGAGTTCCTTCGGCTGACCGATGTCGCCGAAAACGAATGCGGAACCCGCGTAGGAAAAACTCAACAGTTTGTTTGCTCCGGTACCGAGGAAAGCAAACAGGGAGCTACCCGCATTCGAACGCAGAACAAAAAAGCCCAGCGCTAACTGCAGACCGAGGCCCCAGGCGATGGTCTTGAGCTTGATCGCGCGCCGATTGGTAGAGAACAACCACGCCAATCCGAGAATCACGGCCATGCCGAGCACGCCCGTCCATCTTCCCATGAAGAATCCTCCCACTATCGATCTAGTTCCCGATGATGCGCCGCACCAACGGCAGCGGGTGAGCGGGTGGCTCCGCTCCGATTAGATAACTCCCGGCGATCAAGTCCCTTGCTTCCGCCAGCCGCGCGCCGGAATTGTAATGGATGGCGGCCAGCGGTTCAGCTTTTTCAACGCGTTCGCCGATACGCTTGTAAAATTCGAGGCCTACTGCATGATCGATGGAATCCTCTTTCTTCTCGCGGCCGCCGCCCAGGATCGCCAGAGCAATCCCAAATTGTTCGCAAAGCGTTCCCGTGATGAAGCCGCTTGTAGTGCTCCGGACCTCGACAAGAGATCGAGCCTTTGGCAAGCGCTGCGGCTCATCTACCACGAGCTCATCGCCGCCTTGCAGCTTGATACCTTGCCTGAATTTGTTCTTCGCCTGGCCGGTCGCGATCATGGTTTCGGCGAGGCGGCGGCCTTCTTCAACGTTTGTGGTGCGCTCGCCCAGATAAAACATCCAAGCGGAGAGCTCCACGGAAAGTTCGCGAAGATCGGCGGGACCCCGTCCACTGAGAACCTCGATGGATTCTATGACTTCGACGGCATGGCCGGCGGCTCGTCCAAGCGGCTGATTCATATCCGTAATCAGGGCGACGGTTTTTTTGCCCATGCGCTTGCCGGTTTCCACCATGATTTCGGCGAGCAGTACCGCGTCCTCTTCCCGCTTCATAAACGCACCTGAGCCGGTTTTCACGTCGAGGACCAGCGCATCGATACCTTCAGCCAGTTTCTTGCTCATGATGGAAGCGCAGATGAGTCCTACATTTTCAACGGTAGAGGTGACGTCACGAAGCGCATAAATTTTCTTATCGGCGGGAGCGATTTCCGCGGTTTGGCCAATCAACCCCATTCCACATACGTGCAGGACGCGGCGAAATTCTTCCAGGGAGAGATTTACGTTGAAACCGGGAATGGCTTCAAGTTTGTCCAGCGTCCCACCCGTGTGGCCAAGACCCCGGCCGCTAATCATGGGCACCGTGAGCCCGCCCGCCGCGACGATGGGCGCGAGAATCAGGGAGGTCTTGTCGCCAACCCCTCCCGTCGAGTGCTTGTCGACCTTCTTCCCGGGAATGTCGGCGTGGTTCAAAACTTCTCCCGAAAAGAGCATCGCTTCGGTGAGCGCGGCAAGCTCTGAGCGGTTCAAGCCGCGAATCCACGCCGCCATAAGCCAAGCCGCCATTTGATAATCAGGAATTTCACCCTTTGTATAAGCGGAGACGAGGAAGTCAAGCTCCTCGCGAGAGTGCTCTCCGGCGTCGCGTTTTTTGCGGATCAGGTCAACGGCGCGCATGCGTGTGTCTGAAGGAGTGTCGCCGGAGGGTAGCATCGGCAGGAGCGGGCGTCAACGCACCGTAAAGAAGACGGTTAGGACACCGGACTCTCCGTCCTTTTACTTCCGCTCCCGAAAGGCGGCGACTTTGGCGCGGTTGCCGCAAAGCCCCATGCTGCACCACCGTCGGGTGTGGTTTTTGCTGATATCGTAAAAAAAGAGAATGCAATCGGGATTTTCGCACTTGCGAATCGCGGAATAGTCCGCATGGGAAAAGAAATTCGCAGCCAGGTGTGCCACGGGAACAATTAAGTCCGCCGGTCTTTCGAGAAGCCAGTGCGATTGGGTTTGCAATCTCCCTTTCGCCGAGATTACATCGGTCACTAGACGAGGGTATCGAAGGTACCGGTTCAGGTCTCTCGCTAAGGAATCGGGTACGCGACCCGAGTTCATCACATTCTCGACGGAAGTACGCAGCTGACTCCGTAACTCGCGAGCAGCATGCAATGAACTTTTCGCTTCTCGGCTGCCACCCCACTTCTTAGTCAGGCGGCGAGCGTCCCCGGCGCTGGCAATTCCCGCCTTTTCAAGCCACTCGGCGAAATCCGAGAGACTACGGAGCAGGTCGGTGCGCGCACCATCGAACATAACCTCTGTGTTTACAAAGTCCAAGGAGGGATCGTTGGCGAGGAAAAGAAAGTCAGTCATACGACCTCAACAAATCTAACGAGTTTCTGAATCTTCCTCACAGCCTTGTCATCCAAGTTCTTGTAACCTGCAATATAGCATTTTTGACAGTTACAAGCAAATATAAAAGGAGACTTACATGGCTCGCCTTCCTCTTGTTGATCCCGGCAATTCCACCGGCAAAGCTCACGACCTGCTTACTGCGGTCCAGAAAAAGCTCGGCCTGGTGCCAAACATGACTCGCGTCATGGCCAATTCGCCAGCCGTTCTCGAAGCGTACATCGGTTTCAGCGGTGCGCTCGATGGAGCAAGCCTGGATGCTAAGACCCGAGAGCGTATAGCATTAGGCACCGCCGAAGCGAACCAGTGCGAATACTGTCTTTCGGCGCACTCCACGATTGGCAAATTGGTGGGCCTGAACGAAAGCGAAATCCTCGAAAGCCGGCGAGGTCAGGCATCGGATTCGAAAGTTTCGGCCGCGCTCCAGTTCTCGCGGCAGCTCATCGAAAAGCGCGGCGCCGTTAGCGAGGCGGATGTGGAAGCTGCGAGCAAGGGCGGCCTGGGCGACGGGGAGATCGCGGAAGTAGCGGCACTCACCGCTTTGAACATTTTCACAAACTATTTCAACACGGCTTTCCAAGTCGACGTGGACTTTCCCAAGGTATCTCCCGCACGCCGCACCGCTGCGTGAATCATTCGAAACCGGGACGGGTGTAGCTCGCCCCGATTCATTTCACCCAACCAGCGGGATATCGCAGCCGCGGATGTTTCTCGGCTGAAAGAGAGGTCCAGAAATGTATGTGGAAGAGCTATGGCGCTATCCAGTGAAATCGCTCGCAGGGGAACGTGTGAAGAAAATTTTCGTTGGCGAGCTTGGACTTGAAGGAGACCGCTTGATTAACGTCCAGGGGGAAGGAGGACGACTCATCACTTCGAGGACTCACCCTCGCCTTCTCTCCTTGAAGGCCACACTCGGCATTGAGGGTCAGGCTCTCGTTAACGGAACGAGTTGGACCTCAACGGAAGCGCTGGATCTGGTGAAAGCGGCGGCGGGCCGGGAAGCGAGGATGGGGTACTACGACGGGCCCGAACGGTTCGATGTTCTGCCGCTTTCCATTGCAACGGATGGCGCGATCGAGCACATGAAGATCGACGGCCGTCGACTCCGTCCCAACATCGTCATCGGAGACGTCGAAGGCCTCGCGGAGCGAGCTTGGCCCGGCCGGAAAATGAGAATCGGTTCTCTCCTCATTTCCGCACAACGCCTTCGTCCTCGGTGCGTGATGACCACCTGGGATCCGGATACGCAGAAGCAGGACATCTCCGTACTGAAGCGGATTGTGAACGAACTGGATGGAGTCATGTCTTTGGATTGCTCTGTTACTGAACCCGGCACGATACATGAAGGCGATCGCGTCGAGCTGATCGAGTAACACAAGAGAAGGACGAGCACTGGCAGCTATTTGCAACGAAAAAACACGATCAAAGGAGAAGAAATGACGACATACAACGGTACGGAAGTTCGTGGTCTGGAAGTTTTTTATCGCGAAGCGGGTCCAAAGGACGGTCGAACCATCGTCCTGCTGCACGGCTTTCCCTCATCCTCGCACATGTTCCGGGACCTGATTCCAAAGCTGGCGGACCGTTACCACTTCATTGCCCCCGATTACATCGGATTCGGCTACAGTGCTCACCCTGACACCAAGCAGTTCAGCTACACCTTTGAAAATTTGACGGCGGTGGTGGAGGAGCTGCTTTTCCAGAAGCTGAATCTGAAAAAATTCAGCATCTACGCCCAGGACTACGGTTCCCCAGTCGGATTCCGCCTCGCCAGCAAGAATCCGCGGGCCATCGAAGCAATCATTGTCCAGAACGGCAACGCATACGTCGAAGGTCTAAGCCCTGCGTGGGAGCCGTTGAGAAACCTCTGGAGCAAACGAAACGCTGAAACGGAGAAAGCCGTTCGTGGATTCCTGGCGCCAGAGACGACAAAATTTCAGTACACGCATGGCGCCAAGGACGCGAAGAAAATCAGCCCCGACTCCTACACGTTTGATCAATTGTTTCTCGATCGGCCGGGCAATGACGCTGCGCAGCTCGAACTTTTCTTCGATTACGCCTCAAACTTGGCGCTATACCCGGAGTGGCAATCCTACTTCCGAACTCAGCAGCCGCCCATGTTGATTGTCTGGGGACAGAATGACCCGTTCTTTACCGTGGAAGGGGCCAAGGCTTACCAACGCGACCTGCCCAATGCGGAATTGCACCTGCTTGACACCGGCCACTTCGCGCTCGAGGACGAAAGCGAAGCTATCGCGAATCATATTCGGCGATTTCTTGACGCCTCTGCCGATAAGCAGCGTTCTGCTGCCCGATAAAGTTCGCAATCGTTTCAAACCTAATTGAAGGTTCGCTGGCTCCGGCCGGAAGACCGACCTGGCAGGCTCGCAGGCTGTCGAGTCGTCTGCCCACACCCGGCAAGCCTCCCCTTCTTAGAGAAGGAACTTCCGTTAGAGGGGAAGCTTGGCATCCGGTGGCAGCGGGGTTGCCTGACTTAAGATGGCCCTCCATCCACCGGTGCCGTACACGTAGATGTGGGTCACCCGCAACTGTGCACCTTCCCGCTGCCCCCCAATAATGCTTCGCGCCGACCACAGGCAGGTGGTCACCGCTGTATCCCGGTAGAAACGCACCTGGATATTCGACGCGTTGAAGGATTCGTAGTCTATCGACGAACCTCGCACTACTTCCATGAATTGCGTCTTGTTCACCGTCTGGCCGTGCGAAAGGGAGCCGCTGAAATCATCCGCATAAACCCGGTTGAAAAAACCTGCATTCTTCAACTGAATGGCGCGCACAGTTTCTTTTTCGAGATTGATGATCTCCTGGCGCTGCAAGTCTGGGTCGGGATGAATCGCCCTGCAGCTCGCGATGCACGCGCCAACCGGGTCGTCCTGCATCTCCCAATGGGGAGAGAGCACCAGTCCCATGGTCAGAATTGCCAATATCCGGTTCATGTGCGCGAGCCTCCATCAGAGAACCCTGTCCACATACAACGGGGCATATAGAAAAAGTATACGTTGCCTGCGAGTGGCCAAGCAGGATTCACTACCTTTTTTCGCAAGAAGTAACCCTCGGCTCCAGAACCCTCACGCGCCCCGCCCGACAACCTCCTGATCGGAAGGATTGGCTGGAACATGCAGGTACGGAACAAATCGCTAGCGGTGACGAGGGATGGAGTTTTAGCTGTTAGACCCACGTGGTCTATAATGCTGTTCCCATTGGCGGGCGACACTTGGAACCTATTTCACACTTTTTCTATTCGGATCGCTTGAAGCTGCAGTTCTGGGATTACGGCCAGGATGGCAAGCCTGCCTTAGTGCTGGTCCACGGCGGGTTGGACCACGCTCGCAACTGGGATTGGGTGGCGCGCGCCCTTCGCGAGGAATATCACGTCTATGCCCTGGACTTGCGCGGCCACGGCAACAGCGCTTGGGCCCCGGGCGCAATCTACACCGTTGCCGAACACGTCCTCGACCTCTCGGCCCTTGTCGACATCATCAATGATTTTCCCATTCGCCTGATCGGCCATTCGCTCGGCGGCATCATCGTTTTGAGCTATTCGGGAATATTTCCGGATCGTGTCGGTAAGGCCGTCTCCATTGAAGGAATCGGGTTCCCCGAACGCCATGGCGTGCATGGGCCGGCCTCGCAGCGCTTTCGAGTTTGGATCGAGAAGCGGCGCAATCTTGAAAAGCGAAAGCCTAGAAATTACCCCAACCCCTCGGCCGCCATGGCTCGAATGAAAGAGGCGAATCCCCGGCTCTCCGATGAAGTCGCCCGGCACTTGACGCTGCACGGAACGAATTGGGACTCGGACGGCTCGCTCATGTGGAAATTCGACAATTATGCCCGCGCAATCTCCCCGTACGGGCACCATATCGAGGATGCCGTCGAACTATTTGGCCAGATTACCTCGCCGACTCTTATGTTTTGGGGGCTGGAAAGCTTTTTTAAACTGCCCGTAACGGATCCTCGCCTGAAGGCCATCCGCAATTGCCGGCTGGTGGAAGTACCGAACGCAGGCCATTGGGTTCACCACGACCGGTTTGAGATT
>Ga0307469_10000469_pt1 | contig 14891 bp, 18 predicted proteins | sample atmos_gasesAM2C__FD_203084 | JGI IMG/M metagenome (GOLD analysis project Ga0307469, IMG submission 203084) | Hardwood forest soil microbial communities from Morgan-Monroe State Forest, Indiana, United States - atmos_gasesAM2C_515 | ecosystem: Environmental > Terrestrial > Soil > Temperate...
CTGATCGGTGAGATGTATGCCGGTGTGTGCCTTCACCAGCTCGCGCAGCGCCGTAAAGTCCTCCTCGCCGAAAGCGAACTTGCGCAGCAGCAGGTCACGGCTCTCGGCCGCGTTGGTCTCCATGGCACACCGTCAGAAGAGCTCGGTGCTGCCTTCGGCCTGCTCGGCACCGCCGGCGCCAGGCACGCCGACCCCGCCGGTGCGCACCAGCAGCTCGAACAGCTCCTCGTGGGACACGGCGGCCAGGCGCTCGCGCAGCGCCGTCAGCAGCTCCTCCCAGCGCAGCGCACCGAAGCCGGCCAACTGCGGCAGGGGGTGATCAGTGAGCCGGGTGAGGAGATTGCGGATCACGGCGAGCTGCTGCATGAGGCGGTCGTGAAACTGCAGCGCGCGTACGCACGCTGCCAGATCGCCCGCCAGCAGCTCGCGCCCGAGCGCGCCGTCGAGGGGACGCAGCGCCTGGCCGATTCTCTCGAGCGCGCCGCCGAGCTCGACCGCGGGAGCTTCACTCTCGCGCATCGCGAACGCCAGGAGGATGGCGCGGTGTCCATTACATTGACCAGCCAGGCGTCGGTGTTCTCGACGTTCGGCACGGTCTCCCCGGTGAGGATCTGCACCGCCCGATTGAACGCGGAGAGCCGCGTGATTCCGAGGGCGATGGCCGAGCCGAATACCAGCGCCATGACGCCGAACGTCAGCAGCAGCCGGGGCTTGAGTTTGAGGTTGCGAAGGTTCATGGGTCTGTCCTTAGAGAGATTGAATGCACTTAAAACAGGGATGTGAAAACTGTTGGTACCGACACGCTGCTCATGCGGCTACGGGCTCGGCCTGAGCGCCGGTCGAGACTTCGACCATCTCGGCGCCGATCAGCCGGTCGAGATCGAGCAGCACCACCATGCGCTCATTCACCGGCACCAGTCCGCGGATGTGGTCGGTGGCGGCGCGGCAGCCGAGATCGGGAGTGGGCCGCACCTCGCTGGCCTGGACGTCGACCACGTCGGAAACACCATCGACTACCACGCCGAAGTCGCGCCGTCCGGACTCGCCGCGCACCGACAGCACGATGATGACGGTGACGGCCGTGTACTCGGCCTGCTCGAGGCTGAAGCGCTTGCGCAGGTCCACGACCGGTACGATCGAGCCGCGCAGGTTCAGCACGCCGAGCACGTGCGGCGCCGAGTTGGGGATCTTGGTTACCGCCGACCAGCCGCGGATCTCCTGCACGCGCAGGATGTCCACCCCGTAGGTCTCGCTGCCGAGCACGAAGGTGAGGACCTGGTAGGACTCGGCTTCGGCTGCTGGGCTCTTGCTGGCACTGGTGTTCATGATGGTTTCCTGAGTAGCTGAAAGGGTGGCGGGCGCGCTAGGCGGCCTCGCGGCGCGATGAGGTGGAGCGGATGAGGCCCGGCACGTCGAGAATCAGCGCCACGGAGCCGTCGCCGAGAATGGTCGCGCCGGAGACGCCCGGCACGTGTCCGTAGTTGCTCTCGAGCGACTTGATGACCACCTGCTGCTGTCCACGCAGGTCGTCGACGAAGAGTCCGACCCGCTGTCCGTCGCCCTCGACCACCACGACGAGTCCGTCCTGGATCGCGCGCGAGCGGGGCTGGATGCCGAACAGCTCGTGAAGGCGAACCAGCGGCAGGTAGTCGCCGCGGAAGGAAATGACTTCGCCCGCCATCGACAGGCGGTTGACACTGCCCGACTTGATCTGCAGCGACTCGACGATCGAGACCAGCGGCACGATGTAGGTCTCTTCGCCGACACTCACCGACTGGCCGTCGACGATCGCGAGCGTGAGGGGGAGCGAGATGGTAAAGCGCGAGCCCTCGCCGCGCTCACTGCGGATGTCGATCTTGCCGCCGAGGGACTTGATGTTACGACGCACTACGTCCATGCCGACGCCGCGCCCCGACAGATCCGTGGTCTGCTCGGCGGTCGAGAACCCGGGAAGAAAGATCAGCTCGTAGATCGCTTCCTGGCTCGGGGTCTCGTTGGCCGCCACCAGCCCGCGCGCGCGCGCCTTGGCGAGGATCCTCTCGCTGTCGAGGCCCTGACCGTCGTCGCTCACCTCGATGATGATGGCGCTGCCGCGATGGAAAGCCTCGAGGTGAACGGTGCCCGCAGCGGGCTTGCCGGCGGCGACGCGCACCTCGGGCACCTCGATGCCGTGGTCGATGCTGTTGCGCACCAGGTGCACCAGCGGATCGCCGATGCGCTCGAGCACGGTCTTGTCGAGCTCGGTCTGCTCGCCTATGAGCTTGAGGTCAATTTGCTTGCCGAGCCGCTGCGCGACGTCGCGTACCAGGCGCGGGAAGCGACTGAAGGCAAAGCCGATCGGCAGCATGCGCACGCGCATGACGCTCTCGTGCAGCTCGCGCACGTTGCGCTCGAGCTGCGCCAGCCCGCTGCGCAACCGCTCGGCCGACGGTCCTTCCGCGAGCTCGCCGAGCTGCGCCAGCATGGATTGGGTGATGACCACCTCGCCTACCGTGTTGATGAGCTCGTCGATCTTCTGTGTGCTCACGCGGATCGAGCTGGCATCGCCGGTGTTGGCGGCGGGCGCCCCCTCGGCACGGGCGGCAGCGCGCGGCGCCGACGGCGGCTCCGCGACCGGCGGAGCTTCAGCCGCCACCGGGGGCGGCGCGGGCGCCGCGCTCGCCGCGGTAGGCGGCGGTACCGCGCAGTTGATCTGGTAATCGCAGTCGCCCTCGACCCATTCGAAGGCTTCGGCGATGCGCTCCTTGCCGGCGGCACTCTTCAGTCGCAGTTGCCAGCGCAGGTAACAGCGATGCGGATCGATCGCCTCGAGGGGCGGCAGCTCGCTCACGTCGGCCACGGCACTGAGCTCGCCGTGCTCGGCGAGGGCCGCAAAGAGAGCGAGCGGCTCGTTGCCGCGCGACAGCATGTTCTCGAGCGGCCTGACGCTGATCTGCAAATCGGGCAGCCGCGCCTCGGCGGCGGGTGGGGCGGCTGGTGCCGCCGGCGCCGGGGCGATCGGGGCCGCCGCGGGTGCCGCTGGCGGCGCGGCCGGTGTAACCGCTGCCGGAGCAGGCGCTGCGGCGTAATCATTCTTCGCAACCGCGACCTCGAGATCGAACTGCAGGTCGGCCACCTTCTGCGGGTCGAAGGCCTTCTTGTGCTGCGCCGCGCGCAGCATCTCGCGCATCACGTCCACCGACTTCAGCAGCAGGTCCATGCCCGCCGTGTTGAGGCGTGTGCGCCCGGCACGCACCCCGTCGAGGAGTGTCTCGAGCGTATGGGTGAAGGAGGCGATGTCGGAGAAATTGAACATGCCGGCGCCCCCCTTGATGGAGTGCGCCACCCGGAAGACGGTGTTGATGATCTCGGCGTCGGGCGAAGCGACGTCGAGCTTAAGGAGCGATGCCTCCATCGACTCGAGCGCCTCGAAGCTCTCTTCGAAGAAAGCCTCGTGGAATTGTGCGAGATCGATACCCATGAGCGCTTCAGCCAGTGGGGGTCAGAGCCAGAGCGCTGGTGAGACCGAGCGCGCCGGCGGCGCGCTCCATGGCTTCGCTGCACTCGAGCCAGACGACCGCGCGGCGCCGTGCCCTGCGGTCGCTGAGAAAAGCCACCAGCAGCTGCAGCGCCGCGGTGTCGATCCGCTCGACTCCGGCAGCATCGATGTAGACCGGCGCCGCATGATCGAGGTGGAGCGTCAGCTGACCGAGCAGCTGTGCCGCATCGCGGATAGTGCATTGCGATGGCAGCCTCAACACCTCGTCCGGCTTGATAGCCGCCGTCGGGCCGATGGTGGCCGCGGAGCTCCTGTCGCTGCCGGTTTTCATCACATTCCTTTCATCGCCACGCCCATGGCGAGCAGCTCGTCCACATCCTGTTGCCCGTCGACCGTGCTGATACTGACCCCGGGAATCGCGGGCCCCAGGCCGCGGGCAAGATCCTCCGCGGCCGGCGGCTCGCGGCGGTTTGCCGACACGGCGCCGTCACTGCCTTGCACGAGCCGTGCCAACTCGCCCTCGAGCTGCGCCACGAGCTCGATCACCCGGCGGATGATCTGACCGGAGAGGTCCTGGTAGCCTTGCGCCATCAGCACCTCTACCAGATTCGTCTTGACGGTCTCGCCGTCGGCGTGGGCGGCGGTGAAGTGGCTCTCGAGCCGCGCGAGCAGCTCGTGCCAGTAAGGCGAGGCCGCGCCGCTGTCGCGCGCCTCCCGGCACTCCGCCCCGAGCGTGGCGGCGGCGGCGGCGGTGCGCGCTACCAGCGGCGTCGAGCTCTCGACCAGATCCAGGGTGCGGTGCGCGGCCTCGTCGGTGAGCCGCAGCACGTGGTCGAGCCGGGCACGCGCGTCGGGGATCTCCGTGCCGGCGAGTCGCAGCAGGCGGGGGTCCAGGCGGAACTGATCCAGCGCGGAGCGCAGCCTCTGGTCGAGCTGGCGGAGCGAGTCCCACAGGCCCCGCTCGCGCATGCCCGTCAGCTGATCGACGGCCTCGAAAAAGCGCCCCTCGTCGCCGGCCTCGAGCGCCACTTGCAGGGCGAGGCAGACCTCACCCCACTGCTGTTGGAGTGTCGCGGACATGGGTGTCGTACTCATGCCGCCGGTGCCAGCATCTTCTCGAGCTTCTCGGCGAGCACCTGCGCAGTGAAGGGCTTGATCACGTAGCCGTTGACGCCGGCCTTGGCCGCTTCGACGATCTGGTCGCGCTTCGCCTCGGCGGTCAGCATCAGCACCGGCATCTTGGCGAGCTTCGGATCGGAGCGCACTGCCTTCAGCAGGTCGAGACCCGGCATGCCCGGCATGTTCCAGTCGGTGATCAGCACGTCGAAGGGCTCGGCCTGCAGCATCGGCAGCGCCGTCTTGCCGTCGTCGGCCTCCTGCACGTTGGCGTAGCCGAGATCGTGCAGCAGGTTCTTGACGATGCGCCGCATGGTGGAGAAGTCGTCCACGACGAGGAACCGCAAATCCTTTTTCATAAGCTTCCTCACTACCGTTGCGGCGCCCGCGAGTGCCCTCCGGGCCCTCTGTGACGCCGTTCAAGAAAAAAGCCGCCTTAGCGAGCGATGTCGCGCAACAGGAAACATCGGCGTCGCGGGGTGAATCTTGAGTTGGGCGCGCGAGCGGCGCACGACGGTGCGCCGTCGCCTGGAGCCGTGTCGGGCGTCGTCGGCTGCTGATCGCAGTGCGGTACGACGGCGGTTTATCCGCGTGGGCGGCAGACTCTTGCCGCGCACCGGTATTCGCTCACGGTGCTGGAAGACTCCTCGACCGCCGCGGCGATTCCTTTAGGCGAAAGGCACGATGCACTTCACAGTTCTGCGACCGGGCTTCCGTCAGCATGGCTTTTGCAAGACAGGAAGTCGGTTCGAGTGAAGGAGCACACCCATGTCTGAGCCGCGCGGAGCTGGCGCGCATACGCGCGCCGCGGCCAAGCCCATCGAGCGCTGGTCGTTGCCGGCCGTCGAGGGACCCCTGGCGAACAGCATGCGCGACGAGCGCGCCCGCCCAGCCTCTGACAAGCGCACCCCGCCGGATGCCGCGCGCGGCTACGAAGCCGGGCTGGCGCGCGCCCGGGCGGAGACGGTGCCTGCGCTGGAAGAGCTCGCCGCGCGGGTTCGACGCCTCGACAGCGTGCTGCAGCTGCTGGCACAGCCGCTGAGAGCCCTCGACGACCAGGTGGAGCAGCAGTTACTCGAGCTCGCCTTCGCCGTCGGCAAACAGCTCGCGAGGCGCGAGCTCGCCGCCGCCCCGGCGCAGATCCTGGCGATCCTGCGCGAATGCCTCGAGCAGCTGCCGCTCGCCGCACGCGACGTGCGCGTGCATCTGCATCCCGAGGATGCCGCGATCGTACGCGAGCGGCTGGCGGCGCCGGCCGAGGAGCGCGCCTGGAGCCTCATCGAGGACCCGACGCTCGCGCGCGGCGGCTGCCTGGTGCGCAGCGACACGTCCCAGATCGACGCCCGGTTCGAGAGCCGGGTCAACGCCGTGCTGGCGAGCGCCCTCGGCGAGCAGCGGGCATCGGAACGCCCTGCCGCGCCCACAGGCTCAGGCAGCACCGAGTGAGCGGCGGCGAGGAGACAGTACGGCGCGCCCGGGTCTGGCGCGAGCGGCTGGGCCGGGTCACGCGCCGGGTCGAGCGCACGCCCCCGCTCGCGGTCGAGGGCTCGCTCACCCGCATGGTGGGCCTGACGCTCGAGGCCGTCGGCTGCCAGGCCTCGATCGGCGATCATTGCGAGCTGATCGCGCGCGACGGCTCGCGCATCGAATCGGAAGTCGTCGGCTTCGCCGGCGACCGCCTGTTTCTCATGCCCACCGGCGACAGCCACGGGCTCGGACCCCAGGCGCGCGTGATACCGCGGCCGGGAGCGGGACTCGTACCGGTCGGGCCGCAGCTGCTCGGGCGCATCATCGACGGCGCCGCCCAGCCGCTCGATGGCCTGGGGCCGCTCGATTGCGAGGCGCGGGTGCGCCTCTCGGGCAAGCCTATCAACCCCCTCGCGCGTGCGCCGCTCTGCGAGCCGCTCGACGTCGGCATCCGCTCGATCAACTCACTCCTCACCATCGGGCGCGGACAGCGCGTTGGCCTGTTCGCCGGCAGCGGCGTCGGCAAGAGCGTGCTGCTCGGCATGATGGCCCGCTACACCCGGGCGGACGTGATCGTCGTCGGCCTGATCGGCGAGCGCGGCCGTGAAGTGAAGGAATTCGTCGAGCGGATCCTCGGGCCGAAGGACCGCACCCGCGCCGTAATCGTCGCCGCGCCCGCCGACAGCCCGCCGCTGATGCGCCTGCACGGCGCCTGGGTCGCGACCGCGGTGGCCGAATACTTCCGCGATCAGGGCAAGAGCGTACTGCTGCTCATGGACTCGCTCACCCGCTTCGCGCAGGCGCAGCGTGAGATCGGGCTCGCCATCGGCGAAGCGCCGGCGACCAAGGGCTTTCCACCTTCGGTCTTTGCCCGGCTCCCCGCGCTGGTCGAGCGGGCCGGCAACGGCCCCGCGGGCGGCGGCTCGATCACCGCTTTCTACACCGTGCTCACCGAGGGCGACGACCAGAGCGATCCGATCGCCGACGCCGCGCGTGCGATCCTCGACGGCCACATCGTGCTGTCGCGCCGCATCGCCGAGACCGGACTCTATCCGGCGATCGACGTCTCCGCCTCGATCAGCCGCGCCATGCACGAGATCACCTCCCCGCAGCATCAGCTGCAGGCGCAGCAGCTGCGCCGCGCGCTCTCGATCTACGAGCAGCACCGCGACCTCATCAGTCTCGGCGCCTACGTGCGCGGCAGCGATCCACGGGTCGACGCCGCGGTCGCGCTCTGGCCGCAGATCCAGCAGTTCCTGCAGCAGGACATCGGGAAGCGCGTCGACTTCCCCTCGAGCCTCGGCACGCTCCAGGGACTCATGACCGAGCCCAGCCCCGCCACCGACTCACCTCAGGCAGCGAAGGGATAAGCCGTGCCAAGGATCCGGCAGCTCAAGACCGCCCACGGCGTGCTCGAGACCGACGAACGCCGCAAGGCGCAGACGCTCGCGACGAGCGAGCGGGCGGTGCGGATGAGCGAGGCCAAGCTCGCCGAGCTCGGCAACTACCGCGACGCCTACGTGCGTGACTTCGCCCTGCGCGCCGGCGGGGGCATGAGTGCCGCGCGCGCGCGTGATTACCAGGCATTTCTCGCGCGCCTCGACGAGGCGCTGCGCGAGCAGACCGAGATCGTGACCCGCGCGCGCGCCGTGCGCGCCGAGCTTCTCGCCGGGTGGAGCGGGGCCGCGCGGCGCTCCGCCACGGTCGACCGTGCACTGAAGCGCGGCCTCAGCGAAGAACAGCGGCGCCTCGACCGGCGCGAGCAGGTCGATGCGGACGAGCGGGCCGAGGGCCGCTGGTCCTCCGCAGGCAAGCACGGTGGCCGCTAGCAGCGTACCCGCCTCTGCCGCGAGCGCCCCGGCCAGCCCGGCAGGCGCCGACCTGGCCTCATTGCGTGCCGTGCCTGCTCGTCTCCAGGCGACCCCGCCGCAGAGCGTTGCGACGCAGAGCGCTACCGCGCGCGCCCCGACGCAGGGCGAGCCGGACTCGCCGCACGGCGGCCCGGAACGTGTACCGCTGAGCGCCGCCCCTGCCGCGGCCGCAGCGCCGGCGCTCGCCGCAACACAAAGCGTCGGCTCGAGTTTCGGCGAAACTCTGGCTGCTTCCATGTCTGCATCCACAGCCCCCGTGCAGAGTGCAACGGATACGCCGGTGAAAGGTGCCAGGGCAAAGCCGCAGGAGTCCAAGGATGCGAAGTCCGGCGAAGCACAGAGCGCCGTCAGCGCGTCGCTGGCGGTGGAGCCGCTGATTGCCGGCGGTCTCGCCGCTCAAGGCTCACCTCAAGACTCAACTCGAGGCATGGACGCCGCGGGCGCCGACTCGTCGTCGGATGCCTCGAGCGAAATTGCCGCAAGCGCAACCAGCGCCGTGACCGGCGCATCGGCCGACCGCACACCCGTCACGCCCGCCATTGCCGCGGCGCTCCCGGCGGCGCGGCAGCCTGTTGCGCGGGATGTCAGCGAGCCCGCGAGCCTCGAGGAAGGCTCGCGTCCCGTCGCCGCTTCGCCAGACTCAGGGGGCGGTTCCGCTGCGCCGGACTCCGCCGGCGGCGGCGCCGCCGCTCCGGTCAGCGCGCCCTTCCACGCTGCGCTGCAGAGCGCTCTGTCGGCAGCCAGCCGGCTCGAGGGCGCCTCGCAAACCCCTGCCGCGAGCCAGCCTCCCGGTACGACCCACGATCCCGCGAGCATGAATGCCGCGTTGTCCGCGGCGGCGACGCCCGGCGCCACGGCCCGGGAGGGCGCATCCGCCGCACCGCCGGCCGCCGCCCCCGCGACGCTGCCGGTGCACTCTGAGGTCGGCAGCACCGGCTGGGCCAACGAACTCGGCACGCGACTGCATTGGATGGCGAATGCCGGGCTGGGCTCCGCGTCGCTGCGCCTCACGCCCGAGCAGCTCGGTCCCGTCGAAGTGAAGATCTCGGTGCACCAGAATGCGGCGAGCGTCTGGTTCAGTGCTGCGCAGCCCGACACCCGCAGTGCGCTCGAGCAGGCACTGCCGCGCCTCAGGGAGCTGTTCTCGGCCCAGGGCATGAACCTCGCACAGGCGGGCGTCTCCGATCAGTCGGCGCGCGGAACGCCGCGCGAGCCGCAGACCTCGGGCTCAGGCCCGCACACGGGCGGGGCGCGCGAGCTCAATGCGACTCTGGTCACATCCGCTGTGCGCGCTCGTCAGGGTCTGATCGACACCTACGCCTGAGGTGCGCTCGAGGCCGCCGCGCGGCCTCTTGCGCCAAGTTTCCGTCGCGGGTGCGCAATGCGACGCAGCTCTCGCTTCCTCACTCGCCGAAATCCCTTGCCGGTTCTCCACTTAGCGCGAACCCGCCGGATTGGCATGCGCGTTGCAACGAAGCCTGAGCGTCATTGAGGCTCAAAAAGCCAGGAGTTAAGCAAGGATGGCCGCTCAGATCCCGGTGCTCGAGGCAGCCGACAAGAACGCCGCTCAGCCCAAGGGCAGGAGCCGGGGCAAGCTGTTCCTGGTCATCGTGATCAGCACGGCCGTCGTGCTGCTCGGCGCCGCAGGCGGGACCGCATGGTGGCTCACGGCAGCCAAGCACCCCCCGGCAGCGCCGGTGAGCGAAGCGAAGACCGCGCCGCCGCCGGCCGGTCCGCCGCTGTTCGTCGGGCTCGACCCGCCGTTCGTCGTGAATTTCGATGCCGAGCAGGCGGTGCGCTTCCTGCAGGTCGCGGTGCAGCTCGAGACGCGCGACCCGGCCACGATCGAGCTCCTCAAGACCAATGATCCCGTCGTGCGCAACGACCTGCTGCTGCTCTTCGCCAACCAGAAGTACGCCCAGCTCTCCACCCGCGAGGGCAAGGAGGCGCTGCGGAGCGAAGCCCTCGAGGCCGTGCGCAAGGTGCTCGCCAGCGCCGGCGGGCACCCCGAGCGGCTCGAGGCCGTTTACTTCACCAGCTTCGTGATGCAGTAGGAGTCGCATCCGTGGCCGCGATGGGTGAAAAGGTACTCGACCAGGCGGAAATCGACGCCCTGATTCACGGCGTCGACTCCGGAGCCGTCAACACCGAGTCGGCCCCCGCGCCCGGCGAGGCGGTCAATTACGACTTCGCCGAGCAGAAGCGCATCGTGCGCGGGCGCATGCCGACGCTCGAGATGATCACCGAGCGCTTCGCGCGGCTGTTCCGCACCAGCATCTACAACCTGCTGCGCCGCTCGCCCGAGATCTCGGTGCACCCGCTGCAGATCAAGAAGTTCAGCGAGTACACCCACACGCTGCACCTGCCGACCAGCCTCAACATGGTGCGGATCAACCCGCTGCGCGGCACGGCGCTGGTGGTGCTCGACCCGAAGCTGGTGTTCGCGGTGGTCGACAACTTCTTCGGCGGCATGGGCCGCCACGCCAAGATCGAGGGCCGCGAGTTCACCGTCACCGAGCAGCGCATCATCCACATGCTGTTGCGCAGCGCCTTTTCGGATCTGCGCGAGGCCTGGGCGCACGTCGCCAACATCGAGGTGGAATACCTGCAGTCCGAGGTCAACCCGCACTTCGCCAATATTGTCTCGCCGTCCGAGATCGTGGTGGTGACTTCGTGCCACGTCGAGCTCAACGGCGGCGGCGGCGACCTGCACGTGACCCTGCCTTACTCGATGATCGAGCCGATGCGCGACGTGCTGGATGCCGGCATCGCCAGCGACCGCATGGAGAAGGACACGCGCTGGACCAGCCTGCTGCGTGCCGAGATCGAGGACGCGGAGGTGCAGCTGAAGACGCTGCTCGGCCGCGCCTCGCTGACGCTCGCAGACCTCCTCAACCTCAGACCCGGCGACATCCTGCCGTGCGACTTCGCCGGCAAGGTGACGCTGCTCGCCGAGGATGTGCCGCTGTTCCGCGGCAGCTTCGGCCTGTCCCGCGGCCAGCAGGCCGTCAAGGTCGAGACGCGCGTGCGGCGCATGGGCGCCCCGCCCCCCGATTCCCTGAACTTCAAACCCGAGAGCCGTAAATGAACGCCAACGCCGATGCGGTCCAGGCCGCCGAGTTCGAGCAGATGCAGGACGAGGGTCAGCCGGCGAGCGGCGACGTCAACCTCGACGTCATCCTCGACGTCCCCGTCACGCTGTCGATGGAGGTCGGGCGCACGCGCGTTCCGATCCGCAACCTGCTGCAACTCAATCAGGGCTCGGTCGTCGAGCTCGATCGCGCGGCCGGCGAGCCGCTCGATGTGTTCGTGAACGGCACCCTCATCGCCCACGGCGAGGTGGTGGTCGTCAACGAGCGCTTCGGCATCCGCCTGACCGATGTCGTCAGCCCCGCCGAGCGGCTGCGCAAGCTGAAGTGAGCCGATGTTCGCCGCTCCGCAAACTGCTCCGGCCGCCCACGCCGGTGGCCTCGGTGGCCTCGGCGAGGTGACGCTGGCGCTGCTCCTGGTGCTCGGCGCGGTATTCGCGCTCGCCTGGGCCTTGAAACGCGTGCGGGCCTTCAGCTCGCGGGTCGGCGCCGCCGTCGACGTCCTCGCCCAGCTGCCGCTCGGCCAGAAGGAGCGCGCGGTGCTCATCAAGGTCGGGACGACGCAGATTCTGCTCGGCGTCGCTCCCGGGCGCGTCAACACCCTGTACGTGCTGCCCGAGCCGCTCGATGTCAGCCGCGCTCCGGCTGCGCCCGGTAACGACGGCAACTCGCCGTTCCGCGCCCTGCTGCGGAGTCTCGGCAAGTGAGCCATCTGCGGCGGCTGAGCATTCTCTCCCTGTTGATGCTGCTGCCCGCGGTCGCCTCGGCGGCAGCTCCGGCCGGCATCCCGGCCGTCACCGTCTCGGGCGCGGGCGCGGGCGGCGGGCAGACGTACACGCTGTCGCTGCAGGTGCTGGCGCTGATGACGGCGCTCACACTGCTGCCGGCGATCGTCCTCATGATGACCGCCTTCACGCGCATCATCATCGTGCTCGGGATCCTCCGCCAGGCGCTCGGCGCCGGGCAGACGCCGCCGAACCAGGTGCTCATGGGACTCGCGCTGTTCCTGACGCTGTTCGTCATGAGCCCGGTCGTGAACCGCATCAACGAGGAAGCCTTCCAGCCCTACTCCTCCGGCAGCATCGACACCACGGTGGCCCTCGAGCGGGCCGTGGTGCCGCTGAAGAAGTTCATGCTCGATCAGACCCGCGAGTCCGACATCGCCACCTTCGTGCGCATCTCGGGCGGCAAGGGTTTCGCGAGCCCGCAGGACGTGCCGCTGACGCTGCTGGTCCCCGCCTTCGTCACCAGCGAGCTCAAGACCGCGTTCCTCATCGGCTTCCTCATCTATATCCCCTTCGTGATCATCGACCTGGTGGTGGCGAGCGTGCTGATGTCGATGGGCATGATGATGCTCTCGCCGGTACTGATCTCGCTGCCCTTCAAGCTGATGCTGTTCGTGCTGGTCGACGGCTGGTCGCTGGTGATGGGCACGCTGGCCGCGAGCTTCTATTCCTAGGAAAGGCCGATCCATGAGCCCCGAGACCGTCATGACCGTCGGCAGCCGCGCGCTGGAGATCACGCTGATGCTGGCCGCTCCCATGCTGCTCGTGGCGCTCGTCACTGGCCTCATCGTCGGCGCCTTCCAGGCCGCCACCCAGATCAACGAGATGACGCTGTCCTTCATCCCCAAGCTGATCGCCATATCCGTGGCGCTGATGGCCGCCGGGCCCTGGATGCTCAAGCTCCTGGTCGGCTACACCCGCGAGCTCTTCGAGAGCATCCCGAGCCTCATCAACTGAAGCCGCCTGCGAGCCGCACGGAACGCGCATGTTGAGCCTCACCGCCAATCAGCTGCAGCACTGGGTCGCGCAGCTCTACTGGCCGTTCGTGCGCATCGGCTCGTGCTTCATGGTCGTACCGGTGTTCGGCGCCGACACCGTGCCGGCGCGCCTACGGGTGGTGCTCGCAGCCGCCATCACGCTGCTGATTGCGCCGCTCCTGCCGGCGGCGCCGCCGGTCGCGGCCTTCTCCGCCGCCGGCGCACTCGTCACGGCGCAGCAGGTGCTGATCGGGGTCGCGCTCGGCTTCTGCCTGCACATCCTCTTCGACGCGGTGAACCTCGGCGGGCAGATGCTGGCGAACAGCATGGGCCTCTCCATGGCTCTCAACATCGACCCGCTGCACGGGAGCCAAGCCAGCACGCCGGCGATCGGCCAGCTGTACACGCTGCTGGTGACCCTCACCTTCCTCGCCCTGAACGGACACCTGGCGCTCATCGAAGTGCTGGTGCGGAGCTTCACGACGCTGCCGGTCGGAGTCGAGGGCTTAGGCGTCGCGGGGCTCCACAACGTGCTCGGCTGGGGCTCGCAGCTGTTTGCCGGCGCCCTGGCGATCGCGCTCCCGGGGGTGACGGCGCTCCTCATCGTCAACCTGGCCTTCGGCGTCATGAGCCGCGCGGCGCCCGCCTTCAACCTGTTCGCCATCGGCCTGCCGGTGTCGCTGGTCTTCGGCCTGGTGATCGTCACGACGGGACTGCCGGCGGTGCAGGCAACCTTCATGGAGCTGCTCGAGCGCACCTTCGGCGCCCTACAGCAGCTGATCGGCGCGGCGGGTTGAGCCATGGCCGACAACGAGAACCAACAGGAACGGACCGAACAACCGACAGCCAAACGGCTCGAGCAGGCGCGCGAGCAGGGCCAGGTACCGCGCTCGAGCGACCTGTCGGCGGCCGCGGTGCTGCTGACCGCGGCCGGCGGCCTCGAGCTCCTCGGCGGCTGGTGCGGCGGGCAGCTACACGCGCTGATGCGCTCGGGCCTCAGCCTCTCGCGAGAACGCGCGCTCGATGAATCGGCAGCGCTCGGCGCCTTCGGCGGCGCCGCCCTGCACGCCCTCTACGCCTGCGCGCCGCTCTTCGGCCTCACGGTGCTGGCGGCGCTCGCCGCGCCCCTGGCCCTCGGCGGCCGCGGCTTTCATCTCAAGGCGCTCGCCCCGGATTTCTCGCGCCTCTCCCCCGGTGCCGGCTTCGCCCGCATGTTCTCCGCGAACGGGGCGGTTGAGCTCGCCAAGGCCTTCGCCAAGTTCCTGCTGCTGGCGCTGGTCGCGGCGCTGGTGCTGTGGCAGCAGTCGGGCGCGATCCTCAACCTGAGCGCGCAGCCGGCGCCGGCCGCGATCGCGCACGCCGCCTCGATGGCGGTCTTCGCGCTCCTCACGCTCGCCGGCACGCTGGCGCTCATCGCGGGCCTCGACGTGCCGTGGCAGCTGTGGCGCTACCGGCAGGGACTGCGCATGACGCGCGAGCAGACCCGCGAGGAAATGAAGGACACCGAGGGCGCGCCCGAGATCAAGGGCCGCATCCGCAGGATCCAGCACGAGCGCGCCCGGCGCCGAATGATGCGCGAGGTGCCGAGGGCCGACGTCGTGGTGGTCAACCCCACCCACTTCGCGGTGGCGCTGCGCTACGACGAGCAGCGCATGCGCGCACCGATCGTGGTCGCCAAGGGCCAGGATCTGATCGCGGCGCGCATCCGCGAGATCGCCGAGGAGCACCGCGTGCCGATCTTCGAGGCGCCGCCACTCGCGCGCGCGCTGCACCGGCACGTGGACCTCGGTGCGGAAATCCCCGCCGCGCTCTACGTGGCGGTCGCCCAGGTGCTCACCTACCTCGCCCAGGTGCGCGCCGCGCGCCGCGACGGCGCCACACCGCCGCCGCCTCCGGCCATCGCGGACGTGAGCCTCGATCCCGAAGGCACCTAACCCATGGCCACCGCGACCAACCCGAGCAACCTGAGCCTGCGTGATCTGCTGCGCGCCGGCATCGGCGTGCCGGCCGGCATGCTGGCGGTGCTCGCCATGATCGTGCTGCCGCTGCCGCCGATGGCGCTCGACGTGCTGTTCACGTTCAACATCGCTCTGTCGATCGTGATCGTG
>Ga0307469_10000470_pt1 | contig 14881 bp, 18 predicted proteins | sample atmos_gasesAM2C__FD_203084 | JGI IMG/M metagenome (GOLD analysis project Ga0307469, IMG submission 203084) | Hardwood forest soil microbial communities from Morgan-Monroe State Forest, Indiana, United States - atmos_gasesAM2C_515 | ecosystem: Environmental > Terrestrial > Soil > Temperate...
ACGGATCCCGCTTCCACCGTGAGGGCGACGTCCGTGAGGGCCGCGACGCCGCCGAACCGGACGGAGATGCCGACGACCTCGAGCAGGCTCATCCGCGCCCGTCGAGCAGGAGCCGGCAGGACGTCTCCAGGAGCGAGTGCATCCGGTCGACGTCGATCCGTGCGTTCACCCACGCGAGGAGCACCGAGTACCAGACGTGGCCGAGCACCTCGCGGATGTCCTGCTGATCGTCCGTCGGCAGACCGTCGAGCGCATCGAGGACGATGCGCGTCATCCACGACGCGACCTCGCGCTGGTACCCGGCGGCGTGCGTATCCGGAGACGTGAACGACTTCAGCAGTGCCTCGGCGAGCTGTGGACGGCGCTCGAGCGGCCGCGTCGCACGCATCAGGAAGTCGAGCACGCGTTCGGCGCGCGTGTCGCCCTGCAGTGGCTGTCCGTGGAGGCGTCGTTCGAGCTGGCCGCGCCAGTGCGTCCACGCCGCGGCGAGCAGCTGATCCTTCGACGAGAAGTAGCGGTAGACGGTGCCGAGCGCGACGTCCGCCCGCGCAGCGACGTCCCGCATCTGCACGGCTTCGTAGCCGCCCTCCTCGGCGAGCGCGAAGGCCGCCTCGATGACGCGTTGTCGTCGCGCCGTCTGCTTCTCCGTGAGCGACGTGACCGTCGGCGGCGTCGTCATTCGGATCTCGCTTGCTCCGCGCTTCGCGCTTCGCAGTCGTTCATCGCGGGACTCGCGGCATGCCGAGACCGGCCGCGCCGATGATCTCGCGCTGGACCTCGTTCACGCCGCCGCCGAACGTGCCGACGATCGCGCCGCGGTACCCGACGTCCAGGAGCCCGTCGATCTCGGCCCCCGTACGTCCCTTTTCGACCGTGCTTCCGACGATCTCCATCAGCAGCGCGTTCGCTTCGATGCGGAGCTCCGTCCCGAAGACCTTCAGCGCGGACGCATCCGCGGCGTTGAGGTGTCCGTGCTGCTGCGAGGCGGCGATCTTCCAGTTCATCAGCGAACACGCCTCCGCCTTCGCGCGGACGCGCGCGAGGTTGATGCGCACCCACTCCTGGTCGATCGCGCCCGTCTCGCGCGCCCAGTCCGTGACTGCGTGGAGCAAACGGAAGATCCGTCCGGCGGGGCCGAGGGCGACGCGTTCGAAGTTGAGCTGCGTCGTGATCATGCGCCAGCCGCCGTTACGTTCGCCGACGAGCATGTCGATCGGGACACGCACGTCGCGGTAGTACGTCGCGTTCGTGAAGCCGCCGGCGACGGTGTGGATCGGCGTCGACGAGTACCCGGGGTCCGTCGTGTCGACGATGAGGATCGAGATCCCCTTGTGCTTCGGCGCGTCGGGGTCGGTGCGACACGCGAGCCAGACGAAGTCCGCTGCGTGTCCGCCCGTCGTGAACACCTTCTGCCCGTTGACGATGAACTCGTCGCCGTGGAGTTCGGCGCGGGTGCGGAGCGACGCGAGGTCCGTCCCGGCCTCGGGTTCCGAGTAGCCGATCGCGAAGTGGATCTCGCCGCCGAGGATCTTCGGCAGGAAGAACTCCTTCTGCTTGTCGGTGCCGTACTGCGCGATGGTTGGACCGACGGTGTTGATCGTGACGAGCGGGATGGGTGCGCCGGCGCGTCCCGCTTCCTCGTAGAAGATCAGTTGGTCGATCGGGCCGCGACCCTGGCCCCCGAACTCCTCGGGCCAGCCGATGCCCAGCCAGCCGTCCTTCCCTATCTGGCGGACGGTCGCGCGCCACGTCTTCCCCATCTCTTCTTCGTCGCCGACCTTGAGGTTGAGATCCGGCGTGATGAGGTTCGCGAAGTACTCGCGGAGTTCCTTCTGGAGCGCCTGCTGCTCGTCGGTGAGTTCTATATGCATATGTCGAGGAGTTGTCGCGTCGCGCCGCCCATCGTGAGCTCGAGGTACTTCGCCCACAGGAAGTAGCGGTGGATCGGATAGTCGATATCGACACCGATCCCGCCGTGCAGGTGCTGGCAGTTATGGACGATGCGCTGACCGCCGTCCGCGACCCAGAACTTCGCGATCGCGAGCTCGTCGTCGCAGCTGCGTCCATCTGCAAGGCGCCAGATCGCCGACCACGTCGTCGCGCGGATCGCCTCGAGGTCGATGTACGCGTCGGCCGCGAGCAGCGTGGCTCCCTGGAACGTCGCGATCGGCTTGTCGAACTGCTTGCGCTCGGAGATGTATGACGCAGTGATGCGGAGCGCTTCCTCGAACACGCCGACGGACGTCGCGCACAGGGCCGCGAGCGCGTGTCGCTTCACGAAGGCGGAGACGTCGGGGCCCTCCGCGAGGGTTTCGCCATCTCCGGCGACGAAGCCGGCGAGCTGGCGGTGGGTCGTCCGGGTGGGTTCGATCGCCGGTCGTTCGAGCAGGACGAGGCGCTCGCCGTCGAGGGCCACGATGTGGTCGGCCAGCGGTGCGGACAGGACGGGGCCGTCGTCGAGCTTCGCCGCGAGGATCGCGCCGGGCGCGAACAGCTCAGGCCGTGGCGCGAAGGCCGCGAGCGGCAGGGAAGCGAACGCATAGGACAGGAGCGGGACGGGAGCGACGCGGCGTCCCACCTCCTGCAGGACGACCGCGAGCTCGAGCACGGACTGTCCGCTGCCGCCCAGTTCCGCGGGGAGCGCGATGCCGAGGAGGTCCGCGTCGGCGAGCGCCGACCAGAGCTCGCGGTCGACTCCGTCGTCAGTGGCCTCGATCTGCTTGATCCGCTCCGGGGTAGCGCGCTCGAAGATCGAGGCTGCGAGCGTCTGGATGTCCTTCTGCGTCTCGTCGAAGGAGAAATCCATCGCGCGATTCTGTCACAGGAAATGGAACGTGTTCTAGTTCGGCCAGATGTCCCGGTAGTCCCAGGCGCGCAACGTGCCTTCGACGCGGAGCCACAAGCGGTCCTCGTGCTTCGTCGACTGCGAATATCGCTCGCCGCGGTCGGACCCCATGTAACGGATCGCGAGACGCCGATTGAGCTCATGCGCGTCGGCTTCGAGGATCCGGACGACACCGCGGAGCTCGATGCCGGCGTACGGCGGATCGTCCTCGTACACCGCGACCGATGCGCGGGGATCGCGTGCGATATGTCGAGCCTTCACATCGCCGGCGCTTATCACGATGTTCATCGCGCCGTCGCTCCACTCCTGCCAGACCGGTGACAGAAGAATGGTTCCGTCCTTGCGGTACGTCGCGAGTGTCGCAACGAGCGGACGCTCGAGGAACGTCGCGATCTCGTCCGCGGAAATGTCTTTCCTTGCCACGAATCAGAGCGTCGCACGGCGCTATACAGAACGGCGAATCGGGAGCATAGTGATGGCGGATGGGAACACGCGGTAGGGGCATCGCCGTCGTTGTCATCGGGACCCTGACGATCTTGGGCGCGCCTCGCGCCTTTGCGTCCGGTTTCACACCTCAGAACGACGACCTCGCGACCGCGAACGACATCACGAACGGCGGCGCCGACTTCGGACCGATGCTCGGTGCAACACACGAGGCCGGCGAGCCGCTCGACACGGCCTCCGATACCGGGTCGGTCTGGGAGAAATGGACGGCGCCGTCCAACGCGACCGTGACCGCGTCGATGTGTGACCCGAACAATCTCAGCGGCGGCCCGTTCGACTCGATCCTCGACGTGTACAGCGGCCCCACCACTAATCCGACGTACGGCCTCCTCAACCACGTTGCGTTCAACGATGACGGTTGCGGCAGCTCGAACCACCTGAGTGCGGTGAAGTGGGCAGCGTTCGCAGGAACGACCTACTACATCCGGGTCGATCAGGACGCAACCACCGCAGGCAACTACGTGATCCAGATCGATGTCGCTCCGCCGAACGACGACTTCGCGGGGACCTCGATCGGCGGTGCGCCGTTGTCGATCGCGGGTTCGAACGTCGGAGCGACGAAGGAGGCTGGCGAGCCCGACATCGCCGGACAGCCCGGCGGCGCCTCGGTGTGGTGGAGCTGGACGGCTCCCGCGACGGGAACGTACGCGATCCAAACGTGCAACAGCTCCTTCAACACGCTCCTCGCCGTCTACACGGGGAGCGCCTTCAGCGGCGGCGGTCTGACCTTGGTCACGTCCAACGACAACGGCTGCGGTCTCCAGAGCAGCGTGACGCTCTCCGCCACAGCCAACACCGTGTACCGGATCACCGTCGACGGCGGGCCCGGCATCAGCAACGTTCCCGAGACGGGAACGATCGAGCTCGATATCGCGAGCGCCCCGACGAATGATCTGCTCGCGGATGCAACTTCTATCACCGGCTTTCCGACTGCGGTAACGGCATCGACGTTGCTTGCCTCAGCGGAGGCGAGCGAGCCCGCGCATGGAACCGTCGCGGCAGCACACTCGATCTGGTACCGCTGGACGGCTCCCACGGGCGGCCCGGTCACGATCGACACGTGTGGAAGCTCCGTCGACACAACGCTCAGCGTGTACAGCGACGGCGCGAGCTTCCCCTTGACATCGCTCGCGGAAAACAACGATTCGTGCGGTTCGCAGAGCCGCGTAACGGTCCCGACGACCTCGGGGACGGCATATGTGATCGCGATCGACGGCGTCGAGGGCGTCGTCCAGCTCCACATCCACGACATCACGCCGCCGACGGTGCACATCGATTCCGCCGTCATCAAGCAAGCGAAGCATCGCGCATCGTTCACCTTCAGCGGGAGCGACGACCGCGGCGGCGTGGTGACGTTCGAATGCAAGATCGACGCGCAGAGCTTCGGGGCGTGTCCGGTGCCGACGGTCTACCGGCATCTCCACCCAGGCACGCACACGTTCTCCGTCCGCGGAACGGACGCGGCGGGCAACCGGACGACGGCTTCGAGGTCCTTCCGGATCAGGCGGTAACGCTCACCGCACGACGATCGTGCCGACCATCCCGGATCTGTCGTGGTTGTCGATGCGACAAACGAACTGATAGGTGCCCTTCGCGACCGTCGCGTCGAACGAGCCTGAACTGCCGCCCGCGATCGTCCCCGTCGTGTAGACACCGACGACGCGGAGTTCGTGATTCAGCTGACCGACGTTCCTGAAGGCGAAGTGGTGCTTCCCGGCCGTCAACGTCAGGCGATCCGGGACGAAGCGCAACTTGTCGTTCCCGTCGATCTGCACCGTGCCGGACGAAGCACCCTTCGCGCACGACGCAAGCACGAGCAGAGCGATCACAAGGACGCGTTTCACGCGCCCCATCATCACTCGTCTTCGAGGTCGCCTTCGATGTCGGTTGCGGTCCGTGCGACGCCGATCGCTTCCGTCCGGCGCGTGAGGAGGTCCTGTCCGTAGTTCGTGAACTCGGCCATGATCCCCTTCGCGAGCACTTCGAACTGCTCGGCGTCGACGGTATCCCCGGCGTTCGCTTTGAACTCGTCGAAGATCGCGGCGCCGATGTCATCGACGAACTTGAGCCCGAGCTCGCGGAGCTCACCCATGCGCTTCTCGACGAACGGCCACGTCTCCGGGTGCTCGGCGACGATGCGGCGGCAGAGGTACGTCCCGTAGGCGAGGTGCCGGCGTTCGTCGCGCTGCACCATCTCGAGCCCCGCGCGCATGCCGGGGAAGACGTCCTGCATCGCGAACATGCGGTCCCACGTGTAGTAGCCGGTCATCGCGAGGACGCCCTCGACGAAGTGGTTGTACGTCAGCGACGCGTCGAGGAATGCTTCCGGAGAACGATCCGTGTCGAGGCGTCCCATCGCGCGCGGCAATTCCTCGTCGAACACGCGGCGCTGCGAGTCGGCCAGAAGCGCTTCGAGGTCCATGTCGTCCTCGATCACGTCGAACCACCGGCGGAAGAACTCGGCGTGCTTCGCTTCGTCCCCGAGGAACGTCGTGAGGAAGAGCGACTCTTCGATGCGTCCCTCCTCGGAGATCGCACGCAGCAACGGGAGGATGTCGAGCGTCACCGCTTCCTCACCGATCATGAATGTCGTCGCGAGGCGCGCTACGAGACGGCGCATGCCCGGCTCCCGGGAGTCCCAGTCGGCCTTCTCTCGCGAGTAATCGATCGTGGCCGGGTCCCACGTCAGCTTCTTCGCCTTCTGGTACAGCCGCCACGGGAGGATGTCCGTCTGGAAGCCGCCCGCCGTCGTCATGTGCCGCGTGTTCGTCGTCGTCATAGGTCCTCCTTGCGCCTCCGCTTCGCTTCGGCGTGGTTGCTTAGTTACCGGAAGTAAGTTACTCTGAGTATATATGCGGAGCGCAAGTCGTCACCGCCAGCGCCGGGTGGGTCGTCCACCCGGCCCCCGTCCGGACGAGGCCGCCCGCCGCGCCGAGCTCCTGGACGCCGCCGCGCGCGCGATCCGCCGCCTGGGGGCGTCGGCCTCGATGGACGAGATCGCCGCCGAAGCCGACGTCACGAAGCCCGTCCTGTACGCGCACTTCAAGGACAAAGCCGGCCTCGCCACGGCGCTGTCGCAGCGGTTCGCATCGGATCTCGTCCCGGGCGTGCTCGGCGCCTTCAGCAAGGAGATCCCCGCGACCGACATGGTCCGCGAAGCCATCGGCACCTTCATCGGGTGGGTCGAGAGCGAACCCGAGCTCTACCGCTTCCTCGTGCGCGGGGTCGCCGGCGGAGCGTCGAGCTTCGTCGACCAGGATCTCGTCGCCGCCTTCGGGACGCAGCTCGCCCAGATCCTCGGCACCGGCCTTCGCAACGCCGGCGCCGACTCCGGCCCGGCGGAACTCTGGTCGTTCTCCATCCTCGCATCGGTGTTCGCGGGGGCCGAATGGTGGCTCGAGCGCAAGACCATGAGCCGGACGGACCTCGTCGACTATCTGTCCACGCTCGTCTGGACGGGCGCCTCCCAAGCGAACCTCGGCACATGACCTCGCCGGCACCGCTCCCCGCTCCCCCGCTCCCCGACGCGAAGGACATGGCGCCGTTCTCGAAGTGGCTCGCCGCACGAGAGAAGCTTCCGGAATACGCAGAGCACTGGTTCGACGTCGCGCCGCCCCATCGCGCGAAGCTCGCGCGCGAAGCGCTCCGTCTCGCGGAACCGAATCTGAAGTGGTCGACCATCGGCGCCGTCGCGCGCACCGGCGGACGCGTCGTCTCCGCCGTCGGCATCGACGGACTCGCGGAGATCTTCCGCGCGACGTCCGAAGCGCGACGCGAGCACGGCACGTCACGCAAGGTCGACATGTCAGTTGCCGTCGAGCACGCGCAGCGACTCGTCGAAGCCGGCGGTCCCGCCTACGTGAAGCTCGGACAGTTCATCGCGTCAGCGAAAGGCCTGCTCCCCGACGAGTGGGTCGAAGCGTTCGCGTGGTGTCGTGACGAAGTGCCGGCGCTCGCCCGCGGCACCGCCGAAGCGATCATCGAGCGCACGTTCGAGAAGCCCGTGTCCGAACTGTTCGTCACGTTCGATCCCGTGCCGATCGCCGCAGCGTCCATCGCGCAGGTGCACGCGGCAACACTGCCGGACGGATCAGACGTGGTCGTGAAGGTGCGTCGTCCCGGATTACGCCGGAAGTTCCTCGCGGACATCAGCGTCATGGCGCTCATGGCCGCGGCGGCGGAACGCTACGTCCCCGACGCGCGCATGGCGAACCTCGCGGGGTTTGTCGAGCTGTTCGCGCAGATCGTGCTCGAGGAGCTCGACCTCCGTCTCGAAGCCGTGAACATCGTGGAACTCGCGCTCGCGTCAGAGGCGGCGGGACACGATTACGCGAACTATCCCCGTCCGATCCCGGAGCTCGTCGCAACGAACGTGCTCGTGATGGAACGGGTGCCCGGCGTGCGATACACCGACGCGAAGCAGACCTTCGACGTCGACGGCGACAGACTCTTGCGCCTCGCGATCACGAGTGTGCTCGAGCACACACTCATCTATGGGAAGTTCCACGGCGACCTCCACGCCGGCAACGTGTTCATCGCATCGGACGGAACGTTCTCGCTCGTCGACTTCGGCATCATCGGACGACTCACGGCCGAGCAGCGCGCCGCGCTCGTCCGCTTCATGATCGGCTTCGCGCAGAGCAACGTCCGGATGCAGCTCGAAGCGATGCGCGAGTTCGGCGCGGTGCCGATGGGGGCCGACTTCGAGCGACTCGTCGCCGAGATCCAGGTGCACGCCGACAAGCTCGCGGACATCGAGATCCGCGCCGGCCAGGTCACCAAAGGCATCGATGATCTCGCCGAGGACATGAGCATGATCCTGCGGCTGCTCGCACGTTCGGGCTTCGTCCTGCCGAAGGAGCTCGTGCTCTTCTTCAAGAACCTGCTCTACCTGAACAGCTTCGCGGCGTCCCTCGCGCCGAACGCGAACCTGCTCGAAGAGATCGAACCGATCTTCACGTACTTCGCGACGAAGTACCCCGAAGCCATCGGCCTGATGGCCGGCGGGCTTTAGGTCGCGCTCAGGAAGAGCCGCGCGAGTCCCTGGAGGTGGGGTGCCAGTTCGGTGTCGCCGCGGCCGGCCATCGCATCGATCATCGACGCGACGTCCGTTTCGGGCGCGACCGGCGTCACGCTCACCGTTCCGCCGCTCAGGATCGCTTGCGATGACTCGTCCGAACCCGTCACCATGCGCACACCCGCGACGTCGACGTCGATGTCGTCACCGAGCAGCCGTCCCGCGAGAGCGATCGCATACGTGAAGGCGGGCACGATCTCGTCGGGCTCCTCCGGCGGCGTGCGCCCGAGCGAGAACAGGATGTCGCGTTCGTGGAGCCACGAGTCCCAGAAGATGTGCAGGACGGATAGCCACCACGGGACGAAGCCCAGCGGCGAGATGGACGGAACGCCCCACCGATCGCGACCACTGGCTTCCATGTCCGATGCCATCTCTTCGGACGACGCGACGTAGTTGTCGCGGATCGTTTCGTCCGGCGTCTCGCGCGCGGCGACGACGAATTCGTGCGGTGTCGTGTTGGGATCGAACGTCGTGAAAGGCGGCGGGTTCCCCGACCAGAGCGCACGCATCCAGCCGTCGACATCGATGAGGTGACGCAGCACGTCGGCGTTGCTCCACTCCGTGCACCGCGACGGCGCAGCGAGCGCTTCGGCGTCGAGCGTCGCGACCTCCGACGCGAAGCGCCGCCGATGCGCGGCGAACGCTTTGAGCACGACGGCCGGATCGAGATGAACTTTGACGTGCTCGGCCTGCGGGACGTCTTGCGCTCTCACGGCTCGGAGTGTAGACCTGCGACCATCGGCGGGTGGATCCCGTCGAGCGTGAGCCGTGGTGGCACGAGCGGCGCGCGTTCGTGCTGAGCCGTCCGTCGGCGGAAGGCATGCGCCGCCTCGCCCGCGTGGTCTCTCGCGGATCGACACCGCTCCGCGTGCGGCGACTCGGCGGAGGTCTCTCGACCGCGACGAACGTCGTCACGCTCCGGACGCCCCGAGGACGAACCGTCGATGTGATCGTGAAGCGCTTCCCACCCGGGCGCGAAGCCGTCGCCACGAACGAGTGGAAGCAGCTCGGCTTCGCCGAACGCATCGCCGTCCCGACACCGGAACCGATCGCATTCGATCGCAGAGGTGACTGGTTCGGCGCGACGGCGATCGTGATGTCGAAACTGCCAGGACGTCCGGACGTCGCCCCGAAGGACACCGCGCGATGGCTCGCCGAGTTCGCCGAGGTGCAAGCCGCGATCCACTCGACCTCCGTTGCACACGCGCCGGCGTCTGCTCGAGCGGGTGAGCTCGTCGCGCAGCCCGTGCCCGGGCTTGTCCAGTCGGACGAAACACGCGCTGCGATGAACTACATCGCGCGGCGTTTGGCGAAAGCCGCGACACGCGACGTCGTCGTGGGTCACGGCGACGCACATCCGGGCAACGTCCTGTGGGCGCGCGGCCGCATCAGCGGCGTCGTCGACTGGAGCCACGGTGGGGTTCTTCCGCGGGGCCACGAGGTCGCGTACGCGCGAGCGGACATCGCCGTGCTCGCCGGACCGTCCGTGGCGGATCGGTACCTCGCGGTGTACGAACGCACGTCGGGTACCACCGTTCCCGACCTCGCGGTGTGGGACCTGCGCCAGGGCATCGCCGCGGTTCGGTGGAACGCCGTGTGGGCACACGCCTACCGGGAACAAGGCGCCGAGCTGACAACGGCGACCGCGAGACGCCGCGCACGGTCTTTCTTCAGAGGGGCGCTTTCGCGTTGCTGAACGTGCTGCAGGCAGCGGTCAGCTAGCCGACCGCTGCGCGGATGAACGCGAGGATCTTCGGCCATCCGTCTGCGCGGGCCGCTTCATTCGCCTTCGCCGTACCGCCGAGCAAGTACGTCGCGAAGAACGGATCCGGCTTGCGTTGCGGCGGACCGACGCAGAGGTGACCGGCACCGTTATACGCAAGCAGTGTCACGGATGGACCCCCGTGCGCCTTCGCGCGAGCTTCGAGCTGCCGTGACATCGGGCACGACGGCCACAACCTGTCGGCCTTCCCGCACACCAGGAGCACCGGCGCTTTGATCTCCTCGATGGGGATGGCTGCGTCCGGGTGGGCGGCGACGTGCTTCAGCCCATCGCGGTAGGCGGAGTCGAGCTTGCCGAGCACCATCCCGAAGCGGAACGGTCCGTAGGGGACGTACGGCAAGGGACGTCCCCCGAGCGTCCAGGACGACGGCGTCTTGAGCGATGGGAAGTGGATCCCCGGCCAGACGACGCTCGAGGGAACGCCCGCGAAGACCGCACGGAGCTCCGGATGTCTCGTCGCCACGAGAAGCGCGGCTTCGGCCCCCTTGGATACGCCGGCGATGCCGATCCGGTTCGCGTCGACCTCGGGCTGCGCGCGGAGCCACGCGATCGCGCGATCGAACGTCTCGAGGGGGATCAGCTCGAGCGTCTTGTGCTGACCGGGCGCGCCGAAGTACGACGGCGTGAGTACGGAGTATCCCTGTGCTTGCAGCAGTTTCGCGGCCTCGTTCGTCACGGATCCGATCCCGCCCTCGGAACCACCCAGCAGGACGATCCCCGGACGACGCGACTTCGCCGGGAAGTAGTTCGCGAAGACGCCTTCGGTGTGCACGCGTCGCCCGGTCGGGCCGGGATCCGCCACGACGATGTGCGAGAAAACGGCTCGCGCGACGAAGAAGAGCGCACCGCTCGCGACGACGACCACGATGAGGACGATCGAGGCGATCTTCAACACACGCCTCACGTGAGCTCGACGGGTCCGGTTCGATACGCACCCGCGCGCGCGTTGTCGAGGATCCGCTTCGTCCACGCGAGCTCCGCGCGGTTGATCCGATGGAAGTGGTCGGACAGATCGCGGATCAGTTCACGGACGGCCGGGTCGTCGTGCATCGTCGTCGTCTCGGCGCGCGTGATGACGGATCCGTAGGACTCGAGCGCGCGCACGCGCTGCTCGAGAAGATCGACCACGTCCTCGAGACGAAGCAGCCCTGAGAAGTGCACGGCGAGGTCGACGGGTCGCTCCGGTTGCTGTGGATCCAGGAACGCGTCCGCGATGAGCGCGTTCAGCTGCTTCTTCCCCAGCGTCGTGATCGCGAAGGTCGTCCTGGTCGGACGGTTCCCCGAGCGTGAGTGGCCGCTCTGGCGGACCAGATCCTCCCCGGCGAGCTTCTTGAGCGCGGCATAGATCGAACCGAGCTGCACGTTCGAGATGTCGTTGATGTGCTGGTCGACGATCCGCTTCCGGAGCTCGTAGCCGTGCTGCGGACCATGCCGGCACAGCAGGCCGAGGATGGCGATCCGCGTGCAATCGGGCGACGGGAGGCGACCTCGGGTACTCATCGCTCATATATTCAAGTATTGACTATATGGTGTCAAGTCAGAGCCCCGATGCCGGCCTATCAACGACTTGACCAGACTAGACCAAGTCTGTTACCTTCATCCCATGAGCAAGCAAGTGAACGTCTACGAAGCGAAGACCAAACTGTCCCAGTTGCTCGACGAAGCCGTCGGTGGCGAGGACATCGTCATCGCCCGCAATGGGCGCCCCCTCGTGCGGCTCGTCCCAGTCGGACCGGCGCGAGAACCGCGAAAGCCGGGCGGACTCGAGGGCAAGATCTGGATCAGCGACGATTTCGACGACCCGCTGCCCGATGAGATCCAAGCGGCCTTCGACGGCGAAAGGGATTGAGGCTCCTCCTCGACACGCACGCGTACCTCTGGTGGCTTTCGTCGGATCCCCGACTAGCCGGTGAGGCACTGAACGCGATGGTCGACCCCGCGTCGGACGTCTATGTCAGTGCCGTCACGATATGGGAAGCGGGGATCAAGTCGGCTGCCGGACGCCTGCACGTGCGCGGCGATCTGATCGAACACATCGGGCGCAGTAACTTCTCACCCTTGTCAGTCACCATCGAGCATGCGGCGACCGCTGCGAAGTTGCCACCACACCACAAGGATCCGTTCGACCGCATGCTCGTCGCACAGTCGATGCGCGAAGGCTTGACACTCGTCACGCGAGACACCGCCTTTTCGGCGTACGACGTTCCCGTACTCCCCGCGTGAGCTGCGACGCGATCGTTTCAAGCCCCGATCGGTCGGTCGCGCCGTCCTAGAAGGTCCATCGGGTCGTGCCGCCGGGCTCGATCGTCGACACCGACGTAGCGGAGCGGGGCGTGATCTTGTAGACGAACCACGGTGACGGACCGGTCGCCGGCGCGTTGAAGGGAGCCGTCAAGCCGAGGCCCGACTCGTCCACTTCGCACGGCCAGCCGCCGGCGGCCCACATCGCGGCGGCTCGAGCGACGATCGCGGGATCCGTGATCTTCTCAGCCGTTCCCTCCACCACGAGGTCGAAGTCGTGGACCGAGAGGCTCATCACGCATCGCGGATCGCGCGCGAGGTTCTTCGCCTTCCGCGGGTGGTCTCCGGTCTGGAAGAAGAACGCTCCGTCCATCCAGATCGCGCCCACGGCGGTGACGTGCGGTGATCCGTCCGGCTCGATCGTGGTGAGCCAGGATGTGTGCCGGTTCGGGCCGCCGTCTCCGGGCGCCTGCGGGAAGCCCTTCTTGAGAACTGCTTCGACGCTGTGCCAGTCCTGCACCTGCATCCCATGCGAATCGTCCAGGTTCCTCGCCTTCATCGCTTCTCCTCTCGGTCTCGCTCGAGGAGGAGACGGGCGGGATGATCCCAACTCATCGGGGCCGGAGCACGAGGACCGGGATACGGCGGTTCCCCGCGCGCTCCTGATAGGTGTCGTAGCCGGGATACAGCTCGTTCGCGAGCTTCCACAGCCGTGCGCGCTCCTCACCTTCCGCTTCGTGCGCGCGATACGGGTCGAACGCTCCGTCGCAGGAGAGCTCGACGTCCGGATGCGCGAGCAGGTTGCGGTACCACTGCGTGTGCCTCGTCGAACCGCCGTTCGATCCGACGAGGATCACGTTGTTCGCGTCGGTGAAGTACAGGAGTGGCGTCGTGAAGACCGTGCCGCTGCGCCGTCCGGTGTGTCGCAGCAGCACGGTCGGCGCCGTTATCGCGATCCGGACGCGGCCCTTCGTCGCGCGCATGAGGAACGGGTCGACGCGCGAGCCGACGTGGATCGCCGTCCATGCACCGAACCTCGTCGCGAAGATCGGCGCGAGCACGCGCTTGAGCGGGACGCCCTTCGCCGGGTCGTGCGGCTTGACCGTCACAGGCGTTCGATGATGCAGCCGCTCGCGAGCGCTCCCCCACAGCACATCGCGATCAATGCGAACTGCTGTCCCGTGCGCTCGAGCTCGTGCAGCGCCGTCGTGATCAAACGCGCGCCGGTCGCACCGACGGGGTGACCGATCGCGATGGCGCCGCCGTTCACGTTCGTCTTCTCGATGTCGGCCCCCGTCACGCGCTGCCACGACAGGACGATCGACGCGAACGCCTCGTTCACTTCGAAGATGTCGATGTCGTTCACCGTCATGCCGGACTTCGAGAGCACGCGCGCCGTCGCTTCCGGTGGTCCGTCCAGGTGGTAATAGGGGTCCGAGCCGACGAGGGCCTGCGCGACGAGACGCGCACGTGGTTTCAAGCCTTGCGCTTCCGCACGCTCCCGCGACATCCAGAGCACAGCGGCAGCTCCGTCCGAGATCTGGGACGACGTGCCCGCCGTGTGGATGCCGTTCTCCATCACGGGCTTCAGGCCTTCGAGCGACTCTTTCGTCGTGAGCCGGAGACCTTGGTCGCGCGAGACGACCTGCTTCTCGCCCGTCGGTCCGTCCTGCTTGATGATCGGAGCCTCGACCGGAATCACTTCCCGGACGAACCGCTCCTCCTCCCACGCACGGTTCGCCTTCTCCTGCGATGCGAGACCGAACCACTCGATGTCGTCGCGCGAGATGTCGCGGCGCTTCGCGATGCGCTCCGCGGCCTCGAACTGGTTCGGCATGTCCCACGGCCACTCCGGCGGACGCGACGTGCCCGGGCCGTTCATCACGTTCGCACCGAGCGGGACGCGGCTCATCGCTTCGACGCCGCACCCGATGCCGACGTCGATCGCGCCGGCGGTGATGAGGTTGGCAACGAAGTGGTTCGCCTGCTGACCGGAACCGCACTGGCAGTCGACGGTCGTGCACGCCGTCTCGTAGCCGAGTCCGGCCGAGAGCCACGCGTTGCGCGTGACGTTCGATCCCTGCTCCCCCGCCTGCGTCACGCAGCCGCCGACGACCTGCTCGACATCGGACGCATCGATACCGGCGCGCTTCACGACCTCGATCTGCGCGGCCGACAGGATCTCCGTCGGGTGCAATCCGGACAACCACCCGTTGCGCTTCCCGATCGGCGTGCGTGCTGCTTCGACGATGACTGGTTCCGGCATGTCTAACTCCTCCCGAGGATCAATCCGCTTGTCGGCACGCCCGTGCCGGCGGTCACCAATACGTGCTCCACATCTGCCACCTGATTCACCGCGGTCCCTCGTAACTGGCGGACCGCCTCCGCGATCCCGTTCATCCCGTGGATGTACGCCTCGCCGAGCTGTCCG
>Ga0307469_10000471_pt1 | contig 14863 bp, 12 predicted proteins | sample atmos_gasesAM2C__FD_203084 | JGI IMG/M metagenome (GOLD analysis project Ga0307469, IMG submission 203084) | Hardwood forest soil microbial communities from Morgan-Monroe State Forest, Indiana, United States - atmos_gasesAM2C_515 | ecosystem: Environmental > Terrestrial > Soil > Temperate...
CCTGAGAATGCGCCGGCTGGCGTGCTGGAACGGCACGTCGAGATACGGCAGGATTTTGCCTTCAGCCATCAACGGAACCACCTCGTCGACATGCGGATAGGGATAGACGTAATGCCGCCGCACCCACGCTCCCAGCTCTGCCAGGGTCTTGCACAAATCCAGCATCCGGGTCTTGACGGGGCGGCCGCCCCAGAAGCCGGTGCGGTACTTGAGGTCGACACCATAGGCGCTGGTGTCCTGCGCGATGACGAGGAGCTCCTTGACGCCGGCGCGCACCAGATTCTCGGCCTCGAGCATCACCTCGCCGATCGGCCTTGAAACCAGGTCGCCCCGCATCGACGGAATGATGCAGAAGGTGCAGCGGTGGTTGCAGCCCTCGGAAATCTTCAGGTAAGCATAATGCCGCGGGGTCAGTTTCACGCCGATATCCGGAATCAAATCGGTATACGGATCGCGCGGCTTGGGCAGATGAGCATGCACGGCATCCATGACCGCCGCGCTGTCGTGTGGACCAGTGACTGCGAGCACCGAGGGGTGCGCTTTCCTGATGACCCCCTCCTTGGCGCCGAGGCATCCGGTCACCACGACTTTTCCGTTCTCGGCCAGCGCCTCGCCGATCGTCGCCAGCGACTCCTCCACCGCGGCATCGATGAAGCCGCAGGTATTGACGATCACCAGGTCGGCGCCGGCATAGGTCTTGCACGTGACGTAGCCCTCGGCGCGCAGCTGCGTGAGGATGCGCTCGGAATCGACCAGCGCTTTCGGACAGCCGAGGGAGACAAACCCTATCTTCGGGTTACTGCTTCTCGGGATCGTTCTTGGTTTGCTGACCAGCGGGAAAACCGGGAAAGGACAGGCCGGAGAACATATTGCGCGCCTGGCTCTGCATCTGCTCCTGGAACTGCGAGAACATCTTCTGGCTCTGCTCCATGTACGCCTGCATCAGGCTCTGCATCGCCGGGCCTTGCAGGTTCATGAACTGCGCCCACAGCTCCTGCGAGGCGCGCGAGTTGTCGCCGTACATGCGTTGCGACTGCTCCTGCAGCGCCTTCTGGATGTCCTGGAACGCGCGGATGTTCCTTTCCAGGTAGCTGCCCATCATCCCCTGCATCGCGTTGCCGTAGGAGCGGATCAGCTGCGACAGCAGGTCGGAGGAGAACATCGGCACGCCGCCCGATTCCTCCTCGAGGATGATCTGCAGCAGGATCTGGCGCGTCAGGTCGTCGCCGCTCTTCGCGTCGACCACCTGGAAATCCTCCTGCTTCAGGACCATCTGCTTCACGTCGGCCAGCGTGATGTAGCTCGACGTCTTGGTGTCGTACAGGCGCCGGTTGGGGTATTTCTTGATCAGCCGGACCTGGCTCTGCATCCTTGCCTCGCGGCTTTCCTGAGGTGACGCCGACATGTGGCGTAGTCTACTCCTTAATACATGTGCTGGCCGCCGTTGATGGAAATGTTCGCGCCGGTGACGAACGCGGCTTCCGCCGAGCACAGATAGATGATCAGGCCGGCGACCTCCTCTGGCTTGCCGAGACGCCCGAGCGGGATCTGCGGCAGGATCTTCGAGTCGAGAATCTCCTTCGGAATGGCGGTGACCATCTGCGTGCCGATGTAGCCCGGCGAGATGGTATTCACTGTCACGTTCTTGCGCGCCACCTCGAGCGCGAGCGCCTTGGTGAAGCCGTGGATGCCGGCCTTGGCCGCCGAGTAGTTGGTCTGCCCGAAGGCGCCTTTCTGCCCGTTGACCGACGACACGTTGATGACGCGGCCCCAGCCGCGCTCGACCATGCCGTCCATCACCTGCTTGGTCATGTTGAAGCACGAGTCGAGGTTGGTGCGCATCACCTCGTCCCAGGCGGCCTTGGTCATTTTCTTGAACGTCATGTCGCGCGTGATGCCGGCGTTGTTGACCAGGATGTCGACCGGGCCGCACTCGCCCTGGATCTGGGCGCACTTGCGCGCGCAGTCGTCGTAATTGACGACATCGACCGGATACGCCGAGAAGCTGTGGCCGCGGCCTTTCATCTCCTCGAGCCAGGCCCGGTACTTGGTGTTCGACGGCGAGTAGGTGACGACGACGCGGTATCCCGCGCCGGCCATCTTCGTCGAGATGGTTTCGCCAAGGCCGCCCATGCCTCCGGTGACGACGGCGAGCCGTTGTTGCGCCATGATTCCTCCTCCTCCTGGGGGGAGCGGTCAGTCTACATCATGTGCATTCCGCCGTTGACCGAGATGTTGGCGCCGGTGATGTAGCCGGCTTCTTCGGAGACGAGGAACGCCACGACGGCGGCGATCTCCTCGGGCTTGGCGAGCCGCCCCATGGGAATGGAGGCGATGATCTGCTCGCGGATCTCCGGCCGGATCGCCATCACCATGTCGGTCTCGACGTAGCCCGGCGACACGGTGTTCACCGTGACGCCCTTGCGCACCACCTCCTGCGCCAGGGCCTTCGAGAAGCCCGCCATGCCGGCCTTGGCCGCGGAGTAATTGGTCTGCCCGAACTGGCCCTTGATGGCGTTGACCGACGAGATGTTGATGATGCGGCCCCAGCCGCGCTCGCTCATGCCGTCGATCACCTGGCGGGTGACGTTGAACACGCTGTTGAGATTGGTGTTGATCACCGCCATCCAGTCCTGCTCGGTCATGCGCTTGAACACCGAGTCGCGCGTGATGCCGGCGTTGTTGACCAGGATGTCGATGGGGCCGACGATCGAGCGCACCTGGTAGAACATCTCGGCGCAGGAATCGAACTCCGCCACATCGCCCTCGGCCGCGTGCACGCGGTAGCCTTCACCGCGCATCTTCTCGATCCATTCGTTCTTGCGCTCGTAGCCGGGCAGGCAGCCGGCGACCACCGTGTGGCCCGCCCGGCCGAGGCGCCGGCAGGTCGCCGTGCCGATGCCGCCCATGCCGCCCGAGACAAAGGCGATGCGCGACACCGCTGGAATGGACTCGTCGCGCCAGGACTCCTGCGACACGACCGGCGCTTCGGCTTGCCTTCCCATTTTTTCCTTTCTAGCGCTCAACGGCGAAGGCAACCCCCATGCCGCCGCCGATGCAAAGAGATGCCAGCCCGCGTTTCGCATCGCGCTTCTGCATCTCGTGAAGAAGCGTGACCAGAATGCGGCAGCCCGAGGCGCCGATCGGATGTCCGAGCGCGATCGCGCCGCCGTTGACGTTGACCTTCCTCGTGTCCCAGCCCATTTGCCGGTTCACGGCGATGGCCTGCGCGGCAAAGGCCTCGTTGATCTCCATCAAATCGAGGTCCTTAGGGTCCCACCCCGCGCGCGACAGGCAGCGCTTGGAAGCCGGCACCGGCCCCATCCCCATGTACTTGGGGTCGACGCCGGCGGAGGCGAAGGCCTTGATGCGCGCGATGGGCTTCAACCCCAGTTCCTTTGCTTTTTTTGCCGAAGCAAGGACGACGGCCGCGGCGCCGTCGTTGATGCCCGAGGCGTTGCCCGCGGTGACGCTGCCGTTCTTGTCGAAGGCGGGCTTGAGGCCCTTCAGCGCATCAAGCGTCGTGCCGTGCCGCGGATATTCGTCGTCGGCGAAGACGACCGTGCCCTTGCGGCTGGCGATTTCGACCGGGATGATCTCTTCCTTGAAGCGTCCCGCCTTCTGCGCCGCCTCGGTCTTCTGCTGGCTGGCAAGCGCGAACTGGTCCTGGTCCTCCCGCGTCACCGCATACTCCTTCGCCACGTTCTCCGCGGTGACGCCCATGTGGTACTGGTTGTACACGTCCCACAGGCCATCGATGATCATGGTGTCGACCATCTTCGCGTCGCCCATGCGAAAGCCGTCGCGCGAGCCGTTGATCGCGTGCGGCGACATGCTCATCGACTCCTGCCCGCCGGCGACGATGATGTCCGCGTCGCCGTGCGCGATCGACTGCGCGCCGAGCATGGCCGCTTTCAGGCCCGAGCCGCAGACCTTGTTGATGGTCATCGCCGGAATCATGTCCGGCAGGCCGGCGCGGATGGCCGCCTGCCGCGCCGGGTTCTGCCCGGTCGCGGCGGTCAGCACCTGGCCCATGATCACCTCGGAAACCTGTTCCGGCGCGACCCCGGCGCGCTCCAGCAGCTTGCGGATGACGAGAGCGCCGAGCTCGGAGGCCGGCATCTTCGCCAGGCTGCCGCCGAACTTGCCGATCGCAGTGCGTGCCGCGCCGACGATGAGAATGTCTTCCATGGGGGTCTCCTAATTGGCTTTCTGCTTCACATAACGACCGGGCGCAGGCTCGATCGGCTTGTATCGCGCGCTGCCGGGCGCGGCCGGTGCCGGGCGCGCGCCGCCGGCGTGGCGCCCGAGCCACTCACTCCAGAACGGCCACCAGCTGCCGCGCTCCTCGCGCGCATCTTTCAGCCAAGCATCGGGATCGTCCGGATACGGCTCCCCGACCCAGTAGCCGCGGCGCTTCTTGGCCGGGGGGTTCACTATGCCAGCAATGTGCCCGCTCGCGCCGAGCACGAAGGTCTTTTCCCCGCCCAGCAGCGAAAGCGTGCGATAGGCGGAGCGCCATGGGACGATGTGGTCTTCGCGCGTCGACAGCACGAACAGCGGCAACTTCACTTTCCCCAGATCGACCGGTACGCCGCAGTTCACCAGGGCGCCGGGCTGCTTCAGCCGGTTCTCGAGATAGGTGTTGCGCACGTAATAGCAGTACATCGGCCCGGGCAGGTTGGCGCCGTCCGCATTCCAGAACAGCAGATCGAACGCCGCAGGCCTGCCGCCGAGCAGATAGTTGTTCACGACGTAAGGCCAGACGAGGTCGTTGGCGCGCAGGCTCGAAAAAACGAACGCCAGGTCGGACCCCGGCAGGATGCCGCGCTCGCCGATCGCCGCCTCACGGGCCTGCGCGCTCGCTGCGTCGACGAACACGCCGATCTGCCCGGTTTCAGTGAAATCCAGCATCGTCGTGAGCAAGGTGACGCTCGCCACCGTGTCATCGCCCTTTGCGGCGAGCACCGCGAGCGCCGCGCCAAGCAGCGTGCCGCCGATGCAGAACCCGAGCGCGTTCACTCGATCGCTGCCGTGGATCTCGCGCGCCGCGCGCAACGCCGTGAACACGCCCTTTTCCAGGTAGTCGTCCCAGGTGAGGTGGCTGATCTCCGGCCCGGCGTTGCGCCAGGACAGCATGAACACCGTATTGCCGCTCGCCACGGCGTGCGCGACAAAGGAGTTCTCCGGCTGCAGGTCGAGGATGTAGTACTTGTTGATGCAGGGCGGCACGATCACGAGCGGCCGCGCCGCGACCTGCGTGGTGCTCGGCGCGTACTGGATCAGCTGGATCAGCTCGTTTTCGAACACGACCTGACCCGGGGTGACGGCAAGATTGCGGCCGACCTCGAAAGCTTCCTCGTCGGTCTGGCTGATGCGGCCCTTCTGCACGTCGCCTATCAGATTCGCCAGGCCGCGCGTCAGGCTCTCGCCGCGGCTCTCGAGCGCCTGCTGCATCGCTTCGGGATTGGTCGCCGCGAAGTTCGCCGGGCACATCGCATCGACCCACTGCCGCACGGCAAAGCGTGCGCGCTCCTTCGCCTGCGCGTCGAGCTCGGCGCCCTCCACCAGCTCTTCCAGAAAGCGCGACGCGAGAAGATACGATTGCCTGAGGTAGTCGTAGTAGACGTTGTCGCGCCATTCCTTCGCCGAAAAGCGCCGGTCGCCCGGATCGGGATCGGCCAGCGACGCGGACTGCCCGGCGAGCAGGCCCGACCACAGCTTCGACTGCTTCTCCAAGTACGCGGCCTGCATCGCGCCCAGCTTTGCGCTGTTGCGCTGCAACTCCGCCAGCCACGGCGCCGCGCCGGATGAAGCAGGCGCGCTCGCCATCAGCCGCATCCATCCCTGGCTCACTTCGCTACTCGATTGCGCGATCGCGGCCAGGACGGCGTCGGAGGAGCCAGGTTGCATCGCGGCCGATTCTGCGACGCACAAGAGGCGCCGTCAATGCTTATTAAGCTACTGAAATATAGTACTTTTTGACTACGTGAGCCAGACGAGCGCCGCCATCCGGCCGGTGGCGCGCTCGCGGCGGTAGGAGAAGAAGCGCGCCGGCTCTGAGTACGTGCAGAACCCGCCGCCATAAACGCGCCTGACTCCGCTCGACTCGAGCCTGCGCCGGGCAACGGCGTACAGATCGAGCAGCCAGTGCCCGGGGCGGGTAGCGACGAAGGCGTTCTGTTCCTCGGGGAGAAAGGCAGCACAAACCTCGTCGCCCACTTCGTAAACGCCCGGCCCGATCGCCGGCCCGAGCCAGGCGATCAATGTCCTGGACCCCATGGCTCGCACCGTAGCCTCGATCACGCCGGAGGACAGGCCGCGCCATCCGGCGTGCGCGACGCCGACGACGCTCCCGCCCGCATCAGCGAGGATCACCGGCATGCAATCGGCGACCATTATCGAGCACACCGTTCCCCGGCCGCGGGCTACGGCAGCGTCCGCCTGCGGCTCCCCGCTGGCGGCGTCTGCATCGATCACCTCGTTGCCGTGCACCTGGCGCAGCCACTTCGGTTCCGCGGGCAGATGCGCGCGCAGCCTCGCTCGACCCGGGGCGCCTGCGGCCATATCGCCAAACGGGCGGGTCGTGACGATCGCCTTCACGTTGGAGGGTGCCGGCCAGTCGGGTCGGATCAGTTCCATCAGCCTTCGGCGCGCAGCTTGTCGAGCAGGCGCTTGAGGTCGCGCGGCAGCGGCGAGCGCCAGGTCATCACTTTCCCGTCACCCGGATGCCGCAGTGACAGCTCGGCCGCGTGCAGCGCCTGGCGCGGGAAGGCAAGGCCGTGGCGCGTGCCGCGACGGTACACCACGTCGCCGACCAGCGGATGACGGATGTGCTGGAAGTGAACGCGGATCTGGTGCGTGCGCCCCGTTTCCAGCCTGCATTCGACCAGCGCCGCGCGACCGAAGCGCTCCAGGACGCGAAACGCGGTGCGCGCCGGCTTGCCGCGGTGCGTGACCGCCATGCGAATCCGCGCGCGAACGTCGCGGCCCACCGGGGCGTCGATCACGCCGCTCGCCGGCGGATCGCCCTGCACGATCGCGAGGTACACGCGGCGCATCGTGCGATCGGCGAGCTGCTTCGCCAGGTCGGCCTGCGCGCTGACGGTTTTCGCCACCACCAGCAAGCCGCTCGTGTCCTTGTCGAGACGGTGCACGATGCCGGCCCGCGGCACCCCGGCCAGCGCGGGGGCATGCGCCAGCAGGGCGTTGAGAAGCGTGCGGTCCGGCTGGCCCGCGCCCGGGTGCACGACCAGCCCCGCCGGCTTGTCGATCACGATCAGCTGCGCGTCCTCGTGCACCACCTTGAGCGGCATGCGCTGCGCCTGCGGCGACGCGAGCTCGGGCGCGGGCGGCGGCTCGAGCACGATGCGTTCGCCGCCCGCGACCGGATGGCTGGCCTCTGCGCTCCTGCCGTCGAGGGTGATATGGCCCGACTTGAGCCATGCCTGCAGGCGGTTGCGCGAGTACTGCGGGAACAGGCGCGCCAGCGCCTGGTCGAGCCGCATGCCGCCGAGCGCGCCCGGCACGCTCGCGCTCATCGCCGCGACGAAGGCCGCGTCCCAGTCGGCGTTATAATTTTTGCTTCCCATGCACTCAAGTTTACTTGGTGGTCTGGCCATCGTGACTACGCTGTTGCTCGCCGGCTGCGGACTGCTTTCCTCGTCGCAGGAGGACGAGACGATCGGCTGGTCGGCGCAGCGCCTCTATGGCGAGGCGAAGGACGCGATGAACGCGAAGGAATGGCAGAAGGCCATCAAGTTCCTGGAGAAGCTGGAAGCGCGCTACCCCTATGGCCGCTACGCGCAGCAGGCGCAGCTCGAGGTGGCGTATGCGCAATACAAGGACGGCGAGCGCGCCTCGGCGATCGCCGCCGCCGATCGCTTCATCAAGCTGTATCCGAATCATCCCAACGTCGACTACGCCTACTACCTGAAGGGCCTGATCAACTTCAACGAGCTGCAGGGTGGCCCGCTCTCGTTCCTCACCACGCCGGACATGACGGACCGCGACCCGAAGGCCTCGCGCGAAGCGTTCGAGGCGTTCAAGGAGGTGGTGACCCGTTTTCCGGAATCGAAGTACGCGGAGGACTCGGCGTCCCGCATGCGCTACCTCGTCAACGCGCTCGCCTCGCACGAAGTGCACGTAGCGCGCTATTACATGAAGCGCGGCGCCTACCTGGCCGCCGCCAACCGCGTGCAGTACGCGATCCGGAACTACCCGCAGGCGCCGCCGATCGAGGAAGCGGTGTACATCCTCGCCCGCGCCTACGATGCGCTCGGCATGACCGACCTGCGGGACGCCGCGGACCGCGTGATGCACACCAACTTCCCCGACAGCCGCTACCTGAACCCCGACGGCCGCCGCAGGAGCGCCCCCTGGTGGCGGATCTGGGATCCGGACTGGTGATCAGGCGAGCCTGACCCGCTCGTCTGCGATGTAGTCGCGGAAGAAGCCCTCGACGTCCGCGAGGCGGCGCGTGAGCTTCATGGGCGGCAGGCTGCGCAGGATGCGCCGCCCGTACGGGCGCGCCACCAGGCGCGGGTCGCAGAGCATCAGGACGCCGCGGTCGGTCTCGTCGCGGATCAAGCGCCCGGCGCCTTGCTTGAGCTGCAGGACTGCCTGCGGCAATTGCAGCTCCGTGAAAGGGTTGCCGCCCTGTGCGCGGATGCTCTCGATCCGCGCGGCAAGCACGGGATCGTCCGGCGGAGCGAACGGCAGCTTGTCGATCACCACCACGGAGAGCGCCTCGCCGCGCACGTCGACGCCCTCCCAGAAGGACTGGCTGCCGAGGAGCACCGCGTTGCCGAGCGTGCGGAAGCGCGACAGCAGCTCGCTGCGCGATCCCGTCCCCTGTACGAGAAGCGGAAAACCGATGCGGCTGCGCAGCAGCTCGTGCGCGCGCCGCAGCGCCCGCAGCGTGGTGAAGAGCAGGAACGCGCGCCCTCCACTCGCCTTGAGAACGGGCAGCGCCGCCTCGATCACCGCTTGCGTGAACGCGGGGTCGTTCGGGTCGAGCGGCAAGCCCTTGGGAACGTAGAGCAGCGCCTGGCGCGCGAAGTCGAACGGGCTTGCCCAGCGGCGCGTCTGGGCTTCGGGCATGCCGAGCTCGCGGGTGAAATGCCTGAAGTCCTCGCCCACGGCCAGGGTGGCGGAAGTGAAGATCCAGGCGCGCGGGTGGTCCATCATCTGGCGCCGGAACAGCTCCGCGGACGAAAGCGGCGTGACGTGCAGTTGCGCCGCGTGCCCGTAGACTTCCACCCAGCGCACCTCGGCCTGGGCTTCGCTCTCGCGCATGCGCGCGAGCACCGCCGCCGCGCCGCCCGCTCTGCGCGCGCACGAAGCCAGTCCCTCCGAGCGCTCGGCCTGCTCTGCCAGCGGCCGCTCCAGCTCCTTAAGGGAAATCTGCAGCTTTTCAAGCGCGCCGGGGAAATCCGGCAGGCGCAATGCCTGCGTCCAGGCGAAGCGCGCGCCGGGCTCGCCGAGCGCCAGGCGCAGGTCGCGGGCGGCCTTGTCGAGCCGCGTCGCTACCCGGTCGAGCTCGGGAGACGCGCCGCCGGCGGCCCGCAGCTCGAGACGGGCATCGCGCGCCAGATCGGTCAGCTGCGTGGTCGATACGTTTTCGCCGAAGAACATGCGCGCCGTCTCGGGCAACTGGTGCGCCTCATCGAAAATGAGGGTGTTGCAAGCCGGCAGCAGCTCGGCGATGCCTTCGTCGCGCAGGACCACATCGGCGAAGAACAGGTGATGGTTCACCACCACCAGGTCGGCAGCGAGCGCATTCCTGCGCGCGCGCATCACGAAGCAGTCCCGGTAGTCGGGACATTCCTGCCCGAGGCAGTTGTCGCGCGTCGACGTGGCGTGCACCCAGACTGGCGCGTCCTCCGGAACGTCGGCCAAGTCGGCGCGATCGCCGGTCGTGGTGAGGGCGGCAAAGCGCTCGATGCGACGCAGCTGCGAGACTTCCTCGCGCGAGGCGAGGCGGGCTTCGCTCGCCGCGCGCTTCATGCGGTAGAGGCATACATAGTTCGCGCGACCCTTCAGCAAGGCCGCCGTGGTGCCGCAGGCGAGCGCTTCGCGCACCGCGGGAAGATCGCGGTCGTACAGCTGATCCTGCAGCGTCTTCGTCCCCGTCGAGACGATCACCTTGCCGCCGGCGAGCAGCGCCGGGACCAGGTAGGCGAAGGTCTTGCCGGTGCCGGTGCCCGCTTCGGCGACGAGCACCCCCGTGCGCTCGATCGCGTCCTGGATGGCCGCGGCCATCTCGAGCTGCTGGGGCCGCAGCTTGAATCCGGCGACGCGCGCGGCAAGCGGCCCGTCGGCTGCGAAAGCCCGTTGCAGCGCGCCGTTCAGTTTCCGATCTCCTCGACCTTCACCCAGACGCGCCGCGTTTCGGAGGCGCGCGACGCGCTCGCCGACCCGATGCCGCGTCCATCGCGCGAGCCGGCTTCGCTTACGGCGCCAAGCGCGAACCATTCGCCGAGCGGCCCGCTCGCCGTGCTGACCATCCGCTGCGTTTCGCGCTGGGAACCGATGTCGATGAAGACCCTGTCCCCCGCAACGCGCGGCGTCACATCGAAGCCGGTGCCGATGTCCTGCATCACGATGGTTTCCTGCGCCACCACTCCGGCCGGGGTCTGAATCATCTGCCGCTGCATCACCGGCCTCGATTGTCCCGTGGTGATGAAGGCGCGGCCGCCCTCGAGGACGACCAGCCGCTGGTCGACGCGACCGGCGGCCGCAGAGCGGGCGCCTTGCGCGCGCACATCGACGCGCGACCCACCGCCTCCGATTCTGCCGCCCGCCTCGATGCCCTCGCTGGCGGCCTCGAGCGAGTCATCGAAGCGCACCGAGATCTGCAGGCGCCGCAGCGGCCGGTCGATCGCCTCCAGCGCGCGCTTGATCTCGGCCAGGTTCGCCGGGCTGGTCCGCACGATGAGCTGTCCGGACTGCCCGGTCAGCGCGCCGCCGGGCTCGACGAGCGGCTGCAATGCAGGAAGCACCTGGTCGACCGTCCGATGCCGCAACGGAATGATTTCCAGCGCTTGCTGGGCGAGGCAGTGCGCGGCCCAGCCTGCCAAGAGCGCCGCCAGGATTGATCGGACCCGTTGCATGCGGTTCATGCTAATGGGATCAACGCGCGATTCTCCGTTGCGTCTACTCCTGATCCATCAGGTTGTAGATCGCCCGCAGGTCGAGGCTGAGCTCCTTGCCGCGCAGCGCCGACGGGATCGGCACCAGGGCTTTGGCCCGCTTGAACATCTCGAGAGCCTGCGAATCGAGCACTTCGTGGCCGGAGCCGGTTTTCACGCTCGCCGAGGCGATCAGGCCGTCGGCGCCGATCACCATGCGCACCACGACGCCGCCTTCCCAGTTGTTGTCCACGGCAACGCGCGGGTAGCGCTTGTAGCGTTTCGCCGCGCTGATCAGTTGCAGCCGGTACTGATCGACCGATCCAGCCTCCGCCGCCGGCTCGGCACTCGGCGCAGTCGTGCCCGCCTCGGGCTCCGCGGCAGGCACCGGTTCTGCGGACGTGCTCTCGGCTGAATCCGCGGGAGATGCCGGGATGCTTGGAGCGAGCAGAGCGGCTGGCTGGGGTTGCAGCGCGGGTCTCAAGGCTGGCCTGGCAAGCGGCGCCGCCGGCGCCACGTCAGGCGCGGCCGGCAGGGCCTGCGGTGGTACGAGCCGAGCGGTGATCAAGCCGGGAGCAATGCTCGGCCGCTTCGAATCCCTGAATCCCGGCAGGCCGAACAGAAGCAGGGCGTGCAGCAGCAGCGACAAGGCGAGCGCGTAGTTGAACGCGCGGCTCTCCCGGTATCCGCGCAGCTCCCTTTGCATGACCGCGCTCATGGAGCCGGTCAATATAGCATCTACGCCCTGCGCAAAACCCGCCACAGCTTCTCCGGCGTGAGCGGCATCTCCAGATGCAGCACGCCGCGCTCGTGGAGCGCATCGAGAACCGCGTGCACGACCGCCGGCACGGCGCCGATCGTGCCAAGCTCGCCGCAGCCTTTGACGCCGAGGAGGTTGGTCCTGGAGGGCACGCTTTCATCGAAAGCACTGCGCAGCCGGGGGAGCTGGTCGGCGCGCGGCACGCAGTAGTCCATGAAGGATCCGGAAAGCAGCTGCCCGCTGTCCTGATCGTAGATCGCCTGCTCGTACAAGGCCTGGCCGACGCCCTGCGCAACGCCGCCCTGGATCTGTCCTTCGACGATCATGTGGTTGATGATCCGGCCGATGTCGTCGCAACTGACGATGCTCGCAACCTGGACGTCGCCGGTCTCGGGATCGACCTCGACTTCGCAAACCTGGGCGCCGTTGGGCCAGGAAGGCGTCGAGGGCGTCTCGGTCGCCGAAACGCGGAACGCCTTCTCCGGCTGGAACGCCGCGACCCCGGCCAGCCCGATGGTGCGGTCGGTGCCGGCAATCCTGAAGGCCCCATCGCGATACTCGATGTCGCCCGCGGCCGTCTCGAGCGCTTCGGCGGCGAGCTCCTTGCCGCGCGCAATGGTCTTGCGGCCCGCCGCCACCACGGCCGAGCCGCCGACGAAAGCGGAGCGCGATCCCACGCTGCCTACGCCATTCGCCAGGTCGGTGTCGCCCTGAACGATACGGATTTTCTCAAGCGAGATTCCCAGCACCTCGGCGAGGAGCTGCGTATACGTGGTTTCCAGCCCCTGCCCCATCGCCTGCGTACCGGAGAACACCGTGACCGTGCCATCGGCGCCCACCCGGACGTCGACCGTCTCGGTCGGAAGCGCACCGGTCCATTCCAGGTAGACCGACAGTCCCCGGCCCCGCAGCCGCCCGCGGCGGCGCGATTGCTCGCGCCGCGCCGCGAAACCCTGCCAGTCCGCGAGCTCGACCAGCCGCTCAACGATGCGCGGGAAATTGCCGACGTCGTAGACGTCGCCGAGGTGCGTGCGATGAGGGAAATCCTCCGGCCGGATGAAATTGCGCCGCCGGATCTCTATGGGGTCGAGCCGCATCTCGCGCGCGGCCTTCTCCATCAGCCGCTCCATGAGATAGTTCGCCTCCGGCCTGCCGGCCCCGCGGTAGGCGCCGGTCGCCATGGTGTTGGTCAGCACCGCCTTGACGCGATAATCCACCACGGGGACGTGGTAGACAGTCGTCTGTACCTTCGGGCTCAGCGAGAGCGGAATGATCGCCGAGGAGCCGACCGGCAGCGCGCCGATGTTGCCGAGCGTTTCCACGCGCAAAGCCAGGATGCGGCCCTCGCGGTCCAGCGCCAGCCTCGCCTTGGAGTGCTGGTCGCGCCCCATGTGCGCCGCGAGGAACTCCTCGCTGCGCTCGCCGCGCCATTTCACCGGCCGCCCGAGCTTCTTCGCCGCGTAGCAGACCAGCGCGTCCTCGGGCGCAAGCCCGGTCTTCATGCCGAAGCCGCCGCCGATGTCGCCGACGACGACCCGGAAGTCCTCGGGCCGCCCGCGGAACACCGCGCCCAGCAGCTCGCGCGCGCCGGTCGGGGTCTGGTTCTGCGTGTGGAGCGTCGTGCGGCCGCCGGCGAAGACGCCGATCGAGCAGCGCGGCTCGAGCGCTGCCGCCACCAAGCGCTGGTTGTGCAGCTCGAGCTCGGTAATGTGCGCTGCCGCCGCGAGCGCCTTGTCGACCGCGGCCGCATCGCCGTAGGCCGCCTCGGCAGCGATATTTCCCGTCGCCTCCGGCCAGACGAGCGGAGCGCCCGCCTCTACCGCACGGCGCGCGTCCACCACGCAAGGCAGCTCCTCATACTGAGCTGAAGCAAGATCGGCGGCATCTTCGGCCTGCCTGCGCGTTTCGGCGACGATGGCTGCCACCGGCTGCCCTACGTAGTAAACCCTTTCCCTGGCAAGCGGGGTACGCGGCGGCGCGGCCATCGGCGAGCCGTCGGACCGCTTGAAGAGCGGCGGGAACGGAATATGGGCCACGCCATCGGCGCTGAGGTCTGCCATGCTCCAGGCGGCGATCACCCCGGGGGCGCTCCTGCAACCCGACAAATCCAATGCAGAGATATTTGCATGGGCATGCGGCGAGCGCACCAGCACCAGCCAAGCGAGACCCGGAAACTCCAGGTCGTCGCTGTAGCGCCCCTTGCCGACGAGAAGGCGGTCGTCCTCCAGACGCTTCTGGGAGCGCGAGGCGCCGAAGCGCGCCGCCGACGGATCGAACTGGACCTGGAGCGAGGGTGAGCTCATGGGATAAGCGCGGCGGTGAGCCCACCGAGTCGAACCCCGCGCGGGGCCTCGAGTTGAGCGACCTTTCTTTTCGCGGGGATCGCTGACTATCTACTTCTTCTTCTTCTTGCCTTTCTTCTTTGCTGCCATGACAAGCTCTCCTCTAAGAGTTGACGACACGCTCAATCCGATCATTCAGGGACGAGCTATGCAGACTAATACTCCGTTCTGGCGCGCAGTGCAACTGAGCAGCCGCGTCACTGACTATCAGACTCACGATGTACGACTCGACTCGCGGTGAATGGCACTGATCAAGTCGACGATCATGCGCTCGGTGAATGCCGAGCTCCTCGGACTCCACGCTGTCGTAGGGATCTTCGGTTCGCGCTGAGCGTTGCTTAAGCAAAGCACGCTCCGCATCGGGCGAGGTGCGCAGATCAAATCGCTCCCCCAGCAGGAGGGCGCGGACCCATGCCCTGACGTCTTCGACAGGTCAGAAAGCTGCCTTATGACAGCCTGCGTCGATTTTTATGACAGCCATAGGTTGGATATGCGAAACCGTCGGCCATATCCCGTTGTACTGCGGTTGCGCTCGTCATACGCTTTTCGGGCCATGAAGCTGGATCGACAAGAACGCGAAGCGGTCCTCCGGGCACTTTCGGCACTGCCTCACGATCACCCGGCACGCG
>Ga0307469_10000472_pt1 | contig 14845 bp, 13 predicted proteins | sample atmos_gasesAM2C__FD_203084 | JGI IMG/M metagenome (GOLD analysis project Ga0307469, IMG submission 203084) | Hardwood forest soil microbial communities from Morgan-Monroe State Forest, Indiana, United States - atmos_gasesAM2C_515 | ecosystem: Environmental > Terrestrial > Soil > Temperate...
GTCCTCGGCGAGCAGCACGGCATCGACCAGCATGCCGCTGTCGGTGTTCTTGAGGGCGATCACCAGCGGCGCCAGCAGGCCGCGTCCGACGATGCGGCCGACGATGTAGGCGCGCGACACTCCGTAAAACACCGGACGGATGACCTCGACCTTCGCCACCGCGCGCCGCTCCGCTTTCGAGTCTAGATAGGCGCGCACCTCGGAGGCGACGTGCGCGATGCTCTTGTCGAGGTCGCGCCAGGGCGAGCGAAAGCGCACGTCGCCCAGCAGGTCCTCGAACAGCAGCGCCAGGGAGCCGTGATTCACGTAGGTGTTGGTGCCGACGCTCGAGTGCACGGTGGCGAGCGGGTCGAGGTCGGTCGCGACGAACTCGACGTCGGGGGCGACCCCGACGGTGCCGAACAGGCGGCGGGTCACCGAGCTGAAGAAGGTCTTGGTGAACTCCGGGTCGGGCAGATCGGCGATGAGCGCGGCGAACTCGCGCCGGACCCGCCGCCACAGCTCGCGGTCGAGCGCTTCGCTGCCGAGCGCCTCACGCAGCTCGGCGATCGTCTGGTTCACGAAGCGGTCGTAGAGCTCGATGCGCTCGACGGCGTCGCGCTGGCTGCCTTTCCAGTCGCGGCTGTCGAAGCGCAGCGGAGCGCGGCGCGTGATGGCGCGAAACTCCGCGTTGTAGCTGGCAAAGGCTTCGACGAGGTGGCGCGCGCAGTCCACGGTGTTGAGCGGCCCTTCAGTCAAAGTCGGTCGGCAGCGTGCGATCGAGCTGGTGCTGGTAGAGGCGCTCGATCTGCGAAGCCAGCACGCGGCCGGTGGAGAGCTCGGGAAGCGAATGCACCGGGAAGAACCCGACGGCATCGGTCTCGGAGCTGGTCGCGGGGCTGCCGCCCGTGAGCTCGCAGAGGAAGAAGAGCTTGTAGATATGGTGCACTCCGGGAGGGTGCGGATGGCGGTTCTTGTCGACCAGCGCCGCAAGCTTCGTCGCCCGCGCCTGATAGCCGGATTCCTCGAGGATCTCGCGCGCCACCGCAGCCGAGGGCGCATCGTTCACGTCGACCCAGCCTCCGGGGAGCGTCCACCGGCCGTCGGTACGCTCACGCACCAGGAGCACTTCGGCGCCGCGAAACACGCCGCCGCGCACGTCGACCTTGGGAGTCGCGTAGCCATGCTCGCCCTCCCAGAAGGCCCGCACCGTGGCGAGCGGCACGTCGAGCTCCGTGGCCAGGATCGTCGCGGTCAGCTGCTCGAGCTCCTGGTAACGCGCGCGGTCGAACGGATCGCGGCTGAAGGTGAGCCCGTTCTGCGTGATTGCCTGTACCTTGCGCGCCCACTCGAGGATCGCCGCGACGCCTTCCCTGGCCGTCACCTCGATCGCTCCGGCACGCGGCGTGGCCATCCGGCGCGCGCATCCTTGCGCACGACGAGCTTGAGCCCCGACCAGGTCTCATCCACCGCGCATACCTTGACGTCCACCAGCCCGAGCGGCAGGGACAGCTCACGCACCGTGTCCTCGGTGAGCTCGCTCGGCGTACCCGAGGACTTCTTCGGCCAGCTCACCCAAAGCACGGCGTCGGCGCGCATGGCGGCGAGGCACGCGCCGAGCGCGCGCTCGAGTTGCGCACGGCGTGTCGCGAAGACATGGATGAGGTCGGTGCCGGCGCCGATGCGCTTCGCCACCCGCACGCCGGCGGGGAGGGGCGCGACCAGCCCGGCGTAGTTGGCGGGCGCGTCCCGCAGGCACAGGCGGCAGCCCGTCCCGATACCGAGCTTTTTAGCCAGCGGCGTGCCCGAGTAGCCGCTCGGGGCGGCGGCAGCCGCGCGGCGCGCACCTCGCATGCCGGTGCGGCGCGCGCTCAGAGGTTCCTGATCAGCGCATCGGCGAACGCGCTGGTCGCGACTTCGGTGGCCCCTTCCATGAGGCGCGCGAAGTCATAGGTCACCGTCTTCTGGCCGATGGTGCGGTCCATCGCGGTGATGATCGCATCGGCCGCCTCGCTCCAGCCCATGTAACGGAACATCATCTCGCCGGAGAGGATCACCGAGCCCGGATTCACCTTGTCGAGGTTCGCGTACTTGGGCGCAGTGCCGTGCGTCGCCTCGAACACCGCATGCCCGGTGAGGTAGTTGATGTTCCCCCCGGGAGCGATCCCGATCCCGCCGACCTGCGCGGCGAGCGCATCCGAAAGATAGTCGCCGTTGAGATTCAGCGTTGCGATGACGTCGAATTCCTCCGGGCGCGTCAACACCTGCTGCAGCGTGATGTCGGCGATCGCGTCCTTGATGAGGATGCGGCCGCTCTTTCTCGCCGTGTCCATCTCGGAGTTGGCGTCCTTCTCGCCCTTGGCCGCCTTGGTGCGCTCCCACTGCTCCCAGGTATAGGTCGCGCCGCCAAACTCGCGCTCGGCGAGCTGGTAGCCCCAGTTGCGGAAGGCGCCCTCGGTGAACTTCTGGATGTTGCCCTTGTGCACCAGGGTGAGGCTCTTACGCTGGTTGGCGACCGCGTACTCGATCGCCGCCCGAATCAGCCGCTCCGAGCCCTCCCGGGAGACCGGCTTGATGCCGACGCCGGAGGTCTCCGGGAAACGGATCTTGGCATAGGCCTTGGGGAAGGCCTGGCGGAACAGCTCGAGGAACTTCTGGTTCTCCGGAGTACCCGACTCGAACTCGATGCCGGCGTAGATGTCTTCGGTGTTTTCGCGGAAGATCACCATGTCGACCTTCTCGGGATGCTTCACCGGCGAGGGCACGCCCTTGAACCAGCGTACCGGGCGCAGGCACACGTAGAGATCGAGCATCTGCCGCAGCGCCACGTTGAGGGAGCGGATGCCGCCGCCGACCGGGGTGGTGAGCGGCCCCTTGATCGACACCAGGTACTCGCGACAGGCCGCCACCGTCTCGTCCGGCAGCCAGGTGTTGAAGAGCCGATTGGCTTTCTCGCCGGCGTAGACCTCCATCCAGTGAATGCGCCGCTTGCCGCCGTAGGCTTTGGCCACCGCGGCGTCCATGACGCGCACGCTGGCGCGCCAGATATCCGGCCCCGTGCCATCGCCCTCGATGAAGGGGATGATCGGGTTCTCGGGCACGGCGAGCTTGCCGTTGTGGATCGCGATCCGGGCCCCCTGGGCGGGAGGCGCGACCTTGGGGGTTGCGGCGGTCGACATGAGTTTTCTCCGCGGGAGGCCGGCGGGGACAGGTCCCGCCGGGCGCGCCATGCTAGCACAGCCCCCGCGGGAGACGGATCGCGTGCCGGGTGGGCATGGCGTGTGAGAGACTCAGCGGCGCAACGCTCAGGGGGTCAGGCGTACAGGGCGTATGTCGAACGCAATAAATAAGAGTGACGGCGCGGCGGCGCGCCCATCCGTGCTGCGGCAGATGTGCGCGGTACGCCCCATCGACCCGGAGGAGGCGGGCGGTAAGAGCCGTCTCAAACAGGTGCTCGGCCCAGCGGCGCTGACCGCCATCGGCCTCGGCGCCACGATCGGCACCGGCATCTTCGTGCTCACGGGCCAGGTCGCAGCCAACCAGACCGGGCCTGCGATCACGCTGGCACTGGCGATCGCGGCCTTCGGCAGCATGCTGGCGGCGTTGTGTTATTCGGAATTCGCGGCGTTCCTGCCGGTGCCGGGCAGCGCCTATCGCTATACCTACGCGACGCTCGGTGAGGGGCTCGCCTGGTTCATCGGCTGGAACCTGCTGCTCGAGTACGCGATCTCCGCGTCGACCGTGGCGGTGAGCTGGTCGGCATACGTGATCAGCCTGCTCAACGACGCGCACATCCATCTGCCCGATGCCCTGGTCAACGCGCCCGTCGGCGTCGACGCGCACGATCACCTGCAGTGGACCGGCGCCCTCATCAACGTGCCGGCGATCCTCATCGTGCTCGCGATGACCTGGGTGTTGTACCTCGGGGTGCGCGAATCGGCGCACGCCAACACCATCATGGTGACCCTGAAGGTCGCCATCATCGTGGTGGTGGTGATCGCCGGGCTCAGCTACGTCGACCCCGGCAACTTCAAGCCCTACATCCCACCCAACGCCGGCACCTTCGGTCACTTCGGCTGGACCGGCGTGCTGCAGGGAGCCGGCATCATCTTCTTCTCCTACGTCGGCTTCGATACCGCCTCCACCATGGCGCTCGAGGCGCGCAACCCGCAGCGCGACGTGCCGCTCGGCATCCTCGGAGCGCTGGCGATCTCGGCGGTGCTGTATGTCGCGATGTCGACCGTGCTCACCGGCATGGTGAACTACCAGCATCTGAACGTCGCCGCGCCGGTTGCGGTGGCGCTCGATGCTCATCCGCAGCTCGCCTGGCTCGGCTGGCCGGTGAAGATCGGGATCATCGCCGGCATGACCTCCGTGATCCTCACCTCGCTCCTCGGCCAGCCGCGGATTCTGCTCTCGATGGCGGATGACGGGCTCCTGCCGCCCTCGATGAGCCGCTGCCACCCGCGCTACAAGACCCCGCACGTGTCGACGGTGATCACCGGGGTCGGCGCGGCGGCGATCGCAGGCGTGTTCCCGCTCGATGTGCTCGCGGACCTGGTCTCGATCGGTATCCTGCTGGCGTTCGCCGTGGTGTGCCTCGGCGTGCTGGTGCTGCGGCGTACCCGCCCCGACGTGTCCCGGCCGTTCCGGGTGCCCTGGGCGCCGGTCACGTGCACGCTCGGGGCGCTGGTGTGCCTGGGTCTCACGCTGACGCTCTCGAACGGGACCTGGTGGCGCCTGCTCGTTTGGACGATCGTCGGCATGTCGATCTACGCCTTCTACGGATTCGGGCACAGCCGCCTGCGCCGATGACGCGCACCCTGGCGAGCACCCCGGCCAGGGACGGTTTTGCGATGCCGGCCGAGTTCGCGCCGCACGCGGGCTGCTGGCTGCTGTGGCCGGAGCGGCCGGACAACTGGCGGGAAGCCGCGCGGCCCGCGCAACTCGCCTTCGCGCAGGTCGCGGCCACGATTGCCCGCTTCGAGCCCGTGACGGTCGGTGTGTCGACGCCGCACTACGCCGCGGCGCGCACGCTGCTACCCGACTCCGTGCGTCTCGTCGAGATGGCTCACGACGATGCGTGGATGCGCGATGTCGGACCGACCTGCGTCGTCGACCGCCACGGTGCGGTGCGCGGCGTCGACTGGCGCTTCAACGCCTGGGGCGGCCTGAACGGCGGCCTGTATTTTCCCTGGGATCAGGACGAGCACGTCGCCGGCAAGGTGCTCGAGATCGAGCGCCTCGAGCGCTATCGCGCACCGCTCGTCATGGAAGGCGGCGCGCTGCACGTCGATGGCGAGGGCACCGCGCTCGTCACCGAGGAGTGCCTGCTCAATCCCAATCGCAATCCACAGCTCGGACGCGCCGGGATCGAGGCGCGGCTGCGCGACTACCTCGGCGTGCGCCAGGTCATATGGCTAGGCAAAGGCGTCGTCAACGACGAGACCGGCGGTCACATCGACAATCTCGCCTGCTTCGCGCGCGCGGGCGTCGTGTGCCTCACCTGGCCGGATGACCGCCGTGATCCCCAGTACCCGATCTCGCTCGACGCCTGGGAACGCCTCAACGATGCGCGCGACGCCCGCGGGCGGCGTCTCGAGGTCGTGCGCGTGCCCAGCCCCCCGCCGCTCACGATGAGCGCGCGGGAAGCCTCCGGCGTGCTTCGCCACAAGGGCACGCGCCCGCGCGTCGCGGGCGAGCGCCTGGCCGCGAGCTACGTGAATTTCTATATCGCCAACGGCGGCATCGTCATGCCGTCGCTCGATGACCGCACCGACCGCCGCGCCGCAGCGGCCCTGAAGCGGCTGTTTCCGCGCCGGCGCGTGGTCGGCGTGCCGGCGCGCGAGATCCTCCTCGGCGGCGGCAACATCCACTGCATCACGCAGCAGATCCCGGGCGGCAAGGGGGCAGCCACGCGGACGCGCGGCTCCAAATCCAGGATCAAATCGAGGATTTCCGGCTCTACTCGTAGGGGCGATCGGACATCACGCCGAAGAGCGACGTCGAGCCGTTAGGGCCGTAGATGCCGACGGCGAGACCAGGGATGTGCTGGCGGGGCGGCAGAGGGTCGGGAGCGGACGACTCGTCGCGGCTCGCGCATGCAGATCGATATTAGCGGGTATCTCGCGCCAGCTGGGTGAAGTATGCCGAAAGCTTCGCGATGTCCGGCGGAACTACGTAGCTGTGAGGAGTGTAGCCGGGGAGCATCGTGCGGGCGCGCATGCCAAAACGGCTGGTTGCAATCAGCAGCCGTTGTCTCACGGTGATCTGGCAACCCTCGCCGTGGCGGGCGATGTCACGAGACGACATGAGCCGCGTGCAATCGTCGATGAAGCGGAACATGTGGCGCTGCGATACCCAGCACATGCGCGCCCGATACAGGTAGTCACCATAGAGGTGCTGGTAAACATCGAAAGCGACGTTACGGTGCTCAACCTCTTCGAGCATGTGCCACTTGAAGAGATCACCGGCCTCGCGCGCGGTGCGGCGGTGATCGTACAGCCCGCTCGCGAGGACCCGCAGGGCGAACTGGGTCGTGAAGGACTCGAAGCCTTCGATGTAACCGATGCGGAACCGGTCGGTCCCGTTGGCCAGGAATCCCTCGAAATCGCGCTTCAGCGCCTCGACGCGCTGTTCCAGACCCGGGTAGCCGTGTGCAAAGACGGCCTTGTTGAAATCCATGTGCCGGCGATAGTGCTGGGCCTCCTGGAGCGAGAAGCGCTCGGCGTCCTCGCGCAGGGCCTCATCGCGGATCTGGTCCATCACCCGGCGCAATGACTTGACGAAGAAGGGCTCCAGGTAGGCCACGTACAGGCCCATCGCGAGATGGGTGTACGACAGGACCGAGCTGCCCGCGACACACAGCGGGTGAAATTCGGCGGCGCCAGGCACGTCGAACTTCATGGTTCGCACGGTGATCGGGTGCATGTCGCTTCCCGGGCCTTTTACTATAGCAATCTCCGCGCCGCCTCGAGCCACTCGCGCTGCGCGCGCCGATAGTGCCGGGGGGCGATGCGCGCCTGCTCGAGAAGCTCGCGTGCCACCCGTTGTGACTCGGCGCGCTGACCCTGCGCCTCGAGCAGCTGTGCATAGCGCACCGCGGCCTCGGCGCCGGGATAGGAGGGTGCGAGCACGCGGTATTCCTCCAGCGCCTTCGCCATGTCGCCCTCCGCCGCGAGCGCGCGGGCATAGAGGAGGTGCCCGGCGGGGGAGCGGAACGTGGGGTTTTCCTTGATGAGCTCATCGAGCGTCTGGCGCGCGGAGCGCGCGTCGCCCTTGTCGAACAGCGCCTGCGCGAGTCCCAGCATGAGATTCGGGTCGTGCCGGTAGAGGCCGGTGAGCGCTGCGCGGTACTGGTCGATCGCTTCGTCGTAGCGCTGGTGGCGGACGAGCTCTTCGGCGTAGCGCTGCCGGCTCGCGGTGTTGCCCGCCACGCGCACCTCGTCCCCGTAGCGGCGCAGGTCCGAGCCCGGGTCGATCGCCCGGCGGAGGCCGCGCTTGGTGCGCTGCGCGGTGCGGCTGCGGAACACGTCGGGCAGCACCTCCACCGACAGATAGGCCAGCGCACCGAGTCCGAACGGCAGCAGCAGCAGCACCCAGACCCACAGGTAATTCCGCCCTGTCTTGAAGACGTGGATGATGAGCAGCACCTGGACGATGTAGGGCAGAATCAACCGCAGCATGCGAGTCTCCGCTAGTGCGCCGCCGCCGGCGCTTTGTCCCGCGCGCCCGGCGGCAGCGCAAACGCAATGACGTAGTCCCCGCGCGGGGTGCCGAGCGCGCCGTGGCCGCCGGCGCTGACGACGATGTACTGCCGCTCGTCCTTCCCGGCCCGATAGGTCATCGGGGTCGCCTGGCCGCCGGCGGGCAGCTTGTATTTCCACAGCTCGCGCCCGGTCTCGATGTCGAAGGCGCGGAAGTAGCTGTCGATCGCTGCGCCGACGAACACCAGGTCGCCGGCGGTGGCGATCGGACCACCCATGCCCGGCATGCCGAAGTCGCGCACCAGCGGCCAGGGCGTGAATCCCTCCGTCGACCCGAGCGGCACTTGCCAGACGATGCGGCTGGAGCGCAGATCGACGTTCACCAGCGTGCCCCAGGGCGGCGGCGTGCAGGGCAATCCCCACGGCGAGAGCAGCGGCTCACGCCGCATCGCATAGGGAGTGCCCGCCTGGCGGCCGAATTCAGCGTGCGGGTAGAGTCCGGAGCGCTGCTGCGCCTCGAGATCCGCCGACGGAATCAGCGTCACCTCCATCGGCATGTCGTTCACCGCGGCGATCACCCGCCCGCGCTGCTCGTCGAAGACGACGCCGCCCCAGTTCACGCCTCCGGCGTAACCGGGAAACTCCAGCGTGCCGCCCGTGTCGGGCGGGGTGAAGATGCCCTCGTTGCGCAGCGCCGCGAGCTTCTCGCGGCACTTGCCGCGGTCCCAGAGGGTGATGCCCCAGGCGTCGTCCGGCTCGACGCGCCCCTGCGGGACGAGCGCCGGGAGCGATGAGAACGGCTGGGTCGTCGAGGCCTGCTCGCCCGGCGCGAAACTGCGCGGCACGGGACGCTCGGTCACCGGGAAGAGGGGCGCCCCGTTGGTGCGGTCAAACACATAGAGCATTCCGGTCTTGGTCGCCTCGATCACGGCCGGCACCGGCGCCCCCTGCAGCTCGAGATCGCCGAGCGCCGGCTGCGCCGCGAGATCGTAGTCCCACAGGTCGTGATGCACGAGCTGCCGATGCCAGACGAGCTTGCCGGTGTGCGCATCGAGAGCGAGCAGCGAATCGGCGAAGCGGTTGCTCCCGAGGCGCGTGCCGCCGTAGAAGTCGGGACTCGCCGAGCCGGTCGGCACCAGCACCAGCCCGTGCTCTTCGTCCACCGTCATCACGCCCCACGCGTTGCCGGCGCCGGTCGCGGCGGCCTGGGTGAGGTTCCAGTCGGCAGCGGCGGGATGCGCCGCCGAGTCCGGCAGCGGATCGAACGACCAGAGCAGGGCGCCGGTCACCGCATCGAAGCCGCGGATCACACCGCGCTCGACGTCCGCTGCGCGGTTGTCGCCGATCGCCGAGCCGACGATGACGACGTTGGCGTAGATCGCCGGCGGCGAGGTCACGAGGTAGGCGGGGCGGTCGCGGATGCGCACGCCGCGCGTCAGGTCGAGCTGCCCGCCGCTGCCGAAGTCCACGCACGGCTTGCCGGTGTCGGCATCGAGCGCCAGCAGGCGGGCGTCGATCGTACCGGTGAATATCCGCCGCACGCACGGCCCGGTGCGGCGCGGATCGGCGGTCGCCCAGACGCTCACGCCGCGAGAGGTGCTCTCCGCGTAGCGGCGCGTGCGGTCGACGCGCGGGTCGAAGCGCCACTGCTCGCTGCCGCTGACGGGGTCGAGCGCAATGACGATGTTGGTACCGGTCTCGAGGTACAGCCGCCCGAAGGCGAGTATCGGCGTGGCTTCGAACGTCAGGCGCCGCGCCTGTGCGTAGCCCGCGCCGAGCTCCCCCGTGCGATAGGTCCAGGCCACGGTGAGCCGGCGGACGTTGGCGCGGTTGATCTGATCGACGCTCGAGTAGCGCTGGCCGAACATGTCCCCGCCGTAGTAACCCCAGTCGCTCGCCTCGGGCGATTGAGCCGGTGTTGCAGCAGCTGCGCCGAGCGCGAGCGCGGCGAGGCACAGGGAGGAGCGGGTCATGGCGGCATTATCCTTGAGGCCGGCGCAGGAGCGCGAGCCACAGCGTCGCGCGACGCATGCTGGTATTCTTTCCCGCCGTGAGCTCACCACGGGCGGTCATGTCCCGATTCGGGGCATTGAGGTTGCTTCTCGCGGTTCAGTGCCTCGTGTTCGCGGCAGCCGGCTACGCTCTGGCCGCCGACGATCCGCCCGCCGCCGCACAGCCTCCCGGCGCACAGCCTGCCGGCGCACAGCCGCCTGCGGCGCGTCCGCGGATCGGCTTGGTGCTCTCCGGCGGCGGCGCGCGCGGCGCCGCGCATGTCGGCGTGCTCAAGGTTCTCGAGGAGCAGCACGTGCCGATCGACGCGATCGCCGGCACCAGCATGGGCGCGGTGGTCGGCGGACTGTACGCGAGCGGGCTCTCCGCGCGCGACATCGAGAAGATCATGACCTCGCTCAACTGGCAGGCCGCGTTCCATGACCGGCCGCCACGCGAGGATCTGACGCTGCGGCGCAAGCAGGAGGACGAGAACTTCCTGGTGAAGTTCCCGCTCGGGGTGCGCGGCCACCGCATCGTGCTCCCCAAGGGGCTCATCGAAGGCCAGGGGCTCTCACAGATGCTGCGACGGCTGACGCTGCCGGTCGCACGCATCACCAACTTCGACGAGCTGCCGACGCGATTCCGCGCGGTGGCGACCGACCTCGAGAGCGGTGAGCCGATAGTGCTCGCCGCGGGCGACCTGACGAGTGCGATGCGCGCCAGCATGTCCGCGCCCGGCATCTTCGCGCCGGTCGAGCGGCAGGGACGGATACTGGTCGATGGCGGCATTGCCGACAACGTCCCGGTCGACGTGGCGCGCGAGATGGGGGTCGACCTCCTGATCGTGGTCGACGTCGGCTCCCCGCTCCAGCAGCGCAGCAAGCTCACGGACGTCACGGCCATCTCCAACCAGATGCTGGCCATCCTCCTGCGGCGTAATGCCGAGCAACAGCTCGCCACCCTCAAGCCCGGGGATATTCTCATCGCGCCGGCGCTCGGAGATGCCTCGTCATTCGACTTCGGCGCGGTGGCGCGCTACATCGGCGTCGGCGAAGCTGCGGCCCGCACCGCCGTCGAGCAGCTCGCGCCTCTCGCGGTCAGCGACGAGCAGATGCAGCGTTACCAGGAGCGCCGTTCCTCGCAGCGCCTGCCGCCGCCGGTGATCTACTTCGTGCAGGCCGACGGCGGCTCGGAGGAGTATTCGCAGTCGCTCGACCGCCTGTTCAAGGACATGGCCGGCAAGCCCCTCGACCCGGGCGCGGTCGCACGGCGGGTGACCTCGCTCTACGGCCTCGGCGGCTTCGACACGCTCGACTATCGTGTGGTGGGACGCGAGGACTACTACGGGCTCGCGCTCGATGCGCGTCCGAGCTCGCAGGGCCCGAACTACCTGCGCTTCGGCCTGAGTCTGCAGGATGACTTCGAGGGGCATGCCACTTACGACGCCGCCGTGCGCTTCGTCATGTCCGACATCACCCGCAACGCCGGCGAGTGGGTCACGGATCTGCAGGGCGGCACCACCTCGCTCGCGGCCACGGAGCTCTTCCTGCCGCTCGCGCAGTTTTCCGGCTGGTTCGTGATGCCGCACATCTCGGACCTGGCGCGCGACCTTTACATCATCAACGGACAGAGCCTCGAGGCGCAGTACCGGCTGCACACGCTCCAGTACGGCTCGGACTTTGGTTACCAGATCAGCAACTGGGGCGAGGCGCGCGTCGGCGCGCAGCGAGAGCAGGGCCACTATGTGCTCGCGATCGGCGACCCGACCGATCCAAATCTGCCGGTGGCGAGCATCGCGCCCTTCAATCTGGTCAACTACTTCGCGCGCTTCACCTACGACCGCCTCGACGACATCAACTTTCCGCACAGCGGCCAACAGGCGACCCTGCAGTGGAGCGCCAATCGCGAGGCGAACGCCGCCGGACAGTACTCGAACCAGGTGTCCGCGACCTACGTCGGCGCGTATTCCTTCGGCCGCGACACCTTCTCGTTCTCCGCCGCGGGCGGCTCGACGCTCGAGGCGGACGTCACCGGCCTCAATCTGCAATATCCGCTGGGGGGATTCCTCAATCTCTCGGGCCTGCGCGCCAACTCACTCCTCGGCCCCAATTTCGGCATCGCGCGCGTGCTCTACTACCGGCAGATCGGCCGGGGCGGGCCGGGCTACTTCGACGTGCCGACCTATCTCGGCGCCTCGCTCGAGGCCGGCAACGTCTGGCAGACGCGGAGCGCGGCGAGCTTCGGCAACACGCAAAAGGATGCGAGCCTGTTTCTCGGCATGGACACGCTCCTCGGTCCGCTCTACATCGCGACGGGATTCGACCAGCACGGCAACCAGGCTTTCTACCTGTTCCTCGGCAGGACGTTCTAGAGCTCGCTCCGGCCCGGCCCGGCGCTCATGCGTCCCCGGTCGGAACGATGGCGGCGGTCTCGGCCATGAGGATCACCGTACGCTCGGGGGCTCGCGTGCGGTGGACGACTCCCTTCGGCACCACGAAGCCCTCCTGGGGCTTCAACTCGATCGATCGGCCCTCGAGGTCGATGATGAAACGCCCCTCGAGCACGAAGAAGAACTCATCGTCCTCATCATGCTTGTGCCAGTGATACTCGCCCGGCTGAAATACGCCGAGGCGGATGACCGAGTCATTCACCTTGCAGAGCGTCTGGTTGTACCAGGGGTGCTGAACGCGTTCGACCAGGGCCGGCACGTCGATGACGCTCAACGGCGCAAACCTGATGTCGAGGTGCGTCTCGTACGGATAAGGGTCCTGCTTCTCGGGGCTGGGCATGGCCGTTCTCCTGCCTCCGGGGCGGTGGCTCCGGCTCGCAAAATAACAGGTGCAGAAAACCTGAGGCAGCTATGGGGGGTGGCGGATCCGCCGGGCCTGTTCCGGCCCGCGACCGGTACAGCGCAGGCTACAGCCCGCGGCTCTCGGCGAGCTTCTCGATCTTCTTGAACACCAGGGCGGGCCTGTCGCCGGCGCGCGAGTACTCGTGCCGCCGGCTCATCTCCGCGAGCGCGGCATCGCGCTCGGCCGGCGTCGGGTACCAGTGCAGCCGCTGCCACTCGGGGCCGAGGAGCTTACGGAACGGGTCGCCCGGCGGCAGGCTCACGCGGATTCCGTAGGGGCGCAGCTTCTCGATCGGCGGCGTGGTGAGATTCTGTGGCTGGCTGATGCCCATGCGGGAAAGCTTAGCACGCGAGCGTGAGGGGCTTGAGTCACCGCGCCGATGTCCCCAAACTGCAGGGCAGTACCGAACAGGAGGTTTCCAATGGCGCTGGCACGCAAGCGATCGGACATGCCCGCAGTGGGCGAGGCCCTGCCGGGGCGCAGCACGCCGCTGAAGGTCCGCGAGGTGCATTTCGTCAACGGACACCGCATCGTGCCGCCGTTCCCCGCCGGGATGCGCGAGGCGATCTTTGCGCTCGGCTGCTTCTGGGGCGCGGAGCGGCTGTTCTGGGAGCTGCCGGGCGTCTATTCGACAGCCGTGGGGTATGCCGGCGGCTTCACCCCCAACCCTACCTACGAAGAGGTCTGCACCGGGGAGACCGGGCACGCCGAGGTCGTACGGGTGATCTACGACCCGAAGAAGATCGGATACGAGCAGCTGCTCAAGGCTTTCTGGGAGTCGCACGATCCTACCCAGGGTATGAGGCAGGGAAATGACGTCGGCACGCAGTACCGCTCGGCGATCTACGCGCTGGATGAGGGCCAGCGGGCGGCTGCCGAGGAGTCGCGGCGCATCTACCAGGGTGGCCTCACGGGTGCCGGACGCGGGGCGATCACCACCGAGGTCCGCGACGCGCCGGAGTTCTTCTACGCCGAGGACTATCACCAGCAGTATCTGGCGAAGAATCCCGACGGGTACTGCGGCATCGGCGGATGCGGAGTGCCCTACAAGCCCGTGGGGCTCGAGGCGGAGAAAGCGTAGTCGGAGCTACACCGGCCGTAGCAAGCTCTGAGATTTCAGATTCGACGCCTGGTGGATCTATCCTGTAGCGGCGTCTGCTGCGCCTTCAACCGCCGAGGTGTTCGAGAAATGCCGCGGCGGCCAGCCACGGCCGGGTCGGTGCAATCATCACCGCGACGGCGTTCGGCAAGATCGTCAGCACGATTCCGTACGCGTATACCCGATACCAGCGACGCTGCGTCCGCCAGTCGTAGATCATGGCCACCACGATGAGCAGCGCCGCAGCCAGACTCGGGGGCAGGGCGACGAACGGCGGCGGCGGCCCGGCCTGCAGCGTCCCCGGCGGGGCGAACAGCAGGATGAACACCCGCGCAATGGCCGGAACCATCAGCCCGGTCATCAGGGAGTACATCAGACGCTTGTGGATCTCGGGGCGCCGTACGTTGGCTACGGCGGCGGCGAACAGGCCGATCATCACCGGGATGGCGCAGAAAATGACGGCCGCAAAGCGGCGGCTGGCATCGCCGAGGCCGCGGGCGTCGTCCAGACGCATTACCGTGATCTTGAGGATCACGATCGAACACAGGAGCAGCGTGAACAGAGAGATCCCGAAGAGGCCCCAGCTGCGGTGTGTGGAGATCCGACCTGAGGCGACCCACGCGGCCTGGGCGAGGTAGAACAGGGTCCAGGTAAAGAGCAGCGCGCCGTGGATATGGAGGATCGGCGGGGGATGGAAGTCCTGAGCGGCAAGCCGCGACCAATAAGACGGTACGAACCCGCCGAAGGCGATCAGGACGAATACCACGGCCATCCAGAGGAAGAACCGCCGCGACTGCGTGGCCGCTTCGGACTTGCCGGCCATTGCGATTTCCAACGCTGACCCCTCCTTCGTTCTTCTACCCGCAGTATGCCGCGGAGTCGTCGTCCGACCAAGCGGGCCCAACGGGTCGGCACCACACACGTCCGCAGGGCGACGACTCCGACGCGCGGCGGCGCTGACCCGGAGCTGAGCGAGCGGCAGGCGCTTGCCGCGCAGCCGGGGGAATTCGCCGGTAAGCTCAGGTAGTAGAATCCGGCCCGATACCCGCCAGTCACCACCACAGAGTCAGGGGGGCTCGCCATGCCCAGGGGTCTCGTCAGCATCGTCGCGATCGGCGCCGCCGTTGCCCTGGCGGCGCTCGCATCGGTCGTCTCCGCCGCCGACAAGAACACGCAGGTATTCACCGCCGCGCAGGCTGACCGCAGCGCGCAGCTCG
>Ga0307469_10000474_pt1 | contig 14831 bp, 14 predicted proteins | sample atmos_gasesAM2C__FD_203084 | JGI IMG/M metagenome (GOLD analysis project Ga0307469, IMG submission 203084) | Hardwood forest soil microbial communities from Morgan-Monroe State Forest, Indiana, United States - atmos_gasesAM2C_515 | ecosystem: Environmental > Terrestrial > Soil > Temperate...
GAAGACGCCGATCAGCGCCCACTCCGTCAACAGCAGCGCGATGACGTATTCCTTGACGCGTTTGTCGATGCTTCCCGAGGCGAAGAAGCAGATCGGGAACAGGAACGTCGTCAGCAGGACGAGGAACAGCGAGATCCCGTCGATGCCGAGCGCGTAGTCGATCCCCCAGTCCTTCACCCACGGGAGACGCTCGACGAGCTGGAAGCCGGACACACCGACCTGGAACCGCGTGAACACGATGATCGAGACCACGAACGCGAGCAGCGACACGATGAGGCCGAGTCGCTTGAGCAGTGCATCGTCCCGAGGTGCGAGCGCCACGAGGAGCGTCCCCGCGAGCGGGATCAGCAGCAACAGCGACAGCCATGGGAAGTTGGACGCGTTCACGCTGCCCTCACGACGACGTACAGGATGAGGATGGCCGCACCGGCAAAGATGCCGACGGCGTAATTCCGGACGAACCCCGACTGCAGCTTCCGCCACGTCTCGGAGAACCGGCTCACGAGTGTCGCGGAGCCGTTCACGGCACCGTCGATGACGCGACGGTCGAGGACGCCCGCGCAGAACGAGGCCGCGAGGCGAAGCGGCGCGACGATCACGGTCGCGTAGATCTCGTCGACGAAGAACTTCTGTCGGACGAGGGTGTTCACCGGGCCGAGACGCGACCGGACCATCTCGCGGTGGCGGAGGTCACCGGTCGCGTAGATGAACCATGCGCCGAGCGTCGCGACGGCGGCGAGCGCCCACATCACGAGGACGACGCCGATCGCTTCCTTCCCGTTCGACTTGCCGATGACGGGATCGAGGAATCCATTCATGCGATCCGCGCCTTTGATCCCTTGTGGGAGGTTCAGGACGCCGCCGAAGATCGCGCCGAGCGCGAGCACGCCCATCGGGATGATCATCACGCGCGGCGACTCATGCGGGTGGACGCCCTCGGACCAGCGCGCTTTGCCGAAGAACGCCAGGAACAGCAAGCGGCTCATGTAGAAGGCTGTGCACGTCGCGGCGATCGCGCCGGCGACGAACATCTCCCAGTGCCCGCCGGCCCACACCGACGCCATGATCGCGTCCTTCGAGAAGAAGCCGGCGAACGGCAGGACACCGGTGATCGCCGCCCACCCGACGAACATCACCGCGAACGTCCACGGGATGGCCTTCCGCAATCCACCCATTCGGTCGAGGGCCGTCTCGCCGCCGAGCGCGTGCATCACGGAACCCGCGCCGAGGAAGAGCAACGCCTTGAAGAACGCGTGCGTGATGAGGTGGAACATCGCCTCACCCTGCGCGCCGACACCGGCGCCGAGGAACATGAAGCCGAGCTGACTGATCGTCGAGTACGCGAGGACGCGCTTGATGTCGTCCTCCGCCATCGCGAGGATCGCGGCGTAGAGCGCGGTTGCGACACCGATGATCGCGACGACCGTCGCCGCCGCATGCGCCAGCTCGTACAGCGGGTTCATGCGGACGACGAGGTACACGCCGGCCGTGACCATCGTGGCGGCGTGGATCAACGCGGAGACCGGCGTCGGGCCCTCCATCGCGTCCGGGAGCCAGACGTACAACGGGATCTGCGCCGACTTGCCGACCGCGCCCGCGAAGAGCAACAGCGCAGCGACCGTCGCGGTCGACTTCGTGATGCTGCCGTCGGCGGCGGCGCGGTTGATCGCCGGGATGTACAGCGAATGCACGGACGCGAACAACACGAAGATGCCGATGAGCATCCCGGTGTCGCCGATACGCGTCGTGATGAACGCCTTCTTTGCCGCGGTGGCGGCGGCGGGCCGTTCGAACCAGAACCCGATCAGGAGGTACGAGCACAGGCCGACGAGCTCCCACCCCGCGTAGAGGAACAAGAGGTTGTCCGCGAGGACGAGCAGCAGCATCGAGAAGCAGAACAGGTTCAGGTACGCGAAGAAACGGTGGTAGCGCGGGTCGCCCTCCATGTAGCCGATCGAATAGATGTGGATCAGCAAGCCGACGCCCGTGACCATCGTCGCCATGACCGCGGAGAGCGGGTCGAATCGGAGGTCGAGGCCGAGATGGAGACGTCCGACGGAGAGCCACGTGAAGAGATGCACGAAGACGGACCGTCCGCCGGTCGGCACCGAGAGAAGCCACCGCAGCGAGATCAGGGCCGCGACGAAGGCGATCGTCATCGCGGCGCATGCGAGCACCCCGGAGCCTCGTCCGAAACGTCTTCCGAACAGCAGGAGCAGGATGGCGCCTGCGAGCGGCGCGGCGGGGACGAGCCAGCTCAGGTTCACGCCGCTACCACTTCAGTGTCGTGAGGTCGTCGACGTTCGCGCTGTGACGCCGCCGGAAGATCGAGACGATGATCGCGAGCCCGACAGCGACCTCGGCCGCCGCGACGATCATCACGAAGAGGACGATCGCGTGCCCCTCGACGTTGCCGGAGGCACGAGCGAAGGCAACGAACGCGATGTTTGCGGCATTGAGCATCAGTTCGATGCACATGAAGAGGACGAGCGCGTTCCGACGGATCAGCACACCGAACGCGCCGACGACGAAGATCAGCATCGAGAGCCAGACGTACATCGCGACGGTCGGCTGACGGCCGTGCAGGACGATGCCCACGATCACGACCAGGATCAGCGCGGCGGCGGCGGCCATCAGCGCGCGCGGGAGGTGGCGCGGGGCGACAGAGAGCGGGGCCTCGGCCTCGATCGTCGCTTCGTCCCACCCGTGCCGCTCCCCTGCGGCCGGGATGTTCGTGGCGTCGGTCATCGCGGATTCTTCTTCGCGAGCATCAGGATCCCGACCGTCGCGACGAGCAGCAGCAAGCCCGTCAGTTCGAACGGCAAGAGATAGGTCTGGAACAGAACGCCGCCGATCGTCTCCGCCGATCCGAAGGTCTTCGGCACCGACGGGAGCTTCTCCGAAAGCGTCTTCGACGTCAGGACGGGCGCCACGGCGCCGATGAGGACGACCGCACTGAGGCCGCCGATGACGATCTGTCGCCGTTGGAACGTCCGCGGTTCGGTGATCACTTCGCTGCGGTCGACGCCGAGCAACATGATCACGAACAGGAACAGGACGACGATCGCGCCGGCGTAGACGATGATCTGCGACGCGAATAGGAACTCCGCGCCGAGCGACAGGAACAGCACGGCGACGGACAGCAGGTTCAGCACGAGGAGCAGCGCGGCGTGCACGGAGTTCCGCTGGAAGATCATCGCGACGGCCGCGCCGAGCGCGAGCGCACCGAAGACGACGAACAGCGTCACGAACTCGACTCCGCTGTGCCCGCTTGCTCCTGCTCGTACGGACCGCGCCAGCGCTCCGCCGGCAGCCATACGACGGGGACGTCGATCTGTTCGTCGCCCGGCTCCCCTTCCCCACCTTGCAGGCTGCCGACACCGGGCTGATCCATCTCGGACTGGGGCAGCACGATCGGGTCGCCGACGTAGCCGAGCTTCGCCCACTCGACGGTCGGCGGCGGCGTCAGGAGCTCTTCCTTCGAGTACACGAGCTTGCTCCGCGAGTCGCTCGTGAATTCGAAGTACGTCGTCATCGTGATGGCGTCCGTCGGACATGCTTCGACGCACAGTCCGCAGAAGATGCAGCGGAGCATGTTGATCTCGTAGACCGCGGCGTAACGTTCGCCGGGCGAGATCGGATTGTCCTTCGGGTTCTCGGCCCCCCAGACGAGGATCGCGTCGGCCGGACAGGCCCCCGCGCAGAGCTCGCACCCGATGCACTTCTCCATGCCGTTCGCGTAGCGATTGAGGATGTGGCGCCCGTGCATGCGGTTGAAGGGAACCTTGCGCTCGAAGGGGAACTGGATCGTGTCGTCCGGACGCACGAGGAGGTGCTTGAGCGTGATCCACATGCCCTTCGCGAGCGCGACGAGCGCGTCGATCGGCGTCTGCGGGAGGTCGCTCTGCTGTTTGCTCACGGTGCCTTCGCCTCTTCCGCCGGCTTCGCCTCTTCGGGATCCGGCTCCTGCCCCTTCGTCGGGAGGAACAACGTGAGGATGATGATGCCGACGACGGCGCCCGCCCCGACGAGGACGACGCGACGGATGTCGAAGATGTGTACGGCCGCCGAGATCGGGATCCACGCCATGCCGATCGGGATCAGGAACTTCCATCCCACGTTCATCAGCTGGTCGTAGCGGAACCGCGGGAAGGACGCACGCAGCCAGTAGAAGACGAAGACAAAGATCGACGTCTTCGCGAGGAACCACAGGACGCCCCAGAGCGGCACGAGGAAGTTCGGATGCGGGCCCATCCAGCCGCCGAAGAACAGCGTCACCGCGATGGCCGAGATCGTGACGATGTGCATGTACTCGGCCATGAAGAAGAGCATGAACTTGATCCCCGAATATTCCGTGTGATACCCCGCGACGAGTTCCGTTTCCGCTTCCGGAAGGTCGAACGGCGCGCGGTTCGTCTCGGCGATCCCCGCCAGCAGGAAGATCATGAACGAGGGGATCTGTGCGCCGATGAACCACATGTGCTGTTGCGCCAGGACGATGCCGCGGGTCGAGAGCGTGCCTGCGTAGAGCACGACGGGGATCACGGAAAGCCCCATCGCGATCTCGTAGCTGATCATCTGCGCACTCGAGCGCACCGCGCCGATCAGCGGGTACTTCGACCCGGACGACCAACCCGCGAGCGCAACGCCGTACACCGCGATGGATCCCATCGCGAGGAAGAACAGGAGGCCGACGTTCAGATCCGCGAGCTGCAGCAGGATGTGCTTGTGCCCGATGGTCAGCATGTTGCCGAACGGCACGACGGCGAACGCGAGGAACGCCGGGATCGCGGAGATCATCGGGGCGATCGGATACACGATCCGGTCTGCAGACAACGGGAAGATGTCCTCTTTCATGAAGAGCTTGAGGCCGTCCGCGAGGGAGATGAGGAGTCCGAACGGCCCGGCGACGTTCGGACCGATCCGCGACTGCATGTCGGCGAGGATCTTGCGCTCCGACCACACCACGATCGCGAGCAGGACGTTCAGCAGCAGGAAGACGACGACCGTCTTGACTGCGACGATCACGATGTCCACCCAGTCCACTACTGCGCCTCCACGATGACGGTCGGACTGCGGTCGTCGAAGGTCACGAGATCGCGTGCGGTGATGCCCCACTGCGCCCACGGGACGAAGACGACGCCTTCGCGGATGGCATCGGTGACGCGAGCTTTCACGGTGATCGCACCGTGCGGCGACGCCACGCGGACCTGCTGTCCGTTGCCGATGTGCAGGCGCTCGGCGTCGGCGGTGTTGAGCTCGGCGAAGGAGCCGAGCGTGAGCTCGCGGATGCCTTCGGAGTCGCGGATGCGCGCGCCGTCGTCGTAGAGGAGCCGGTAGGTCAAGAGCCGAAGTCCCGAGTCTCGGGGGGGTTCGGGGGGGCGCTGTGTTGCCCCCCCGATCGAACGGGCCGCGCGATCCTGCAGCAACAAGTCGAGTTCGTCCCGTGCCTGCACGTGCGTGCGACACCCGATGGGTCGTCCGAGTCGCCGCGCTGCTTCGGCGAGGATCGCGTAATCGGCTCTCGCGGACCCCGCGGGATCGACGGCCGCATTCACCGGCTGACGGCGGCCTTCCCAGTTCGTGAGAGTTCCGTCCCGCTCGGCGAAGGTCGCCGCGGGAAGGACGAGATGGGCGTGCTCGAGGAGGGGTGACTCCTGGACGTCCTGCACCACGAGGTAGCGCGCCTTCGCGAGCGCGTCGTTGCCGCCGGGGACGTCGGTCAGATCGGCCCCGACGAGCCACAGGACGCCGAGGTCGCCGGCAGCCGCGAGCATCGCGGGAACGTCGAGACCGGCCTTCGCCGGCACCGGGACGTGCCACTCGCCGGCGATGTGTCCGGCGTCCGTGTCGTCCGACAGGCGGCGCCAGCCGGGGAGCAGATCCGGATGGGCGCCGGCCGCGAGCGCGCCGTAGGTCCCCGCGCGGCGCGGCAGCCACGCGACGCGCACGCCGAGGTCGCTCCACGCGGCGACGGCCTCCGGCGACGACACCCGGGAGCCGAGCAGGATCACCGGATCCTCGGCATCTTCGATCGCCGCGTGCAGCGCTTCGATCTCCTCGCCGCGGAGTCCGCACGTCGCCGCGTCACCGGATGCGACGGCCGCTTCGGTCCCCGCGATCGGCGCGAGCCGGATCTTCGCGAACTCGGACAGCGCGATCTCGCGCGGATGCACGATCGCGATCGGCAAACCGCGCTTCGACGCGGCGATGCGCATGCGCAGGAACAGGATCGGGAGCTCTTCGCGGAGGTCCGTCCCAACGATGACGACGAGGTCCGCGTTCAGCACGTCGTCGTACGTCACACCGGGAGCGACCAACGTGTCCGCCGACAAACCTCCATCCGTGCGGTGATCGATGTTGTTCGTCCGGAGTGCGACACGTGCGAACTTCTGCGCGGCGTAGAAGTCCTCGTCGCAGAGATGCTCGCCGACGATGACACCGGCGTCGGAGTCGCCCGCGAGCACCGGCGCCAGGTTCGTTGTGAGCTCGCGGAACGCTTCGTCCCAGGTGATGGGTTGCAGCGCACCGTCGCGACGGACGAGCGGCTGCGTCAGGCGGTGCGGCGACGAGATGTACTCGTTCCCATAGCGGCCCTTGTCGCAGAGCCACTCTTCGTTCGTGTTCTCGTTCGTGTACGCGTTGAGGCGCGCGACATTGCCGTCCTGCACTCGCACACCGGCATGCAACGAGCACCCGGACGCGCAGAGGTTGCAGGTCGTGGGCACGTTCTGCATGTCCCACGGACGCGCCATGAAGCGGTAGCCCGTCGACGTGAGCGCACCGACCGGACAGATCTGCACGGTGTTGCCGCTGAAGTACGAATCGAAGGTCTCGTTGATGTCGCGCGCGCTCGGCCCCCGGACGCCGCTGTCGGCGCCGTGCCCGTTGCCGTTCTCCGGCGACGAGTAGAAGGGGAAGATGAACGCTTCCGGCCCGCGCTGCATCGTCGAGATCAACACGTCACCGGACAGCTCTTCACAGAAGCGCGTGCATCGGTAACAGAGGATGCAGCGCTCGCGGTCGAGGTTGATGAGCGAGCTGATCGGCACAGGCTTCTCGAACCGGCGCTTCTGCTCGGTGTAGCGCGACTCGGCCGGGCCGTAATCCTGGGTCTGGTCCTGCAGCGGGCACTCGCCGCCGCGGTCGCAGATCGGACAGTCGAGCGGGTGATTTATCAGCAGGAGCTCGAGGATCATCTTCTGCGCGTCGTTCACCTGCGGACTCGAGAACTGCGTGTACACGACCATCCCCTCGCGCACGACGGTCGTGCACGACGTCTGCGGACGGCGTTGATCCGTCCCTGGGATCGGCGGCGACCCCTCGACGTCGACGAGACACATGCGGCAAGCGCCGACGGGATCCATCCGCTTGTGCCAGCAGAACCGGGGGATGTAGACGCCGCCCTCTTCGCACGCCTGGATCAGCAGGGAGCCGGGCTTCGCCTCGATGGTCTTCCCGTCGACTGTGATCGTGACGGTGTCCTTTGCGCCTCCGGTTCCCTGCGGCGTGGCCTTGACCTCCGTCATGCGCTCACCTTCTCGGCGGCCATGGGACACGCTCCGAGCTTGATGTGCTCTTCGTACTCGTCGCGGAAGTGGATGATGGACGAACCGACGGGGCCCGCCGCGAACTCCGCGAGCGCGCAGAGCGACTTGAAGCCGCTCATCCCGTTGTTCACCTTCTCGAGCCGGTCGAGATCGGCCATGTGGCCGTGTCCGGCCTCGATCCGTTCGAGGATGCGTTCGACCCAATACGTGCCTTCACGGCACGGCGTGCACTTCCCGCACGACTCGTGCGAATAGAACTTCGAACCCCGCCAGACGGCCCGGACGATGCACATGTCGTTCGGCACCGCGATGATCGACGACGCACCGAGCACGGAACCGGCCGCGACCATGCCTTCGTAGTCCATCGTCGCGTCGAGCTTGTCGGGCGGGAGCATCGGCGTCGACCAACCTCCCGGCGCGAACGCCTTCAGACCGCGGTCGTCGACGCCGCCGCAGAGCTCGAGCACATCGGCGACCGTCGTGCCGAGCGGGACTTCAACGTTGCGCGGATCGTTCACAGCGCCCGAGACGCTGCAGACGAGGGTGCCGGGCGAGCGCTCCGTCCCCCACTGCTTGTACCAATCGGCGCCGTTCTGGATCACCTGTGCCGCGGCTTGCAGCGACTGCACGTTGTTGACGACGGTCGGTGATGCGTACAGGCCTTCGGTGACGGGGAACGGCGGCCGCGGACGAGGCATCCCTCGGTAGCCCTCGAGCGATTCGAGGAGCGCCGTTTCCTCGCCGCAGATGTAGGCGCCCGCGCCGCGGTGCAGCACCATGTCGCACGAGAAGTTCGTGCCCATGATGTTGTCGCCGAGGTAATTGGCTTCGTAGGCCTCGGCGATCGCGTTCGCGAGACGCTCATGCGCGAGGATGAACTCGCCCCGGCAGTAGATGAAGCAGTGCTTCGCGCCGATCGCGTACGCCGCACAGAGCATGCCCTCGATGAGCGCGTGCGGATCGGTCTCCATCAGTTCGCGGTCGTGGAACGCGCCGGGCTCCCCTTCGTCGCCGTTGCACACGACGTAACGCGCCTTCGGCGAGTCTTTCGGGATGAGGCTCCACTTGAGGCCCGTGCCCATGCCGGCACCGCCGCGTCCGCGGAGGCCCGAGTCCTGGACGACCTTGATGACCTCCTCCGGCGTCATCTCCGTGAGCGCCTTGCGGAGGCCCTGGTACCCGCCGGACTCGAGGAACGTTTTCAACGTCCACGGCTCGGCGAGCTCGCGACGCTTCAGGACGACCAGCGTTTCGTTAGCCATTCGCGGCTCCGCTTCGCTCCGCCGTGGTCCGCGCCTCACTCAAAGACTTCGCCTTCCGCAGGTCGGCCAGGATCTCGTCGAGGTCGCGTCCGGCCCGCAGGTCGGCCACGAGCTTCCGTGCTCTGTCCGGCGTGAGGTACGGAACGTCGAGGTAATTCACCTGCGCCGCGACCGCCCAGTGGCACGTCGCGAGACACTCGACCGACTCCCACGAGCACGTGCCGTCTTCGGTCGTCGTGTGCTCACTCCCGACGGCATCCCGCAGTGCCGCCACGGTTTCGTCCGCGCCATTGATCGAGCAGGACATGTTCGTGCATACGGAGATCAGGAACTTCCCCGGATGCTTCCGCTTGAACATCGTGTAGAAGGTCGCGACGCCCTCGACGTCCGCGGGTGTGAGCCCCAGGACGGAGCCGACCTCACGGATCACGTCGTCGGACACGTAGCCGATCTCGTCCTGCGCTTCATGCAGGAGCATGATCAGCGCGGACCGAGCGACGGGGTATCGCGCCGCGATCTGTTTCGCGCGCGTATAGAAGTCCTCCGACAGCACTCGCGTGTCCGTCACCGATCGACGTCTCCCATGACCGGGTCGATGGACGCGAGTATCGCAATCAGGTCGGCCAGCAGGTAACCCGGGGCCACGAGCGGAGCCACCTGCAGATTGGTGAACGACGGCCCGCGGATATGGCAGCGCCACGGACGGCCACGGCCATCCGACGCGACGAAGTAGCCGAGCTCGCCGCGCGGGCTCTCGACGGCCACGTACACCTCGCCGGCGGGGACATGTGGTCCGTCCGTGTAGAGCTTGAAGTGGTGGATGACGGCCTCCATCGAGACCGGCAGGCGGTTGCGCGGGGGCGGGACGAGCTTGCCCGAGGCGCGGAAGTCGCCGGACGGCATCCCGTCGATCGCCTGCGTGATGATCTTGAGCGACTCGAAGAGCTCCCGCATCCGGACGAGGAAGCGGTCGTAGCAGTCGCCGTTCTCTCCGATCGGGATGTCGAAGTCGAACTGGTCGTACGGCAGGTAGTCGGAGACCTTGCGCAGGTCGTGCGGGACGCCGCACGCTCGCAGGATCGGCCCGGTGACGCCGAGGTTGATCGCGTCGGGAGCCTTGAGGACACCGACGTTCTTGTTGCGTCGTACCCAGATCGGATTGGTGGCGAGGAACTCTTCGTATTCGACGAAGCGCGAGCCGAGCACCTTGATGAGGTCGCGGATCATGACCTCGTGGTCCGGACGAAGATCGAGCGCGACACCGCCGGGACGGAAGTACGCGTGGTTCATCCGGACGCCGGTGATCGCCTGGTAGAGGTCGAGGATCTGTTCGCGTTCGCGGAATGCGTACGTCGCCATCGACATCGCTCCGAGCTCGAGACCGCCCGTCGCGAGGTATACGAGGTGCGACGAGATGCGATTGAACTCGCAGAGCATCGTCCGGATCCATTGCGCGCGCGGCGGCACCTCGACGCCGGCGAGCTGCTCGACGGCCGTGCAGTACGCGAGCTCGTTGAAGAAGTTCGAGAGGTAATCGGCGCGCGTGACGTCCGTGACGCACTGGATCCAGTTGAGCGTCTCGGCCTGTTTCTCGATGCCCGTGTGCAGGTAGCCGATGATCGGCTCGACACTGCGGACGACCTCACCGTCGAGCTCGACGCGAAGGCGGAGGACGCCGTGCGTGGACGGATGCTGGGGGCCGAGGTTGACCCGCATCGTCTCGTCATCGACCCAGACGTCGCGGATCTCTTGCTCGATCTGCGTCATCAGGCGTCCTTGCCTTCCTCGCTGATCTCTTCGGCTTCGGAACCGTGGTGCACGGGGACGCCGCTCGCCGGCGGGCCCGTCCACGTCATGTGCGAGAGACGTCCGCGGTCGCGGCGCAGGCGCACGGGCACGCCGCCCGCAGCCGGACGCGCGTCGCGCGGGACGACGTTGTCGCCAACATAGGCCGGATCGATGCGGTACTCGACGGGGACGCCGCCGACGGGATAGTCCTTGCGTAGGGGATGCCCGATCCACTCGTCGGGCATGAGGATGCGGCGGAGGTCGGGGTGTCCGTCGAAGACGATCCCGAAGAAGTCGAACACCTCGCGCTCGTGCCAGTTCGCGCCGATGTACACCGTCGTGGCGGTCGGGACGTGCGGCTCGGGTTCGTCCGGCAATCGCACCTTCACTCGCACTCGCGCGTTGTTGTCGAGGGAATACAGGTGGTAGTTGACGTGGTAGCGCGGTTCGCGTCCGATCCAGTCACACGCCGAGACGTCGACGAGCATCGTGAAGTCGTGCTCGTCGTGGAGGAAGCGGAGGACATTTTGGATGTCGGCCCCCGGGACGCCGATGGTCGGCATGTCGATCGCGTCGATGACCTCGATCGCATCGGGGGCGAGTTCGGGAAAACGTTCACGAAGTCGCGCGCTGTATTCCGCTGCGGTCGTCATCGGTCTTCTTACCGGGCGCTACCGAGACGGAGCGGCTCGCCCTTGATCTGGCGGTGGAGTTGGAAGATGCCGGACATCAAGATCTCGGGTGTCGGCGGGCAACCGGGCACGTAGACGTCGACGGGCACGATCTGGTCGACACCCTGCAGAACCGCGTAGTTGTTGAACATCCCTCCGCAGGACGCGCAGGCACCCATCGAGATGACCCACTTCGGTTCGGGCATCTGGTCGTAGATCTGACGCAGCACGGGTGCCATCTTCTGGGAGACGCGTCCGGCGACGATCATCAGGTCGGCCTGGCGCGGCGAGGCGGAGAAGCGTTCCATCCCGTAGCGCGCGAGGTCGTGACGTGGCGCGACGGTCATCATCATCTCGATCGCGCAGCACGCGAGACCGAAGGTCGCCGGCCACACGGAGTTCTTGCGCGCCCAGTTGACGACCTTCTCGAGGTTGACGGTGACGATCGCGGGAAGGCGTTCTTCTAATCCCACTCGAGTCCTCCGTTCCGCCACTCATATACGAATGCCACGCCGAGCAGGAAGATGAACACGCTCATCGCGATCAGTGAGAACACCGGGAAGCTCTTGAACGAGAGCGCCCACGGGAAGAACAGGATCACCTCGACGTCGAAGATCACGAAGAGCATCGCAACGAGGTAGAAGCGCACCGGGAACCGCTCGACCGGGGGGTCGATCTCCGTGATCCCACACTCGTACGGCATGAGCTTCTGCGGGGACGGGTCCTTCGGCGAGATCAGGCGCGACAGCGTCACCGAGACCAGCGCGAAGGCTCCCGCGAGGACGAGCAGAAACGCGATGGGAAGGTAGCTCGCGAGCACGCTGCTCCTTTCCTCTTCACTCCGCTGCGAGGCGGCTTCGCCGGACGGAGCCCACGGTAGTTGCCAGCTCCGAGCCCGGGCAACCGCCCGACCGACTTTGTGATTTCTTTCACAAGCTTAGTACCCGGTCAAGGAGCACGTCAACCCCTGGCAGCGGTCAGCCGATCGGGACGGCTTTCGCGGCCGTCAGCATGGCCCGGACGAGGCCGTCCCCGACCGTGCCCCCTCGCTCGTGGTACAGGTTCGCGAGGAGCTTGAACGCGAACTCCATCACCGGCGGCACACGCATCCCGACCACGGTGAGCGCTCGCATGATCCGCGGGTTCCCGATCAAGCGGACGAACGTCCGGCCGAGGCGGTAGTACGGCCCCCAGAGCGCGTCGAGGTCACGCGTGTAGCTCGAGAAGTCGGATGGTCCGTCGCCGCCGAGCGCTTTCAACGCCGTCGTCGCCGCGAGCACGCCGGACTCGACGGCCTCCGAGATCCCTTCCCCGTTGAACGGGTTCACGACGCCGGCCGCGTCACCCGCGGCCATCACGCCCGGACGCCACGGCTCTCGCACGCAGAACCCCATCGGCAGACGCCACCCCTTCAGCTGCCCCGAGGTGCGGAGGTGCGAGATGTCCGGCAATCCCCAATCGCGCGGCAACGCGCGCATGAATGCGTCCATGAGATGCGCGGTGTTCACGTCGCGCCAGCCCTTGTACGTCGACAGGATCCCGACGCCGACGTTGATCCGTCCGTTCCCCATCGGGAAGATCCACCCGTAGCCGGGCAACAGCGCTTCGCCGTCGCGGAGCTCGAGGTAGCTCTCGATCACGGTGTCGTCCGATGCCGGACGTTTCGCTTCGAAGTGCGAACGCACCGCGACGCCGATCGGACGCTTCGCGTCGCGCACCATGCCCGTCTCGCGGGCGATCGGTGACGATGCGCCGTCGGCCGCGATCACCACGGACGCGCGGATGTCCTCGGTCGTGCCGCTCCGTTTCGTCGTTACGCCGGCGACGAGACCGTTCTCGACGATGGGCTTCCACGCAGGGGTCTCCTCGCGCACCTCGGCCCCCGCGTCGGCCGCATGGCGCAGGAGCATCTCGTCGAGATCCGTCCGCGCGACGACGTAACCGAAATCGGGGAACGAGTCGGACGCCGGCCAGTCGAAGGTGAGGGTTCGTCCGGCGCCGTTGACACGCAGTTTCTCGACGCGATTGAAGGCTTTCAGTTCGTTCTCGAGGCCGAGTGCGCCGATCGACGCGACGGCGCGCGGCGTCAGGCCGTCGCCGCAGGGTTTGTCCCGCGGAAACTTCGCTTTGTCGATGACGAGGACGCGTGCACCGAGCGATGCAGCTCGCCATGCCGCGGACGAACCGGCGGGCCCACCGCCACAGACGACCAGGTCATACGTCACGAAGCGAGTCTAGGGCTCGCTACTGGACCGTGATCGTCCCGAACATCGAGTTCGGATGGATCGTGCAGTCGAAGTACCAGGTGCCGGGTGGCCCGGTTTTGAACGTGAGGGTCTTCGTCCCCTGGAACTGACCGGTGTCGGCGACCTGGTTCGCGGTGTTGGCAGACTGCGCGTCGCCCTGCGACTTCCACACGGTGAATGTGTGCGGGACGCCCGTGTCCTCGTTGTTGATCGACGCCGTGATCGTCGAGTTCGCCTTCAGCGTCAGCGACTTCACGTCGAACTTGATGCCCTTCGCGACGATCTTCGGCGATGTCGTCGGGCCGGACGGAGCAGCCGCGGCGCCGCCGCCGGCCCCCGGCGCTCCGATCTTGATCGTCCCAAACATCGACGTCGGGTGGATCGTGCAGTTGAAGTACCACGTCGTCCCAGCTGCGGGCGTCGTCACGTTGACGGTCTTCGTGTCCTGGAACGGTCCGGTGTCCTCGATCTTCGCGGAGGCCGTGCCGTTGGTCGCGTCCGCCTGCGACTTCCAGATCGTGAAGGTGTGCGGAACGCCGGTGTCCTTGTTCTCGACGGTGATCGTCACGGGAGAGCTCGCGGCGAGATCGAGCTCTTTCCGGTCGAACTTGATGCCCGAGGCGATGAGGGTTGTCTTCGTGACGAAACCGGTGGGCGCAGACGTTCCCGCCGGCTTCGCTTTGGTTTTCGGCACGAGCGACACGCTGTTGAACACGTAGCCGACCGCGAACAACGGGATGATCACGTACGCCGCGTAGAGCCAGCGCGGTACGCCGGCGCGTCCGACGGTGATGCCGGCGACGACCTCATCGGCTTCGTCCTCGACGACGGGAACCGCCGGCGCCGCGGCGAGTCGCTTTCGCGACCGGACGAAGCGATCGAAGCCCACCGCACCGATGACGGCGGCTCCGGCGACGACGACGAGCACGATCGTCATCACCAGGAAGAAGTTGCCACCGGCGAGCACGCCGCGAGCCTTCTGCGTCTGATCCGGGGTCTGCCCGCACGCGGCAAGCAGTCCGAGCAGGACGGCGGCAAAGACGGGTCGGAAACGCTTCATCGAACGGGAAGCATGACAGCACAAAAGGGGGTGCTCAAGCGAGTTAGGTGAGCGGAGCTCACCTAAAACGCGGGGGCGGCCGGGGGCGCAGCGCCCCCGGTCAAAAGATCAGCCGGTCCACCGCGATGGCCACGAAGAGCAGGCCGAGATAGGTGATCGAGTACTGGAACAGCTTGAACGCGGCCTGCGGGTTGGGCTTCGCGCGGAGGCGTCCGGCCCGGTAGATGAAGCCCGCACCGAGGACGGCGGCCGTC